>Ga0079224_100007563_pt1 | contig 14608 bp, 10 predicted proteins | sample Stecom2015_FD_80414 | JGI IMG/M metagenome (GOLD analysis project Ga0079224, IMG submission 80414) | Agricultural soil microbial communities from Utah to study Nitrogen management - Steer compost 2015 | ecosystem: Environmental > Terrestrial > Soil > Agricultural land | place: USA: Utah...
ACTTGATCCGGATGAAATCAGAAAAGCGATGGATCTGAACCTTGTTGCTCCGATGATTCTGGCGGATGCTTTTGTCAAGAACTATTCGCTTACGAAGTCCGAAAAGCTCATCTGCAACATCAGCTCGGGAGCAGCAAGTAAACCCACGATGGGTTGGGCGGAATATTGCAGCAGCAAGGCTGGATTGGAGATGTTCTCCAAAGTTGCTGCGGAAGACTTGAGCGCAAAGGGCTTTCGGGTATTTGCTGTAGCTCCAGGAGTGGTAGACACTGAGATGCAGGCGGAGATCAGAGGTGCTGATCAGGTGGATTTTCCGGCCCTGGATCGCTTCAAGGGTCTGAAGGCAGAGCAAAAGTTGCTAACTCCAGAGGCAGTAGCTGAAAAAATCTTTTACCTGCTAAAGAATCCAGCACTTTTTCCGGATGTCATCCAGGATGTGCGTGAGTTTGACCTGCCTTAATCCTTCTTTTTTGGATAGTCGAAAAACCAAGTCTCAACCGCTTCAGGCTTCAGGTCAGCCCAGTGTGCTGAGTTTAGTGTAAAACCGAACTGACCCGAAGTGGGCAAGTTGTCGATCTCCCCGCCCAGATAATTGACCAAGTCTGTGAAGCCCGGATTATGCCCAAAGACTAGGAGCGTATCGTGCTTATCATCCTGCAGCCAGAGAAATTTCAATATCGAGCGAGACGATGCATGAAAGAGTGTATTTTCTTGTACAATCCCTTCTGCGGGATATCCGAGTTCGCTGGCGATAAATCTCGCAGTACTCTGTGCTCTTAGGGCGGTGGAGCTGAGTAGGAGGTCGGCGTGAATACCACGTTTGCTGAGCCGGTGGGCCATTTTTGGCGCATCTTCGAGGCCCCGGGCGGCGAGCGGGCGGTCGTGATCACTCAATAAGGGATTGTCCCAAGCCGATTTTGCATGCCTTATCAAAATTAATCTTTTCATATCGCGTAATAAAGAATGATTATTTTGTTTTTTTTGATCAAATATTTACTTTTAACCTCTTTCAACTACAATTATCACTATTTATTATGTTTACCGGAACAGTAAAATTTTACAATGAAGCCAAAGGTTTCGGCTTTATCGTTGATGACGAAACTCAGGGGGATGTGTTTGTCCATGCTACTGGATTAGTTGACAAAGTCGCTCAAAATGACAAGGTCACTTACGACATCAAAGATGGGAAAAAAGGACCTAACGCCATTAACGTCAAAAGAGCCTAATCCCTTCGAAAGAAAGTTTTAGGGCAAATTATCCTCCGGATCTGCATTCGGAGGTTTTTTTGTATTATGCCCCGCTGATTTATCCCGCGTCTTCTTTTCGAGGTTCAGCGCGCAAATTTGCAGCGCCCAACCGGGCTATGCCCATTCTCCTCTTTTTAATCTCCTCGGGCTGATCCTCGATATAGTTCATGCGTGGAGGATGGAGCTTCGATTCCATTGACGTTCCAAGTCTTCCACACTTTGTTGGTTGCTTTGTTTCACATCTAGGTCAATTGTCTAATAGCTTCAGGAGGCCTTTTTAAAATGCACGCAGCTTGGCCCAGATTCTTCACAAGCAGTCGGACCATCTTCAGGAGTTCGTATCCTCGTCAGTCGAAGATTTGGGCTGCTGCATCCCGGAGCCGAACGCGGTAAACCGTTCATCCGGCACCTGTCCTCTGAGTTGTCTAATCGACTAGAATCGGCAATCAGGTCCGGATTAGGTATATCTACATACCAGCGTTAGCGAGCCAAGGTGGTGTTTTCTTCGACCAGATTTTTTCCTTCCACTCCAAAATCACGAGTCGGGCGGTAGTGTGGATTGAACTCATCTCTGTTTTTCTTTTGGGCTCGAACTAGACTTAAAACGGCGAAGCTGGGATTTTTGCTAAGCGAGGTGCGCTAAGCGCGCCCTTTATTCAGACATTTTGACTTGTTTTAATCCGATAATTTTGAAAATCCAGACAAAAAGGCCGAAAAATCCTTTTGGAATAAATTTTACAGGAGAGGAATCGTAACACACTTAACCAAATAAACAAGATGAAACTAGTAAGATATAACCACCTCGACAACCAAGTTCCTGCGGCATTCAGCACCGTGCTAGATCGCCTGTTTGCTGATTCTTTGGGACCAGCCCTGAAACCCTTTAGCCCTGCCGTCGATATTTCGGAGGACGAAAAGTCTTATGAGATACAGGTTGCTCTGCCGGGAATGAAGAAGACAGATTTCAAGATTGATCTGGTCGACCGAAAACTTACCATCTCTGGCGAACGTAAAAGAGAAGAGAAAAAAGAGGGTAAAAACTTCCATAGCACCGAGACTCAATACGGGGAATTCAAGAGATCTTTTTTCGTTCCCGAGGACGTGATTGAGGATGGAGTAGAGGCCAGTTATCAAGACGGATTGCTCAGCCTGGTACTTCCCAAAAAGGAAAAGAAAGTAATGAAGGCGACCATCGAAGTCAAGTAATCCTGAAGCGGGGAAACCCGCTTCTTTTGTTTGAAGATATTCGTGAAGAGTCAGCAAAAAGCGGTTAAATCATGTTAATTTGGTTGATATGATTGATCGCTTCGCTATAGATTCGAGTCTATAGTTGTTGAACAATTAGCAGTTATAAAAATTGAAAATCAGAAGAAAATTATGAGCAAGAGACAGTTCTTTCTGGGTATGCTTCTCGCGGCCATCATAGGCGGAGTAGTAGCCTTGGCAGGTGTGAGTTTTCTGATCAAGCCACAGAATGCCGGAAACTTTGATGAAAAGCAGCAAGCGAGTTTTGTAAACCTTCTTTCTGGCGACGATTTTACCATTCCAGATGGGATTAATTTTGTCGCCTCAGCACAAGTAGTGACGCCCGCGGTAGTCCACGTGAAGAGTCAGGTGAGCTACCCCTCACGATCCGAGCGGGATCCAGTACAGGAGTACTTTGGATTTCCAGATCCCCGACAAGATCCAAGGGGTCGCGGAGGCAACATGCCAGTGAGCTCAGGATCTGGAGTGATCATCTCATCTGATGGCTACATCGTGACGAATAATCACGTGGTCGAGGGAGCCACCAAGATTGATATCTCCCTGGATAACAACAAGCGCTACGAAGCTACCGTGATTGGTACTGACCCTACCACGGATTTGGCTTTGTTGAAGATCGAAGGCAGCAACCTTCCGTTCGTCAGATTTGGTGATTCGGATGAGACTAGGATCGGTGAGTGGGTGTTGGCGGTAGGAAACCCGTTTGACCTGAACTCGACCGTGACGGCAGGGATCATCTCTGCCAAAGCAAGAAATATTGGGATCCTCCGCGGGGTGGAAAACAACCTGCAGATAGAGTCTTTCCTCCAAACTGACGCAGTGGTGAATCCGGGAAATTCCGGCGGTGCATTGGTCAACCTTGCAGGCGAACTCATCGGTATCAACACAGCAATTGCAACTCAGACGGGCACCTTCTCGGGATATTCTTTCGCAGTACCAAGTACCTTGGTCAAGAAAGTGATGGACGACCTGATGAAATACGGTACCGTTCAGAGAGGTTTGCTTGGCGTATCCATCCAAAACGTGAGCCCTGAATTAGCGGATTATCTTAATAAGACCTTTCCTGTCGAACAAGGTGTCTACGTAGGTGGTGTAAATGATAACTCAGCCGGTCTGGAAGCGGGATTGAAAGAAGGTGACATCATCATTGGAATCGACGGCAAATCCGTAAACAACGTAGCCAATCTCCAAGAAATGGTGGCTAGAAAACGACCAGGCGACAAGATCGACGTAGAGTACATCCGTGACGGAAAAACTACCAAGACATCTGCAACTTTAAAGAATTTCGCAGGCGACACGGATATCGTGAAGCGGGTCGTACCAAAGGCCTACACCTTTGACGGGATTCAGTTTGAAGACGTGAGAGAGGAGATCAAGTCCCAGTTGGAGCTCTCCGGCGGAGCGGTGATCAAGATGAATAGCAATGCAGCTTGGAAGAAGGCAGGAGCCAGAAACGGCTTCATCATCACCTCCGTGATCTCTGACAGCGGCAGAACACGCATCAGCAATGCCCAGCAAATGATCGACTTTCTGGAGAAAAATTCCGCTGAGGGAATCGTGATTTTGGGGATGTTCCCTGACGGAACCGAGTATTACTTTGAGGTAGATTAAGGTAGAGTTGCCTACAAACAATAAAGAAAGCCGGATTACTCCGGCTTTTTTTTTGTCTTCTTTTTCCTACTTTGAAGGTCTTTAAACCTAAAATCCCCATGAAAAAAAGATTCGTTACCGGACTGACATTCCTGTTGGTCACTTACCAGTTGTCGTTTTCACAGACGATCACTGAACCTGGCAAAACTCCCGTTCAGGGAATTTCTCAAGAGAGAGTTGCCAAGCTGGACGCCATGCTCGAGGACGCGATGCAAAGGGAGCAGGTTCCGGGATTGGTTGCCATGGTGGTGAAGGATGGGAAGATCGTGTATCACGCTGCCAAGGGAATGGCAGATGTGGAGACGGGCAAGACAATGGAGAAAAATTCCATCTTCCGGATTGCCTCACAGTCCAAAGCCATCACCTCTACTGCGGTGATGATCCTTTGGGAAGAGGGGAAATTCAGACTGGATGATCCGATCTCCAAGTACATTCCCGAGTTCAAAACCCCACAGGTATTGGGGACCTTTCGCTATGGGGACACTACCTATACCACTAGGCCGAGTACAAAAGAAATTACTATCAGACATCTGCTTACCCATACTTCCGGCTTGGGCTACGGGGTGATAGACGGGGACGAGCGGATGAAGATGATCTATCACAAGGCTGGAGTGACGGATCTTTTCACCACCGAAAACATCAAGATCGGTGAAAGTGTCAAGCGCTTGGCTGCGCTGCCGCTGCATCATGAGCCGGGAGCGAAGTTCACTTACAGCGAAGGGCTGGATGTCTTGGGGTATCTGATTGAGGTAGTGTCGGGGATGCCTTTTGACGAATTCCTGAAAACCAGACTTTTTGATCCATTGGGAATGAATGATACCCGATTTTACCTGGATGATTCCCAGGCTTCAAGACTCGTGACCGTGCACACCTGGAAGGAGGGGAGCTGGGCTTCTTATCCTGTCACCTTCTATGATCCTGCTTATCCCAAGACCGGTGCCAAGGCATTTTTCTCGGGAGGTGCGGGCCTCTCAAGTACCACGGCTGACTACGCGAAGTTCTTACAGATGTATCTGAATGGCGGGATTTACAATGGAAAGAGAATCCTGAGTTCTCAGACAATCCAGACGATCATGACCAATCAGGTCGGGGACTTGCTCGGCGATGGTGGCAAAGATTACGGATTGGCGTTTGGCTTGGTGGATGAAAAGGGCGTAGAGCAGGGAGGTATTGGCAGTCTGGGCACCTTTGATTGGGGCGGCTACTTCAATACTCAATATTTTGCCGATCCGCAGACCAATGTGATTGGCCTTATCTTCAAGCAAACCTCCGGCGCAGGAAATGGCGACGAGACGAGCTGGAGATTTCGCCAGATGGTGTTTACGCTTGTTGACTAAAGAGGAAAAAGACAAAAAAAGGGGAGCCGAAGTTCCCCTTTTTTGTTTTTCGGACCGACCCATCTTTTATACCGAAAGTGGCCTTGGGATAAGTGTTTGCATTTCCGTAACTTTTAGAATGCCTAATCTGGATTACTGTGAAAAAACGAGATTTCCTTAAAAAGACCCTGGCAAGTTTTGGTTCTATCGTCGCCCTGCCGGTCTTGGCGGGCGCGGGATCTTCTATCAAAGCTGACCAATATGCGCCACCCTGTGAGGTATCGCCGACTGAGACCCGGGGGCCTTTCCCGATCAAATCTCCGACTGAGTTGATGCGGGCGAACATCGTCGCCGACCGGCAGGGAGTCGCGCTGCTTATCAATCTCCAGATTCAGAAGCAAGGCGAGCAATGTGTGCCGCTCTCCGGTGCTCAAGTGGATATCTGGCATTGTGACGCGGAGGGAAACTACTCCGAATACGGGGGGATGCGCATGCAGGAAAAAGATTATACAAAGGTGTCGTTCCTCAGAGGGCGGCAGACATCAGGCGCCCAGGGAGAGGTTTCTTTTATCAGTATTTTTCCAGGTTGGTATCCCGGGCGGGCGCCTCACCTGCATGTCGATGTGCTGAAAGACGGCGAACTGCTTCTCAGTACGCAAATTGCTTTTCCGGAGAAAGTGACTGCGGAGGTATATGCCAGCCGAGGCTATCACGGAAAAGAGGATACGCACAATTCGGATGACGGTGTGTTCCGAAACAGTTTGTTGGGAAATATGGCGGACTCCGTGGTCGGCGATTTGCAGCGAGGTTATACGCTGAGCAAGGTGATTACCGTGGGGTAAGGAGGAGTGTAGGTCGAAATAGGATCGGATTTGGAAAGGTTGATATCGAACGTCGAGTATAGAATGCTGAATATCGAAGGTCGAATATCGAAGGTCGAATATTGAATGTCAATATTGAACATCGAACGTTGAATATCGAATTTTGAACGTCGAATGAAGAATATTGAATAGTTAGAACTGAAGGCCGGCTACTTTTTATTGCCAAACCAAGCCAGACCAAAACCAACGATGAAGATGGTCAAGGTCCCCATCACGATCGCCATGTTGGCATGGAGGGGATTAGCGAAAGTTTCGGGGAGGCCGTTTTTGACCAGAAGCACAGACAAACTCATCCATCCAATCACCAAGACTCCCAAGACCACTGCGAAGATTGCTTGTGGATTTCTGGCTTTGGACAGCAGTCCCAATAAGAATAGTCCGAGTATTCCGCCGCTGAAGATGGACGAAAGTGCCCACCAAGCATCCAGTGCGCTGGTGACTCCATTGAATGCCAGACCCACCACGATGCTAAGCAACCCCATCACCATAGCGCTGATTCTCAGGACCCGCAGAGAGAGTTTGTCGGAAGGGTTCTGGTTAACATATTTGCGGAAATGGTCTGAGAGAATCACAGTAGCTGAGCTGTTTATACTTGTCGAAATAGTACTCATCCCTGCCGCAAAGATGGAGGCAATAAGCAACCCCGTGAAGCCTGCCGGCAGCTGATTGACGATGAAATGAGGAAATACTTTGTCTCCAGACATTCCCGCTGGGAGAAGGTCTGGCTGCGCCTGATAAAAAGCAAACAGGGCCGACCCGATAAAGAAGAAGAGCAATGATACCGGCACGAAGAGTAAGCTTCCCAGCCAGGTTGATTTTTTGGCCTCCTGTTCGGTTTTCGCAGTCAGGTAACGCTGAACATAGCTCTGGTCGATCCCGAAGTTTTGAAGGTTGATGAATAGACCATAGACTAAAATCATCCAGAACGTAGAGGTCGTGAAGTCGAGCTCGTAACTGCCAAGGCTGAATTTATCGGCCTCGTTTGCGATTCTGAAGACCTCCGAAGCTCCGCCCGGAATTCCAACAAAGATTACCAGAATACAAGCGAGCGCACCTCCGATGAGGATGATTCCCTGGATCGCATCGGTCCAGATTACCGCCTCGATCCCTCCCCACATGGAGTAGATCACCACGCTGATTCCGGTGATGACGATGATCGCAGGGATGCTCATTCCCAGAAGTGAATTCATCGGGAGGGCCAATAGGTACAGGATAGCACCCATCCTCGCTAATTGAGTGAGCAGATAGCAGATCGATGCATAGATTCGGGCCCAGGTGCCAAAGCGCTGTTCGAGATAGTAGTACGCAGACTCGCTGTTCAGCCTCCTATAGAGTGGCACAAAATATTTCACCGCAAACCAACCGGCCAAGGGGATCGAAAGACTGAAGACAAAGCCGTTCCAATTGGACATGTACGCATTTCCCGGGTAAGCAAGAAAACTGATACTGCTCACAAAAGTCGCAAATATCGACATCCCGATTGCCCATGCCGGCAGTCTACCCCCACCTGTGGTGTAGTCTGACGAGGACCGTTTTCGGAAAGAAAAAGAAAGCCCAAACCCCACAATAGCAACCATGTAAACAAGAAAGATAACAAGATCGAAAATCGGCATGAGGTAATCGGGGGCTGGGAGTGGGTGTAAATATGGTAAGGTGCAAGCCCAGTCGGGAGACCAGTACGCTTTGCAATATAGTATTGGTTTTAGATTGTCTGAAGGAGGGCTTGCTCCACCTGATCTTTCACGGTTTGGAATTTCTCCCGAAGATCGGCTAGCTCCGACTCGGAATAGGCATAGAGTGGCAGGGCCAATACTCCATTGCTTAGCCCCTCAAATGACAGAGAACCTTTCAGGCCTTTGAGATAGCTGGATTTGTAAGTGCCATTTTGGTAGATGTTTCCACTCAGGAATTGAATGGTTGCCTGCAGGCTTTGGACTTTTTCCATTTCGTTCTTTTGGAAAGCCTCATAGAGTCCCACATAGAGTTTGGGAAAAAGGTTGGCTCCGCCGCTTACTCCCCCGTGTCCGCCCATTTCGAGGGCTTCGGCCAGAATCTCTTCAGGTCCGACAAAAAGCTTAAAGTCCTGCTGATCTTTGAATGCTTCGCATAATGCACTGAAGTTATTCTTGTCCCCAGTGCTGTCCTTCAATCCGACGATGTTGGGGTGTGCAGAAAGCTTCACCGCTGATTCCACCTCGATCTTCACCTTGGTATGCGAAGGCATATCGTAGAGGAAAAGTGGTAGCTTCACTGCGTCAGCAAGCTTTTGATAATAATTGACCACCTCGTCCTGATCGATATTGATGTAGAAGGGAGTCGCTGCCACCAGCGCACTTGCTCCGGATTCATAGGCGACTGCAGCCAAATCCAGGCTTTGGACGAAGGAACTCTCCGTGATACCTACCAACACGGGGACTCTTCCATCCACCTTCTTGCAGGTCAGGCGAATTAGTTCATTCTTCACGTCTGGGCTGATACTAGCTGACTCACCAGTGGTGCCGATGATAAAGATTCCGTGAACTCCGCCGTCGATCAGATGTTCGATGATTTTTTCTGTGCTGGCCACATCCAGGGAAAAATCTGAATTCAATGGTGTAATCATGGGTGGGAAGATCCCTTGAAATGATTGAGTAGGAGTCATAGGTCGATGTTTGAAAACGGTATGTTTGTAAGTGGGCGGCTGCAGCCTTATCCCGGGAATAATTGAAGCTGATGAATGACCGCCTGAATAAAGGAAGGACCACAGAATTCACCCTTGTTTTGGTCTTCCGGCATCAGGAGCTCTTCTTACGTAATACCGTGCGCAGTGTCAAAAAGACTAATCCTGCTCCTTCCTTTTTTATTCGATTGCAAGGAACAAGATGATATTGAGGCGTCGATGTCGATTAGAAGATCTCGGATTCTTGAGCGTTGATTACAAACAATCCCATAAAAAAGCCGGGCATTTCCTAAAAAAAGCCCGGCTGTTTTTGCTGTCTTTTTTCAACTTCCAGCAGCAGTTGCAAGTCTCTTCGGCACGAATGCGTCAAACGGGTACGTTCTCGGCATCACATCAATCCCGGTAGTCACCTTGATCGGAGTGGCACCCGCGTAAGTCAATTCGACGAAGTATGCCCGATAGCCTTGTTCCGGTGTCTTCATTGACACTTCCAATTCACCATTTTCCGGAATCTTGATGTCCTCAGCCACCCAGTTTGGCCCAAATACATCGATTCGGAAGTCGCGGGAAAGCTGATTGAGTGCAGACCAGAGTTTGACTGAGACGGGCGGATTCTTGGGGTCTGTTTTGACCAGTATTTTGTCCCCTTCGATCTTCCATTCGTAGTTTGGTCGGGTGCCATTGTTCAGGACAGAGGCATAGAAGGAAATCATATTCGGTAGAGCATCGGACTCTCCGACATCGTGTCCGGAGTTGGGAACGTACATCACGTGCTTTTCTCCCGGAAGGCTGTCCCAGTAAAACTTCCAGCTATCTGGCTGAAAAAACTCGTCTCCCGCGGCGCTAATCAACAACTTCGGCTTGTTTGCGAAGTCATCTCTGAAATTGTATGGCTCAGTGATCTCCACCATGCGGTCAAATTCCGGCGTCCCCATCCACTCCATGACACCTTCTCTCTCATAGTCTTGGATTGCCGGCGACCAAAACCCGTAATTCTTCCAATGGTGTTGGAAAGAAGGAACCATGTTCAACAGGTCGATCACGACCGGTACGATCGCTACCACCCGGTCATCTACTGCTCCGGTGGTCCAGGTGGTCCAGCCTCGCTTGGAAGCCCCGCCCACGACAAAGTGGTCGACGGTCTTATTGTACTCCGTCTTCACGACCTCCGTGACTGCGTCCATGGCCAGTTTGGCGGCCTTGGTCATAGGCAAGCGAGCCAACCAAATTGCGTCTTCATCTTTTGCCCCGCCTTCGAGAAATTTTCTCCATCCATAGGCGATGATCTCATCCTCGTACCGCTCGCCAAAGGTGTCGTTGGCGAAGGTGATCGGCTGAAAAGGCACATTATGGATCTTCGCAACCACTGAATTCGTTTGGGTAGAGGCAGCGAGGATAAGCGGATCCGGTTGCTCGGGCATCTTGGAGTTGGTGCTACCACCACCGATCCACAGCATTCCTGTTTCAAACGGAGTGTCTTTTGGGATCATCATAGAGACCCAATGCCACCACTCTGTCTTGTCCACGATATCGGAAGTCAGCCAATGTTGCGAGTACATCTTCAAGACCAGGTAATCGGCCTTTTCTCCCTCTTCCCTATAGACGATCTCATAGCGGAAAGTAGAATCTGGAGCGTGGACGTAGTCTTTCAGAAGTGTAGCGGAGCGGGCCTCTGGTTCTGCTTCAATCTCCGCCGGCTTCTGACAGGAGACGAGTAAAAATATGCTGACTAACAATGCTCCCCAGTTTAGTATGGGAAGCCTTTCTGGTTTGTTCATAGGTGCTTAGGGTTAATTGAATTTTTAAAATGTAAGAAGAATTCACGTCTGCTACAAAACAGGCTTGGCGGAGAAACGGACTACCCGCTCAATGCGGGGCGGTCAATTAGATCAATCTGTCACTCAGCAGGGGTTCAGTCCCGGCTACATGAAAGTCGCTCCTTAGGTCACTTGCCTAGATGACGTAAAAAGTAGGGAGGTAGAGCATTCATGTCGGGCTCTACGTGCTTGGATTCGTATGGGTTGGATGATTCAACACCACGGATTAGCCCTCTGTGCCGTCGAACATAGCCCGGATAAAATTTAATTAGATTGTTTCTAAATAACTTGTTTAGAATCATTCTACACAATAGGTTTGCAGTCTCAAACCAAGACAACACCAACCACATGTATCGCAAACTTATACTCTATCTATGTTGCTTTTTTCTCGCTATCGGCCCAGTAAGCGCCCAGAATGCAGGGCTCAAAGGTCAAGTGACAACCTCGGATCACAAGCCTATTGAATTCGTGAATGTTGGTATCAAGGGAGTTTCCAAAGGAAATTCTACGGACCGATTCGGTGCCTACGAGATCAAAAATGTCCAGCCGGGTACATACACGATCTTTGCTTCCTTTGTGGGTGCCGAGAAGCAAGAACAGACGGTGACGCTGGCTGCCGGCCAAGTACTGACCCTGAACTTCACCCTCGCCGAGAGTTCAACGGCACTGGAAGAAGTGATTGTCTCGGATATTTCCAGCAACAGGTTCTATTCGGACAGTTCGTTTACAGTGGCAAAGCTGCCATTGAAAGATTTAGATAACCCTCAGGTTTACAATTCTCTCTCCTCCAGACCCCTCAAGGAGCAAGTGGTGGTCAACATGAACGACGCACTAAAAAATGCCACCGGAGTCGCCAGGCTTTGGGAGTCCACAGGACGTGGAGGTGACGGTGCTGAGTTTTACGCCATGCGGGGATTTGCCGTACAGCCTTCCATGGTCAATGGTCTCCCGAGCGTCAATAACGGATCCTTGGATCCTGCAAATGTCGAGACTATTGACGTGATCAAGGGTCCGTCCGGCACCCTGTTTGGCAGCCCGATGATCTCCTATGGAGGTTTGATCAATATCACGACCAAAACACCCAAAGATCAATTCAAGGGAGAGCTTGGACTTATCACCGGTAGTTTTGGCTTGAACAGACTGACTGGAGACATCAATGTGCCTCTCACTGATGAAGCGTCGATGCGGGTGAATACCGCCTACCAGTCTCAGAATTCTTTTCAGGATGCAGGCGGGAGAAAAAGCTTCTTCATCGCGCCTTCTTTCAAACTCAAGGCGAGCGAAAGACTGACATTCCTGATCAATACAGAGTTTTTGAATTCAGAATCAGCGAATGCCCCGATGATCTTTTTGAGCAGATATGCCCCGATTTCTTTCAGTTCGACGGAGCTTTTTGACAGAAACTATGAGAAATCATTCACCAGCGACGAACTCACAATCAACAACAATACCTACGCCATCCAAGCACAGGCGTTCTACAAACTCTCGGACAAGTGGACATCTCAAACCGCGATCTCCAGAAGTATGACCAAGACGGATGGCTACTACCAATACCTTTGGGATCAGAGTAATGGCAACGATTTCCTGAGATATATCTCTAACAGAAATGGTCAGACACTGACGACTGACATTCAGCAGAATTTCATCGGAAACTTTGACCTGGGGTCCATGAAAAATAAAATCGTGATCGGAGTGGATTATTTCCAGTCACAAATCAGAAACAGCAGCAGCGGTTGGGTAGAGGACGGGATCGTATCCTTTCAGGACGGTAGCGACACGGGCGATCTGACCAAGGCAGGCGTAGATGATCTTCTCATTGGATCGTTTGAAGGAAACTCCACCGCCGAAAATGAGATTCTGAGTGCGTACGTCTCGGACGTGATTGAGGTGTTGCCAAGTTTCTCAGTGATGGCTAGTGTGCGGGTCGATCGATTCAGTGGTCAGACGGCCTATTTCTCTACAGACAAAGTCAAAAGTCAGACTTCTGTCTCCCCCAAGTTTGGATTCGTGTATCAACCGATCAAAGACAAGGTTTCGGTCTTCGGAAACTATATGAACGGATTTGTCAATGTGGCTCCCGTGCAGGTAAGCAACGTCGACGGCTCCAATCCCAGGATGAAGACATTCGATCCCGAGCACGCAAATCAATATGAACTTGGAGTGAAGACTTACCTGTATCAGGACAAGATCTCCTTGACGGCCAGCTACTACAATATCACGGTCAACAATCGTGTGATGACCGATCCTGCCAACGTCAATAACTCGATTCAGGGGGGAGAGGTAGAAAGCAAAGGCTTCGAGCTTTCCCTGATCGCTACTCCGGTCACTGGCTGGAATATCGTGGCGGGCTTTGCTCAGAACGATGCCAAGGTAACCAAGGACAATCCAGGAGATGGCTATCTCGGGCTTAGACCTGAGGAAGCTGGGCCGGAGAATATGCTCAACTTCTGGACAAGTTACACCTTTTCGCAGGGAGCGCTGAGAGGATTTGGAGTCGGTTTCGGCGGCAATACTGCCAGCGAATATCTAACACTGAACAGAGCTGACACCGGTACTTTCATCTTGCCTGCCTACCAGGTATTTAATGCCTCTGTCTCGTACTCGGGGGCTCGCTATCTGCTTGCTGTGAAGGTTAATAACTTGTCTGATGAGCGGTACTATACAGGCTGGTCTACGCTGACTCCCCAAAATCCAAGAAATGTGGCACTTAGTCTGAACTATCGATTCTGATGAATTTTAAAAAATGGATTAGAAAAATTCACCTCTGGCTTGGACTTACCTCCGGGCTAGTGGTGTTTATCGTCGCTGTGACTGGATGCATCTATGCCTTTCAGACAGAGATCAAAGATTTGACCTACTCTTTCCTTTTCGTGGAACCGCAAGAAGGAAAGGTGTTGCCTCCCAGCCGAATCAGCGAAATCGCGCAGGAAGCTTTCCCGGAGGGTCATCTTCACGCGGTGCTCTATCCGACCCAGGAGAGAGCAGTACAGGCAATATTTTTCAGCTACGGAGAGGGATTTGATCACTACAAGATCGCCTACATCAATCCCTATACGGGGGAGCTACTGAAGCTGCATGATGAATATGCCGACTTCTTCCGATTCATCCTGGACGGGCATTTTTACCTTTGGATGCCTATTGAGATCGGCCAGCCGGTAGTTGCTACGTTTACGCTGATTTTCTTGGTGATGGTCATCTCGGGCTTGATACTCTGGTGGCCCAAGCAAAAGAAAAGTCTCAAGCAAAGTCTCACCCTGAAGTGGGATGCCCGCTGGCGAAGGAAAAACTATGATCTACACCAGGTGTTGGGTTTTTATGTGATGATCTTTGCGCTGGTATTTGCCATCACGGGTTTGGTGTGGGGCTTTATCTGGTTCAGAGACGGGCTTTACGCAGCTACTACTGGGGGTAAAAAATTCGTCGAGTACTATGCCCCCGTGTCTGACTCTACCCGCATGAATCCTGCGACTACACCGGCCTTGGATCAGGTCTGGATGCAGATGGTGGCGGAGTATCCTAAGGCAGAATGGATCGAGGTTCACCCGCCGGAATACGAACACGGAGCGATCGCTGCCAACGCCAATCCGGACGCTTCGACCTACTGGAAGACGGATTACCGTTATTTCGACCAATACACGCTGGAGGAGCTGCCCGTGGATCACGTGTGGGGAAGATTTCACGAAGCTACTTTTGGTGACAAGCTCAATAGGATGAACTATGACATCCATGTAGGCGCCATCGCGGGATTTCCGGGAAAGCTGTTGGCGTTTTTTCT
>Ga0079224_100007564_pt1 | contig 14607 bp, 12 predicted proteins | sample Stecom2015_FD_80414 | JGI IMG/M metagenome (GOLD analysis project Ga0079224, IMG submission 80414) | Agricultural soil microbial communities from Utah to study Nitrogen management - Steer compost 2015 | ecosystem: Environmental > Terrestrial > Soil > Agricultural land | place: USA: Utah...
CCGCGATGTGGACGACTTCGTGACCACCGTGCGCGAGCGCCTGATCTCGGAGTCCGAGCGGATCGGCAGACCCGCGCTCGTCGTGGCCGCCTTCGACACCGAACTGTTCGGCCACTGGTGGCACGAGGGTCCGCAGTGGCTGGCCGAGGTGTTGCGCGCGCTGCCCGAGGCCGGGGTCACCGTCGGCACCCTCGCCGATGCCAGGGCCCGCGGTTACGTGGGCGAACCGTTCCCGCTGGCCGACTCCTCGTGGGGCTCGGGCAAGGACTGGCGGGTGTGGGCGGGCGAGCAGGTGCGCGATCTGGTCACCCTGAACGAGGAGATCGTCCGGCTGGCCCTGGACACCGTGGACAAGATGCGCGCGCACACCGCCGACGGCCCCGCGCTGCGCGACCCGGTGGCCGATCAGCTGCTGCGCGAGGCCGTCCTCACCGTCTCCAGCGACTGGGCGTTCATGGTGAGCAAGGACTCCGCGGCGGGCTACGCGCGCGACCGGGCGCACCAGCACGCGCACGCGGTCCGCGAGATCGCCGCCGCCGTCGGCGCCGGCCAGGTCGCCAAAGCACGCCAGTTGGCGGCAAGATGGGCCACGGCCGACGGCTTCTTCCCCGGACTGGACGCGCGCCGGCTGCCCGAGGTCGACGCGCCGGCCGCCGGGGCCGCGCCCCGCGCCCCGCGCACCGAGATCGCCGGTACGCCGGGCCGCGACTCGGAAGGACAGGCATGAAGATCCTGATGGTGTCCTGGGAGTACCCGCCCGTCGTGGTGGGTGGTCTCGGCAGGCACGTGCACCACCTCGCGGTCGAACTGGCCGCGGCCGGACACGAGGTGGTGGTGCTGGCCCGCAGACCCACCGGCACCGACGCCTCCACCCACCCCACCCACTCGTTCATCGAGGACGGCGTACTGGTGGTCGCGGTGGCCGAGGACCCGCCCGCCTTCGACTTCGGCGAGGACATGCTGGCCTGGACGCTGGCCATGGGGCACGCCATGGTGCGCGCGGGCATCGGCCTGCGCAAGCCGGGCATCGGCGAGGGCTGGACCCCGGACGTGGTGCACGCCCACGACTGGCTGGTCGCCCACCCGGCGATCGCGCTGGCCGAGTTCTACGACGTGCCGTTGGTGTCGACCATCCACGCCACCGAGGCGGGCAGGCACAGCGGCTGGGTCGCGGGCCGGGTCAACAAGCAGGTGCACTCGGTGGAGTGGTGGCTCGCCAACGAGTCCGACGCGCTGATCACCTGTTCGTCCTCCATGCAGGACGAGGTGGAGCGGTTGTACGGGGCCGAGCGGGTCACGGTGATCCGCAACGGCATCGACGTGGGCGCGTGGTCCTACCGGCCGCGCCCGCCGCGAAACGGCCCGCCGCGGCTGCTCTACGTGGGGCGGCTGGAATACGAGAAGGGCGTGCAGGACGTGATCGCGGCGCTGCCGCGCATCCGCCGCGCCCATCCGGGCACCACACTGACCGTCGCGGGCATCGGCACCCAGTTCGAGTGGCTGCGCGAGCGCGCCAGGGTGCACCGGGTGGCGCGCGCGGTGAACTTCGCCGGCCAGCTCGACCACACCGAACTGCTGGGCTGGCTGCACGGCGCCGACGCGATCGTGCTGCCGAGCCGCTACGAGCCGTTCGGCATCGTCGCGCTGGAGGCTGCCGCCGCGGGCACCCCGCTGGTCACCTCCACCGCGGGCGGACTGGGCGAGGCCGTGATCGACGGCGTCACCGGCGCATCCTTCGAACCGGCCGACGTGGACGGGCTGGTGGAGGCCGTGGTGGCCACGCTCGACGACCCCGAGGCCGCCCAGCAGCGCGCGCTGGCCGCTCGCGAGCGGCTCACCGCCGACTTCTCCTGGGATGTGGTGGCCGCCGAGACCGCGCAGGTGTACTCCTCGGCCAAGCGCCGGGTGCGCAATCCGCTCGGCAGGCCGGTCATTCCGGAACGGCCGCTGCCGGAACGGGATCCGAACAACCCGATCTGAGCCGCGCTCGGCTCAGCGGCCGGGCTGGAAGGCGAAGATCTCGCCGACCCGGGTGGCGACGACGACCTCGCCCTCGGGGCCGATCGAGGTGCCCGTGGTGGTGCCCTCGGCGTCGGGCAGCACGTCGGAGTCGACGGTGGCGCCGGTCTCGGTGTCGAAGGTGACCAGGTTCAGTCCGCCGCCGATGGCCACGGTGGTGTAGCCGATCCCGCCCCCGGCCTGGACCGGCAGCCCGCGCAGCGCGAGATCCTTGCGCTCCCAGGCGGTCTCGACCACGTCGCCGGTGTCGCGCAGGGCCATGAGGTAGCCCTCGTCGCCCGCGGGGATGATCAGGCCGTCGGCGGAGACCGAGAGCGCGCCCGCGGGGGTGAACGGCAGCTGCCTGACCCAGCGGGTACTGCCGTCCTCGGTGTTCAGCGCGATCAGGCGGCCGCTGTTGTCGCCGACGTAGACGGTCTGCGCGTCGGCCGACAGCGCGGGGCTGGTCGTGCTGCCGCCGGTGAGCACCTTCGCGCTCCACTCGCGGTGGATGCGCTCGTCGGCGTAGCGCAGCGCGGCCAGCTCGGCGGTGGCCTCGCCCGGCTGCCAGACGGTGACGAAGAACCGGCCGGTGGCGGTGTCGACGGCCGAGACGGTGGCGACCGGGCACTGCGGGCCGCCGGTGCCGCACTCGTCGAGGCCGTGCCCGGACGCCGGACGGACCAGGTCGGGGTTGGCCAGGAAGTCCGGCTCGCCGAGCAACTGGGTGGTGGGGACCACCCGCAGGCCGGTCTGACGCTCCAGCACGTCGATCTGACCGGACTGGGTGATGGTGAGCACGTGCGAGTCGCCGGTGAACTGCACCGAGACCGGGGTGCCCGCCACCGGGGTGCGCCAGCGCGGCTGGCCGAGCGCGTTGTAGGAGTTCACCGCGCCGTCGTCGCCGAAGTAGACGTTGGTGTGGCTGTCGACCAGTGTCGGCGAGCTCACCGCGTTGGGACCGAGGCGGTCGCAGAAGCGCTTGCGCCCGGTCGCCATCTGCAGCGACAGGATGGCGCAGCCGCTGCCGGTGCGGGTGGTGACGAACAGCTGACCGTCGGGTCCGAGCGTGACGGGGTGGGCGACCGGCCCGCCCACCGGGCGGGACCAGCTCAGGTTCATCTGGCGCGCACCGGTTTCCGGCCCCACGCCGGCGTTGCGGCCGTCGTGGTGGACGGCGGGCCAGCCCACACCGGAGCCGGCGGTGATGTCGTCGACATCGGTGCCACATCCGGTGAGCACGACCGAGCCGAGAGCGATCGATGCGATCAGCGCGCGTGTGGACTTCGGGATCTTCCGCGTGGATATCGCGCGCACCCAACCGGTTCGCACCTGCTGACTCCCCTTTCCGACGACGGCCGCACGCAAGACTAGCCGGTGACCGCCCGGCCCCGACGGCCCACGCCCGCCCGGCGGGTGTGAATCGCGCCCGTTTGGCCCTGCTCACCAGCGGGACCGCCGCGAACACTGATCTGACACCGCCCGGGTTCAGATATGCGCGATATGTGTTACTGTCCGGTACGCCCGCTGTGACCGCACTCATAGGCGCAGGTCACAGCAGGCGTCGGGAATCCGGCAACGGTGCCGGGTCGGTTGTTCGAGAGGGTTTCATGGACCAGCAGCAGGGGTCGAGACGCAGAGCGCGTCGCTGGGCGGGCCGGGCGCTCGCGGTAGCCGTCGCGGTGGCGAGCGTCGCCGCGGTCACCACGGCCGGGCCGCAGACCGCACCCGCGTCCGCGGTGAGCGAGTTCTACACGCCGCCCGCGCAGTTCCCCACCGAGCGCGGCGCGATCGTCAAGACCACGCCCATGCCGTTGTTCGTGTCCTTCCCGAACGAGAAGGGCTGGCCCGCCGAGGCCGAGCTGGTCATGTACACCAGCCGCCTGCAGGACGGCACCCCCACGGTGGTGACCGGCACCTACCTCGAGCCCGCCGGGCCGTGGCTGGGCGAGGGCGAGCGCCCCACCGTGGTCATCGCCCCCGGCACCTCGGGGCAGGGTGACCAGTGCGCGATGTCGGTGGCCTTCTCCACCGGCCTCGCCGCCTTCACCGAGCCCGCGCTCGGTTTCTCGGCCAACCAGGAGCTGCCGTCCTCGACGGTCTGGAGCAGGCTCGGCGCGCGGGTGCTGGTGACCGACTACATCGGCCTCGGGACCCCCGGCGTGCACACCTACGCCAACCGTTTCGAACAGGCCAACGCCGTGCTCGACGCGGCCAGGGCGGCCAACGCGCTGGCCGGGGTGGGACCGCAGACCCCGCTGGTGCTGTGGGGCTACTCCCAGGGCGGCGGCGCGGTGGCCTCGGCCGCGGAGATGCAGCCGCAGTACGCGCCCGAGCTGAACCTCAAGGGCACCTGGGCGGGCGGCCCGGTGGCCGATCTGGCCGTGATCCAGGAGACCATCGACGGCGCGCTGATCGGCGGCGCCATCGGCTACGCCATCAATGCCCTGCTGGCCCGCTATCCCGAGCTGTACGCCGCGGTGGACCGGGTCACCAGCCCGGCCGGACGCGAGATGCTGGCCACCCTCAGCGACACCTGCGTCGGCGACCTCATCACCAAATACCCCTTCCTGCGCACCGACTCGCTGACCGTCGACGGCCGTTCGCTGACCGAGCACATGGCCGCCATCCCCGAGGCCGAGCCCGCCCTGAACGAACAGCGCGTCGGCAGCCTGGTGCCCGCAACGCCGGTGTTCATCACCAGCGGCCGCAACGACGACACCGTGCCCTACAGCCAGGCCCGCACGCTGGCGCAGACCTGGTGCGACAAGGGCGCGACGGTGAAGTTCCGCACCAACGAGCTGCCGCCGATCCTGCCGGGCGCCACCATTCCCGGTCACTTCGGCCCGGAGATCATCGACGGCTTCGGCCCGGACAACGCGGTCACCTACCTGCTCGACCGGCTGGCGGACCGGCCGATCTCCGGGTGCACCATCGACTGAGCCCGCCCGCCGGGCGCGCCCGCCCGGCCCGGGTCCGCACCGGCCCCGTCGTCATCCCCGGGTCCGCCCGCGCGGTGTGAGCACACGAAAGTACGCTGTTCACCCGAACGGACGGTCCCGGCGACGGCGGGGCCGGAGCACATTCCACGACAGGAGTAGGTACGTGACGAGCATGTGGGGCGCACCGTTGCGCTCGCGCTGGCGCGGGTCGCGGCGCCGGGATCCCGAGCAGGCGCGTTTTCTGACGATGGCCTCGCTGCGCTGGGTCGTCGCCAATCGCGCATACACGCCCTGGTACCTGGTGCGTTACTACCGCCTGTTCAAGTTCAAGCTGGCCAACCCGCACGTGGTGCTGCGCGGGATGGTCTTCCTCGGCAAGAACGTCGAGATCCACGCGACCCCGGAGTTCGGGCGCCTGGAGATCGGCCGCTGGGTGCACATCGGCGACGGCAACGCCATCCGCTGCCACGAGGGCTCGCTGCGCATCGGCGACAAGGTGGTCTTCGGTAAGGACAACGTCGTCAACACCTATCTCGACATCGAGATCGGCGAGTCGACGCTGGTCGCCGACTGGTGCTACATCTGCGACTTCGACCACAAGATGGACGACATCACCCTGCCCATCAAGGACCAGGGCATCGTCAAGAGCCCGGTGCGCATCGGCCCGGACACCTGGATCGCGGCCAAGGTCACCGTGCTGCGCGACACCAGGGTCGGCCGCGGCTGCGTGCTCGGCGCGCACGCCGTGGTCAAGGGCGAGATCCCCGACTACTCGATCGCCGTCGGCGCGCCCGCCAAGGTGGTCAAGAACCGCAAGGCCACCTGGGAGGCGGGCGCCGAGGCGCGCGCGGCCTACCTGGCGGCGCTCGAGGACATCGAACGCAAGAAGAACGGCGTCTCGACCTCCTGACCGCATGTCGGTGCCGCGGCGTAGGGTCGCCTCATGCGGAGCTACGCGGCGCTGTTGCGCGGGATCATGCCCACCAACCCGAACATGCGCAACGAGAAACTGCGCGGGGTGTTCACCGATCTCGGCTTCGAGCAGGTGGCCTCGGTGCTCACCAGCGGCAATATCGTCTTCCGCGCCCCCGAGGCCGACGAGGCCGAACTGGAGGACCGCATCCAGCGGGGGCTGCGGGAGCAGCTGGGTATCGCGGGCGGCACGCTGGTGCGCGATCACCAGTGCCTGCGCGATCTGCTCGACCGCGACCCCTTCGAGGGCCTGGTGCACGAGCGCGGCTCCTATCTCACCGTCACCTTCTTCAAGCGCCCCGTCGCCGACCCGGAACCGGTGATCGCCGACGCCCCGCTGACCAGGGTGATCGGCTACGACGAGCCGAGCAGGGCACTGCTGACGGTGATCGACAACAGCACCCAGAAGACGCCGGATTTCATGGCGCGGCTGGACAGGTCGTACGGCAAGGACATCACCACCCGCACCTGGCTGACCGTGCAGAAAGTGGTCAAGAAGATGGAGTCGTGACCGGCGCGTGCGCCGTGCACAGGAAAACCGTCGCGGCGCGGCCGATCCGGGTGATCACCAGCGAATAAGGTTCGGCGCCGCGAAGTTTCAGCTTCCTGCGCAGCGCGTCGGGGTCGACGTCGACGCCGCGGACCAGAATCTCCAGCGCGCCGCAGTCACGGCGGGCCAGTTCCTGGCGCAAGGTCTTCTCCCGCAACTCCATCCGGTCCTGGACGCGGAATCCGCGCACGCCGGGCGGCAGGCTGTTGCCGGTGAGGTAGGCGATGTGCGGGTCCAGTTGCCACAGGCCGTGTTTCGCCGCGTAGTGCCGGACCAGGCCGGCGCGGACGATCGCGCCGTCCGGGTCGACGATCCACTCCCCCGGTTCCCGCTCCGGGATGTCGTCGGGGTCGGCGTCGGTGAGCGTGCAGGCCGCTCCCGTGCTCGACAGGACGGCGGCGCGGCGGCGCACGCCCGGCTCGGCCAGTCCGGGTGACCACAGGCAGGCCTCCCGCACCGCGCCGTCGAGGGAGACGACCTCGATCTCACCCGGCCAGGCCAGCGCGTCGAAATCCAGTCCGGGCGCGCATTTCACGACCAGGTCGCGGTGCGCGTAGGCCGCCAGCAGGTCGGGCAGCGGTGGTTGCAGGGCGGCCGGATCGTGGGTGCGGCGGCCGCCCGCGCGGCGGCCGGGGTCGGCCACGACCACCGTGTCCTCGGTGACGGGGGTCAGGGCGTCCGCCCTCGCCAGCACGACGGCGCCCGCCACCCCGGCGTCGGGGCCCGCGGCGGACGAACGGGCGATCGGCTGCCAGGAGGCACCGAGATTGTGCGCGGCCATGGCCAGGCGCACGGGGTCGAGGTCGCTGCCCACGACCTGCGGACAGGTGCGGGCCAGTTCGACGAGTTCGGCGCCGATGGAGCAGGTCACGTCGTGGACGGCGCGACCGGCCAGCCGCCGCGCCCTGCGGCGGGCGACGGCGGTGGAGGTGGCCTGCTGCACCGCGTCGTCGGTGAGCAGCCAGTGATCCGCGTCGTCGAGCTTGGCCGCCGCGCGGCGCCGCAGCCGCACGGTTTCCACCAGTGCGGGTGCGGCCTCACCGTGCTCGCGGCGGACGCGGTCGAGATCGCGCAGCAGGGTGGCCGGGGTCAGCTCGAGCCGCGCCACCTCGGCGAGCGCGGCGCGTCCGGCCGCGCTCGCGAGGTAGTCGACATCCGCGCGGCCGAAGCCGTATCCCACTGCGCTGTCGTCCCGTGCCGGTTCGCGCTCAGGCGGTGGGCTTCACGCCGGTGATCATGGCGTTGTAGAAGAACTGCCTCGGCACGAACTTGCGCATGACGTTCTCGTCGAGCCAGCTCAGCCGCAGCCACGCCTTGTACATGGCCAGGCGGTAGCCGAGGGTGAGCTTCTCGTCGGGCACGGCGGCCTCGAAGGTGCGCACCGGCCAGCCCCACAGGGCCGCGGCGAACTCCTCGGTGGTGGCCTTCACGCCGACCGCGCCGGCCGAACGGGCCATGGCCTCGAGGTCGGCGGGATCGAAGGTGTGCAGGTCGACGACGGCCTCGAGCGCGGCGGCGCGGGAGGACTCGTCCAGTTCGGACTGCGGGCGCCGCCAGCCGGACAGCGCGGGCAGCTTGGTGACGGTGGTCGTCGCCTTCCAGGTGATGCGGCCCAGCCAGCGGGCGTAGAAGTTGCCGACGGTGGTCGGCTCGCCGGCGAACACGAAGCGCCCGCCCGGCTTGAGCACACGCAGGCACTCGCGCAGGGCCTGCTCGACGTCGGGGATGTGGTGCAGCACGGCGTGGCCGACCACGAGGTCGAAGGTGTTGTCCTCGTACGGGATGGTCTCGGCGTCGGCGACGCGGCCGTCCACGTCGAGGCCGAGGTTCTCGGCGTTGCGCAGGGCCACCTTGACCATGCCGGGCGAGAGGTCGGTGACCGAACCGGTCTTGGCGACCCCGCCCTGCATGAGGTTCAACAGGAAGAAGCCGGTGCCGCAGCCGAGCTCGAGCGCGCGCTCGTAGGGCAGCGGAGCCGGGCCGACCGCGGCGTCGAACCGGCCTCGGGCGTATTCGATGCAGCGCTCGTCGTAGGAGATGGACCACTTGTCGTCATAGGTCTCGGCTTCCCAGTCGTGGTAGAGCACCTGGGCGAGCTTCGTATCCTTGAACGCCGCTTCCACCTCCGCCTCGGTGGCGTGGGGGTTGGGCGCGGGGTCGTCGGGACGTACCGTCATGGTCGCCAAGCCTAACCTGATCATCCCGGTGTGTCGGTGCGCGGGCCGCCCATTCGGACATCCGACCGACTCGACCCGGAATTGACACCCGTTACAGATGAGCGAACGGGGCTACCCGCGAGTAGCTCACGGGCAGCTCACCACGGTCCCGGGCGGTGCGGGGGGCGAGGGGCGGACACGAACCCGCCGCCCGGCGACGGTGCGCGGCACACCGTCTGCCGTCACGCCCGCGCCGCTCAGCGGCCGGTGAAGACCGCCGAGCCCGGCCCGTCGGCCAGATAGGAGGCGGTGCCGATCCGGGCGTCCTCGGTGTCGAACAGCCCGGCCCATTCGGTGCGCGCCCGATCGAGCCCGTGCGGTCCCGCCTCGAAGACCGCCTTGGCCGCCGCCAGCGCCCGCGCGGGACCGCCGTGGAACTGCCCGGCCCAGCGCCGGGCCGCGGCGAACACGTCGTCGGGGGCGACCACCTCGTCGACCAGGCCGAGCCGAAGCGCCTCGTCCGGTTCGACGAAGCGGCCCGAGTACACCAGGTCCTTGGCCGCGCTCGGGCCGATCAGCGTGGACAGCCTGCGGATGCCCGCCAACGGGATGAGCCCGGCCTTGATCTGCGGCAGGCCGAGCTTGACGTTGTCGCCGATGACGCGGCGATCCGCGCCGAGCGCCAACTCCAGGCCCGCCCCGAGGCCGTAGCCGGCGATGGCCGCCACGGTCGGCTGCGGAACGCGCGCCAGGCAGCCGAGGGCGGCCTGGAGATCGGCCGCAAGCGCGGCGGCGCGGGCGGGTTCCATCGCGGCCGGCTCGGCCATGTCGTCACCGGCGCAGAACACCCGCTCGTCGCCGTAGACGATCAACGCCGAGACCGCCGGGTCCTTCGCCGCCGCTCCGGCCGCGGCGGCGACCTCGCGCGCCAGTTGCGCGTCGAACAGATTCAGCGGCGGGCGGGCGATGCGGACGACGGCGACGCCCTCGGCGTCCGGTCCGTCCACGGTCACGAATTCGGCCATGGCAGAAACCTACCGCCCGGCAGCCCGCCGCCGAGCCGAGGGAGTCCCGCCGCAGCGGTCGGCGCACGTACGGTGCGCTCAGTGCACGCGATCACGGTCACCACAGGCAGTCACGCACGGCCACCGCAGGCAGTCACGCACGGTCACCGCAGGGAGTCACGCAGCTTCGCGGTGCTCGGGTTGTCGGCGAAGTAGCGCGCGGCGTCCGGGAAGGCGAGGAACGCCTCGGTGTGGTGGGCGGGCACCGTCGGCAGGATCGGCTCGATCACCGGCTCGGCGGCGAAGATCTCCTCGGTGGAGCCGTAGCGCGACAGCGCGTCCAGCTGCGCCCAGGTGGGCGGCATGAGGATGTCCTCGCCGGCGCGCCAGCGCGCCAGCGCGTCGGCGGGGGTGCGCCAGTGCACGGCGGCGGCCTCCGAGGTGGCGCCGTCGGCGCGCTGGCCCTCCGGGAGCGCCGCGACGAAGAAGCGGGTGTCGTAGCGGCGCGGCTCGATCACCGGGGTGATCCAGTTGGCCCACGGACGCAGCAGGTCAGCGCGCAGCACCAGCTTCTCCCCGGCCAGGAAATCCGCGAGCGAGAGTTCGCGCTTCTCCAGCGCGGCGCGGCCGTCGCGATAGGCGGCGGTGTCGCCGACGACGGTGCAGGCGGTCGGCCCGGCCAGCAGGACGCCGCACTCCTCGAAGGTCTCCCGCACGGCCGCGCAGACCAGCGCCTTGGCCCGCGGCGCGGTGGTGTCGAAGGCCCGTGCCCACCAGTCCGGGTCCGGTCCGGCCCAGGCGATGTCGGCGGTCGCGTCCGAGGCGTCGACGCCGCCGCCGGGGAAGACCGTCACGCCCGCGGCGAACGCCATGGCCTTCACGCGGCGCTGCAGGAAGACTTCTGGTCCGGTCCGGCCGTCGCGCAGCAGCATGACGGTCGAGGCATCGCGCGGCGCCGGGGCCTCGGACGGCGCGGCGGGCGCACCGCCCGGAGTTGGGACATTCGCCGAATTCGTCTCACTCACTCCAGCACCATAACCCGGCGGGGCGCGGAACTCAGCGGGTGCGGTGCCTGCCCGCCCGCCTCGCCCGGCGCGCGAACCAGCGACCGTCGATCTTGTCCAGCGCGATCGACTGCCGGAACGCCTCGCTGAGATTGTCGGAGGTGAGCACGTCCTCGAGCAGACCCTGCGCAACCACCTGGCCCTCGTTGATGAGCAGGGCGTGGGTGAAGCCGGGCGGGATCTCCTCCACATGATGGGTCACCAGCACGATGGCGGGCGCGTCCGGGTCGGCGGCCAGGTCGCCCAGACGCTCCACCAGTTCCTCGCGCCCGCCGAGATCCAGGCCGGCGGCCGGCTCGTCGAGCAGCAGCAGTTCGGGGTCGGTCATCAGCGCGCGGGCGATGAGCACCCGCTTGCGCTCGCCCTCGGACAGGGTGCCGTAGGTGCGGTCGGAAAGATGTTCGGCGCCCAGGCTTTCCAGCATGTCCACCGCGCGGTCGGTGTCCATCTCGTCGTAGTGCTCACGCCAGCGGCCGAGCACCGCGTAGCCGGCGGAGACCACGAGATCGAGCACCTTCTCGTCGCGCGGCACCCGCCCGGCCAGGGCCGCCGAGGACAGGCCGATGCGCGGGCGCAACTCGTTGACGTCCACCCGGCCGAGGGTTTCGCCGAGCAGGTTGGCCGTGCCCGAGGTGGGGTGCACCTCGGCCGCGGCGATACGCATCAGGGAGGTCTTGCCCGCGCCGTTCGGGCCGAGCACGACCCAGCGTTCGTCGAGCTCGACCTGCCAGGAGACGGGTCCGACGAGTGTGCGTCCAGAGCGTCGGACGGTCACGTCGGTGAAATCGATGAGCAGATCGGGATCCGGTTGCGGCACGCGCTCCATCTTGGCCCAGATCGCGGCGGAACGAGTGACCGACCCTCACCAGGTGTCGGACGGAACACCGATCACGGTCAGCGAGCCCGGGGCGATCTCGGTGAATCCCGCGTCCCGCACCGCGATCGCGGCGCCATCGGCGACCCGCGCCGACAGCGCGCGCCAGCGCTGTGCGTCGGCCTCGCGCACCGAGCAGGCGAACCCGCGCTCGGCCCAGGCGCGAGCGCGCTCGACATCCATCGCGCCCGCCAGCAGCATGCTCGCGTGCCCGACCTGCGCGGCCGCCTTGCCCAGCGACATGCCGAGCGACGAATTCACCCACAACACGGGCAGATCGGGGTCGGGCGGGCCCGGCTCGTCGTGCTCGAGATCGGTGCCGCCGATCTGGAGCCTGCGGATGCGGGGATCGACCTCGCCGACCGGGCAGGGCACGAACGCCCGCGCCTGCGCGCCACCCGCCTCGACGGTCACGCCCTCGACCTCGTTCGCGGCGAGCCATTGCGCGCCGCGCGCCCGCCGCGCCACCTTGCGGATACGGGCCCGCTTCCACGCCAGATAGCGCCGTTCCCACGGGCCGCCCGCGCCGACCCGCTCGTCCAGGCACAGCGCCACCACCGCGCTCGCCGCGGCGGCCAGCAGGGCGCTGCGCGGCGGCGGATCGACCTTCGGCAGGTGCAGCACCATCTGCATGGCCTGCACCAGGGCGGTATCGCCGGGATCGCCCGCGCCGCCGTAGCCTTCGGCCAGCACTGCGTGCCTGGCCGGGAAATCCGTCCGCCCGACGGCGGTATCGGCCGCGCTGTCGAGTTCGGGGCCGCCGGTCATCGCACCAGCGGGACCCGGCGCACCCCGCCGTCACGGGCGTCGGCGGCCTCGACCTCGTCCCTGGTGACGCCGAGCACGAACAGCACCGCGTCCAGGTAGGGGTGCGAGAGCGCGGTGTCGGCGACCTCGCGCAGCGCGGGCTTGGCGTTGAAGGCGACGCCGAGCCCGGCGGCGTTGAGCATGTCGATGTCGTTGGCGCCGTCGCCGACCGCGACCGTCTGCTCCATCGGCACGCCCGCCTCGGCGGCGAACTTGCGCAGCGCGGTCGCCTTGGCGGCGCGGTCGACGATCTCGCCGACCACCCGGCCGGTGAGCTTGCCGTCGACGATCTCGAGGGTGTTGGCCCGCACGAAGTCCAGTTCCAGATCGTGCGCCAGCGGCTCGATGACCTGGCGGAAACCGCCGGACACTACGCCGCACTTGAAGCCGATACGGCGAAGCGTACGGATGGTGGTGCGCGCGCCGGGGGTCAGCTCGATGCGTTCGGCGACCTCGTGGATCACCGACTCGTCGAGGCCCTCCAACGTCGCCACCCGCTGCCGCAGCGATTCGGCGAAGTCGATCTCCCCGCGCATGGCCGCCTCGGTGACCTGGCGGACCTGCTCCTCCACCCCGGCGTGCGCGGCCAGCATCTCGATGACCTCACCCTGGATGAGGGTGGAATCCACATCGAAGGTGATCAGCCGCTTGGCCCGGCGCGAGAGCCCGGCCCGCTCCACGGCCACGTCGATCTGCTCGTCCACGGCCACCTCGGCCAGCGCGGTGCGCAGCCGGGAATCGGTGTCGGCGCCGGTGTCGGTGGCGGTGACCATCAGCTCCATGCCGGTCACCGGGTAGTCGGCGATGCCGCGGATGGTGTCGATATTGGCGCCGAGCGCGGCCAGCTGCCTGGACACGGCGCTGAAGGCGCGGGCGGTGATGGGGGCGCCGAGCACCACCACGGCGTGCGTGGACATCGGCTGGCGGCCGATCTGCGCGCCCACCTCCACGTCCACCGTCATGCCGACGGTGCTCATCGCCTCCTCGACCTCGTCCTGCAACGACTCGGGGTCGTTCGGGCAGGTGACCAGCACCCCGAGGGTGAGCCTGCCGCGGATGACGACCTGCTCGACGTCGAGCAGACTGACCTCGTGCCGGGACATGGCCGTGAGGAGCACGGAAGTCACACCGGGCCGGTCGGGTCCGGTGACGGTCACGAGAACGGTGGTGTCGGCCACGGCGGTGCGCTCCTGGTCTTTCGGGTCGTCACACGAGTGTGCACCCGCTGGAGACCAGCGGGTGCACACACTCATCGGATCAGCTCTTGGTGAGCGCGGGTGCTTCCGCCTCGGCGGCGTGCTTACCCGAGCCCCAGCCGACGTGCGCCTCGGCACGCATCCGCTCGATCATGTGCGGGTAGTGCAGCTCGAAGGCGGGACGCTCGGACCGGATGCGCGGCAGCTCGTAGAAGTTGTGCCGCGGCGGCGGGCAGGTGGTGGCCCACTCCAGCGAGTTGCCGTAGCCCCACGGATCGTCCACGGTCACGACCTCGCCGTACCGGTAGCTCTTGAAGATGTTCCAGATGAACGGGAGCATCGAGGCGCCCAGCACGAACGCGCCGATCGTGGAGATCGTGTTCAGCGTGGTGAAGCCGTCGGAGGGCAGGTAGTCGGCGTAGCGACGCGGCATGCCCTCGGCGCCGAGCCAGTGCTGCACCAGGAAGGTGGTGTGGAAGCCCACGAAGGTGGCCCAGAAGTGCCACTTCGCCAGGCGCTCGTCGCACATGCGGCCGGTGATCTTCGGGAACCAGAAGTAGATGCCGGCGAAGGTGGCGAACACGATGGTGCCGAAGAGCACGTAGTGGAAGTGCGCGACGACGAAGTACGAGTCGGTGACGTGGAAGTCCAGCGGCGGGCTGGCCAGGATGACGCCCGACAGACCACCGAAGAGGAAGGTCACGAGGAAGCCCAGCGACCACAGCATCGGCGACTCGAAGGTCAGCTGACCGCGCCACATGGTGCCGATCCAGTTGAAGAACTTCACACCGGTCGGAACCGCGATGAGGAAGGTCATGAAGGAGAAGTACGGCAGCAGCACCGCGCCGGTGGCGTACATGTGGTGCGCCCACACCGCGATGGACAGCGCGGCGATACCCAGGGTCGCGTAGATCAGCGTGGTGTAACCGAAGATCGGCTTACGGCTGAAGACCGGGAAGATCTCCGAGACGATGCCGAAGAACGGCAGCGCGATGATGTACACCTCGGGATGGCCGAAGAACCAGAACAGGTGCTGGTACAGCA
>Ga0079224_100007565_pt1 | contig 14607 bp, 12 predicted proteins | sample Stecom2015_FD_80414 | JGI IMG/M metagenome (GOLD analysis project Ga0079224, IMG submission 80414) | Agricultural soil microbial communities from Utah to study Nitrogen management - Steer compost 2015 | ecosystem: Environmental > Terrestrial > Soil > Agricultural land | place: USA: Utah...
ACTTCCGACGCCCTTTGCGAGACCTTGATCACCTGGCAGACCAAAGACCGGGAACTCATCACCAGGGGCCTGGATTCGGACCAGACGGTATCCGCCATCATGGCCACCGAAAAAATGCTCAACCTGGTATGACCCGAACAATGAATCAAATCATAATCCAAACAACCGAATAACCGAAATCCATGAAATTGAACATAGCACTTTTGGCAGGGGATGGAATTGGCCCTGAAGTGATAGACCAGGCCGTAAAGGTATCCGATGCCGTGGCCAAAAAATTTGGACACCAGATCCAGTGGACCCCTGCCCTGACCGGGGCCGCCGCCATCGATGCGGTCGGGGAGCCCTATCCCGATGCCACCCACGATATATGTGTGGCAGCGGATGCCGTACTTTTTGGGGCCATTGGGCATCCCCGATATGACAACGACCCCTCTGCCAAAGTACGTCCGGAACAGGGGCTGCTCAAAATGCGACAAAAACTTGGGCTTTTCGCCAATGTCCGCCCGACCTTTACGTTTCCCTCCCTGATCGATAAATCCCCCCTTAAAAGGGAGCGGATCGAAGGTACCGACCTGGTCTTCCTCAGGGAACTGACCGGGGGGCTTTATTTTGGCAAGCGGGGGCGCGAGGACCATGGCGATATGGCCTATGACACTTGTGTCTATACCAGGGAGGAAGTGGAGCGACTGGCCAGAAAGGGTTTTGAAATGGCCATGGGACGCAGCAAAAAGCTCTGCTGCGTGGACAAGGCCAATGTATTGGAAACCTCCAGGCTCTGGCGGGAAACCGTCCAAAAAATGGAAAAAGACTATCCCGAGGTCGAGGTCAGCTATGAGTTTGTGGACGCCGTGGCCATGCGTTTGGTACAATGGCCGAGTTCCTATGATGTCCTGATCACGGAAAACCTTTTTGGGGATATACTCACCGATGAGGCCTCGGTCATCTCAGGCTCCATGGGCCTGATGCCCTCCGCCTCCCTGGGGGAAAAGACCTCCCTGTTCGAACCCATCCACGGTTCCTATCCCCAGGCCGCGGGAAAGGACATCGCAAACCCCCTGGCCACCGTACTTTCGGCGGCCATGATGTTCGAGACCGCTTTCAACCTCAAGGAAGAGGCCGAGGCCATTAGAAATGTGGTGAACCGCTCCCTGGCAGAGGGAGTGGTGACCGAAGACCTGGCCGATTCCGGCAAGGCGTTCAAGACCAGTGAGGTGGGCGATTGGCTGGCAAACAATATTTGACCCATTCCCTAACATCAAACAAAGGCCCGGATCAATATGTGTTCCGGGCCTTTGTTTTGTTATGGGTTATTAAAGCCTTAAAGGATGTAATCCGTGCTCAAAAAGTTGCTCACCTTGGCCTCCAACAATTGTTCCACGGTATGCCGGTTGAGTTCGTTGTCCTTGAAGGCCACCAGGGTACGGATGGAGAAGGATCTCAGGGCATCGTACACGCTGAGGGTCGCCTGGGCGGAGTCCTTCCTCCCCGTGAAGGGATACACGTCCGGTCCACGTTGGCAGGAACTGTTCAGGTTCACCCGACAGACCAGGTTGGCCAGGGCGTCGATCAGGGGGGAAAGCGAATAGACGTCCTTGCCGAACAGGCTGACCTGTTGCCCGTAATTGGATTCCGCCATATCGTCCAAGGGCTCTTCAATGTCCTTGAATGAAAGTACGGGGATCAGCGGTCCGAACTGTTCTTCCTGATAGACCCTCATGTCCTTGGTCACCGGATACAGCACCGCCGGCCAAATATAATTGTCAAAATGTTCCCCTCCTTTTTTGTTGATGATCTTGGCCCCCTTGGCCAGGGCATCGTCGATCAATTCTTGGATATAGGCCGGTTTGTCCGCTTCGGGCAAGGGGGTCAAGCTCACCCCTTCCTCCCAGGGATTTCCGAATTTCAGCCCATCGACCCGCTTGGAAAAGCGTTTTAAAAATTCTTCCCGTACATCCTCGTGCACATAGACCACCTTTAGGGCGGTACAACGCTGCCCGTTGAAGGACAAGGTCCCGGAGATGCATTCGTCCAGGGTCAGCTCGAGATCGGCATCCGGAAGGACAATGGCCGGGTTTTTGGCCTCCAGGCCCAGGACCAATCGCAGCCTGTTGCTCTTGGGGTGTTGATCTTGAAGCGCATTGGCGGATTTACTGTTGCCGATAAGGGCCAGCACGTCCACCTTTCCGGTCTTCATTATAGGCGCTGCCACGACCCTTCCCCGACCAAACAGTACATTGACCACTCCTTTTGGAAAACTGCTCTTAAATGCCTCCAAAAGAGGTGTAATGAGCAATACGCCGTGCTTTGCGGGCTTGAATATGGTGGTATTGCCCATGATGATCGCCGGAATGAGCAGGGCAAAGGTTTCGTTGAGGGGATAATTGTAGGGTCCCAGACAAAGGACAACGCCCAAGGGTCCCCTGCGGATATGTGCGTATACCCCATCGTGCTTGTCGAACTTGGCGGCATCACGGTCCAATTGCCTGTATTCCTCAATGGTATCGTATATGTACTCCACGGTCCGATCGAATTCCTTATAGGAATCGCCCTTTGATTTTCCGATCTCCCACATCAGAAGCTTTACGACTTCCTCCCGCTTTTTCTCCATTTTCTTCACAAAGCCCTCCATACAGACAATACGGTCCCTCACTTTCATGGTGGGCCATACCCCCTGCCCTTTTCCATAGGCCTCCAGGGCGGAATCCAAGGCGTCCAGGGCCTCGGCCTCCCCAAGTTCAGGGACGCTTCCCAGAGGGGTCGGGGCATAGTCCTTGGTGGATGAAATGGTCGATACCACCGGGCTGGTCGCCCCGCTCCATTTGCGGAGCTCCCCGTGGACCAGGTAAGTATCGTGATGGATTTGTTGTTGGATCTGAAAGGCTTCGGGTACGAGACTGCTGTCGGGCATAATTTGTGTTTTTTAGGTAGGTGTGCTCTGATGGACTTCCCCATCGACCACAAAATTAAAATATTTATATGTGGAAATGGAGCGATCTCCAATGGTTTTGTCCCGCAAACGTTGGAATTGGGGACAAATCCCAATAAAGTAAAAATTTGTTGGGAACATCACACCAGATACTGGAAAAGATCGGGCTTGTCGTTTAGATAATCCCCAAAAAAGTTGTTCGCTTTCATACGGTCGATCAAGGGCTGGAGGTCATCCGGGGATTTGAGTTCAATGCCCACCACGGCCGGAGCGTTCTCCCTGCTGGATTTCTTGGTGTACTCAAAATGGGCAATATCGTCATCCGGCCCCAGGATTTCGGCCACGAATTCCTTCAAGGCCCCGGGGCGCTGGGGAAAGCGCACAATGAAGTAATGTTTTAATTTGGCGTGGAGCAGGGCCCGTTCCTTGATCTCCGCGGTGCGGGTAATATCGTTGTTTCCCCCACTGACCACACAGACCACTTGGGTTCCGGCAAGCTGTTGGGAAAAATCCTCCAGGGCCGCTATGGTCAAGGCTCCTGCGGGCTCCGCCACAATGGCGTCCCTGTTGTAGAGGTCCAGGATCACCTGGCAGACCCTGCCTTCGGGAACGGTGACGATCTGGTGCAGCCGATCTTTGCAAATATCGAGGTTCAACCGGCCCACCTGCTGCACCGCGGCACCATCGATGAACTTATCGATTTCCTCCAGTTTGACCAATTCTCCCGCTTCCATGGCCGCTTTCATGGAGGCGGCCCCCAAGGGCTCCACCCCGATGATCTTGGTTTGGGGGGAAAGGGCGCTGAAGGTCCCACAAAGGCCGGAGATAAGCCCCCCGCCCCCCACTGGGACAAAGAGGTAATCAATGGGCCCCTTGGCCTGCTTGATGATTTCAAGTCCCACGGTGGCCTGGCCCTCTATGATCTTTGGGTCATCAAAGGGATGGACAAAACTCTTGCCCCGTTCCACACAAAAGGTTTGGGCCGCCCGGTTGGAATCGTCAAAGGTATCCCCTTCCAGCACGATCTCCACCCAGTCCCCGCCGAACATTTTGGTCTGATCCACCTTCTGTTTGGGGGTCACCACGGGCATGAATATGGTTCCGTGCACCTTTTGGTGGCTGCAGGCAAAGGCCACACCCTGGGCATGGTTTCCGGCACTGGCACAGACCACGCCCCGCTCCAGCTCGGCCTTGGAAAGGGAAGCGATCTTGTTGAAGGCTCCCCGGATCTTATAGCTTCTGACCCGTTGCAGGTCCTCCCTTTTGAGGAAAATACGGGCCCCGTGGATTTCGGTATATCTGATACTGTGCTGCAGGGGGGTCGGATCGGTCACTTGGGCGATCCGCTGTGCAGCCTGCCTAATATCCACCAATTGTGGAAAATAGGGTTCCCCCCTTTCTTTTTCCATGGGACCCAAGCTTTATTTGTTATCCTATGGGCTTCATGGCCGTCATACTGGCCCTGAGCCTGGCACCCACCACTTCCACATCATGGGTCCTGATCGCTTTGTTGACCGCGATGAGCCTGATATTATCCACTCCATTGTCCCTGCCCTGTCCATAAGACTTGCCGATGACATCCGTGTCGATTTTCTTCATGAAATCGGTCAAAAGGGGCTTGCAGGCATGGTCGAAGAGATAGCAACCATATTCGGCCGTATCGGAAATCACCCGGTTCATTTCAAAGAGTTTCTTGCGGGCAATGGTATTGGCGATCAACGGGGTCTCGTGCAGGGATTCATAATAGGCGGAATCCCCGATGATCCCGGATTCGGTCATGGTCTCATAGGCCAGTTCCACCCCGGATTTGACAAAGGCGACCAATAAAACCCCATGGTCGTAATACTCCTGTTCGGAGATTTCCTGCCCTGTGGCCGGGGTCTTTTCAAAGGCGGTCTCCCCGGTGGCGGCACGCCAGTCCAGAAGGTTTTTGTCCCCATTGGCCCAATCCTCCATCATGGTCTTGGAGAAATGCCCGCTCATGATGTCGTCCATATGTTTTTGGAACAATGGGCGCATGATGTCCTTCAATTCCTCGGCCAGGTCAAAGGCCTTGATCTTGGCCGGGTTTGACAAACGGTCCATCATATTGGTGATCCCCCCCTGTTTCAGGCCCTCGGTAATGGTCTCCCATCCGTATTGGATCAATTTGGAGGCATAGGCCGGGTCCACACCTTTTTCGACCATTTTGTCAAAGGAAAGGATGGAGCCGGTCTGCAACAGTCCACAAAGTATGGTCTGTTCCCCCATCAGGTCGGATTTGACCTCGGCCACAAAGGAGGATTCCAATACCCCGGCACGGTCGCCACCGGTGGCGGCGGCGTAGGCCTTGGCCTGTTCCAAGCCCTTGCCCTGTGGGTCGTTCTCAGGGTGTACGGCGATCAGGGTGGGCACCCCGAAGCCCCGTTTGTACTCTTCGCGCACTTCGGACCCGGGACTCTTTGGGGCCACCATGATCACGGTAAGGTCCTTGCGGACTTCCATGCCCTCCTCGACGATATTGAAACCGTGGGAATAGGATAGGGTGGCGCCTTTTTTCATAAGCGGCATCACGGTCCCGACCACATTGGTGTGCTGTTTGTCCGGGGTCAGGTTGATCACCAGATCCGCCGTGGGGATCAGTTCCTCATAGCTGCCGGTCACAAAGTTGTTCTCCACTGCATTTTTGTAGGACTGCCTCTGTTCCTTGATCGCGGCCGCCCTAAGGGCATAGGATATGTCCAGGCCGGAATCCCTCATATTGAGTCCCTGGTTGAGGCCTTGGGCCCCACAGCCCACAATTACGATTTTCTTTCCCTTTAATGCACTGACACCATCGGCAAATTCGCTTGGCTCCATAAACCTGCATTTTCCCAATTGGAGCAATTGATCCCTAAGCGATAGTGTGTTGAAGTAATTTGTCATTTTTGATATCTTGATTTTTGCGATTTAATTTTCTTGAAAAGCGGTCAAAATTTCGGTAATGGGCATGCTGGCCTTGGTCACTGCTATCCTTCCCGAACGGACAAACTGCTTGATTCCGAAGGGTTGCAGGGCCTCGTACATTTCATCCACCTCATGGCGGCGTCCCGTCTTGGCCAATACAAAAAAGTCCCGGCTCACCGTTACGATCTGCGCATGGCTGTCCTTGATGATGTTCTGGATCTGCCTCTCGTCGAAAAGGAGGTTGGAAGCTATCTTGAACAGGGCCGATTCCTGGTAGATGGTTTCCTCATCCGTATGGTAAAAGGCCTTGATCACCTCCACCTGTTTTTCGATCTGGCCCACGATCTTTCGGGTCACATCCTCGGTGGCCTGAATGACTATAGTGAATTTCGAAACGTTGTCAATTTCTGATTTTGAGACATTTAAACTTTCCACATTAATGTGTCTCTTTAAAAATATCCCGGATATCCTGTTGAGCAGGCCCACATTGTTCTCGGAATAGACCGAAATGGTATACCATTGTTTTTCCATAGTGTTGTTCTTTCCGTCCAAGCCCGATCTGAAAGGGTTCCCGACCTGCAATTGGACCTATACTTTTCTTTGTGATTATTTCAAACGGATATCGGAGACCGAGGCTCCCGATGGGACCATGGGGAACACATTGTCCTCCCGTTCCACCTTCACTTCCAGAAAATAGGGCACTTTTGAGGCCATCATCTCCGCTATGGCCCCTTCGAGCTGGGAACGTTCCCCTACCCTTTTGGCCGTGATGTGGTAGCCCTCGGCGATCTTGACAAAATCGGGATTGGTCATTACCGTGGAGGCATAGCGGCTTTCAAAGAAAAGTTCCTGCCACTGCCGTACCATTCCCAAATGGTCGTTGTTCAGCACCACGATCTTCACCGGCAACTTGTGCTGGAAGATCACCCCGAGTTCCTGAATGGTCATCTGATAGCCACCATCCCCTATTATGGCGACCACCTCCCGGTCCATGGCCCCCATCTTGGCCCCTATGGCCGCGGGAAGCGCAAATCCCATGGTTCCCAATCCCCCGGAGGTGACATTGCTCTTGCTCAGTTTGAACTTGGCATATCGGCAGGTGATCATTTGGTGTTGGCCCACATCGGTGACCATGACCGCCCTTCCCCCGGAAACCCGGTTGATCTGTTCGATCACCTCTCCCATGGTCAGACCGTCCTTGGTGGGATGGATGTCCCTTTCGATGACGGTCTGGTATTCCATTTGGTATTTTTTGTCGAATTCGGCCCTCCACTGAGGATGCTCCTTTTCACTTAGAAGAGGCAGCAACATGCCCAAGGTTTCCTTTGCATTTCCAAGGACGGCCACCTCGGTCTTGACGTTTTTGTCGATTTCGGCCGGATCAATTTCAAAATGGACGACCTTGGCCTGTTTTGCATAGGTGTTCAAATCCCCGGTGACCCTATCGTCAAAGCGCATTCCAATGGCGATCAACACATCACAGGAGTTGGTCAGCACATTGGGGGCGTAATTGCCGTGCATGCCCACCATCCCCACATTCAGGGGGTGGTCCGTGTCCAGGGCCGAAAGCCCCAATACGGTCCAGGCCGCAGGGATTCCCGCTTTTTCGATCACGGCCTTGAGTTCCGCCTCGGCGGATCCCAAAATGACTCCCTGTCCAAAGACAATCATGGGCTTTTTGGCCTTGTTGATCAAATCGGCCGCCTTTTGAACGGCCCGGGGGTCCACCTTGGGCACCGGGGTATAGCTCCTGACCCCGGTACATTTTTCATAATGGAAGTCCAGTTCATCAAACTGCGCATTCTTGGTAATGTCCACCAATACGGCCCCCGGCCTGCCGGAGCGGGCTATATAGAAGGCCTTTGCGATGATTTCGGGGATTTCCTCAGCCCGGGTGATCTGATAGTTCCATTTGGTGACCGGGGTGGAAATGCCCACGATATCGGTCTCCTGGAAGGCGTCCGATCCCAACAAATGTCTGGGGACCTGTCCCGTGATGCACACTATGGGGGTGGAATCGATCTGGGCGTCCGCCAGACCGGTCACCAGGTTGGTGGCCCCTGGACCTGAAGTGGCCATGGCCACGCCCACCTTTCCACTGACCCGCGCATACCCCTGGGCCGCGTGGGCCGCACCTTGTTCGTGCCGGGTCAGGATATGGGTCAGGCGATCCTGGAACTTGTACAATTCGTCGTAGATGGGCATGATGGCCCCGCCGGGGTAGCCATAGATCAAATCCACCCCCTCTTCCAAAAGGCAATGGATGACGGCTTCTGCCCCACTTATCCGAAGGGCGGTATCTTTTTTCAAGTCCTTTTTTTCCAATTTCAATGTTTCCATAAGCTCCAATTTTGGGAAAATTCCATATTTGCCCTTGGGGGCCAATCCTTTAAATCATATCAGTGACGCATCCCTTGGATGCCGATGAGACCAATTTGGCGTATTTGTACAATCCGCCCGATTTCACCTTCAGTTCCGGTTGTTTCCACGCTTTTCTCCTGGCCTGGAGCTCTTCGTCGGAAATATCCATGTCGATGGTGTTCTTTACCGCATCTATGGTAATGCGGTCCCCGTCCCTCACCAGGGCGATCCCGCCGCCCACTTGGGCCTCGGGGGATACATGGCCCACCACAAATCCGTGGGAACCCCCGGAGAATCGTCCGTCCGTGATCAGGGCGACATCCTTGCCCAGGCCGGCCCCCATTATGGCAGAGGTGGGTTTCAACATTTCTGGCATTCCCGGGGCCCCTTTTGGCCCCTCATAACGGATCACCACGACATCCCCTTTCTTCACTTTTCCGGTATGTATGCCCTGGTTGACCTCGGTCTCGCTGTTGAACACCCTGGCGGTCCCGGTGAACCTTAGGCCTTCCTTGCCTGTGATTTTTGCGACGGCGCCCTCGGTGGCCAGGTTTCCAAAGAGGATCCTGATATGCCCCGTTTCCTTGATGGGCCGCTCCAAGGGCCTGATGATATCCTGCCCCTCTTCCAGGTCCGGGACATCCAATAGGTTCTCGGCCAAGGTTTTCCCCGTTACCGTAAGGCATTCTCCGTGGAGCATGCCCTGTTTCAACATATATTTCAGCACGGCCGGAACTCCCCCGATCTTGTGCAGGTCTTCCATGACGTAAGATCCACTGGGTTTCAAATCGGCCAACAATGGGGTGTTTTCACTGATCCGGGTCATATCCTCCAAGGTAAAATCAACCTCCCCTGCATGGGCAATGGCCATAAAATGAAGTACCGCATTGGTCGAACCTCCCAGTACGGTCACCAGCCTGAAGGCATTTTCCAAGGACTTTTTGGTCACGATGTCCCTGGGCTTTAGATCCAATTCCAACAGGTTTCTCAAGGCGGCACCGGCCGCTTGGCAATCGGAGCCCTTATCCGCGTTTACAGCTGGGATGGAGGAATTGAACGGCATGGACATGCCCATGGCCTCTATGGCCGATGCCATGGTGTTCGCGGTGTACATCCCTCCGCAGGCCCCTGCCCCGGGGCAGGCCTTGTGGATGACTTCCCTGAATTCCGTTTCCCCTATGGTTCCCGCCACTTTTTGGCCATAGGCCTCAAAGGCGGAGATGATATCCAATTTTTTGTTGTTGTGGCAGCCCGGGGCGATGGTGCCCCCATAAACCAAGATCGAAGGCCTGTTGAGCCGCAATTGGGCCATCAGCGCCCCCGGCATGTTCTTGTCACAGCCCACCACGGTCACCAAACCGTCATAACTTTGGGCCTGGACCACGGTTTCTATGGAATCCGCTATAATATCCCTGGAAGGAAGCGAATAGCGCATTCCCGGGGTGCCGTTGGAAATCCCGTCACTGACCCCTATGGTATTGAAGATAAGCCCGACCAATTCGGTGGAATCCACCCCCTTTTTGACCTCCACTGCCAAGTCGTTCAAGTGCATATTGCAGGGATTGCCCTGGTATCCCGTACTGGCAATGCCGATCAGGGGTTTTTGCAGATCCTCATCGGTCAGTCCGATGGCGTGCAACATGGCCTGGGCAGCGGGCAGGGTGGGATCTTGGGTAACGCTTTTACTGTACTTGTTCAATTCCATTGTCAAATTTCAATCAAATTCGGGATTCCACTTAAAAATCAGCTTTGATCCAAAGATAGATGTTTAAAGGTCCTCGAATTTTTAACAGCTTGGCCCCGTCTAAATCCATTTGATGATTAAACAACCTATGACCTTGTATTTCAATATGATACATGATTTTAAAATCCAACATCCACTTAATCCCAAGGTTTAGGGAAAAGCTGGGTTCATGCGAAGCATTCCATCCTTTTGTGCCTCGGTATATACAGCTTCCTTTCTGCTTTGGGACCGGGGCAAATAAGCGGCGGGTTTTCACCCGGACCCCAAAAAGAGGGGATTCACAGCAGCCTGAAGTTTATACCGTCCCCAAGTTTTTTTTGGGCCAGCACACAAATGGAATCCATGGACAGCTGCAAAATCCTGGGATAGCCCCCTGTGGTCTGCCCGTCCTTCATCAGGATGATCAGACGGCCGGCAGGGGTGAACTGCACGGTTCCCGGCAGGGTTCCCGAAGTCAGCATGGAATGGGAATGGCCCTTCAACTTCTCGTTGAGCTGGTAGGCCATTCTGTTGTTCTCCTTGGACACCGTAAAGGTCTTGGTGAAGAGTTCCGTGAGTTGGGCGTCATCGAGAATCGAAAACTCCGGGCCTTTGTGGACTTCCAGATAATCCTTGTGAAAGTGGTCCTCGATCTTGATTTCCGATAGGATTGGGCTGTAGTCCGTGGTTTTTTCATAAGGGACCGTATCCCCGTCCTTGAGCCTCTTTTGCTTGGTGACCGGAACGAATTGGGAGCGGCTTCCCAGGACCAGATCGGACAGAAAGCCCCCTTTGATGGCAAGATACCCCCGAAAGCCGTCCCACAGCCTTCCATAGGATAGGATGTCGCCCTTGTTGACCTTGACCACCCGATGGTTCTCAATGGGCCCATTGTTCAGGGTCGCGGCCATATGTGCCCCGGAGAGGCAGATATAGCTGGGCTGCTCGAACTGGAGGGTCGGTCCCGTCATGGTGATTTCCAGTACACTGGCATCTGGGGGGTTCCCCAGCATTAGATTGGCCTTTTTTACGGATTGCCGGTCCATGGCCCCGGAAACAGGGACCCCAAGTTCCCGGTATCCATACCTTCCAAGGTCCTGGATGCAGACGAAAAAACCGGATTTCAACACCTTAAGCATCCAATATCTTATTTTCCGGTTTGTATATGCCCACCTCCGCCTCTATTTTGTGCAGTTCGTACTCGGCCCTTGTGATTTCCTGAAAGCGAATCTTGTCCCCTACCTTCACAAAACAGGCTTCCTCGGCCAAAGGATTGAAAAGGGGGATCGGGCAATTGCCGATAATGTTCCAGCCCCCCGGGGAATCCTGTGGATATATGCCGGTCTGTTTGGCGGCCAGGCCCACAGAACCTTTGGCCACCTGCAAGCGGGGTTCCGCCCTTCTGGGGATTTCCAGGGAAGGGGGAAGTCCCCCCAGGTACATGAAACCGGGCAAAAAACCAATTCCATAGACCAGGTATTCTTGGGAGGTATGCTGCTGGATCAGTTCCTCCCTGGACAATTCAAGGACCTTGCACACCTCTTCCAGGTCGATTCCGAATTCCAGATCGTAACATACCGGTAAGGTCCATTGGTATCTGGCCCTTTTGGTCGCCCCACTGCGGGTTCGCCCATGGCAATCCATGATCGTTTTCTCGATTTCGTCCAAATCAATGGGCTCCCCATGATGGACCATGGTCAGGGAATTGTAGGCCACGGACATTTCCCAATTGGGAAGGCCGAGTTCCTTGAAGACCTCCACAAAGCGGAGAATGTCCGTCAGGATGGATTCCTCCACCTGCTCGGGCCATTCGATCAAGAGGGCCGATTCTCCAAAGGGCTTGATGGTGATGGGGTAACTTTTCACTGCTCTACCTTTACCCTGTGTTTGGGCAATTCCCGTGAAAGATACATCAATATTTCCAATGCCGAAGGGCCGTCACTGTGGACACAAATGGTTTGCGCGACAATGGTCCCTGTCCGTCCATCGAGAAACGACACCTTGCCTTTTTTGATCATGGGCAGTATGTGGTCCAGGGCCTTTGCGGGTTCCCGGATCAAAGCCTGCTTTTCCCCTCGGGGCACCAAGGTCAGGTCGGTCCTGTAATTGCGGTCGGCAAAGGCTTCGTACCGGATCCCAAAACCCATGGCCAGTGCCATTTTTGAAACTACCGAGCCATAGGGGACAAAAAGGAGGGCGCGGTCCCTATGGTCCATAATGGCCTCCAAATAAGTCCCGGCCACAAGGGAATCCACTGCCGTTTGGTTGTAAAGGGCCCCATGGGCCTTGATATGGTGCAATACGGCCCCGGCGGTATCCACTACCCCTTCCAGGGCGGCGAGCTGTTCCCTGATACTTTCCACAAGTTGACCTTTCCCGATTTTCATGACCGACCTGCCGAACCCCTCCCTATCGGGATAGGAAGGGTGGGCTCCGATCGCAATTCCGTGGGATTGTGCCAGGGCGATCGTTTCCCCCATGCTTTCAAGATTCCCCGTATGTCCCCCACAGGCAATGTTGCAGGAACTGATATAGGGAAAAAGCAGTTCCTCCCTGACCAATCCCTCTCCGAGGTCGCAATTGATGTCTATGGTCCAATGATCCATCCTTCCTATATTTCTTTGTCACTTTCCATTAATACAGGCCCAGGGCACCCAATACACTCCGCACTCCCAAAACCAGGCTCAACAGTACTATGGCCAGGCCAAGGATATTCTGCAGTCGGCTGTTCATATGGATTCCCATGACCGCTTTTCGGTTGACCGCCCAAAGCAGCAAAAGCGCCATAATGGGCAGCAACAGGCCATTGGCCGCCTGTGCAAACTGTATGATCTCAATGGGCCTGATGTCAAAGGACAAAAAGAAAATCCCGCACAACAAAACCAGGGCCCAGACCATTTTGAACCTTTTGTCCCGCATGTCCCCTTCCCAGCCAAAACAACTGCTGGCCACAAAAGCGGCGGCCAATGGGGCGGTGATGGCCGAGGTGAAACCTGCCGCCAACAATCCTATGGACATGGAATATACCGCAAACTTCCCAAATAGGGGCTCCAGGCCTTTGGCCATATCCAGCACATCGGTCAACTCGTCCAGGGGCACTGCGGCGGCCGTGACCAAAATGGCCAGGGATACGACTCCCCCAATGCCGATGGAAAGGATGGTATCCCATTTGACCGCCTTGAGATTTTCCACCGATTTCCATTTTTCCCGGACCAGGGCCGTATGCAAAAAAAGGTTGTAGGGAACCACGGTGGTCCCCACCAGGGCAATGATCGTAAAGAGGCTGCCTTGGGGGACCTCGGGTACGAACATGCCCTTCAATAGGGCGGTCAGGGAAGGTCTGGTCATCAGGGCGCAGATGATGAACCCCAGCCCCATTAAGGCCACCAAGCCCATAAAGACGCGTTCAAGGATCTTGTAGTTGCCATACCAAAGCAACACAAAGATGATCCCTCCCATCAGAAGGGGGAGAAAAGGCTTGAAGGCCCCAAAGGGCACCAATTGTCCAAGACCCAATAGGGCGCCTCCAATATTGCCGGCCTGATAGGCCGCATTTCCAATGAGAATGGCACCCAGGACGATTCCAATGACCGCCCTGCGGACCCATGGGGTCCCCAATTCCCGTTTCACCACATCCATCAGCCCCCTTTGGGTGACCAGGCCTATCCGGGCCGCCATGCCCTGAAGGATGATGGTGGCCACAATGGAAAGTGCCAAGGCCCATATCAGGTCATAGCCGAATCGGGCCCCGGCCATGGTACACATGGCAAGGGTTCCGGGTCCTACAAAGGCCGCGGCGACCAACAGCCCGGGGCCGAATTTTTTCAACATGTTCCAAACGGTTCAACGCTTCAATATAAATAGGATATCGGGACTATGTATGGATTTTGGCCAAAAAAATGCATTTCGTCTAAAAGTGGGGAAATTTGGACATGGAAATATACGATTCCGGAAAAGCCAAAGTTATATGAAGACCAAATCTTACGTTACAACTTAAACTTGAACATGCCTATGACTTGTACGGACTGTGGCAAAGGTATTGAACCCCCTCAATACAGCGCGTCCATTGACGCCCTCGGGGTTCCTCTGTGTGAAAGGCATCATTCGCTTATCCAAAAGGTCATGAACGACAATGGGACCGCTTTCGAGGCCGTCCAGCTCTTTTATGCCTTGAAAGAAGCGGGTGCCAGCCCCATGTTGGAGTGGTGGGACGGAAAAAAATCCGTGGATATAGCCATCTCACGCGTTAAGCTCAATATAGAAATCGATACCCAATACAATATGATAACCCATACCCAGGCCTTGTTGGACCTGGAAGAGGACATGCAGTCCTTCAAAAATGGGTTTACCAGTATCAGTATCCCCCATTTGGTGGTAAAGTACTATTTGGAAGATACCGTGCGGAACATCATGGGAATCATCAATGGACTCAAAGCCAACATCAAGGCCATCTAGTCCATGAGCTGCATGCTGTTGTCCGATTGGATCCACTTGTATTCCAGAATGTTGATGCTGATGGGATGTTCCCCTACGTTTTCGAGGTCGTAGACATAATTTTTACTTCGGCACTCAAAATACTCGGCATCCCCCGGTTCCAGTTTGACCATATTGATCTTGCCATTGCCATGGCGGCAGATCGCAAGGCCCCCTGTGGGGCATACCCAACCAAAAT
>Ga0079224_100007566_pt1 | contig 14605 bp, 16 predicted proteins | sample Stecom2015_FD_80414 | JGI IMG/M metagenome (GOLD analysis project Ga0079224, IMG submission 80414) | Agricultural soil microbial communities from Utah to study Nitrogen management - Steer compost 2015 | ecosystem: Environmental > Terrestrial > Soil > Agricultural land | place: USA: Utah...
AAAAACAAATATTTCTGCTAAAGCATTCGAAATCGCTTTACAACAATTAGTTTAATTTAGTAATAACTCCATAGATTTATGTTTACATTCTTACAAACTAGTGTGCCTACATCAAGTGTAGCGGATACTTTACAAAATGCAGTAGCTACAACTACCCATGTAACATCTACCAAGGAAACACCTTTGTACGATATTATTTTTAGCGGTGGTATCATCGGCCAATCGATCATGATAGTTATCTTTATCATGTTGTTTTTTGCTATTTACTTGTATTTAGAACGCTTGTTTGCTATCAAGTCGGTAACCAAATCAGACGATAGTTTTATGCCTCAAATCAAAATGCTTTTATCGCAAGGTAAAGTAAATGAAGCGAGAATGTTGTGTAAATCTACCAATACACCCGCTGCTCGTGTAATAGAAAAAGGAATTTCTCGTATAGGAAAACCTGTAGACCAAATAAATATGGCTATGGAAAATGCAGGTAAATTTGAAATTTATAAATTAGAAAAAAATGTAAGCTTTTTAGCTACTCTTTCTGGAGCTGGACCAATGACAGGATTTTTAGGTACAGTAGTGGGAATGGTTATGTCTTTTAGAGAAATGGCCGAATCTCAATCAGCTCGCATCGATATGAGTATGCTGTCTGAAGGTGTATATACAGCCATGATGACTACTGTTTTCGGACTTATAGTAGGAATCTTAGCATACGTAGGATACAACCATATAGTAGGAAAAATAGATCGCTTTTCACAAAAATTAGAATCAGACGCAGCAGAATTTTTTGATTTACTAAACGAACCACTATAATGAATATACGAGGAAGAAATAAAATTTCGGCAGAATTTAATATGTCTTCAATGACAGACATTATCTTCTTGTTGTTGATATTCTTTATCATTGCCCTTACTACGATGACTTCTACCAATGCACTCGACTTGGTATTACCGACTTCGGATGGAAAATCTGATGAAATAGAAACCGTTGCAGTAAGTATTGATGAAAATTTACAATTCTTTGTAGATCAGCAACAATATTCTACCGATCAGTTGGAAGTAGCTATAGCTGAAAAGCTTGCCGATCAACCACAAAAAAATATCGTATTACACGTAGCAAAAGGAGTGGCTATAGAAGAGGCTGTATTCGTTATGGATATCGCATACCGAAATAATTATAATGTTGTTTTAGCAGTAGAACCTAAATAATATGGCATTTTTTAATTCTACATCCGAAAAAAAATCTTTTACCTTAACATCAGCTCTCTTTGTACTGCTCTTGTTAGTGATTTTTCTATATCGATTTCAAGATGTAGACCGTACTTCTATGTTTCAAGGTGGAGGTGAAATTGCTATTCGTTTTGGACAACACGAACAAGGCTCTGGACCCCTAAAACCAGCTGAATTAGTGGCTACTAGCCCAGAAATTACACCTTCTGCTCCAGAGCCTGTAACAGAAGTAAAGGTAACCACTCAAAATCAAGTACAAACTCAGGTGGTAAAGTCTAGTGATAATCCTTCGAAAACACAAACAACCAATACTGTAAAAACACCTCAAACTTCCACTCAAAAGACACCTCAGCCCAATAAATCTACTACAGATGCTCTGAATAGTATTCTGAAAGGCCAAAGTGCACAAGGAGCACGCACTACCGGTTCTGGAGATGATGCTGTGACTGGAAATAAAGGAAGATTAGATGGTGATCCTTATTCAAATAGTTATTATGGAACTGGAAGAGGACAAGGTATTGGTGGTGGTAATAGTTGGGGACTGAATGGTAGAAGTCTAGCTAGCCACAATACTTTTCAGCAAAATTGTAACGAAAGTGGTACTGTGGTAATACAAGTTACCGTAGATCGTCAAGGAAGAGTGACAAATGCCAAATTGAGTTTGGATGGTACTACCAATACAGACCCTTGCTTGGTAGATCCTGCTTTGAAAACGGCCCGTTCGTTTCGTTGGAAACCCGATAACAATGCACCAGCAAGTCAGATTGGTTTTGTTGTGATCAAATTTAATGTAGGAACTTAAATGACATATCAAGAAACTATTGATTGGATGTTTGCTCAATTGCCCATGTATCAGAAAGTAGGATCATCTGCTTATGAAAAAGATCTTACCAATACATTAGCTTTTGTAAAGCATCTCCAATTTCCTCAAAATAAATTTAAAAGCATACACATAGGTGGAACCAATGGAAAAGGTTCCACTTCTTCTATGTTGGCTTCTGTACTACAAGAAGCCGGTTACAAAGTAGGATTGTACACCTCTCCACATTTGAAAGATTATCGCGAACGTATCCGAGTCAATGGTGAAATGATAGCGGAGAATTATGTTGTTTCTTTTATTGAAAACAATCGCGATTTTCTTGAAAATCATCATTTGAGTTTTTTTGAAATGACCGTAGGTTTGGCATTCCAATATTTTGCAGACCAAAAAGTAGATGTAGCTATTATTGAAGTAGGATTAGGAGGACGTCTAGATTCTACCAATGTTATCACACCTTTGGTTTCCATTATCACCAATATTGGGCTAGATCATTGTGCTATTTTGGGAAATACTCTCCAACAAATAGCTTATGAAAAAGCGGGAATTATAAAGCCCAACGTACCCGTGGTCAGAGGACAATATTCTACAGAAACCAAATCTGTTTTTGAAACCAAATCTGAAGAAGTTCATGCTCCGATATGGTTTGTAGATGACCAAGCGAATCTTCCTGAATACGATTCGGATTTGAAAGGTAATTATCAATCGCATAATAAAAAGACAGTATGTGTTGCCTTAAATATATTGAAACAGTATTTCAATATAGAACAACACCATATACAAAAAGGTCTATTGCATGTTGTGAAAAATACGGGGTTGCTAGGAAGATGGCAAATCTTGGGAGATAACCCATTAATAGTAGCCGATACAGCTCACAATAAACACGGTTTGGATGAGGTGATTCCACAGATTGAGCAGCAACATTTCGAAACGTTGCATTTTGTTTTGGGTGTTGTCAATGATAAAGATTTAGATCAGATGTTACCTTTATTGCCTCAAAAAGCACTTTATTATATAGCAAAACCTGATGTACCGCGCGGTTTGGAAGTAGAGATTCTTGCAAATAAAATGTCGGAATATGGTTTCCATTTTGAAAAATTTGATTCCATCCCGTTAGCACTCCAAGCGGCAAAAAATAAAGCTACTTCTCAGGATATGATTTACATCGGAGGTAGTACTTTTGTAGTTGCAGAAGTTGTTTGATTTTTTTTGGAAATTTAAAAAAGTATAGTATATTTGAATCAGTAACAAAGGGCGATTAGCTCAGCTGGTTCAGAGCACCTCGTTTACACCGAGGGGGTCGGGGGTTCGAATCCCTCATCGCCCACGAAGAGCTTCATCATTGAGATGAAGCTTTTTTTATGAATAATTTGCAAACTTTTCAAACCCAATACGAATGAAAAAAATATTTTTAGCTGCTTTTTTATTGACAGCTTTTTTTACAAATGCCCAAAGAAACTTTACCATACAAGAAGCTACATTTCCTCAACAATATGGATTTGCAGTAGAAAGTTTGGTAAATGTGCAATGGAAAGATAACCAAAATATTACGTATCTCGATGCAAAATATCAAAATCTTTGGATCAGAAATGTAATGGAGCAAGAATCTAAATTGTATTTATCTGCGAAAGAGCTTCAAATAAAACTTAACGAACAATTACATCAAAAGATCTCTCTTACCAGATTCCCATATTCTTATAAATGGGTTTCATCTCAAGTGATAGAAATTGTAGTTCCTTCAGACGACCATAACTATAAGGTACTGTATGATGTAGTTACTCAGAAAGTGGTGAAAAGCATTGCATACCCTGCGTCTGCTCAAGAAGAGGATTTTGCTTCGGATTACTCTTTTGTGGTGTGGCTCAAAGATAACAACCTAATGCTTACCAATAGTAAAGGAGACGAAATACAGATTACTCATGATCCAAAAGGAATAATAAACGGAAGCGGAAATACACACCGCAATGAATTCGGGATTCACAAAGGATTTTGGATAAGTCCTGACAACAAGAAAATCTTATTCTACAGCAAAGACGAAACCATGGTGTCAGATTATCCTTTGGTAAATTTTGGCAGTAGAGTAGCCGAAACCAAAGAAATCAAATATCCGATGGCAGGAATGGCTTCGGAAGAAGTATCTCTAAAAGTTTATGATATAGAAAAAGGGAATATTACCACTTTAAATATAGATGGTCCTAAAGATCAATTTCTCACAATGCCTACTTGGACACCTGATAGTCAAAATATATTGGTAGGTGTACTCAATCGCGAGCAAAATCATTTGAAGGTGCAAAATTACCATGCTCATAATGGCTTATTAGCAAAGACCTTATTCGAACAAAAAGATGCAGCTTACGTAGAGCCGTCTCACCACTTTAGATTTTTACCTAATCAGAAAGACCAATTTATTTATGTAACGGATAAAGACGGATACAGACAAATGTATTTGTATAATTTACAAGGAAACCTTATCAAAAAATTAGGTTTTGAGGATGTTGTTTTCAAAGAAATAGTAGATGTAGATAACAAAAACATATACTATATGGGAACTGCAAACAAAGGTATGGATACGCAACTCTATCGGGTAGAAATCAAATCTGGAAAAACCGTTCGTTTGACTCAAAAATCGGGTGTGCATACTGCGAAAATCAATCCGTCGAAAACGATGATATACGATCAATACACCAACGCTACAACACTCAATAAATTAGCAATACTAGACGCCAAAGGAGCACAAAAAATAGAATTGCTCAACTCTAAAAACCCTTATGAAGGCAAAATAAATATACCAAAAGTAGAATATGTGTCTATAAAAGCTGCAGATGGAGTTACAGACTTAAATGGTAGATTGACATATCCAGTAGATTTTGATGCCAATAAAAAATATCCTGTAATGGTATATGTATATGGTGGACCTCATGCACAATTGGTTGTAAATAGATACAATTATGGAGCTGGTAGTTTTGACTATTATATGGCACAACAAGGTTTTGTAGTATTCACTTTAGACAATAGAGGAAGTGATAACAGAGGTAAAAATTTCGAACAAGTAATCCATCGAAACTTAGGTCAGAACGAAATGGCAGATCAGATGAAAGGTGTAGAATTCTTAAAATCTCAATCTTTTGTGGATGCTGAGAGAATAGGAGTGTACGGTTGGTCGTTTGGAGGATTTATGACTACGAGTTTGATGCTCAACTATCCAGAAACATTCAAAGTAGGAGTAGCCGGAGGTCCCGTAATCGATTGGAAATGGTACGAAGTTATGTACGGAGAAAGATATATGGATACTCCACAAGAAAATCCAGAAGGATATGAGCTGACATCTACCTTAAACAAAGTTGCTAATCTCAAAGGTAGATTGCTAATTATCCATGGCGCACAAGATCCGGTAGTGGTACAACAACACAGCATGGAATTTATCGAAAAATGTATCAAAGAAGGAAAACAAGTAGATTATTTTTTATATCCAACTCACGAACACAATGTACTTGGGAAAGATCGTACTCACTTAAATGAGAAAATTGCAGATTATTTCCTCACACACCTCAAATAATTATAAATAGCCTGTTGAAGAAACAGGCTATTTTTGTATATAATTCTAATAAAAGTTAAATTTTTAGTAAAAAAATCTATTTCGGTTTGGTTTTTGTAACTTTATACATTGTTGTAAATGAATTTATTTCCAAAACACGAAATTGTATTATCATTCCATTTTGATTTTTATATGTTTGAGAAAAAAAATAGGGAGATAAATACTATTTACCCTTTTCAAGCAAACTTATTATCTGGTGAGTCTATAGATTTTTCTCAATATAGAGGAAAAATAGTTTTGATTGTAAATACTGCTTCCAATTGTGGATTTACACCTCAATTTAAAGCTTTAGAAAGTCTTTACAAAAAATACAAAGACAAAGGTTTCGTAATTTTAGGATTTCCTTGTAATCAGTTCATGCATCAAGAACCAGAAGATAATAAAAGTATAGCACAAGGTTGCGTATTGTATTATGGAGTGACCTTTCCCATGTTTGAAAAAATCGATGTAAATGGAGCGCTGGCACATCCTTTGTATGTGTTTTTAAAAAAAGAGCTACCAGGTTTTTTGTATTCTGCTATCAAATGGAATTTTACCAAATTTCTCATAAACCGAGAAGGGATACCTATCAAGCGTTATGGAAGTATTGTAAAACCAAATGCTATAGAAAATGATATTGTACAACTACTAAATAACCAATAAATGTTAGTTTTATATCCAAGTGAAGAATTTGTAGAAATACAAATTGAAGATAAATTGCAAAAGCGATACGCCATTTCCAATTATGGAAGATTGGTGAGTTTTGACAATGATTATATGCAAGATGGAAATGAAATCAAAGGATCTGTGGTCAACGGGTTTCGATTATTTCGTTATAAAGTGCGCGAAGGAGACAAAATTCGCAACAAACACAAATTTATCTACAAGTTGGTAGCGGAACATTTTCTTCCAAAGCCCAAGGAAGAACAAAACCATTTGATACATTTAGATTACAATCTTTCCAATGACCATTACTCAAACTTGAAATGGGTTACCAAAGAAGAAGCCAAAAGTTTTCAAGACAAAAATCCGAAAGTAATCAAAGCGCGTAGAGATTTAGGTGAGCGTATGAAAGTACGCGAAGGCAAACTGACCGCTACACAAGTCATGCGTCTCAAAAAGATTCTCTTAGACCCAAATAGGAAGACGCGTATTCGTATACTTGCTAAGCAGTTTGGTGTGTCTGAGATGCAATTGTATCGCATAAAAAGTGGAGAGAATTGGGGTCGTATCAAAGTAGGTGATCCTATCAAAGAATAATTGCTAAAGAAAAACGTATCTTTAGCTTTACCTATTTTAGATTTTTTTCTTCAATCGAGCTTCCAACATGTAGATGGTAGATGAAGAAGACTCATTGTTATCAGGATCTTCGCATAGTAGCAATCGTATATTTTTTCCATCGATACTATGTAGAGCTATTCCTTCAAATTTTTGGGTAGTAGAAATGACTTCAGTAAATTTGAGCTTCATTTTTTTGAGATCTATAGCGCCAATGAGTGTGCCGCCAATGGCTCCATCTTCGTATGTAGAGGCTTTGTTTTCTGCGGTAGCCAGAAATAATAAATGATCATTGACAACAATACCGTCTGAAAAACCCGTATTTACACCGTTGATTTGAGGTAATTTTATCGGAATGGTAAAAGTATTGAAATCATCAACGAAATTTCGACCTTGTACAAACATCAACGCATTGAAATTTTTCGGACCATTTCCTCTATTGATAAATATATAATCTTCTTTATATTTCACCAAACCTTCTATATTGAAATCCTCAGAACTGATTTCGGAAAAATCGGTCATGATTTCATACAGATAACTCATATCTAAAGACTCAGATGTTTGCTCTTCTAGGTGATATACAAATGATTGAGCGCGCTGAGGTTTCGATCCCGAACCAGCTATAATGAGTACGTCACCATCTTGTAGAATGGCTTCCCAGTCGTATTTTTTTGATTTTTTGATGTGGTGATTCACAGATTTTCCATCGAGTGAATGATAAGACATGGAGTCTTTGGCAATCGAATATTCGTACAGCGCATTACTTTGATCAGATATGGCATAAATAGTATCTGAAGTATATACCAAGCCGGACGCTGCATTTAGTCCGAACAGTGTATAAATGGCTTTGATAACAATCTCTTTCATAATTTTTTTTATAAAAATAAAAAAAGAGTTCCGTATAGGACTCTTATTTGCGATATTTTGTAAATGAAATTGCAAATTTTGCAGACAGAAAATTTTGCTTATTCAGATATGATTCCCATTGCGGATGAGTTTCTGTATTCAGTGTATTGAGTGTGTATTTCAGACCGAAAGTAAGATAAGTGATATTTGCTATTTTGTAATTATAATCGATACCCAATCCTAAACCATTGCTTTCGAAATTCAAACTGTTGCGGTATTTTTTAGCCGTAAATTCTGTGTAATCGTACGAAATATATGGCTCTATATTGTTTTCGTTTTCGATGGGAATGTATAGAGATACATACGGACTGATCTGTACCGATGATACATAATCAAAATTACCGAAATATTGATGATCATTAATTCTATTACCTCCGATAGCTAATTGTGCTCCTAATGTGAATTGATTGATATGCAACATACCCATTTTGTAGTGTATTTGATATCCTGGTTTTAGTGCATCGCCCATCATGCTGTTGTTTCGCAACAAAGAAGTAGCGTGCAATCCGATTTCAAAATCTGTAAAAACCCAAACTTTTCTTTCTGTTTGAGCAGATAGCACTTGAGATACTATCATTGCGCTCAGGAGTAGTAGTTTTTTCATAAAAAATTAAAAATCTAAAGTGCCAAAATAGTAATAGTAATTGGGGTAATTTTTCTTGGAAATATAGCCGTAAAATTTCACTTGATTGTTAGCTGTTACAACAAGGATATAGGTGTCAGTCTCTTTGTGCAAAGGTATGCTCATACTGATATGACCCTGCTGATCTGAAAAAAGAATTTCCTATAGCGCCATCTATATAGTAAGTATGATTGGGCAGAACATTCATATAGCCGTTGTCCACTTGAGATTCGGTAGCGTAAACGTCGATTCTAGCTCCAGACAAAGGTTGTGAATCATGTACAATGTTTCCTTCGAGTACTAATCTTTTACCACCATCGTAATATTCTGTTTCACAATTCCAAAAATTTATAGTTAAGATCAAGTAGAAAATATAAGTGAGCGGTTTTAGAATTTTTGTTTTCATAAATAGTTATCTGATTTCTAATTTCATTGCAAAATAGATAGTGTCTTGTTTGGTGATGTAAAAATAGATGAAAAAATCTTTCTCACATCGTTTGATTTCGATAAGGTCTTTGTAGTGAATTTCTTTGAGATAATTGAGATCTATAGCTTTGATGCGATTGTTGTCTATAATATCTCGGTCGAGAGTATCCAAACACCACTCCATATATTTCACATTATTGGCATGACCTACAATGTCTAAGTCCGAATATAAGACGGTGCGTTTCCCCACTGTTTGTGCTTCTAACGTGAGATCGATACGACTTGTAGGCAAAGAAGTAGCTTTTCTGTCGGGATATTGTTGTAGATTGTCATAAGCAATAGCTAATGGCTCTGGACGTCGTCTTTCTGTGTTCAGTACCACCCATAAACTAGATGCTTTTGCCACCCATTGATTGTCCTTTTTTATCTCAAAATTGCGAATCGATCGCATTCCTTTTAGACTTTCTATCCATGTTTCGCTCTGTATGGTTTGATGCCACTTCGGCATATCGAATAGTTCAAAACGCATACTGCTTAGTACCCAAGTCTGGTGGTGTTTTTGCATATCAGTATAGCTCATTCCCCAAGCAGCTGAGTGTAGAGCTGCTACTTGCTGACATATATTGCTCAATTCGGTAATTTTCAAAAGTGAATTGGGGTAACATTGTGATATGTATATTTCCCAGTTTTTGTAAAAATTGGATAAGTCTTTATGCATGTATCTTAGTTTCTATGTACTGTATGATTTCTTTTGAAGGAGTCTGAAAGCCAAACCATTGAAGCTGGTTATATTTTTGAAACCAAGTCATTTGTCTTTTGGCAAATCTACGTGTGTTTTTTTTGATTTCTTCTACTGCTTCTGCTAGTGTGAATTTTTCTTCCAAATAATCGAAAAGCTCACGATAGCCTACAGTCTGTAATGCGTTGAGGTGTTTAAAAGCTTCTAATTCTTTTACTTCTTGCAAGAGACCTTCTTGCATCATAATATCTACTCTTCGGTTGATGCGGTCATACATCACGGATCGTTCAGCTTGCAGGCCAATAAGAATGGGAGTAAAGTTTCTTGGTGTTTTTTCCTGATTGAGAAAAGAAGAATAAGGAAGATTGCTGGCGATACAAACACTGACAAATCGTTTCATACGTTGCTGATTTACGAGTGTCTGCGGATTGTTTTGTAAGAGATAATGATAGTAAGTAGCATCTCTTTTTTTCAATTCATTTTGTAAAAAATCAATTCCTTTTATTTCGAAAGATTCTTCAATTTGTTTTTTTATTTCTTCAGATACATCTGGAAAATTATCGAATCCTTGCAATATAGCATCTACATACAATCCCGAACCGCCTACGACTACCTGAATAGAATTTTTTTTAAATAAATCATCCAAAAGCTCTAGAGATTCTTTCTCATAATCTCCTACGGTGTATTTGTTGTGAATCGATTTGTTTTGAATAAAATGATGTGGTACTTGTGCCAATTCTTCATCAGATGGAACAGCAGTACCTATTCGCATTTCTTTGTAAAACTGTCTGCTGTCGCACGAAACAATTTCCGATTTGAAATGTTGAGCTATTTGAATACCTAAAGCGGTTTTTCCTATAGCCGTAGGACCTACGATGATGATTAAATATTTTTTTTTCATTTCAATGAATTTCCACAGTTTTTACAAAAGTTGTCCGTTCCATCAAAGATATATTGTGAACATTTGGAACATTCTCTTACGGGTTGGGGCGTATTGTCTTTCAATTTTGTGTATTCAGCTGTAACGATGCCAGTAGGGACAGCGATAATGCCATAACCCATAATCATAATGAGAGAAGCTAAAAATTGTCCCAATGGAGTTACGGGTGCAATATCGCCATATCCCACGGTTGTCATAGTCACAATACACCAATAGATACTTGTGGGAATATCTGTAAAGCCACTACGTTGTCCTTCTATCAGGTACATGAGAGTACCCAATACGATAGATACCACGGTGATAAAATATACAAAGACAAGAATTTTATTTTTACTGGCTTTTAGAGCTTCTTTGATATGAGTTTGTTGACCTAAAATTGGCATATTGTCTAACACGGAAAACAATCGTAACAATCGCAAGGCTCTAAAAGTTACTAAGAAACTCGAACCAGGTATGAAAAAGGAAAGGTACATGGGTAATAATGCCAATAAATCTATAATACCATAAAAACTAAAAATATAGCTCCACGGTTTGCGGTTGCAATAGATTCGCAGCAAATATTCTAAGGTAAAGAAAATCGTAATGATCCACTCGCCGTAACTGAGGAGAAGATGATATCTTTGATCAAAACGGTCGATAGATTCCATCATGACCAATGCCACACTGAGAAGAATGACCAATAAAAGAGCCAAATCAAATAAGCGTCCCCAAAACGTACTTGATCCATAAATAATAATATAGATTTTTTGCTTTAGTATATCTCTTTTTGATTTTTCCGTTCTCATTAAAAATGAATTAAGCGATAGTCTTTTTTATTGTAAATATAATGTTTTATTATATTGATAGCATCTTTAGCGTATGTCAATGGAATGAGTATTTTGTCCAAAACTTCCGGATTGGTTATTTGATAATTTAAATCAAAGAAACAATATCCTTTAAATACTCCGTTTTGGATGACTACAGCACTTTTTTCGTCTATTTTTCTACCTTTTAGTATCACAATTAGGTTGTTATGTTCTTCTTGGTATGCTTGAATATGAGATATCAATTCGTCACTAGTAATGTTTTTAGGCTTCATTATAGAGGAAAGTTCCGAACCTTCCCAAGAAGTATGTTGTTCATAATTATAGATATAATTGATAAATTCGATAGCGCTTTTTTGATTTTTAAAAGCGGCAATTTCTTTTTTTCTACCATCTATTTTGGAAATTTTGAGTTCCACATCAGACGCTGTGTGATCTAAATAGACGCCCCATAAAAATAAAGAACGTCTTTGCGTAACATTGAGTACGGGTTTGTTTACTAATATTTCTTCTCTTTCTTTGAGTGAAGCGATGAGTTCGTTGCCTGTTTCTTCATATGTTACAGTAAAAACTTCGTTTTGAATGCGTTTGCATACTTTCGTTATACCTGTAAATAGTTGTCCAACTTTTTTCTTGATGTTGGTAGCTTTACCGATGAAAATGATTTCACTCTTATCATTGTGTATATAGAAAATACCTACACTCGAAGGTAAATCTTCAACCAAATCATAAAGCTTGGGAGTAAATCCCGAAGTAATTTCTTGCTGTATTAGCTCTTTTACGATAGTTTTTGATTGATCTTTGGCCAGAAGCAACTTGAAAAGTTTGAGAGTTGCCATAGCGTCGCCGTTGGCACGGTGTCTATCTGCAATAGGAATGCCAAGCGATCTCACCAACTTGCCCAAGCTATAGCTCTTCACTTCGGGCAGCAATCGTTTCGATAATTCTACAGTGCACAAAGTAGGTCTGGCAAATTGATAGCCCAATCTTTTGAATTCCATCTGCAGAATACGGTAATCAAATGATGCATTGTGTGCTACGATGATGCATCCGTCGGTAATTTCTATGATACGTTTAGCTATTTCGTAAAATTTTGGCGCCAAACGCAGCATAGCTTGATTGATACCTGTAAGCTTTACTACAAAAGGCTGAATAGGAATTTCTGGGTTGACTAAACTGATAAATTGGTCTATAATTTCTTTACCATCATATTTGTAGATGGCTATTTCAGTGATTCCTTCTTGATTGTATTGACCACCAGTGGTTTCTATGTCTATAATTGCGTACACGATTCGATCTTCTAACTTCTACTACCAAAAATACTACTACCGATTCGCACCATTGTACTACCGCATTCTATGGCTAAGAGGTAATCGCCGCTCATGCCCATCGAAAGGATTTCGAAATGGCAATTGGGCAATTGGTATGGAGTTACGTAGTCAAAAATATTTTTTAGGGTAGTAAATTCTTCTCTAATTGTATTGGGATTGTCGGTATAAGACGCCATTCCCATAAGTCCTACTACTTTAATATTTTCCAAAGATTTGAATTCTTCGGAGTGAATGATTTGCAATAATTCTTGTTCTTCGAGTCCGAATTTGGTCTCTTCCGAAGCGATATATACCTGTAGCAAACAATGGATGACTCTTCGCCATTTTTTTGCCTGTTTGTTTATTTCTTTGAGCAATTTTAGGCTATCTACTCCGTGAATCAGATGTACATAAGGCGCCATATATTTTACCTTATTGGTTTGTACATGGCCGATCATGTGCCAATGGATATCTTTTGGGAGTTTCTGCCATTTTTCCGTCATTTCTTGAATTTTATTTTCACCAAAAATTCGTTGTCCGGCATGGTACGCCTCTAAGATTTCATCTACCGATTTGGTTTTAGATACAGCAACTAGTTGCACATGTGAAGGTAGATTTTTTTTGATTTCGATGAGATTTTCAGCTATAGACATACACATCTTTTTTTAAAATTCGTAAATGATCAATCCGTTTCTAAATTTGGGTTCGATATAAGTACTTTTTGGCGGCATAGTGAGTCCGTTGTCGGCTAATTTTTTTATCTCATCTACAGATGAAGGATATAATGTAAAGCCTAAGCGGTATTCTCCATTATCGATCATTTGTACCAATTGCACAATATTTTTCGCTCCGGGTAGATAACTGATTCTGCTATCAGTTCTTAGATCTTTGATGTTTAACAAAGGATTTAAAACTTTGTCATATAAAATTTGGGCATCCAACTGATTGATTAAGCAATCGTTTACTGGCAATTTTTTTAAAGTGAGACTATAGAAAGTATTGTCTAAATACATTCCGAACGTGTATTTCTGTTCGGGTTTCCAATAATCATGTACCTTTTTTACCTCGAAATCTTGATTGAGTATGCTCAAGAATTCATCCGAACTATATCCGTTGAGATCATGAATCAAACGATTGTATTCATTGATTTCTAAGCGTGTTTCGCAGATGAGATAGCTCATAAAATACTTCATGGCATCACTTGCCTGATCGCTTTTTTCTGTGAGAAGCAATTCCGCAGAAGCCGATCGGTGGTGTCCGTCTGCGATGTAAAGATTGGGCATATCTCGGAAAAACTGGGTTACCAGTTGTAATTCTTCGTCTGCATCTATTCTCCACAAAAGGTGGCGATCTCGATTGGTAGTAGAAAAATCATACAAAGGTGCTTCTTCCATTTTCTTATGAATCCAAGCTTCGAGTTCGGCATGATAGGGATACATAATTAGCACAGGCTCTGTATTGAAACGAGTCTCGTTGAAATAATCTTTTAGGTTTTCTACTCGGTATTTTAGGGTATTTTCGTGTTTTTTGATGACATTATTTTTGTAATCATCTAAAGAAGTTGCTGCTAAAATACCTATGAAATTGTTTTTTTTGTTGAAAATTTGATACAAATATATGGCAGGTTTTTCTTCTTGTATGAGGATACCGTCTCGTTTGAAATCAGCGTATTTAGTTGCTACCATTTGATAGCGTTGAATGGGATCAATTTTCTCTTGATTGATGTACGCATGATTGACGATATGTAAAAAAGAAAAGGGGTTGAAATCTAACCAAGAAGCTCTTTCTGCTGCCGAATATTCATCGTAAGCGCGCGTGGTTACTAATGCTACTTTATCAGCTGATGGGCGAACTGCTTGAAAAGGGATAATCTCTGCCATAATGATGGGTATTAAAAGAAAAGACAATTGAACAGTGTGCTCAATCGTCTTTAGGTTCAAAATTCGTATTTAATTTAAGAAAACATT
>Ga0079224_100007567_pt1 | contig 14605 bp, 9 predicted proteins | sample Stecom2015_FD_80414 | JGI IMG/M metagenome (GOLD analysis project Ga0079224, IMG submission 80414) | Agricultural soil microbial communities from Utah to study Nitrogen management - Steer compost 2015 | ecosystem: Environmental > Terrestrial > Soil > Agricultural land | place: USA: Utah...
CAATTGGCCATTTGACTCGAATAGTCGCTCCACCACCTAAATTTATAGGGTGCAATATTATATTGGTAGGGCCGATAGGCCCGGGGACCAAGCCATAAATCCCAGTCAAAATCGGATGGTGGGATTTCCGGTTTTTGCTTCCCGATGCCTCGGGGGAATAAATTATTAAAGGTGTAGGAACGTGTTAAGGTAATTTTTCCCAAGCGACCCGATTGCACAATCTCAGCCGCTTTTTGATGTACGATAGAGGCTCTCCGATGCAGACCAACACTGACAATACGATCGCTCTGTCTTTGGGCCTCCAGCATTTTCTGTCCTTCATAAACCGTCATACCTAAGGGCTTTTCAATATAAACATCTTTTCCTGCTTTGATCGCGTCGATGGTTTGCAGAGCATGCCAATGATCCGGTGTAGCAATACATACAGCATCCACATTTTTGTCTGCCAATAGATCCTTATAATTTTTATAGCGTTTCACCTGCGTAGGGAATTGTTCGCCCATTTGCGGTATTCTTGCCCCATTCTCTTCTTTAAATCGCTGATTAACTCGACTATCATCTCGGGTTAAGTAGGGTTCATAAATATCGCACAGGGCTACAACTTCACAATTTGCTTGCTTCATAAAGCTACGCAGTAATTGTGTCCCTCTATTTCCAACGCCAATAAAGCCCATTTTTACTTTTTTGGTATTAGCCAGCGAGGGGATTGATAGATTCATCAACCCAGCTACGGTTGCTAAGGTAGCTGTGTCTTTTAGGAAAGATCTTCTGGATGTTTGCTTTTCCATATGTCAAGTTGTTATTTGAACGTTTAGTGAGATGTATACATAAAGCGTGCGTTTAAAGCAGAGAACTATAATGTTCAGCGCTTTCAAAAATACCACCACTTGTTGCATAGAAATCTTCATTTAAATAAAACACGCCCTGCTTGATTTTCGTCCAGTTCGCGTTATTCTTAGGATGATAAGTGCACATCTTTTCCCAATTAATATAATTCACATCACCATTGGTCTCGATCAGCCCCATGCCGATATCAGGGAAAGGAAGCACCCTACACGCTAGATTTTTATGCCAGTCTACCAGAATAGGATTAACCGTTAAATCAGAACAAGCACAGGGGATTCCTTTTTCCCAAGCAGCTTTTGCAATTTTTATCGACATGCTAAGCGTTTTTGCAATTCCTTTTAGTATAATAGCCCGATATCCTTTCTGTATAGCAACAATTGCCCCCTGTTCATCATGAACGCTTTCGTCAGCACCAATCCGTATGGGCACATCGGAAATGTCTTCTTCATTTGATTCCATAAGCGGTTCTTCGTACAATAATATTTGCTTGGCAGCGCCAATAGATTCAGCATGTTGCAAATACTTTAAAAACGTTTCTTTTTTTTCATATCGTCCATTGGCATCCATGGTATAAAGTACTTTACCGTCCTTGGTATGGGGAGTTCGATAAGCTTGAAGTGCCTGATGAATTTGTGTTAACCGTTCTTGATCATGTTGTAACATCGTTTGTTGATCGCCTGGATAACCGGTTTTGATTTTGAAAACAAAATAACCCGATTGGGCGGCTTCTTTAATCTGTTCCAAGGGCATACCATAAGGAATTTGGAACATGACTGCCAGCCGATCACTTTTACTGGATAGTGCCGACTGATACGGTGCCGGAATAAGCGCATCGAAAGTTTCTAGACCATGTTCGGCAGCAAATAATAGCCAAGCTGCATGGTCAATGCCCACATAAGAGTTTAGTATAAAATTAATATGCAGATCGGCTTTGTTCGTGATGGATTTTCCACTTGAAATCAAATCAGGGAATATTTTCTCCTGTAAAGAAATGGGATGCGTAAAAGGCGTTTCCTTAATCAGATTTAAAGTGCTATTAGTCAATGCATACATCAAAGCATTACCTTTTGTTTCGCCATACTTAATAAATAAATCGGCGTCTCCATATAAAATACTTTGATTAGACAGGCCGATACTTTCTAAACTGGAAGAAGCTCTTAGTTTGGTGACAATTTGCCATAATTCGGTGAGGTAGGCCCCCTTAAAGCCAAAGGGACGAATCAGCTTCTCAATTTCAAAAGCACTATCGGTTTCAATAATTTGTATCGTTCTATCTTTTTCCATTTGACAAATCTTTAATTAAGAAATCTTGGAGAAATGTGTGATCCACTAAATCCGGATAGGCATTAAAAATGCGATCAATTTCTTCCATTTGTCCGGCTGAAAGGTCTTCTTCAGGATCCAAGCACCAACGACCGGGTAAAAGGCCCTGTCTTCGTAGTACTTCGTGTATTCCCGGGATACAACCTTTAAATTGATGGGCTGAATCGAATATTACCGCATTCATGTCTGTTACTTGCACACCTTTGGTAAGTAATGCCTGAACACCGGTAAAGTTGGTTCGTTTACACGTTTTTATTTCTTCCAGTAGAGCCACCGCTTTGCTTGTAAAAACGGCCCAGTGTCCCAGCAATCCGCCAACAAATTCTTTGGTAACTAGCTTGCCATTGATGGGAAAAGCGTAGGTGGTTAATAAATCGGCGACAATATTATCGTCGTTACCCGTGTATAACGCAATGTCATCTTTACGGCTTGAATGACATAGCGCGCGCACGACATCCAGGGTTTGATAACGATTGAATGGGGCAACCTTAATGGCCTCGAGGTGCTTTATTTCAGCAAATTTCGCCCAAAAATCATAGCTAAATATGCGGCCACCCACGCTTGGTTGCAAATAAAAGCCGATAATAGGAATTATTTCCGCCACCTCTTTTGCATGCAACAGGATTTGATCTTCACTCCATTCGTTTAGTCCGCCAAGACTCAATAAGCCTAAATCGTAACCATATTGATTGGCTAACTGCGCTTCTTTAATGGCCTGTTCGGTGCGGCCACAGATCCCGGCAATTTTTAAAAAAGGATAAGGGGGACGATTACGCTCAATTTCGTCCGCAGCAATAGCTAGCACTTTTTCATATAAATTGACATGGGGTGATCGTATTGCAAATTGCGTGCTATGGACGCCTATGGCTATTCCACCTGCGCCGGATGCTATATAATAGCGCGTCAATTGACGTTGATAGACTTCATTTAGAGTCCTATCGGCGTTCAGCGCTAGTGGATGCGCAGGAATAACGGTACCCGTTTGTAAAAGCGATTTCTTCTCAGCTGATAAATATTGAAAGCTCATGTGATAATGTTGTTTGGTCTTAAAATCGGCCTTGTCTTTCTTGAAAGTGCGTCGGCTTTTCGATGGTTTTTCCGCCATGACTTAACCAATTAGCGGTGATCTCGATCATTTGCCTTAAGGTTACTTTCGGATAACCGAATAACTGATGGGCTGCTGATGCGTTGCTAAGAAGGGCAGTTGGCTGAATTTCGTTAATAAAACGGGGAGTTTTGTTTAATAAATTACCGAATTGGTTCGCTAACCATTGAATAGAAACAGTTTCCGGCCCCGTGACGTTTAAAATTTTAGCGGGTACGGTACAGTGGAGCAAAGATCTCAACGCAATCTCATTGGCATCTCCTTGCCAGATGACATTTACATTTCCCATACGAAGATCAATAGGTTTGTCTTCCATCACTGCTTTGGCAATTTCCAGTAGAACACCGTATCGTAAATCAATAGCATAATTGAGGCGATAAATCAAGGTGGGAATTTGATATTTCTCAGCAAAGAATTGGAAGATCCGCTCCCGTCCGAGGCACGATTGTCCATATTCCCCAATAGGTTCCGGACTTTGCTCTTCTGAGCATCCTCCTGCAGTTACCAACGATAAGGGGTAGACATTTCCGGTAGAGAATATAACCATTCGCGAATTTTTGAAGCGCTCGGCTATTCTACCTGGTAAATAGGTGTTCATGATCCAGGTAAACGGTTCTTTGCCTGTCGTTCCGAATTTCTGTCCTACGAGGTAAATAATATGCTCAACGTCCGGAAGTGACTGTAAGTGATCTTCGTTTAAGAGGTCCGCCGTAATGGTTTCGACGCCGCTTGCTTGAAGCAAATCCCTGCTTTCCCCATCTGAAAATCGGGATACTGCAATCACTCGTCGGTCTTTACCGGCAAGTTTGGAGGCTACATGCGCCGCTTTTGCCATACTTGGTCCCATTTTTCCACCAGCACCCAAGATCATAATGTCACCATCTATTTGAGACATATCTGCGATTAAGGAAGCTGAAGGCTCGTATAGCTTTTGTTCTAATAATTCTAAATTCTGCATCATCATTTTATTTTAAGAATAATTCATTGGCATTGCTGATAGCCAGCATAATTAAGACAATTAAACCTATAGAGGCGAAAAAATTGGTAGGTTTTGTATTGACAAGCGTCCCCATAATGTGGGTATCATTCGATATAACAAACATAGCGATGCCAATGAAGGGCACGAGGAATATGGTTACACTTTGAGCAAATACAATAAGCTCCAAAGGAAGCTTCCCAAAAACAATGGCAATGGCACTTCCAAAAAGCATAACCAAGGCGATAAAAAAACGTACTGCTTTGGCATCCAACTGATAATCAAAGCCAAATGCGTCTGCTATCAGAGTGCCACCAAGCGTCGCGTTTCCAATTAAGGAGGAGAAGGAAGCGCCAAAAAGTCCCATCAAAAATAAGCTGGATGCGTATCTTCCAAATAACGGCTCAAGTGCCCGCGCCATGTCCGAAGCATTATTCACGGGTAATTTTTCCGCATGCAAAACGGCCGCTGCACAGATCATGACCATAGCGCTCATTAGTCCCAGCATAATAATGCCTGTCATACTTCCATTTCGATGGCCGTCCGTAGCCAATGTGTTTTTTTTACGTTCCTGCACTAAATAAGATTGGTAAAATGCACCAACAATAGAGAAGCACGAAGCAAAAAATGCGATAACGAGACCGATTGATCCCGCGGGGAGGGAAGGAACGAATCCCGTAATAATGTCCTCAACAGAAGGCTTAACAAAGAACAAAGTGACGATAAACGAAAAGAGCATTAACGCAATCAATAGAATCATCAACCTTTCCAATATTTTATAAAAACCGCGAAAAAATAACAGCACGATTCCAATGATGTTAAAAAGTATAATCCACATAGGAATAGAACTATTATTGATTTCAGCAATGGAAATCCCTACGCCGATGGCATTTCCGGCTTGGAAGGACGTCGCTACTAAAAATAGCCCTAAACCGATAATTATAGCGGAAATTTTACCCCATTTTTTACGGATCACACCCAATAGCGATTCCTGTGCAGCGATGCCGATCCGCGCACCCATATGAGTGAAGATCGCCATAAAAAAAATGGCTAAAACCACAATCCATAATAAAGAGAAACCATAGTCTGCACCTAGTTTAGAGGTAATTGTCATTTTGCTCGGACCGAATACAAGCGCTGCTGTAATAACTCCGGGACCTAAAGAGGCAAACCAATGCTTGAAATATTGGGTACGTGGCTTGTGGTAAGATGTAGAATTGGAGATTATTTCTTGATTTGGCATTTTATTATGTTTATGTTTAATATCCTTCGTTTTGTGCCAAAATACCTGCTGCCGATTGATCAATCTGACGTTGAGGAATGGGAAAACGCTTCATATAGGCTTGTGGCTTAAGTGTAACTTTTACGGGTGTTTGGTTTGCGTGATTAAATAATCGCTCTTCTTGTTTCATAACTTCTTCAAATTTTCCAGATCTAACCAGGTCAAACCATCGCTCATTTTCGTACGCAAATTCGAGCTGCCGTTCCAGAAATAACACATGGAAAAAGTCTTGCTCATTTGTAATTGATGCAGTTGTGTAGTTGTGATCGCTATTTCCAAAGGCCCGTTCTCGTATTTTATTAAGTGCATTCAATGCTTCTTGTTGTTGCCCTAGATGATATAGCACTTCGGCCTGCAGGAGTAGAATATCGGCATAACGCAAAATCGGTAAATCGAGTCCTGATTGCCCTTGGGTATGTGGCACGGCGTATTTATTGACATAGGGATACCAAATAGGAGGTACATTAGGTGTGTTTGGTGGAATCCACCATTCCGTAATGGTTGGGCTTTTGCGCCTATCGCCCTCCACATAATTCTTGTGTAGGCTCCAGGAAGGCAATGCAATTTCATTTCCGCGCGAGGCAATGCCAATAACGCCTGAATTCGGCAGAAATGCCGTGGATAAATTATGGCCATTCGAGCCGTCAATGTAGTTCAATGAAAATAGTACTTCCGTATTGTTTTCTGATGCAATTTTCCATAGGGAGCTAAAATCACTTACCAAGCTAAAAGAAGAGCCTGCTTCCTTAAAGAAACGATCCAATTGCGCTTTAGCAAGATCCCAATTTTGTTGGTAAACATGAACCTTTATCAGTAAAGCGATGGCCGCCGCTTTATTTGCTCTTCCATTCTCAATAGCGTTTTTCAGGGGAAGTATTTCAATCGCTCGTTCAAGGTCTTCTATAATCAAGGCGAAAATTTCGTCTTCGGCACTTCTACCGATACTAGCTGCTTCTTCAACAGACAGTATGCCGGTAACTTTGGGCACGTCGCCAAATAGCCTCACCAGATCAAAATAAAATAGCGCACGCATAAATTTGGCTTCTCCTTCAAATTGTTCTTTTTCACCTGAAGCATAGTCTGTCGGTTTATCCAAGTTAGTTAGCACTGCATTTGTACGGAAAATACCGTTATAGGTTGTTTCCCAAAAAGCAGCGATTAAAGGATTCGTAGCATTCACAGATAACATATCCATTTCGGGAGTCCCTTCGATTAAGGTATTCGCCGATAGATATAAGTTATCAGTTGGTACTTCTAAAATTTGATAATCGGTTGGTTTTCTTGTTTGTAATCTATTATAGATACCTAATACAGCTAGATCAATATCATTGGCGGTATTGTAATAGTTTTTTTCAGTTAACACCGATTCAGGAACAGGGTTTAGTAGACTGTCGTGGCATCCGCTTAGCAAAAATGCAAGAGAACATAGCGTATAGAAAATCTTCTTCATGTGACTAGAAATTAACATTTAGGCCTAATGTGAAAATTCGATTAACAGGTTCTGAACCACTATTATAACCAGGAGTACTATTGATTCCGTCGATTTCCCCAGCTGTATAACCTTCCGGGTTATAGCCGTGAAAATTTTTATCGGTAATCATAAAAAGGTTGTTGATGGAAGTGTAGAGCCGAAATTTTTTCATTTTTAGTTTGTTCGCAAGGTGTTCGGGAAAAGTATAACCGAAGTTTACGTTGCGAACGGCAAGAAAAGAGGCATTTTCGATATAGATACTGGAATTCGCCTGAAATTCCAATTGACTTAACGCCGCTGCAGGCATCTTTCCGTCGCCCGGCTCCTGCTCCGACCACCACTGACCTTCTACTAAGGAGCGGCGCATTGCACCTAAGACATTGCCTTGGTAATATTGGTTCTCGAAGTTATAGATCTTAGCACCCAATGAAGCTTGAATGGCAATGCTGAGATCAAAATTTTTCCATGAGAAATCGTTCACCAAACCCAAAATAGTTTTCGGCATATAACTGCCTAATATCACCCGGTCTTCGGGGTTAATGCGCCCGTCACCATTGACATCTTGATATTTCGGATTTCCGGGTTTGGATCCTGAAAGAACAGGGGTATTAGCTACTTCTTCCTGATTTTGTAAAACACCTATGGCTTGATAACCGTAATAAGAAAACATGGGTTCTCCCAGTCGCAGCAGCCAGCTCATACCAAAACGATCCGTATATAAGCGCTCGGAAAGCCCACCCAGATCAATAACCTTGTTCTTATTATGAGCAAGATTGAAGGAGGTCGACCACGAAAAAGATCCTCCTTGAAAATTTCGAGAAGTCAATTCCAGTTCGATCCCTTGATTGCGGATTTTTCCAATATTCGTAAGCCAGCTTGTAAAGCCGGTAATCGCAGGAATGGATACATTGTACAACAAATTAGAGGTGGTTTTTTGGTAATAATCCACGGTAAGATTAAGTCGGTTTGCCCATAAGCCCAAATCAATACCGAAATCATATTCCTGCGTTTTTTCCCAGCTGAGTGACGGATTACCCAGGGTAGTTTGTACCTGTGCATTGGAAAGCTCATTGTTTGGCGAATAATAAGTGTTCCCGATTTGGCCCAGATAGTCAAAATTGCCAATATTAAAATTTCCGGTCGAACCGTAACTTGCACGTAGCTTTAAATCACTTATGGCAGAGAGACTTTTCATAAATTCCTCTTGCGAAACTCGCCAAGCAAGGGATGCCGAAGGAAACCATCCCCATTTATTATTTGGTCCAAAACGCGATGAAGCGTCCGTTCGCATGGAAGCGGATAATAGGTATTTGTCTTTATAAGCATAATGAACCCGAGAGAAATAGGAAACGAGTCCCCATTCTGTTTTAGACGTCCTGGTTTGGGCGGGATCGATAATCGCATTGTTTAAGGTATGGATAATGTCATTGTTGAACGACCCGGGTACGGCCCCCATAGCCGATGATCTGGAGGTTGCTCTTTGATAAGATGCTCCCAGAATCGCATCGAAGTGATGATTATTAAAATCCTTATTATAACTTAATACGTTTTCATTCAGTAAGTTAATGGTTCTGGAGTCACTAGCTGTACCAATGGATATGCCATTGGTTGAACCCCAAGTGCTTCGGAACCGATCGGAAGAAGAATAACTTATGGTGGTTCCTATGGAAGATTTTATTTTGAGCCCTTTAGCAAGATCGATACTGGCATACATTTCGCCTATGGTGGTCATGGCATCGTCAAAGTAGAAAGAACCTTCCATAAATGCCATGGGATTCGTTTGGCCGGATACGACGAGCCCCCAATAATCACGCGCTTTTGGATAGGAGCCATCCGGGTTTTGAACCGGCACAAATGGCGGATATTTGACCAAGTCGATCATCGCATGGGGGGATAAGCGATTACGTGTATAATTGGGATTAAGCATCAGCCCCATATTCACGCGATCGTTTACCTTTACATCCACATTTGCTCGCGCACCGTAACTTTTAAACCAGGTGTTTTTCAATGTTCCTTGCACATCTTTTATAATGGCTGATGCATAGTATTTTACGTTTTCAGTACCGCCACTTACTGATAGATCGTAATTCTGGAAAGGGGCAGGGGATAAGAGGGCATCTTGCCAATTGGTATTGGCGTTGTTTCTGAGCGCATCGCTAACCTGATATTGAGGAGGGCGTCGATTGTCTCCCCAAACGGGAATACTGGTATCTCCACCAACATAATTAAATTCCCGGTTTTGGTATCTAACAGCGTAAGCGTAATATTCATCTTTATCCAGCCAATCATCGTGTCCCATGGCTGTCGAAACACCGCCATTTGCATTGATGTTAAGCACCGGCTTTCCCGTTTTTCCACGTTTCGTAGTAATAATAATTACTCCTCCCGCACCTCTCGATCCATAAATGGCAGCAGAAGAGGCATCTTTAAGTACTTCGATCGACTCCACATCATTCATATTGACATTGGCAAAAGAGCCTCCGGGGAAACCGTCGACTACCACTAAAGGACTATTGCCTGCATCAATGGACCCTGAACCACCACGAATACGTATCAGCGGCGCCGAACCGGGAGCACTGCGCGTTTGCGATACGTTAACGCCCGCTAGCCTACCCTGGAGAGCGGCTTCGGGTCTAGCTAAGGGAATCTGGTCGAGATTTTTATTTTCCAGTTTTGACACGGCCGCTGTGACCGAGGATTTTTTCATCGTTCCGTAACCGATAACCACCACTTCGTCCAATGCGGAAATGTCTTCTTTTAACGTAATGGTTAAGTGTTGCCTTCCATTCACTTTATGGTTTTGACTGAGGTAACCTATCAACGAGAAGGTTAACGTAGATCCACTATTCGTCACGATACTGAAATGGCCGTCAAGGTCTGTAGTAACGCCTGTACGGTTAACGGTGTCCCGAACGGATACACCGGCCAAGGGTGCATTTTTTTCATCGACTACTTTTCCCTGCATACGAATGGTCTGGGCAGCCAGTTCGCCGATGGTGGAACAGGCCATTAACAAAAAAGCCAAGATTTTTGATGTTAGGTGATTTGTCTTTTTCTCCATAATTTAAGTTTTAATAAGCACCACTTTCGACCTACACCTACAGGTTTAAATCTGTAATGTGTACGTACACGTTAATATCGCAAGCAATTATTCATAAGTAATAGTCTAATGAGCAATATAGTCCCGCAGAAAGAGTTTATAATTTCGGTTACGTACCCGAAGATAGAAATTTAAAATTTACTTATCAAAATATTTTGTAAATTTTTAAAGTAACAAAGCTCAGAGGATAACGGATACTTTACGGAGTCGGTCTACAATAATCTATTTAGAATAGAATTCTTTGAAACTTTCCATTTTTCTACTTGTTTTTTTATTGACTTGCATAAGGTTAACGAGTAAACTATAAAAAAGGAGGTTGTGATGTCACTTATTAGAAGAAGTAGAAGTGGTTTTCCTTCCCTGTTTGACGACTTTTTTAACAGGGATTTAATGAATTGGGACAGCGGCAATTTTTCACCGAACGCTACCGTCCCTTCGGTAAATATCAAAGAAACGGCGGACAATTATGAGGTGGAAATGGCAGCGCCGGGAATGAATAAGGATGATTTTAAAATTGAGCTCGACGGTAATCTGTTAACCATCTCTTCTACCAAGGAATATGAAGATGAAAAAAGGGATGACGGATATGCTCGTAAAGAGTTTAGTTATCGATCGTTCCAACGGAGCTTCAATTTTCCTAAAGATGTGGTGGATGAGGATAAAATTGAAGCAAAATACGAAAATGGCCTATTGAAATTAACGATTCCCAAAAAAGAGGAGGCTAAACGAAAGGGACCCAGATTAATTAATATTTCTTGATTTCTATAGCCACCGACAGGTGGCTTTTTTATACCTTGTGGTATTTAACCAATTTTTACCCCATAATCGATCATAAATTCCTCTTTTTTTTCTTTTTTTAAGTGTTTATTTGCTTCAATTGTAAACTTTTAATCCCCTATTAAACATCTTTAAAGGCTTTTGATTCCATTTTAATAGCGAATATATCAGTTTGATAAACTCCGCTTTGGCAGACCGGTTGAACAAAATATTGAAGCGGTATAATTGGAAGAGGTGTCCTTTATTTTTAAAGTAAATAAACATGATAAATAGGATTGTTGCGGCTCACATTTGGTTTGTTTTGTTCGTTCATACGGATTTAGTTAAAGCGCAGTCCCCCTCCAAAATAGCGAATGAGCCGTTAATACAAATGGATTATGAACGTTTGGTGACGAGGGCAGACCTACACTATACGCAGCCAGTGGAAAAAAGTGAAGAAGGCCAACCGATTGGAAACGGCCGTATGGGTAGCTTGGTATGGACAACACCTTCTCAAGTGAAGTTGCAAATCAACAGAGTAGATGTATTTGGTAACAACTCCGCTTCCAATAATTTTTTTGAACGAAATACGGAATATATTGGAGCTACGGCCAAAGTCGATATAGATTTTGGAGAACAGGTTTTTGTTGCGCCTACATACCGTCAACATCTATCATGCTATACGGGAATTTCAACGGTGAAGGGAAAAGGAATAGATGCTCAAGTGATGGCATTGGCTGAAGAGGATGTCATTATCCTGCATGTAAAAGATGAGCGTACACTTCCACGTCCTATTATGACGAACTTGGGTATGCTACGTAAACCTGTTACAAAACGGGGAAACCATACTGCAATATCCAAATTGGAACAGGAAGGCGATTATATGATACTAACGCAAGAGTTTCGTGAAGATGAGTATTACTGCGCATCTGCAGTAGTTATCAGTTTATCAGATCATCCGGGTTCAATTGAACTTACCAATGAGTCCACTATGCGCATATCAAACGCGCAAGATGCGTCCGAATTTACAGTTTTTATAGCGAGTGCTGCGACATTTGATCCAACAGAAAATGTAAAGGCAACTGCTGTAGCTAGCATGAAATCGGTAAGAAAACAGCATTACTTGAAACTGCTCAAAGCTCATCAGGCGTGGTGGGCTGATTTTTGGCAAAAATCTTTCATCCATCTTTCCAGCGCCGATAGGGAAGCTGATTATGTTGAGCAAAACTATACCTATTATTTATATGTCATGGCTTCGAGTTCAAGAGGTAAATACCCCACCAAATTCAACGGAATGTTATGGTCTACCGGCGGCGATCTGAGACAGTGGGGAAATGCGTTTTGGGGCGCCAATCAAAGCTGCTTATATAATGCGTTATTTCCAACAAACCATATGGAACTAATGGATCCCCTGTTCAATTTGTATTATAACAATTACAAAACGTTTGAAGTCGCTGCTCAGCAACAGTGGCGATCGAAGGGCATATATATACCGGAGACGATGGGATTCGATGGGGTGCCTTCTATGCCGGATGATATTGCTCGAGAGATGCAAGCATTATATCTATTGGAAAAACCTTGGACGCAACGTTCAGGTCGATTTATGGCTTACGCCGAAACAAAGATCCCCTTTTTGAGTCGATGGAATTGGAAACATGCAGGTGAATGGAGGGAAGGAAGATGGACCTATCAAGAGCGGGGTGATGGCCCATATGGCCCTGTAAACCATCTATTTTCGAGAGGAGCAAAAATAGCTTACCAATTCTGGCAAAAATACGAATATACAAAAGATGAAAAGTGGTTAAGAGAGAAAGCTTATCCCATGCTGAAAGGAGTGGGAGAATTTTATCGGAATTTCCCAAATGTAAAGAAAGAACCGGATGGCAAATATCATATTTACCATATAAATGACAATGAATCGATTTGGGGAGGGCATAATACAGTAGAAGAAATCGCTTCGATGAGGGGTGTTTTTCCTGTACTGATAAAAGCTTCTGAGGTATTACAGGTCGATGCGGAAATGCGACCGATATGGCAAGAGTTTCTTAAACATTTAGCACCCTTAACCACCAATTTTGACTATGCAGAAAGTTTCCATGAAAAGGAAGTATGGGTGGGTTCGCTTCCTCCTACAAGTGCGGTTCGCGGAAACGGGAAAAGACTGCCGGATGGGAATACGATGCCCGTATGGTTTTTTGACCTATGTAACCCGGGAGGTAATAAGAAGTATTGGGAAATAGCAAATAATACCCTTGACGCTTATTTTAAAACGGAAGACAAAAAGAATAGTTCCCTCCATGTATTATCCAAGCTACCCGTCTCGGGAGCGATTTTAGGTAGGGAAGATGCGATACGTTATTTGTTGCTAAATCAATTACGAAGGAATTCGAAACACGAGGTGATGGCCAATAGAATGGATCTGAGTGAAGGTTTCTATACCACTAATATCCAACGCTTAGGACGCTGCGCCGAAGCGCTTCATGCTGCTTTGTGCTTTAACGGCCCCCCTCTTCCCGGTGAAGAGCCTATAATACGCGTTTTCCATGCCTGGCCGAAGGAATGGAATGGTGCTTTTAAGCTGCTGGCAAGAAATAATTTTCTGGTAAGTGCATCAATGAATAAGGGTATTATTCGCTTCGTGGAAATCAAGGCGCAAGATAAACAGACCTGTCGTATCCAGAACCCTTGGCCGGGAGAGGCGATTGTTATCTATCGAAATGGTAAAAAGGAAAAAATTAAACGGGGCGATTTATTGATTTTTGCTGCTGAAAAAGATGACTGGATTGTTATGGTCAAAGATGGTACGAATCCCACATTATTTAACGCGAAGAAGTGGCCAACTGAATAGCCGGTTGCTTTATTTATTTACATTTATTTACGAAAAATTCGTATTTTAATGAGAAATTATAAATTATAAGTTAATAAATTCATTTAAAAATGAAAAATTGGACTACACTATATAGTCGCAAATATCAACGGTGTATAGTAATTTGTGTATTCCTGTTCGGAATGACCGCACATGCACAAACCATGGATGAAATGTGGGAAAGCCGTTCGAGCGGTAAAGAGCACGCCAACATCCAGTGGTTTAAAGATGCTAAATTCGGTTTATTTATCCATTGGGGGCTTTACTCGCATTTAGGAGGAGAGTGGAAAGGGAAACGATATTATGGGAGTGGCGAGTGGATTATGAATCAAGCAAAGATTCCTGTGAGGGAGTATGAAGCCACTGCTGCAACTTTTAATCCCTCCCGATTTAATGCGGATGAGTGGGCACAACTAGCTAAAGATGCAGGAATCAAATATGTGGTTATTACGGCAAAACACCATGAAGGCTTTGCCATGTATGATTCTAAGGTCAGTACCTTTGATATTGTAGATGCAACGCCTTTTAAACAAGATCCAATGAAATTATTGGCTGATGCGGTTCGTAAACGGGGCATGCATTTTGGCTTTTACTACTCGCAATTTCAGGATTGGCATAATCCAAATGGGGGTAAAAATACCTGGGATTTTGATGAATCTAAAAAGGACTACCAAAAGTATTATCGGCAAAAGGCGATTCCGCAGCTAAAAGAGCTGATGTCTAATTATGGGGATTTAAGTATCGTTTGGTTTGACACGCCGGGTGGTTTGAGTAAAGAGCAAACGCAGAAGTTTATCGCTAGTTTACGGTAGCTGCAACCGAAAAGTTTATTCAGTATCCGAGTCGGCCACGGGTTGGGCGAGTATCGGGCTTATGCCGC
>Ga0079224_100007569_pt1 | contig 14602 bp, 10 predicted proteins | sample Stecom2015_FD_80414 | JGI IMG/M metagenome (GOLD analysis project Ga0079224, IMG submission 80414) | Agricultural soil microbial communities from Utah to study Nitrogen management - Steer compost 2015 | ecosystem: Environmental > Terrestrial > Soil > Agricultural land | place: USA: Utah...
CGGATCACCGGCGTCGGCGGCACCGGCGTGGTCACCGTCTCCCAGGTGCTCGGCACCGCCGCCACGCTCGCGGGCCGGTACGTGCGCGCGCTCGACCAGACCGGGCTCGCCCAGAAGGGCGGCGCGGTCGTCTCCGACATCAAGATCAGCGACCGGCCGGTGGAGCAGTCGAACAAGGCCGCGGCGGGCGGCTGCGACCTCTACCTCGTCTGCGACCTGCTCGTCGGGGCGGCCCCGCGCAACCTCGAGGCGGCCGACCCGGGCCGCACGATCGCCGTGGTGTCCACCGCGAAGGTGCCGACCGGGCAGATGGTGATCGACCCGGGCACCGCGTTCCCCGACGTGGCCGAGGTCACCGACGGCATCCGCAAGGCGACCCGCGGCGAGCACGCGGTGTTCCTCGACGCCCGGGCGCTCGCCGAGGCCGCGTTCGGCGACGACCAGTACGCGAACGTGCTGCTGCTCGGCGCCGCCTACCAGGCGGGCGCGCTGCCGCTGCCCGCCGAGCCGATCGAGGAGGCGCTGCGGCTCAACGGCGTGCGGGTGGAGCAGAACCTGCGCGCGTTCCGGCTCGGCCGGCTCGCGGTCGCCGACCCCGAGCGGGTCGCCCCGCTCACCGCCCCGGCGGAGCCGCCGGCGCGGCGGGCCGCGCCCGAGTGGCCCGCGGACGTGCCGCCGGTGGCCGCCGAGCCCGGCTCCGAGCTCGACCGGCTCGTCCGCATCCGGGTGCCCGACCTCGTCGCCTACCAGGACGCGGCGTACGCCCGCCGGTACGCCGAGGTCGTGGAGCGGGTGCGCCGCGTCGAGGCGGAGCGCATGCCCGGGTCGGCCGCGCTCGCCGAGGCGGTCGCCCGCAACCTGTACAAGCTCATGGCCTACAAGGACGAGTACGAGGTGGCCCGGCTCTCGCTCGACCCGGAGCTGGCCGAGACGGTCCGCGCCCGGTTCGGCGACGGCGCCCGGGTCCGCTACCGGCTCCACCCGCCGACGCTGCGCGCGCTCGGGCTGCGCCGCAAGCTCAGCCTCGGCCCCTGGTTCCGGCCGGTGCTCGCCCTGCTGGTACGGCTGCGCCGGCTGCGCGGCACCCCGTTCGACCCGTTCGGCCGGGCCCACGTGCGCCGCGTCGAACGGGAGCTGATCGCCGAGTACCTCGGCGTCGTCGACCGGCTGCTCGACGGCCTCACCCCGGGCACGCACGCCACGGCGGTGGCGATCGCCGAGCTGCCCGACCTCGTCCGCGGCTACGAGCAGGTCAAGCTCGGCAACGTCGCCCGCTACCGGGCCCGGCTCGCCGAGCTCACCGCCGAGTTCGAGGAGCTGCGCGCCGAGGTGCGCGCCGCCGAGTAGCCCGCGCGGTCACAGCCGGAGGTGGGCGAACAGCTCCTCCCACCGGTCGAGCACGTGCCCCGGCCGCAGCGCCGCGACCCGCTCCCGGGCGGCGGCGCCGAGCCGGCGGCGGGCCGCGAGGTCGGCCATGAGGGCGGTGAGCTCGGCGGTGAACGCGGCCAGGTCGCCGGGCGGCACGGTGCGCGCGGCCACGGCGCGCACCCCGCTCGACACGTCGAAGGCAACCGCGGGCACGCCGTACGAGGCGGCCTCGGCCGCGGCGAGCGGCAGCCCCTCGTGGTCGCTGGTGAGCGCGAGGATCGAGCCGCCGAGGTAGAGCGCGGGCATCTGCTCGGCGGGCAGGCGGCCGTGGAACACCACCCGGTCGGCCACGCCCTCGGCGGCCGCCTGCTCCCGCAGCCGCGGCTCGTCCTCGCCCTCGCCGACCAGGTGCAGCTCCCACCGCTCGGGTACGGCCCGGCAGGCCGCGGCGAACGCGGAGACGAGCCGGTCGAAGCGCTTCACCCCGGCGAGCCGGCCGACGCCGAGCACCCGCGGCGCGGTGAGCGGCGAGGTGCGGCCGGGCCAGACCGGCAGCGGGTTCGGCACGTCGGCGGCGTTCGGCAGCAGGCAGTCCGCGGTGAACCGCCACGCGTCCTCGGGGCTGAGGAACACCGCCTGGTCGAGCTCCGGGTAGTGGCGGCGGATCGACCGCAGGTGCCAGGTGGAGCGGGCGTGCTCGTAGGAGCCGTGGTACTGGCCGACGGTGAACAGCCGCCGCGGCACCGCCTCGCGGGCCCAGGCCACCGCCGCGGGCGAGGTGAGGATCACGTACCCGAAGCGCAGCGCGCCGAGCAGCGCGGCGAGCCGCCGCCGGGACGGGCGGCCGATGCGGCCCTGCAGCACGTGCCGGTGGTATCCGGGCTCGGCCACGTACCGGAACGGGGCGCTGCTGCGGTGGATGCCGACCACGTGCACCTCGTGGCCGCGCACCGCGAGGCCCTGCGCGAGGGTGTGGGTGACCCGCTGCATGCCGCCGAGCGTGTCGGCGTCCCAGGTGACGAACACCACCGGCTCGGCCCGGCCGTTCCCGGCGGCGCGCACCGGCCTCACCGCCCCTCCCCGAAGAACGCGTCCACCACCCGGGCGGCCGCGTCCCCCTGCTCGTCCGCGCACCAGGTGCGGCGGAACTCCGCGTACCGGGCGGCGTAGGCCGCGCTCACCGCGTCGAGGTCGCGCAGCGCGTCGATCACCTCCGCGGTGGTGTACAGGCACGGGCCCGGGGCGATCGCGGGCAGGTCGTGGTAGACCCCGCGCTCGCTCCTGCGGTACTCGTCCCAGTCGTCGATGAGGAACAGCATCGGCTTGCCGGTCACCGCGTAGTCGCACATCACCGACGAGTAGTCGGTGAGCAGCGCGTCGGAGGCGAGGATGAGGTCGTTGATCTCCCAGTGGCGGCCCGCGGGCCGGACGAAGTGCCGCACCTCCTGCGGCACGGTGTACCGCTCGATCGGGTGCGGCCGCAGGATGACCACCCACTCCCCGGCGAGCGCCTCGGCCATCATCCGCAGGTCCGCCCGCACCGACCGGCCCCGGCCCAAGTCGCGGTAGGTGGGCGCGTACAGCAGCACCCGCACCCCGTCGGGGATCTCCAGCTCGGCCCGCACCCGCCGGGCGGTCTCGGCATCGCCGCGCACGAGCACGTCGCACCGCGGCGAGCCGTACCGGAGCACCGGGCCGGTGTAGCCGTTCGCGGGCAGAAACACCCGCTCGAACTCGGCGCCTGGGGAGACGAGCACGTCCCACCGGGCGACCGCGGCCCGCCACCGGCGGCGCGGCCCGTCGAAGTCGCCGCGCAGCTCGGGCGCGTCGAAGCCGATCGTCTTGATGCCCTGGCCGTGCCAGGTCTGCAGGTAGCGGGTGCCGCGCGGCTTGGGGAAGGCGGGCGCGAGGTTGTGGCTGTCCACCCAGTACGCGGCGCGGGCGAGCGTCCACACGTACCGCCAGCTCCCCCGGCGCACCAGCGTCACGTCGGCGGGGAAGCCGCGCCGCCCGCGGGAGGTCGACCACACCGCGTGCAGCGGCAGCCCGCGCCGCCGGATCTCCTCGTAGATGTAGCGGGGGTTGCCGGTGTAGCCCCGCCCGGCGTCGGACTCGAACAGCACCAGGTCCCGGCGGCGCGGCACCACGCGGATGAGCGCCTTGTAGACGGCGAGCTTCACCTCGCTCCGCCCCAGCCGGCGCACCAGCGCCCGGGTGACCCGCCGCCGCAGCCGGTGCAGCGGGCGCGGCCGGCCGGCGTACCGCCAGTCGAGGCACAGCACCCCGGCGTGCCCCTCGGGCCGCACCGTGACCTCGTGGTCGCCCGCGCGCAGCACGACGGGCTCGGCGGTGTGCGGCAGCAGCAGCACGTCGCGCGTGGCGTGGCCGTCCGCGCGCCGGGTGACCACGACCTTGGGGACGCACTGCCCGGTGAAGCCGTGCCGGGGGAGCGGTACCGCGGCGAGGTCGAGCTCGGCGCGGGACAGGTGGCCGCCGTCCGGCCGCGGCTCGAGCTCGAGCGGCACGCGCAGCCCGCGCACCGCGAGGTGGACGTCGAGGCGCTCGCCGAGCCCGTCGAGCACCCCGAACGGGTCGTAGGTGCGCAGCGTGAGGTGGAGCCGGCCGCCCTCGGCGGTGATCCGCTCGATCTCGTGCCGCAGCCGCGCGGCCGAGAACGGCAGCTCGGCCATGCGGCAGGCGGTGATGTCGCGGCCCGGCTCGGGCACGGTGCCCCAGTAGGTCCGGCCGCCCGCCCGGACCGCGTGCCGCGGCGGCACCCGCGGGCCGGTGAGCGAGCGCGCCGCCTCGCGCAGCTCCTCCGGCGTGCCGTGCGCGATCAGGTGGCAGCAGACCCGGATCAGCGGGTCGATCCCCTCGTACGCCTCCGGCCGGACCTCGGCGAGGTAGGGCCGCACGATGCGCTGCAGGCCCGCGATCCAGTCCCGGGACGCCACCGGGACCGCCTCGTTGAGGTAGACCCGCAGGTCCTGGCGGAGGAACCGACGCTGCCGGGCGGCGAGCAGGTCGGCGAAGCCCGCCGACACCAGGTGCCGGTCGCACAGCCAGGCCATGCGCACCCGGTCGGCGAGGTTGCCGAGGTCGTGCACGGCCCGGGAGATCGACACCCGGTACGGCCCGTCCTCGGCGGCCCGGTGCCAGAGGTAGACCACCCACGGCACCACGGCGAAGCGGCGGGCGGCGCACAGCAGCCGAGTGGACCACAGATGGTCCTCGTACCGCAGGTCCTCCCGGAACCACAGGCCCTCGCGGCGCAGGAACTCGGTCCGGCAGAGCTTGTTGGTGGAGAAGCAGTCGAGGAACATCTCGGGGTCCTCGCGCACCCCGTGCACCACGCGCCGCCGGTACAGGTCGGGGTAGTACCGCCGCGTCCGGCCGTCCCGCTCGAAGAGCCGGGCCAGCTGGCCGGTGACGAAGTCGGCGCCGGTGCGCTCGATCTCGGCGAGCATGCTCTTGCAGGCGTGCCGCGGCAGCTCGTCGTCGCTGTCGAGGAACATCACGTACGGCGCGCGGGCCCGGCTGAGGCCGTCGTTGCGCGGCGCGCCGCAGCCGCCGCTGTTGGCCGGCCGCCGGACGTAGCGCACCCGGGGGTCGTCGATCGCGGCGATCGCGTCCGCGGTGCCATCGGTGCTGGCGTCGTCGACGACGATCACCTCGAGCGCGCGCAGCGACTGGGCGAGCACGGACCGGACGGCCCGGACCAGTCGCTCGGCGTCGTTGTAGGTGATCACGACGACGCTGACGAGCGGCTCGTCCGGACCGGTGGCGGCGGCGGGCCGGGCCGGGAGCGGGGCGGAGCGGGCCGCCGGTGGGGCCGTGGCCGCCGCGCCGTCGGTGCGCCCGGGGGCGTCGGGGACCGGGCGGTGCGCCGGGTCCGTCCGGATGGGCGGGGCCGGGGCGGACCCCGCGGCGCCGGGCGGCCACGCACGGGACCGGTACGGCGAAGCGGACGGTGTGGACCTGACTACGCGGTGTTCCACGCCCGCTTCGTGCCCCACAGGCTGGGCGTTTTGTCCGTTATGTGGTATTCCTGGCCGACGGTCGCCCAGACCTTTGCCGGGCGCGGCGGCGCGGTCAGCGCTTGGCGAGCCGCCGGATCAGCCAGATCACCAGGCCGATCGCGGCGAGCGCGCCAACGGCCGGGAGCACCCGCTTCAGCACCGGCGCGCCCGCGACCTCGAGCAGGTCGAGCGCCTCCTCCTCCGCGGTGCGCGAGGACCGCGTCGGTACGGCGGGCCGGCTCGGCCCGGCCGCGGCCTCCTCGGCGGGCTTGGCGGCCTCCTCGGCCGGCTTGGCGGATTCGGCGGCCGGCTTGGCGGGCTCGGAGGCGGCGGTCGCGGCGGCCGGCTCCGCGGCGGCGGGTCCCTCGGCGGCGGCCGCCCCGGCCTCGGCGTCGCCGCGCAGCAGCTCGGCGAGGTTCTCGGCGAACCGGTCGATCAGCTTCGCCCCGACCTCGTTCATCACGCCGCGGCCGAACTGCGCGGGCCGCCCGGTCACGTTGAACGACGTCTCCACGGTTACCCTGGTCGTGCCGCCCTCGTCGTGGAGGCGCGCGTGCACGGTGGCGTTCGCGGTGCCCGCGCCCCGGGTCTCCCGGCCCGAGGCCGTGAGGACCACCTTGCGGGCGTCCTTGTCGATCTCCTCGAAACTCGCCTTGCCGCTGTAGGTGACGGTGATCGGGCCCACCTTCACCTTCATCTTGCCGGTGAAGGTGCTGCCCTCGACGCCGTCGATGGACGCGCCCGGCAAACAGGGGGCCACCCGTTCCACGTCCAGCAGCACCGGCCAGGCCTGTTCGACCGGGACCGGAACCGTGAACTCGTGCTCGAACCGCATCGCCATGGAAAAACTCCTGTTCTGCCGTATGGGTCCCCACCTGCGACCTTAATGACCTGCCCGCGGCGCACCGCCGCCACCCCTCGCCGCGGGAAATGCGCCGGGCGAAGGGGTGGCGGGCCGGGCCGGTGCGGGCGGGCGGCGCGGGCCGGGCGCGTCCCGCCGGAGGGCTACTCGACGCGGTAGGTGTAGCCGACGCCGGTCGGCCGCCAGTCGTTGGCCGCCGCGTCGTAGGTCTGCACGGTGACGTCGTTGATGATGTACGGGTCCTTCGGGCCGTTCATGCTCTGCTTCGGCTGCAGGAACGTGGTGCGCTCCACCTCCGCGTTCCACGCCGCGTTCATCAGGTTGACCCGGGTGAGCCCGCCCTCCATGCGCGCGGCGTCCCGCAGGTGGTGTACGAGCAGATTGCCCGCCTCGTACCCGTTGAGGGTCATCGTCACGGTCGGGTCGGCCTTCGGCTGGTACTTCGCCAGGTCGTCGAAGTACCGCTTCATGCCCGGGTCGCTGCGCGCGCTCGGGGTGCTCGGGTCCTTCTGGAAGAAGAGCGCGGCGACCCCGTCGGCGGACTTGCCGAGCGGCTGCAGGAACTGCTTCGCCCCGTTGCAGGCCGAGGTGAGCACCACGGTGCCGGTGAACCCCGCCTTGGCGAGGCTCTGCAGCATCGACACGCACATCGGGCCCTGCACCTCGGCCATCACCGCGTCCGCGCCGGAGGCGGTGAGCTTGGCGGCCGGGGCGTCGAGGTTCGTCTCGGTCGGCGCGATGTGCTGCACCTCGAGCAGCCGCAGGCCGCGCCGCTGCGCCGCGGGCGGGAACACCGCGGCCCAGTCCTCGCCGAGCGTGACCTGCTGGCGGAACTCCATCACCGTGCCGTTCGGGTGCATCTTGGCGAGGTACTCGGCGGCGGCCTCCGCCTCGGTGACCGCGGGCGGGATGGTGACCGTGGTCCAGGCGTGCCGCTCGGGGTCGGCGGCCTCCCGGTGCTGGGAGATCGTGCCGAGCTGCGGCACGCAGGCCGCCTCGTAGATCGGCCGCGTCGCCACGATCGAGGCGTTGCTGATCTGCAGCAGCGTGGCGAACACCTTCTCCTGCCCGGTGAACGCCTGTGCGTTCGCGGTGGCCCGGGCCGGGTCGTAGCCGTCGTCCTTCACCACGAGCTCGATCGGGTGGCCGTCGATGCCGCCCTCGGCGTTCGCCGCGGCGAACACGGCCCGCAGCCCGTCGATGTTGGGGGCGCCGACCGCGGCGAGCGGCCCGCTCAGCGCCATGCTCACCCCGACCTTGATCGGCGCGCCGTCGGGGAGCGGCTGGGAGGCGTCCGCCGGGCAGCCGTCGGCGTTCACGCGGAACACGCCGTCCGCGCCCATCGTGCCGCCGCGCGGCGCGGCGCCGCCGCCGGCGGCCGCGTCGCCCCCGGCGCGGCTGTGCCCGCACCCGGCGAGCGCCAGCACCAGGCAGGTGGCGAGGGAGACTGCCCTGATCAGCTTTTTCGCGGTCATGGGGACTCCTGTTCGCACCGGGCCCGTGGCGGGCCCACAGGAAGGAGGGGGAGGGGAGGTCGGAGACGAGGAGGAGAGAGGCAGGGGAGACGTGACAAGGAGCGAGCCGGGCGGGTACGCCGGAGGGCGCACCGCAGGCAGGAGGAGAGAACCGGACGGGAGGAAGCGAGAACGGGGAGGTCAGCGCGGTGCGGGCTCGGCGCCGGTCGGCCGCGGGCTCGGCACCCGTGCGGGCGGGCGCACCTGCACGCCGGGCGGCACGAACCGGAGCAGCCGCTCCCGCTGCGCCGTGACGAGCGGCATCACCCCCTGGGGGAGGAAGAAGATGCACAGGACGAGGACGACGCCGTAGATGACGGTGGCGAGCAGCCCGGGCTGCGGCAGATCCGCGAGGGCCGGCACCCGCAGCGCCAGCTCCGAGGTGAGCGTCGGCAGGAAGACCATGACGAACCCGCCGACGAGCGCCCCGGCCACCCGGGTCGCCCCGCCGATGATCATTGCGGTGATGAAGAGCAGGCTGAGCGGGAACCCGACGCTGTCCGGGCTCACGATCGGCACCATCAGCATGAACAGCGAGCCGCCGATCCCGGCGAGCATCGTGCTGAACGCGAACGCGCCCACCTTCACCTGCGCGAGGTGGATGCCGGCCGCCGCGGCCGCGGTCGGGTTGTCCCGCACCGCGGTCAGCGCCCGGCCGACCCGGCCGCGCACCAGCATGCCGGTGAGCGCGAACACCACCGCGCACACTGCGCCGACGAGGACGAACCGGAACCCGATCGGGGTGACGTCGAGCAGGAACCACGCCGGCTTGCCCCAGTCGAGCACGACCGGCTTGCCGCTCGACCCGCCGGTGCCGAGCTCCTGCGCGAACGGCTGCACCACCACGAGCGGGAACGCGGTCGCCGCGGTGATCGTCACGATCGCGAGGTAGAGCCCGGAGAGCCGCAGCGCGGGCAGCCCGATCACCACGCCGAAGCCGATCCCGATCCCGGCGGAGGCGGCGAGCGCGACCGGGAACGGCACGCCGTGGTCGGAGACGAGGATCGCGGTGGTGTAGGCGCCGATGCCGAACATCGCCCCGTGCCCGAGCGAGATCTGCCCGCTGATCCCGGTCACCAGGGTGAGCCCGAGCAGCGCCACCGCGTACGCCAGGGCCTGGCCGAGCAGCGTGACCTGGTAGTCCTCGAGCAGCACCGGGACGAGCAGCACCAGCAGGGCCGCGGCCGCCGCGCCGGCCGCCTGGTAGGCGCGGTGCGCCGCGCCGCCGCGAGGCACGACGAGAGGCGTCATACCCGCTCCAATCGCGCGCGTCCGAACAGGCCGTGGGGCCGGAGCAGCAGCGCCGCGAGCACGAGCACCAGGGCGATGACGAGCCCCATGTCGCCGGAGACGAACCGCAGCAGACCGGGGAGGAGGTTGACGAGGAGGCCGAGGGCGAGCCCGCCCACGACCGCGCCGGTGAGACTCTCCAGCCCGCCGACCGTGGCGGCGGTGAGCCCGAACACGAGCAGCGGCGTCATCATCGTGTAGTCGAGCGACCCGTTGCGGATCCCGAGCAGCACCGCCGCGAGCGTGGCGATCACCACCGAGAGCGCCCAGCCGAGCGCGCCCATGCGCGGCAGCGGGATGCCGGCGAGCGCGGCCGACTCGCGGTTCGCCGCCACCGCCCGGTAGGCGAGCCCGAACCGGGTGCCGCGCAGGAAGGCGGCGAGCGCGCCGACCACGATCGCGAGCGTGGCGAACGAGGCGAGGTCGCCGTAGGTGAGGTACGCCTGGGGCGGGCCGTCCAGCAGCACGATCTGGGCGTCCGGGCCGGTCGGCACGAGCGCGGGCGCGGGGATCGGCTGGGTGCCCCAGACCAGGCCCACCGCCGCGTTCACCACCAGGTAGATTGCGAGGGTGAGCAGCACGACCGGGAAGACGCCCTTGGCCTCCACGTGCCGGACCAGGCCGTGGTAGACGGCCGCCCCGGCCACGGCCGCGCCCGCGAGCACGAGCGGCAGCCCGAGCCAGACCCCGGCCCCGGCCGCGGCCAGGCTCGACAGCGTGAACACGCCGAGCGAGCCCAGCTCGCCCGCGGCGAGGTTGAGGTGCGAGGTGCTCGCCCAGGCGATGACGAACGAGACGGCGAACAGCGCGTACACCGATCCGATCGACAGCCCGCTGAGCACGAGCTGCAGCAGGTACGCCGGGTTGGCGATGGTGTCGTCCATGGTTTCCTCCTCACGCGCGGAGGATCGGGAATCCGCGGCGCGCCCGGCGGCGGGCGCGGCGGTCAGTGGCCGAGGTAGGTGCGGCGGATCGCGTCGTCGGCGCGCAGCCGCTCGGCCGGGCCGGACCGCTCGATGTGCCCGGCGGCGATGACGTAGGCGCGGCGGGCGAGGCCGAGCGCGAGCTCGGCGTTCTGCTCGACGAGCAGCAGCGCCGTGCCGTCCCGCTCGTTGATCTCGCGCAGCCGCTGGAACAGGCCCTCGGTGATCATGCGGGCGAGGCCGAGCGACGGCTCGTCGAGCAGCAGCAGCCGGGGCCGGGACATCAGCGCCCGGGCGATCGCGAGCATCTGCTGCTCGCCGCCGCTCATCTGCCCGGCCGGCTGGTGGCGGCGCTCGCCGAGCCGGGGGAACACCTCGTACCAGCGCCGGATGTCCCGGGCGACGCCCGCCGGGTCGCGCCGGGTGAACGCGCCCACCCGCAGGTTCTCCTCGACGGTGAGGTCGGCGAAGCAGCCGCGCCCCTGCGGCACGTGGCTCACGCCGCGGCGCACGATCCACTCCGGGCGGCGGCCGAGGATCGGCGTGCCGCCGAAGACGATCCGCCCCTCGGCCCGGACCAGCCCGGACAGCGCGCGCAGCAGCGTGGTCTTGCCCGCGCCGTTGGCGCCGAGCAGCACCACCGCCTCGCCCTCGCCGACCTCCAGGCTCACCCCGTGCAGCGCCTGGAACCGGCCGTAGTAGGCGTTCACCGCCTCCATGCGCAGCAGCGGCGCGGTCATGCCGGGCTCCCCAGGTAGGCGGCGATCACCTCGGGGTCGCGTTGCACCTCGGCGGGCGGGCCGGCGGCGATGCGCCGCCCCGAGGCGAGCACCACGACCCGGTCGCTGATGCCCATGACGAGCCGCATGTGGTGCTCGACGAGGAGCACGGCGACGCCGAACGTGTCGCGGAGCCGTACGATCAGCTCGCCGAGCTCGGCCACCTCGTCGTGGTTGAGGCCGCCCGCGGGCTCGTCGAGCAGCAGCAGCCGGGGCCGGAGCACGAGCGCCCGGGCGAGCTCGACCCGCTTCATCGTGCCGTACGGCAGGTCGGTGACCCGGTGCAGCGCGACGCCGGCGAGGCCGAGCAGGTCGAGGACGCGGAGCGCCTCGGCGGTGGCCCGTCGCTCCGACCGGGCGGTGTAGCCCGGCAGGAGCGACGTGAGCCAGTTGCCCCGGCAGGCCGGGTGGGCCCCCACCATGACGTTCTCCAGGACCGTCATGGTGGGGAAGAGCGCCAGGTTCTGGAACGTCCGCGCCACGCCCGCCGGGCCGATGCGGTGCGGGGGCAGGCCGAGCAGGTCCCGCCCGGCGAACGTCACCCGGCCCGAGTCGGCCCGGTAGATGCCGCTGAGCACGTTGAGCATGGTGGTCTTGCCCGCGCCGTTCGGGCCGATCAGCCCGCAGATCTCGCCCTCGCCGACGGTGAAGCCGACGCCGGCGAGCGCGGTGATGCCGCCGAACCGCACGTGCACGTCGCGGACGTCCAGCAGCGGCGCCCGGTCAGCCATCCCCGGCCTCCGCCGTGCCCTTCAGGTCGAGCCGGAACACCTCGATCGCGTTGGTCTCGTAGAACCGCCGCAGCTCGGGCAGCGGCAGCGGGAGCGCGTCCTGGGCCCGCACCTCGTCCGGGACGTACTGGTAGGGGTAGTCCATCGCGTACATCACCCGGTCGGGGCCGAGCACCTCGCGGCAGAACATGATCGCCGGGGCCCACGCCATGCCGCTCGTGGTGATCCAGACGTTCCGCCGCAGGTACTCGCTCACCGTGAGCTCGAGCCGCGGGTTGCCCTGGTAGCGGTTGGCCCGCTGCTGCGCGGCGTGCATGTAGTCGAGCCGGTAGAGCCAGAACGGCAGCGCCTCGCCGAGGTGGCCGACGACGACCCGCAGGTTCGGGAACCGGTCGAACACCCCGCGCACGATCATGCGCAGCAGGTGCATGCCGGTCTCCACCCCGAAGCCGAAGATCGCCCCGTCGAGCCCGGCCTCGAGCATCGGCCGGATCATGTCCCGCGGCGGGGTCTGCGGGTGGAGGTAGATCGGCACGTCGAGCGCCTCGGCCGCCTCGAGGATCGGGTGGAAGCGCTCCTCGTCGAGGTAGTGGCCGCGGATGTGCGAGTTGCACACCAGGCCCTTGAGGCCGAGCTCCGTCACGCCGCGCTCCAGCTCGGCGACCGCGGACGGCGCGTCCTCGAAGCCGACCGCGGCGAGCCCGGAGAACCGGGCCGGGTGGGCGCGGCACGCCTCGGCGATGCGCTCGTTGGCGAGCTGCGCGATCTCCCGTGCCCGGGCCGGGTCGAGCACCTGGGTGCCGGGCGCGGTGAGGGAGAGGATCGCGTGGTCGATCCCGGCCGCGTCCATGTCGGCGAGCCGTTCCTCGCCCACGTCGGAGAGCTTGCGCCGGATCGCCGCCGGCCGCTCGGCGTCGCTGCGCAGGTAGAAGCCCATGAGGCTGGCGAAGCCGGGGTCGACGTCCGGCTCGTCGAGCAGCTCGCGGTAGAGGTCGAGCATCTCGGCCGGCGCGTACGCCTCCTCGGTGGCGATGCGCAGGTAGCCGACCTCGCCGCCGGTGGTGAGCGGGGCCGCGGCCATCAGATCGCCTTCCCGGCCGCGGGGTCCCACTCCTGCCCGGTGACCGGGTGCGGGTAGTGGAACGGGATCGTGTCGGTGTTCGGGAACAGGGCGAAGTCCCCGATGATCTCGTCCGGCCCGTACGGGTCGTCCGGGTAGGTCCGGGTCGGGATCACCGCGGTCGCGGGGTCGGTGTTCGCCCAGCCCTTGGCGTACTCGCCGTGCCAGACCGGCCGGTACTCCAGGCGCTGGAACTTCCACACGCCGTTCTCGTTGACGTACCGGTTCTCGTAGACGCCGCCTTCCCACCACTGCTCGTAGCTGACCTTGCCGGGGAAAGTGTCCCGCACGGACTTGTGCAGGCCGGCCTGCATGACGCTGCGGAACCGGCCCCGGGCGGTCTTCAGGTCGGGGGAGACGGTGATCACGTCCTGCAGCTGCGGGTGGTCGAGCAGGAAGCCGACCATGGGCCCGTTGTGCCCGCGCACGAACCGCTGCCCGAACCGGCCGATGTACAGCCGCTCGATGCCGGCCCGGCCCTTGTAGAGGCCGCCGCAGAAATAGACCTCGCCGTCGTCGCTGAACAGCTGGGTCACCTCGCGGTAGTGGCACTTGTCGAGGTAGTAGCCGTAGGCGTGCTGCAGCCGGCGGATCGCCTGCTGGGCCTCGAGCACGGCGACGCGGTGGGCGAGGTCGGCGACGGTGGCCCTGAGGTCGTCCTCGGTCATGAAGCGGTCCTTCCGATAGGGGCGGTGGGGAGTGGAGAGGTGAAGGGGGAAGGGGAGCGGGTACGGCCCGGCTCAGGCGGTGCGGCGGGCGAGCTCCTCGGCCGACACCCAGTTGCCGTGCACGCCCATGCGGATGCGCATGGGGAGGGAGAGCGTGCACACCGGTTCCCCGTCGATGTGCTGGGCGTCGAGGATGACGAGGTCGCTGCGCATCTCGGCGCGGCGGGCCACCACGGTGAACACGTAGCCCACGCCGGGCGGGGCGTCCGGCGCCGCCGGGACGAAGATCGCCTCACCGAGCGTGCAGTTGTCGCCCGGGTAGTAGATCTGCTTGCGCCCGGTCTTCAGGTCGATGCCCATCAGCCAGCGGAAGCCGCCGCCGGGGGCGACGCGGCCGGGCCCGTCGGTGAGGAGCATGATGCCCCAGTGGTACGGCAGCGTCTCCTGCCGGTCGTCCATGCGGGGGAACTCGCCGGGCAGGTCGCACAGCCGGGTCTCGGTGAACCCGTCGGACTCGCCCTGGGTGTCGATCGTCCACCGGGACAGGTAGCCCTTCGACCGCTCCGGGTCGTACGGCGCGCCGGTGATGTCGGGGAACCACGGGAAGTAGTTGGTCTGGCCGACCGGGGTGTCGATGTAGATGTACCGGCCGTCGTCGTAGGCGCCCATGATGTGGCTGGCGAACCGGTTCGAGCCCCGGTACCAGCGCAGGTCCTTGGCGGTGCCCTTGCGCGGCATCACGCCGAGGTAGACGTCCTCGTACGGGTCCCACTGGAAGTACGACCGGCCCTGCTTGATCCACTCGATGTCGCTGCGCAGCGGGATGATCGGGAAGACCACGAAGTTCTGGGTGACGGCCCAGTCGTGCACCATGCTCGTGTACGGCGCCTCGAGCCAGGCCTCGTGGATGATCCGCCCGGACGCGTCGGCCTCGTAGTAGGCGATGTCCGGCGTGCCCGGCCCCTTCGCCTCGTACCCGAAGAACACCATCTCGCCGGTGATCGGGTCGAACTTCGGGTGCGCGGTCGAGGTGCGCGAGGTGAGCGCGCCCTCGAAGTCGTACTCGCCGATCGTCTCCAGCGTGATCGGGTCGAGCAGGATCGGCGGCGAGTCCTCCTTCGACGCGTACAGCTTGCCGCCGTGGTAGAAGACGTTCGTGTTCGCCAGGCCGCGGCTGATGCCGGCCACGGACGGGTCGTCGTCGAACGGGTTGCGGTAGGCGCCGAACAGCGCGCGCCCGGCCTTCTCCTCGGCGACGAATCGCGGGGTGCGCACGTACCGGCTCTTGAAGTCGACCCGGCCCTTGTGGAACCGGAACGAGATGATCA
>Ga0079224_100007570_pt1 | contig 14602 bp, 11 predicted proteins | sample Stecom2015_FD_80414 | JGI IMG/M metagenome (GOLD analysis project Ga0079224, IMG submission 80414) | Agricultural soil microbial communities from Utah to study Nitrogen management - Steer compost 2015 | ecosystem: Environmental > Terrestrial > Soil > Agricultural land | place: USA: Utah...
GCGCATAGATGAATTGATCTTTTGTTACTTTGAACTGCTTTCCGGCTATGTTAACTATTGCGTACATAAATAAAGCGATAAGAACTTTTTGTCAAAATTGAGGTGCAAATATAAGGAGAATTTATAGAGGAAAAAATATACCCTCCATAATTTTATCCTAAACCCTTTTATTCCAAGGAGATCAGCCGCTTTTAACCATCATGATCTAATTTTTTCTAAAAGGAATTAGCGCTGAACAACCATCAGCACAGTTTACTTCCTTGTGGTCAAGGGCACTGTCCATAACGGATAAAACTACAAAAATGGCACGGGAAATGCGAATTAATCGGAATATCAGGTGCTGCGCTCGCGGATGTGGGCCAAATCCATTCTGCAGAAAATTGAAATTTACAAAAAGCCCTTATCTTGCAGATGTTTGACAATGAGTATGAGGAACAAACTACAACGGGGTATCGGGATTTTGATTTTGATTATGCCAGTCCTCACCCTTGCGCAGGGATTGGACCGCCCAACTAGAATTTATAAGCCTTTTAAAGTAGATGTGGGTATCAACCTCACCTTTCCTGCCAACACTGATCTGACAGTGGGAGGCGGCTTTTTTGTCGAACCCCGGTATGGGATCAATGATCACGTCCATATAGGCTTGCACTTGGGTAGCAATATCATCGGAGAAGGACAGTTTTTGTTAAATAATACTGCGGCTGTCACGAAGGCCCAAGCGATAGGAAATGTGTCTTTGACAGGAGATTACGTTTTTTCCCGGGAGAATGTCCGGCCCTATATAGGCATAAGTGTGGGAATGTATCGGAGGAGCGACTATGAGATCATCGACGAAAGCAGTGGCACGATTATCAACAACCAAGGCACCCATGTCAACTTTGGTTTGGCTCCAAGAATGGGACTGGTGGCAGGGAAATTTAGGATGGATGCAACTTTCCATTTTACCGGCCAGGGGATTACGGATTTTATCAGTCTTGGCTTGGGTATTCAGTTTGGTGGTGGCAGGATCAAAGGGAATAACTATCTCTGAAAAAGCAAAAAGCAGCTCCCTTAGGAGCCGCTTTCCCATTTATGGTTGGTGGTTGTTTTTATTCGTTAGGAGCAAAATCCGGATAGGCGTACATCCCATGCTCATTGATATCTAGTCCTTCTATTTCTTCCTGCTCCGGTATTCTTAGACCTGCGGTTTTCTTGATGGTGTAAAAGACCACAAAACTGAAAATTAAACAGAATGCTGCCACTGAAACAATCCCGATCAGCTGAGAGATCAATTGCGCGCTACCTGCGAGATCACCGAATATACCAATGGCCAATGTTCCCCATACCCCACAAACCAGGTGAACCGAGATAGCCCCGACGGGGTCGTCAATTCTGATTCGATCAAAGAAGACAACTGAAAATACTACGAGTGCCCCTCCGATAAAGCCAATCACTACAGACTCCCATACTGCCATTACATCGGCCCCTGCGGTGATACTTACCAACCCGGCCAAGATGCCGTTAAGTACCATTGTAATGTCGTAGGCTTTAAATTTGATATAGGAGAATAATAAAGCACCAAACGCTCCCGCGGCTCCGGCAAGGCCAGTAGTGACAAATACTCTGGAAACGTCGCCTGGAGAAGCACTCAATACTGATCCGCCGTTAAACCCGAACCAGCCAAACCACAACAGGAACACGCCTATTGTTGCCATAGGGATGCTGTGACCCGGAATCGCATTCATGACATTCCCAGTGTACTTTCCGATTCGTGGGCCCAATAAGTAGGCGCCTACTAAAGCTCCCCATCCGCCTACCGAATGCACAATGGTGGATCCGGCGAAGTCGTAAAAAGGAGTTTCCAAGGCATCCAAAAATCCGCCGCCCCACTTCCACATCCCGACAATAGGGTAGCATAGCGTAACGTACAATATGGAAAAGAAAATAAACGCACCTAGTTTGATTCGTTCTGCCACTGCACCGGATACAATAGTGGCTGCAGTAGCCGCAAACATGGCCTGAAAAATAAAGTCGGTGTAGAAAGTATATCCTTCGCTGTAATCCGAGGTGTTGCCTCCTTCTGGGAAGAGCAGACCGAATCCGCCAAATCCGAAAAAGCCGCCCGCGAATGTGTCGCCAGGATACATCAGGTTAAATCCCACCAGCGCGTAGGTCAATAATCCCATCGCAGGGATAATGGTATTCTTGAAAAGTATGTTGACGGTGTTTTTGGAACGGGTTAATCCAGATTCCAAAGAAGCAAAGCCCAAATGCATGATAAAGACCAATAAGGCGGCAATCATCACCCAAAGGTTGTTGATCGTAAATAGTTCCTGAGTCATTTTATTAATTGTTAGCTGTTGGAGATTTTTTAAGTAGTGGGTAGGTTATAGGGCTTCTTCGCCACGGTCGCTATTTCTGATTCTGTACGCTTCCTCTACGTTGTACACAAAAATCTTCCCGTCCCCGACTTCTCCAGTTCTGCCTTCTTTGAGAATGCAGTCGATAACAGGTTCTACAAGATCATCGGTAGTAACAATTTCAAGTTTGGTTCTGGGGATGTAGGTGGGTTCATACAGAACGCCTCTATATTGTTGGAGCTTGGCTTGCTCGAGGCCCATTCCCTTTACCTCATAGAAGGTCAAAAACTTTACGCCCAATTCGGCGATACAAGCGTGGATCACCTCAAACCGGGATGTCCTAATAAGTGCTTCAATTTTTTTCATTTGCGTAATTAGTTGGTGGTTTCGTTATCGATTTTTTATCAAAACTTAATTTCTCTTCAAATATATGTAATGGCAGTGGAAATTATAACGCCTTGTGAAAAAAATTTTGTGTTTTTTTTCAAAACAGGGTCTTTTTATAGCCTGTTTGGTTAAAATTTATGAATTGCAAAGACAAACCGGTGTAAAAAACTACCATTGCCGCTTTCCAAAGATAATCTTCTTTAGGCTGGGGCATTATCGGAAAAGAACTAAATTTGAGGCTTTATAAAAAAATCAACAACAATGAGCAAACCGACATTATTGATATTGGCTGCCGGTGTCGGCAGTAGGTATGGAGGCAATAAGCAGATTGACGGCTTTGGACCTGATGGAGAAACCATTATGGAATACTCTATTTTCGACGCTATACGTGCCGGCTTTGGCAAAGTGGTTTTTATTGTAAGAGAGGAAATCATTGATGTGGTAAAGGAGGTGTTTCTTCCCAAACTGCAAGGCAAAATAGAGGTAGACTTTGTGGTCCAGTCGTTAAGTTCCCACCTACCGCAAGCTTACTTTCATCCAGATCGTAAAAAGCCTTTTGGAACAGCCCATGCGGTACTTTGCGCAAAAGATGCCATTCAGGAGCCCTTTGCCGTCATCAATGCAGATGACTTTTACGGTCGGGAAGCTTTTGATGCCTTAGGCAAATTCTTAAGTACCCAGGTTCAGCCTGCTTTGCACTGCATGGTCGGTTACGCCATCAAAAATGTGCTATCCGATAACGGAACGGTCAGCCGCGGTGTGTGCGAAATAAATGAAGCTAACCAGTTGGTGGGTATGGTGGAGCGGACCGCTATCGCCAGAGAAGGAGACAAAATTGTCAGTCGAGAGGAAGGGGGGGAGTTAGAAATTGCTCCAGATACCCCAGTTTCGATGAATTGTTGGGGTTTTCATCCTTCCTTCTTTGAAGCGACCGAAAACCTATGGGGCCAGTTCCTCAAGGATAACCACGAAAACCTCAAATCTGAATTTTATATTCCCATGGTGGCAAATACTTTAATCCAAGAGAAAAAGGCAGCCGTGGAAATTCTTGAAGGTGGCAAAATATGGTTTGGTGTGACTTATCCGGAAGATAAGGCAGAGGTAATCAACATGCTTGAAAAGCTCCATGCAGCAGGTGATTATCCAGAAAAACTGTGGCAGTAACAGTTTTGCCCCACCTTTGATAATTTGTTACTAGATCAATGGATTTCATATGAAACGTCTTTTGTTTTCTACCCGGATTTATGCTATTGATGCCGCCCTGTTGCTTCTGCGTGTGGCAGCCGCTTTAATGATGGTTACGCATGGTTGGCCCAAAATCGCCAATTTTAGTGAATATCTAAACCGATTTGCCGATCCACTAGGCCTGGGTCCCGCTTTATCCCTACAAGGAACAATTTTCGCGGAATTCTTTTGTGCGATTTTGGTCGCTTTGGGATTGTTGACCAGGCTGGCAGTCATCCCATTGATCTTTACTATGGCTGTGGTGGTATTTATCGTTCACGGAGCGGATGCTTTTGGTGACAAGGAGCTATCCTTGTTGTACCTGGTTATCTTTTCGGTGCTCTTTATCACCGGTCCTGGGAAATATTCTTTGGATAAAAAAATCGGGAGAAAAAGCCATTTCTAATACATAATAATAAAGCGGGAGATAGCACCACTCCCGCTTTTCATTACCTCAACATCCTTTCTAATTTTTGATAGTTTCTGAGAAGAAATTAAAATTCCATAAAGCCGTCGTTACTAAATTCACCGGCTTGTACACTTCCGGTATTTTTTTGGGTATAAAGGGGGCTATGGTCACCCTGAATCGTCCAAATCTATCTTTTTCCACATAAAAACTAAAAAGCGCCGTTAGTTTTAGCAGCTCTTTCGGAAAAAAAATACCTTCATTGGGCTTTTGAAAAGGTACCTTTATGCCAAACCTTTTTTTGGCCGCAGCATATTGTCGCACCGGCATTTCAAAATTGTAAGCTTGAATTGAAAGACTTGACTCCGAGAGGAATTGCGGATTGAACCTGTGTTTGACTTCGATCTCTCCCTTACGTACCTTGTAAGATATCTCCTTCTCAACGGTCTTTTTAAGAAAGAGACTGTTTTGCGTGGCGAAGAAATGCCAGAGCGTATCGATCCTTTTTAAGTCCACAGAAGGCTACTTTGGGTTTACTGTTCGAAGCTTTAATATAGTCATTTTTTATGATTGAATTTACTTTCTGGCCACGAAGATAGATAAGACATGTGCCTGTCTGCGATGAACGGTCCCCAGCGGACCGTCAACCCTTCGTCTGGCTTATCAGGATTAGATAAAATCCACCAATCCTTCCAATTTCATGCCGCGACTGCCCTTGATCAGGATCAGGTAATTCTCCAGTCTGGAATCTTGTAGCCAGTTTCTCAGCGAAAAAGGATCAGGGAAATAAAGCCCACGGGGCGTGTGGCTCAAGGCGTGCTGCATCAGCTTACCGGTGAAGCAAATCTTATCAATGTCCAATTGGTTTAGCAACGTTCCGATTTTTTGATGCTCTTCCACTTCCGACTTCCCCAATTCATACATATCTCCCAGGATAATCATCTTGTGTTTTTTCCCAGTCATCTTTCCGAAGGCTTTGATGGCTTCTTCCATGCTGGAGGGGTTGGCATTATAGGCATCTAGAAGAATCAGGTTGCTCCGCTTTTCAATCAACTGGGACCGCATGTTGGAAGGGATATAAGCGCTGATCGTCTGGATGGCAGCCGTTTCTTCTACGCCGAAAAATGCCCCTACCGTCAACGCGGTAGCAATATTGTCAAAATTGTAGGCTCCTAAGATTTTGGTGTGGTGGACCTGTCCGTCTTTGGTCTTAAAGTGGACAAAAGGATTGGCCTCGACCAGCGTGCATTCATAGAATCCCCCAGCCTGTGGATAAAGTACAGGTTGTTCAAAACGTTTCGCCATATTGGCCAGAATTGGATTACCTGTATTGATAAAAACCGTTCCCCCGGTGGTTTTCAGATATTGGTATAGCTCGGTTTTCGCACGTAACACACCATCCAAATCTCCGAATCCTTCCAGGTGTGCTTTTCCGATATTGGTGATCAGCCCATGGCTTGGCGCTGCGATCTCACAGAGTTCCTGGATGTCGCCGATTTTATTGGCTCCCATTTCGACCACCCCTATTTGGGTATCATCTCCCATGGACAACAAGGTCAACGGTACGCCGATATGGTTATTGAGATTGCCGACGGTAGATTTGACTTGGTGTTTTTGGGCTAAGACAATCGAAACCAATTCTTTGGTGGTTGTTTTTCCATTAGTGCCCGTGATGGCAATGATAGGGATATTGAGGGTTTTTCTATGGTGATGGGACAGTTGTTGTAGGCATTTAAGCACATTCTCAACCATTATATACCTCTTATCACCTTTCACCACAGCGCTTAATTCATCTACAATTACGGCGGAGGCGCCCAAGGCCAAGGCATTGGCGGCAAATTCGTTGCCATTGAAAGTCGGTCCTTTTAGGGCGAAAAACAGGTTTCCCTGTTCGATATTTCGGGTGTCTGTACTTACTCCTGTAGCACTTCTATATAACTGATAGAGCTGTTCTATGTTCATCTTTTTTACTAATTAAACCAACTGGACATTTTTTTAATAAACGGATACGTTTATCTGTTGGATTGGAAACTAAGGGTTAATTTAGCCATGAAAATAGCGTATGTCTTCCAAAGCTGATAAAGATCCCACTACAAAGATATTAATATAGTCTACGCATTCAGTTAAACGATTTATTTCATGAAGTATAACTTGGTCACGTTCTTCACCTTTCTATTTTTTCAGGCCGCTGCGCAGAAGGTTTTCCAATATGAGCACCAAGTGAACGTCCGGACGGGGGAAGATAACCTGTTGATGCCTTTTGCAGGCGGAATCAACGCAGCCCAACTGCAACAGATTGATCTCAACGGAGACGGTCAGGAAGAACTGGTGCTCTGGGATAAAAATGCGGCTAACTTAATGGTTTTCAAAGAAAGGGATGGACGTTTTATCCACCATCCTGAGTGGAGCTATTATTTACCCTTGGATATCAATGGTTTTTTGGTACTGGCAGATTACGATGGGGACGGCAAGAAGGATATCTTTACCAGCAGCCCCTTCGGCATCAAGGTGTATAGAAACACTTCAGCCGACGGCGAAATCCTATGGGAAGTAGCACAAGACTTTCTTCGGTTAGACAACCGGTCCAATCTGCAGATGAACAATTTAGATGTTCCCGCTATCTTGGATGTAGACGGCGACGGCGACTTGGATATTGTTACTTTCAATTTTGCATCCGGAGATTTTCTGGAGTTTTATCAGAATACCAGTGTGGAAAGAAAAGGATCGTCTGATGTGGATGGTTTTGCCCCTGCCGTGACCAGGTGGGGAGCGTTTGAATTCTGCGGCTGTGATAATTTTTCTTTTGGACAAACCTGTGCTGGCAGACCGATGGCTCTGGTTCCCACCGTAGAAAATCTAAAGGTAGAACATGCGGGTGGCCACTCCCTCTTGCTACATGATGTTAACGGAGATGGAGTTTTGGACATGCTGATGGGCCAAGATGAATGCAATAGTCTCTACTACCTGGTCAATGAAGGCAGTAATAGTCAGCCCCTATTTAAAGGCTTTTCCAAAGCCCTTCCACAATTAGGTGCCTTACCCGAGTTTCCCATTTTTCATGCCGCCAACAGGGTGGGAGAAGAGTTGATCATCAGCACCAACTCACCTGCAACGTCTTCCCAATTTAATGCCGATTACGCTCAAAATCTGTATCGGTATTCGAAAGACAGGCAATTGCTCAGTAAGGCTTTCCTGCAAGAGGATATGGTGGATCTGGGCGAGAATACAAGGCCCTTTTTTAGAGGTACGGCACAATCTGGGGATATGATTGTTACCGCCAACCAGTTGATTCACGATGAGGTATTGGGTACCGCCTATCATTTCTCCCTCTCCGCGGAGGGCTTAATATTAAAGGAGGAAGACTATCTCGGTTTGTCTTCTTTGGGTTTGATCGATCTTCAATATCAGGAATTTCTCAGTACAGAAAATAAACGGTCCATATTTGTGTCTGGTGTGGAAGTGGTCAACTTTACTGCCGTTAGAAAGTTGTATTGGTCTGCTGATGTAGAGGTGACCGATTTCCAGGAGCTGGTGCTTCCTGAAGTGCAGTTACGAGGAAATGATCATCTGGAGGTCTTTCGGCATAAGGGGGAAAACTATCTGTTGTTGGCCCGCCAGACAGGAGAGCTAATCCGATACCGTCTCGATGTGGGCACAATTCCGGCAATGGAGCTTCTGGATCGAAATTACCTTGGATTTGGTGACAGTCCGTCTCACAGGAACCTCAGCGTCCACGTGGTATCATCTGGAGAACAGCTGGATCTATATACCACCGATCAGAGAGGGATAATGGAATTTATACCGGACTTTATTCATAATGAAACCCGTACCGCGATTACGATAAAACTTAAAGATAACCATTCCTCTCCCACACGTTTGGGAAGGAACACCTGGATCGCTGCTATTCCTTCGGGTTTCTCCAACAACAATGACCTGATCTTAGGCAATACGGCTGGAGGATTGGTCTACCTTAAAGACATATCACCCGTTACGGATGGACCCAACCACGAAGAATTACAACTGAGAATTTTTCCCAACCCCTCTTCCGGTCCCGTCAATATCCTTGCCTCCTCATCGGGGACCATTAGCCTGATCAATACCTTGGGACAGGTGATTATGCATGATATTCCTATTGCCCAAGGACGGCCACTTCCACTAAACCTCCCGACATTGAGCAACGGCGTCTATATTGTACAGCTGGTCAGTGAGGAGGGAACACGCCTGAGCAGAAAGCTAATCCTACGGAACAAGTAGAGGGTCACAATTGCTCCCTCAATACAATTGATACGTTAAGTTCCTCCAGTCCATTTTCGCTATCTCTGAAGAGACCTAATTTAATCCTTCGGCCAGCTTCAGATCGGAACAGGTCATTGATATCCGATAGTTTCCAGAAGAAGACAGGAACATTGTTGATGCTAAAAATTTCGTCATACTGTCTTATTCCGGCGAGATCGGCCGGCGATCCATCTTTTATCTGGCTCACGTATACCCTTCCTTCTTCCACATCAAGCAACCTCACAGTGATTCCGCTCATATCATAGGAGAAAGGTTGAGAGAAGCTGGAGGACTTTTTATACAGGAGCCTTCCCCGGGGATAGTCTAATATCAATTTCATCCTGCTTAAGAGTTCTGAACCTAAGCTACCCAGTCTGCCGGTACCCAAAATAATGTTGGAGAATTCGGTCGGATCAGGGTAGGAGGTTAGGACCTCGCGAAAAGTTATCCCGCCCAGCCCGAGTCTATCCACCCTACCAATGAAGCCAAACAAATCGCCTCCTAAGGAACGTCCTAGGTCGCTTTTAAGGGATTTTTCGGGTAAGACAATATTACTCGAAGCTTCACGGTTCAAGAGGAGGCTGTGATTGGCACCCGTATCGATGAGAAGTTTTGCCGTTAGGTTCGGTCCAGTGGTTTGATCGATCTTGGAAATGACGTAAGGTTTGCTGTCGTCAATTTCAATCTGCATAATCCTATAGCCAAATGGTCTCCAGCGTAAAGCTTCCGCCCTGTAGAAAGTCAGTTTACTGAAGTCGTAGTCTATCTTGACGGGATTATGCTTGAAAAACTCATAACCGATGACGCCATAGATCGGAATCCCTAAGACCTTCTCCAATTCCAGGAAATCTTCTTCCAGCACGAGGATGGCTTGAAGCACCCCTTCTACTTCCCCTAAATCGATATGGTTACTTGTCGATACGGATGCGGTGAGAACGGTTTGCCCATCCGCCCCAATCAGGTTTAGTTTTCTGGAATAAGATAGGCCCAAAGTATCCCCGATGGTCTTGCTGAAGAGGATATTTGATTTTACGCCCGTGTCAAACAAGAAGTTAAGTTCAGGGCCACCATTGATTGAAACTGGCATAATGACCAGGTGGTTGACTTGGGTAAATGGCATAACCACCTTCCTGGAATCATCTTTAATAAAAAACCCAGGTACTTGAGCCTTGGAGGCAGCCATACCGCATACTAGGACAAACCAGAGAAAGAGAGGCAGCCTGGGGATCATGAGGGTTATTCGTTCATGGAATATTTACGATAATTTAATCTTTTCCCGCAGCAAATGCTCGTCAATATGATTTTTTTAAATAAATAATTTAGAATGAAAGCAAATAAGCCCGATAGACAATCTCTATCGGCCGTTCTTTTGAAAAACATCTGATTTTGCCGCATCTTTATCCTCCTAATTACAGGATATGGCAGATAAATCTATAATAGCGAAGGCTAAAAAAATCTTTGAAAACTTTCTGGTCAGGCAGGGGAGCAGGAAAACACCCGAGCGTTTCTCCGTCATAGATGAACTCTATCTGCTGCCCCAAGATGAGCATATAGACGTAGAAGGCCTTTTCCTCAGGATGAGAAACAAAGGGTATAGTATCAGCAGAGCCACCATCTACAATACATTGGATCTGCTGGTGGAGTGCGGCTTGGCAGTGAAGCACCAGTTCAAGGATAAGGTCGCCCTGTACGAACAAGCTTTAACCTATAAGCATCACGACCACTACGTATGCAACCAATGCCGAAAGATTAAGGAATTTTCGGACGAGAGAATCAATGCGATTAAAGAAGCTATGGGCCGGGAGTTCATAGCCAGCATCACCAGCCATTCTTTGGTCCTTTATGGGGATTGTCAAATCACCGATTGTGAGAATTTGAGGTTGGGTTAAGGCAGTCGGGAAATTCGCAGTCTGACTGGTGGGCAACCTGCATTTTAGGCTTGTTTGGGCAGGACAAAAGCTTTCTCGCATTCCCTTTCCAACATTGTATTCGCTTCGGGGAGTCGATATACTTTATTTTCTCTTGGTAAAAATTTAGGGTCTGCCGAAAGGTAAGCCATGTTGCCAAGATGGATCAACGCGCAAGATAAAATCGTTCCCGCAGGTCGTCACCTTTGCAACTGTTTGTTATCAGTGATCTCGGTTGAATGTGATTTGACTAGTGGTCTCCTGCTCGGCCCTGTTTATCCAGGCTCCCTTTCCCTGCCCATAGAAGTTTCCCACTTCTTACGTTTTCTTTACAGGGCCTACCCACGGCAGAGGCCGGAAGCAAATGGGCACTGACGTAATCTAGCAGGTCATCTGCTATCATAAAATCGGATCCTCATTGTCCTGATAGAAGATTTTCCCTGATAATCTCATCAATTCGATCTCCGTTTCCTTTATAGAGTAAACCGATTCAATTAACCGGATTTCTGCTGCCAGGCGATTGACCTGTGCATCGCGGAACTCCAGGAAGCTTGTCAAACCCATCTTAAACCGCTCGAAGGCTATTTCAGTATTTTCGGCCACCACTTCGAAATTATTCCTTTCGATTTCCAGCCGCTTTTTGCTGTTTTCGTAGATGTTGAAGGCCCTGTAGATGTCCGAGTTCAATTGAACTTCATATTGCTCCAGAGCATAGCGCTGATTAACTTGTTGGATCTTTGCATTTTGGATTCTCCTGTTCAGGGAGAACCCGGAGAAAAGATTCAGGCCGAGGGTGGCCCCAAAATTGTATCCATCCCGTTTGTTCTGAATAATAAACCCTGCATCTGAGTTGTTGACGGTTTGAACATAGTTCCCGTTCAGGGTAAGGGTGGGAAGACGCTGTGCGCGCAGTTCTTGAAGTTGTAGAAAGGCGACATTTTCCTGTCTTTGCGTCACTAAGAGCATTTTGTTATGATGAAACGCATTGTCCACGAGATGGTCCAGCAGCAGGTTTTCTTCTATTTGAATCGTATCGCTGACGACATAAATTTCCGTGGGATCCATAGCCAATAGTTCGTTGAGGCTGATCCGGGCAGATTCTATGACCTGTGCTTGGGACACCAAGAGTGAAAGGTCTGCGTTGTAATCCACTTGGGCTGCCAGATAGGCACTTTTGGACTGTTGTCCCAATTCATACTGTGCCTCTGCGATATCTAATCGTCGCTTGGACAATTCCAAAGTTTCTTCGAGTAAAGTATTTCTTTGTAACTCAAGAACTAGCCGATAGTAAGCGGAGGAGATAGCCGCAACAGTATTTTCTATGACCACTTTGGCCTCCAGATCACTTATTTCTGCGAGCTTGCCTAATCGCTTGAGCGCAACTACGGCATCTGCGCGAATGCCGTAAATAGCCACCAGGTTGAAGTTTTTATTGCTGGATTGGGCGCCGTCGATGATTCTGGGATTGGCATCGTCTACGAATTTTTGCTCTACATCCTCTACGCTGGAGGTGCGCCCGTAGGTAGCATTTAATGTAGGAAGAACGGCGGAACGGCCTATTCCTAGGTTATTTTCCGCTAGTTCGGCTTCATTTATGGCTATTTTAACTCCAAAATTATTATCCAGTCCCCGTTGAATGACTTCTTCAAAAGTTAATACCTGCTGTCCAAACAATGCGGTGTTAACCCAGAACAACAGCATTGTTGTTACCCCGTATTTTATCATGCTCTTACTAATCTTCCTTCTTTAGATGTCAAATAAGTGTAAATGGCCGGTATCACAAACAGCGTCAGTAAGGTGGATAACAGCATACCGCCAATTACTGCTACGCCCATGGGTACCCTACTTTCGGCTCCTGCTCCTAACGCGAGTGCAATGGGCAGAAGGCCAAGAATGGTGGACAAACTGGTCATCAGGATAGGCCTAAACCGCGCCCCAGCTGCCCCTACGATGGCGTCATAGACATTGTGCCCTTGGGCCTTACGTTGATTGGCAAACTCCACAATCAAGATACCGTTCTTCGTTACCAGCCCGATCAGCATAATGATCCCGATCTGACTAAAAATGTTTAATGTGAAATCGAAAAGCCACAGGGAAAGCAGCGCTCCGAAAATCGCCAAAGGCACCGTAAACATGATGGTCAGGGGGTCCATAAAGCTTTCAAACTGCGCCGATAATACCAAATAAATTAGTATTAATGCGAATACAAATGCAAACAAGAGGCTGTCGGAACTTTCCCTGAATTCCTTAGAAACACCCGCCAATTCCGTACTGAATGTCTCATCAAGTACCTCAGCGGCTATCCGGTCCATCTCATTGAGGCCAGCACCGATGGTGTAGCCCTTGGCCAAGCCTGCCGACACGGTGCCGCTGATAAAGCGGTTGTAACGGTATAGCTGGGGAGGCGTGCTCTGCTCTCTGATGGTAACAAGGTTGTCCAGTTGAACCAAGCTTCCGTTTTCAGCCCGAACATACAAAGAAGTTAGGTCAACTGGCTTGTTGCGGTCCTCCTGCTGCATTTCTCCGACGACCTGGTATTGCTTTCCATTCATGATGAAAAAGTCAAATCGCTGTCCGGAATAGGATAACTGAAGGGTTCTGGCAATTTCTTGGACGGATACGCCAATGTTTCTGGCTTTGTTCCTGTCGATTTCCACCTCTATTTCCGGCTTGGTGAACTTTAGATTGATATCACTGAAATCGAAAACCGGACTCCTGTTTACAGCGTCCATAAATTCGGGAATTACTTCCTTAAGTTTATCCAAGGTTTGAGCTTGAATGACATATTGTACAGGCAAGCCGCCCCTACGGTCGCCGATCGATTGTGCTTGGGAAGCATAAGCCCGTACGGCCGTCTTGTTACGTAAAATACTGCTTACCTGCTCAAATATCTCTTGCTGGCTTCTCGTCCGCTCGGAAGCGTCGGTGAGGATAAGTCGGATATTCCCGGTGTTGGTGCTGGACGAACCGAAACTAGGCGAGGTCATTGTAATCAGGCCGACGCGTTCCGCCTCGGGAATGGCTTCCGTCAGCTCCCTGTCAAGTTCATCCATGACCCTTTCCATAAATTCAAACGTAGCCCCTTCCGGTCCGGTCACATTGATTCTGATTTCGCCACGGTCTTCAATAGGTGCAAGTTCTGTAGGTATGGCGAGGTATAAGAAATATATCCCGACGGCCATTCCCGCAATAACGATGAAAGAGACCCACCTTACTCTCATGAATGACACTAGCGCATTTTCATATTTTCTGTTTAACCATAAATATATGGGTTCTGTCTTCGTATAGAACCAGTTATACTTTTCCCTTTTCTTCAAGAGTCTGGAGCTAAGCATGCTCGTCATGGTCAAGGCCACGAAAGAAGATATGATCACCGATCCGGCGACGACGATACCAAATTCCCTAAACAGCCGTCCGGTGGTTCCGGTGAGGAAGATAACCGGCAGAAATACCGCTGCCAAGGCCACGGTGGTGGCGATAACCGCAAAGAAAATCTCCTCTGTCCCCTTTTCAGCGGCATCTTTAGGCTTTTCCCCTTTCTCGATTCGGGTGTAAATGTTCTCCAGTACAACGATCGCATCATCTACCACCAACCCAACGGAAAGCACGATGCCCAAGAGGGTGAGCACGTTGATGGAGAAATCCATCAAATACATGATAAAGAATGTTCCGATCAGCGAAATAGGGATGGTTATGGCTGGGATGAAGGTGGTTCGCCAGTCTCTCAAAAACAGGAAGATCACGATCACAACCAGCAAGAATGCCAGTATTACCGTTTCTTGTACCTCATACAGGGAGCTGCGAATATACTGGGTGCTGTCAAAACCAATTCCCAACTGGATGTCTGGCGGCAGGTCTCTTTTGATATGTTCTAACCTGACGTAGAATTCATCCACAATCTCGATACTGTTGGAGCCGGGCAGAGGCACCAGCACCACTCCCACCATGGGAATACCATCGCGTTTCATGATGGTTCGCTCATTTAACGCGCCCAGTTCAGCCTTGCCGACGTCCCTAAACCGGACAATATTATTGTCACTTTCACGGATAATGAGGTCGTTAAA
>Ga0079224_100007571_pt1 | contig 14602 bp, 12 predicted proteins | sample Stecom2015_FD_80414 | JGI IMG/M metagenome (GOLD analysis project Ga0079224, IMG submission 80414) | Agricultural soil microbial communities from Utah to study Nitrogen management - Steer compost 2015 | ecosystem: Environmental > Terrestrial > Soil > Agricultural land | place: USA: Utah...
CGCGCCGAGGCGGCCGGCAGCGCCCTGATCGACGCCGGGGTAGTCATCCCGGGGTTTAACGATGGCTATCTTGGCGCGGCCCCCGACCTGGGCGCGGTGGAGGTCAAGTAGCCCGGCACGCACGTTTCGATAGAATCGGCCAGCAGACCGCGCTTAACCTCGCTTTAATTGGTGTGGACCACAATGAGGGACGGTGTCGCTCGGGCTGGATCCTGTAAGGTGTGATGTTGGAGCAGCAGAACAATCACAAGATCCTGGTGGTCGAAGACGACCCCGCCATCAGCTCGATGCTGCGCCGTGGCTTGAAGATCGAAGGTTACGAGGTCGAGGTCCAGGGCACCGGCGGCGGAGCGATCGAGGCGTTCTTTGAAGACGAGCCCAGCCTGGTCGTGCTCGATATCATGCTGCCCGGCACCAGCGGCATCGACGTCTGCAAGACGCTGCGCAAGTCGGGCAGCGACGTGCCGATCCTGATGCTGACGGCGCGCGACGAGATCCAGGACCGCGTCACCGGCCTCGACGCTGGCGCCGACGATTACCTGGTCAAGCCGTTCGCCTTCCCGGAGCTGCTGGCGCGCATCCGGGCGCTCCTGCGCCGGCAGGAACGCCTCAGCGCGCCCGACCAGACCGCCGAAGTGCTGACCGTCGGCGACCTGCGGCTCGATACCGGCACACGCTTCGCCTACCGGGGCGAGCGCAAGATCGAACTGACCACCCGCGAGTTCGACCTACTACACCTGTTCATGCGTAACCCGAACCAGGTGCTCTCGCGCGACACGATCATGGATCGCGTCTGGGGCTATGACTTCCCCGGCGAGTCCAACGTGCTCGAGGTCTACATCTCGAACCTGCGGCGCCACCTGGAAGCCGGCGGCGAGCCGCGCGTGCTGGTCACGGTGCGCGGCGCAGGCTACGCTCTGCGGCACGACGACTGAGCAGACGGCAAGGTTTTCATGTCCATTCGACTGCGCTTCACTATCTGGGCCGCCGCGATCATGCTCGCGATCTTCCTGACGCTCTCCTTCGGGCTCTATTACATGATGGAGCGCAACCTGCAGCAGGAGATGGACCAGCGCGTCGCATCCGTCTGGCGCACCCTGATCAGCAACCCGGACCTCTACGTCGATCGCGATACCGGCGAGCTGCTGACGGCGCTCGAGAATCCGGAGCCGTTCGCCGCGCCAGGACTCTACATCCAGGTGCTGCGGGCGACCGACCTCTCGCTCGTCGCCAAGACCAACAATCTCGGGCGCGAGGTAATCCCGATCTCGCCGGAGCACCTGGAGCGCAACCGCCAGGGCGAGCGGATCTACTACAACCAGAGCGTCACCGGCAGCGACATCCGCATCTACTCCGCGCCGGCCTACTACCAGAACAACCTGCTGGCTTACATCCAGGTCGCCGAGTCGCAGGAGCCGATGCAACAGACGCTCAAGCAGCTGACGACAATCCTGATCGTCGGGACGATCCTCGGCACGGTGCTGGCGGCCGGAGCCGCCTGGCTGGTCGCCGACGCCGCGCTACGCCCGCTGCGCCGCATGGCCGCGACGGCTCGCGCGATCGGCGGCACCAGTGACCTGTCCCAACGTATCGCGTCGCCGAACACCGGCGACGAGGTCGAGCGGCTGGCCGAGACGTTCAACGCGATGCTCGACCGGCTCGAGGTGGCCTTCGACGCGCACCGCCAGTTCGTCGCCGACGCCTCCCACGAGCTGCGCACGCCGCTGACTGCGCTGCGCGGCAACACTGACATCCTCCAGGCGATGGTGCGCGAGGATCGCATTGATCTCGAGCTGCTGAGCGAGAGCCTGCACGACATGGGCAGCGAGACCGACCGCATGAGCCGGCTGGTCCACGACCTGCTGATGCTGGCGCGCGCCGACGTCGGCTGGTCACCGGAGATGGACGAGGAGATCGATCTCGCCGGGGCCGCCCTCGACGCCGAGCGCATCCACCGGCCGCTAGCTCGCGAGCACGATCTCCGGGTCATCGTGCCGGACGACGAGGTGCTGATCAAAGGCGATGCCGACCAGATCCGCCAGCTAATGCTGATCCTGCTCGACAACGCCCACACCCATACGCCGCCCGGCACCAGAGTGACTTTCCGGGTGGCGGCCGAGGGCACCGAGGCCGTCCTGGAAGTGGCCGACACCGGCCCGGGCTTCGCGCCAGAGCACGCCGAGCGCATTTTCGACCGCTTCTACCGAACCGACCAGGCCCGGGCGCGCAGCTCAGGCGGCACCGGCCTGGGGCTGGCGATTGCCCGCTGGATCGCGGAAGCTCACGGCGGCACGATCCGCGCCACCTCGACGCCGGGCCAGGGAGCGACCTTCACCGTGCGCTTCCCGCTCATCCGGGCGGATCAAGCGGACGCCGTCACCGCCCGGCTCCCCACAGCGCCTCTCAGCCAGCCGGCTCCAGGCATTCGCTCCTGAGCGACGAGGGCCGGGGCCGGCAAGGCACAGGAACGCTCCATTGAAGAACTGAGGGCCGCGCCCCGCGTGTGTAACGAGGCTCGAACTACGAGCCGGGTAGTTCTCCTTGAACCTCCAGGTGCCGCTCCAGAGCATCGCAGGCCTCGACGATCAGGCGGGCAGCAACCTGGTCGGTCTGGAGCGCCAGCGGGATGAACTCGGCGCGCGAGACCGTCAGGTAGCGCCATGCCTTGCCTGGCTCGGTCGAATGCACCACCGCCCGCAGGTTATCGATGCGGTCGGCCAGCTTGAGCAGGCGCGAACGCAGCGGGAGACCCGGCAGCTTGTCGAGGTAGGCGCGGTCGCGCGCGGCCTTCAGATCGGGCGCTGCCGGCTGCTTGGTCACGTCCAGCACCAAGCCGGCGATCGCCGGGCCGAAGTAGGACTCCAGCAGCTCGGCGTCGACGTGCTCGCTGTCTTCAACCGTGTCGTGGCAGAGCGCGGCGATGATCAGGTCGATGTCGCCGCGCCGGCCCAGCTCGTTCCAGAGGATCGCCGCGACGCGCACCGGGTGCTCGATGAAAGGTGTGCCCTCGTCGCGCGTCTGGCCCTCGTGGGCGGCTTCGGCGAAGCGATAAGCCTGCTCCAGCCGGGCCGCGTCGTCAGCTCCGACCTGAGCCTGAATCAGCGCGAGCTCTGGGGGTAGGTCGGTGGGCAGCGAATACATGTGGCAGCCATCCACTTCACGAGGGCGCGCCGGAAACGGTCCGGAACGAATATAGTACGGTACGCTCGCCGCCGCGTTGGGCGGCGACTCGGCGTTGTCCCATCGGGGGGATATGGGCAGTGCGAGCCTGGCAATTGCGACAATGTACTCGCCATTTACTCCTGTTGGCAATCTTCGCCGGGTTCTCGCTGCTCTTCAGCGGCTGCGTCACGATTCAGTTCAGCTCTGAGTTCGCCCGCGACGGAACGGCGCTTCACAAAGTCGCCGTCATCATCCCCCGCGAGAACTTCGACGAGGAAGCAGCCAGCGAATTCCTGGAGCTGTGGGATCAGATCCTGGTGGATGCCTCCGAAGTGGGGCTGGAGCCGGTGCGCATCGGCACTGCCGAAGACGTGACCTTCCAGGTATCGGTCGCGAGGCCTGACGGCAGCGATGCCGGGGCGGCGCTCAACAGCCTGCTCAACGCCACCGGCCTGAACCCCAGTCCGGGGATCAGCGCGCCCTTCCAGGGCTACTACGAGCAGCGTGGCACGCCGATCGGCGGCACCGAGTTCGTGCTTGACATGACTGTCGACGGCGAGCAGCTCGTCGAAGCGCTCACCGCCGTGGAAGCCACGCGCTCGCTCGCCCCTGACTTCGTCGACGACGTCGAACTGACTTACACGGCCTCGATTCCGGGCGTGCTCAACACCACGACCGCCGACGAGGCGAGCGAAGATCTCCTGGTCTGGCGAATCGACAAGCAGGGCATCACCGACCTCGACGCCGAGTCCAGCGCGGGGCGCGCCGAGCGCACCGCGCTCTTCATCATCGCTGCCCTGATCTCGCTCGCCGCCGTGATCGTCATCGGCACAGTCATGGGGGCGCTGCTCGCGCGGCGCCCGGCGCTGGCCAGCAGCATCGGCTCGGCCGCGCGCTACTTCCCGCGCCGGACAACGATCACCGATGAAGGGCTCTGGGTAGCCTACCGGGTGCGCATGCTCGTCGAGCGCATCTGGCGCACCGTCGCGCCCTACGGGGAGACGCCGGTGCAACACGAACTGCTGGAATCCGCCGTCGAAGCCGAAGGGGAGGACGATGGCACTAACGCCGAAGGAGACCGACCGGCTGCTGGTGTTCGCGGCGGCTGAGCTAGCCCGCCGCCGGCGCGCCCGTGGTCTCAAGCTCAACCACCCGGAAGCGCTCGCCCTGCTGACCGACGAAATCTTCGAGGAAGCTCGCGCCGGCCGCCGCGTCGAAGAGGTCATCGCTCACGCCAGCTCGCTGCTGACCCGCGACGACGTCATGGAGGGCGTGCCCGAAATGATCCCCGTGATCAGCGTCGATGCCGTCTTCCCGGACGGCGCGCGGCTGGTGACCGTGCGCAACCCGATCGGTGAGCCGCGATGATTCCCGGCCAGATCATCCCGGCCCCGGAGCCGGTCGAGCCGCACGCGCCGTCAGCGCCAGTGCGACTCACGGTCACCAACACCGGCGACGTGCCCGTCCATATCACGGCCCATTTCCACGTCATGGAAGCCAACCCGCGGCTGCGCTTCGACCGCGTCAAGGCGTTCGGGATGCGGCTCCACACCCACGCCAAGGGCGCAGCGCGCTTCGAGCCGGGCGAGACGAGGACCATCGAGATCGTGCCGATCGGCGGGGCGCGGCGCGTCTACGGCTTCAACGGAGCGATCGACGGCCCGCTCGACACCCTCGACCCGCATGAGGTGGTCCGCGGGCTGGTCGCGCGCGGCTTCCTGCACCAGCCGGAGGGTGAGGAGGACGAGGAGGGGAACTGATGGAGCGGCGCGACTACAACCGGCTGTACGGCCCGACGACCGGCGACCGGGTGCGGCTGGGCGACACTAACCTCTTCGCCCGCATCGAGCGCGACGACACGCTGCACGGCTTCGAGCCGGTGACCGGCTTCGGGCGGCCGATGCGCGACGGCATGCTGATTGGCCGAACGACACCCAGCCAGCTCGACATGGTCGTCCTCAACGCCACGGTCATCGACCCGGTCCTGGGGATCTTCAAGAGCAACATCGGGATCAAGGATGGCCGCATCGTCGGCATCGGGCGCGCCGGCAACCCGGATGTGACCGACAACATCGACCTCGTGGTCGGCCCCGGCACGGGCATGATCCCGGCCGAGGGACTGATCGCCACGGCCGGCGCGATCGACTCGCACGTCCATCTCTCCTCGACGAGCCTGGCAGCCGCAGCGCTCTACGGCGGTGTGACGACGCTGATCGGCCAGGGCAGCGGGGGCGTCTGGGATCTAGGCGTCAACCCGCTCAACAACATGCTGCACGTCTTCGAAGCGTTCGAGTCGATCCCGCTCAATCTGGGCGTCCTGGCACGCGGCTCCAGCGACCGCGACCAGCTCGCCGCGCACTTCGAGTCCGGCGCGGCCGGCCTGAAGATCCACGAGGACGTCGGCGCGTTCCCGGCAGTGATCGATGCCTGCCTAAGCGTGGCCGACCAGTATGGCGGTCAGGTGGCGATGCACACTGACGGGCTGAACGAGGCCGGCGCCCTGGAGGAAACGATCCAGGCCATCGGCGGGCGCTCGATCCATGCCTACCACGTCGAAGGCTCCGGCGGCGGCCACGCGCCGAACCTAATCGAGATCTGCTCGGTCCCCAACGTGATCGGCTCCTCAACTAACCCCACGCTGCCCTACTCGATCAACTCCATCGCCGAGCAGTTCGACATGATCATGACCGTCCACCGGCTCGACTACAGCCTGCCGGAGGACGTGCGCGCCGCCCAGGACCGCGTGCGCGTCTCGACGATCGCCGCCGAGAGCATCCTGCACGATCTCGGCGCGATCGCGATCGTTTCCTCCGACTCCCAGGGCATGGGCAGGATCGGCCAGGTCGTCACCCGCACCTGGCAGCTGGCACACCACATGAAGGCCGTGCGCGGCGGCGGCTTCGACGACGAGACCGGCGAGGGCGACGACAACGAGCGCATCCTGCGCTACATCGCCAAGTACACTCTCAACCCGGCCATTGCCCACGGCCTCGACCATGAAGTTGGCAGCCTGGAGCCGGGCAAGCTGGCCGACATCGTCCTCTGGCACCCGGCCTTCTTCGGCGTCAAGCCGACGGCGATCATCAAGGGCGGCTTCGTCGCGGCGGCACAGGTCGGCGACGGTGACGGCTCGACCCGCGCCAGCCAGCCGCTCGTCTACCGCCCGATGTGGGGCGGCCTGGGCCTGGCCCCGGCGCGCCTCAGCGTCAACTTCGTCTCGCAGTCCGCCGCCCTCGGCATTCCCAACGGCGCTCACCTGCAGCGCCGCCCCGTCCCCATCCGCGACGTCCGCTCGACCTTCAAAGATGCCCTGGTTCACAACACCGCCAGCCCAGAAGTCAAGGTCGATCCCGAATCGCTCGACGTGACGATCGACGGGGAGCTGGTCGCCTACCAGCCGGCCGAGAAGCTGCCCCTGGCGCAGCGCTATTTCCTGGTATGAGGGACTCGATCGGCGCTCACCCGCCTCGTGGATTCCCGGCCCCCTGCCAACTGCCGAGGGGACAGCCGGGCGTGGGACGCTCTTCGGGCCGGGCACAGGCGTTTTCCCGCCTTCATCCGGATTTCACGCTATCCTTGAGGAAAGAGACTGTACTCCCGTCAGGCAGACGGGTCTGGACAGGGAGAATCAAACATGACTGCTGCCTACGATCCATTCAACGCGCGCGCGACACTCGAGTTCGCGGGCGGAACTGCGGTGTACTACCGGCTTGACGCGCTCTCGCATCTGGGCGACATTCAGCGCCTGCCGTTGAGCGTCAAGATCATCCTCGAAAACATCCTGCGCAACTGCGGCAGCGAGGGCTTCGATCCGCGCCACGTCGAGGCCCTGGCCGGCTGGAAGCCGGGTGTCGATATCGACATCGAGCTGCCCTACCTCCCCAACCGCGTGCTGCTGCAGGACCTGACTGGCGTGCCGGCCGTCGTCGACTTCGCGGCGATGCGCTCGGCCATGGAACGGCTGGGCGGTGACCCGGCGAAGGTCAACCCGCTGCTGCCAGGCGACCTGGTCATCGACCACTCGGTGCAGGTCGACGCGTTCGCCTCGCGCTTCGCCTTCCAGTTGAACGTCGAGCGCGAGTACGAGCGCAACTACGAGCGCTATGCCCTGCTGCGCTGGGCGCAGGAGGCGTTCGACAGCCTGACGATCGTCCCGCCCGGCACCGGCATCTGTCACCAGGTGAACCTGGAATATCTCTCGAAGGTCGTCGCTTCGCGCGAGATCGACGGTGAGCTGGTGGCTTACCCGGACACCTGCGTCGGCACCGACTCGCACACGCCGATGGTCAACGGCGTCGGCGTGCTGGCCTGGGGTGTCGGCGGCATCGAGGCCGAGGGCGCGATGCTCGGTCAGCCGATCTATATGCTCTCGCCGAAGGTCGTCGGCGTGCGCCTGGTCGGCGAGATGCCCGACGGCGTCACGGCCACCGACCTGGTGCTGACCGTCACCCAGATGCTGCGCGAACACGGCGTGGTCGGCAAGTTCGTCGAGTACTTCGGCCCCGGCCTGGCGAACCTGCCGGTCCCGGACCGCGCGACGATCGGCAACATGGCGCCGGAGTACGGCGCGACCGTGGGGCTCTTCCCAGTCGACGATGAGACGCTCAACTACCTGCGCCTCACCGGCCGCCCCGAAGAACTGGTCGATCTGGTCGAGAAGTACTGCAAGGCGCAGGGGCTCTTCCGCGACGACAACGCGCCCGAGCCGGTCTACGACGAGCTGCTCCAGCTCGACCTCTCGACCATCGTCCCGAGCGTAGCTGGCCCGCGCCGTCCGCAGGACCGTGTGCCGCTCTCCGGCATCAGCGGCGCCCTGTTCGACACCTTTGGCGACCGCATGAGCCCGCGCGAGGTTCAGCCGAGCGAAGATGCGGCGCTCAACCACGTCGTCGCCTCCACCTTCCCGGCCAGCGACCCGCTGCCGGCGCAGGAAGAGACGCCGGGTGGCGAGGAAGCCTTGCCGAGACCGCCCGGCCAGACGATCAGCAGCATGCCGATCATCGACCTCAGCGCTGACCTCGGCGAAGGCGCGCAGCTCACGCACGGCTCGGTCGTCATCGCGGCGATCACTAGCTGCACCAACACGTCGAACCCCTCGGTGATGCTGGCCGCCGGCCTGCTGGCCAAGAAGGCCGTCGAGAAGGGCCTGAAGGTGCCGCCCACGGTCAAGACCAGCCTGGCGCCCGGCTCGCGCGCCGTGACCGACTACTACGAGAATGCTGGCCTGACGCCGTACCTGGAGGAACTGGGCTTCCACACCGTCGGCTACGGCTGCACGACCTGCATCGGCAACAGCGGCCCGCTCATCCCGGAAGTCGGCAAGGCGGTCGACGAGCATGAACTGGTCGTCGCCTCGGTGCTCAGCGGCAACCGCAACTTCGAGGGTCGCATCCACCCGCAGGTGCACGCCAGCTTCCTGGCCTCGCCACCACTGGTCATCGCCTACGCCCTGGCTGGCACGGTCAACATCGACCTGACCAGCGAGCCGCTGGGCACCGGCAGCGACGGCGAGCCGGTCTACCTGCGCGATATCTGGCCCAGCCAGAGCGAGGTCCGCGACGTCGTCAACCAGGCCGTCAACGCCGAAGTGTTCGCGCGCAACTACTCGCGTGTCTTCGACGGCGACGAAAACTGGCAGTCGATGGATACCCCGTCCGGCCTGCTTTACGAGTGGGACCAGGAATCGACCTACATCCAGGAGCCGCCGTTCTTCGACGACTTCCAGCTGGAGCCGACGCCGCCGGGCGACATCGTCGGGGCGCGCGTGCTGGTCAAGTTGGGCGACTCGATCACGACCGACCACATCTCACCGGCGGGCGCGATCCCGACGCAGAGCCCGGCCGGCGAGTACCTGATCCTCAACGACGTCCAGCGCAAGGACTTCAACACCTACGGCGCGCGGCGCGGCAACCACGAGGTGATGGTGCGCGGCACCTTCGCCAACATCCGCCTACGCAACGAACTGACGCCGGGCCGCGAGGGCTGGTGGACGCGCTACTTCCCGACGAACCAGGAGATGTCGATCTTCGAGGCCTCGGACCGTTACAAGGCCGACGGCACGCCGTTGATCGTCCTGGCCGGCAACGAGTACGGCACCGGTAGCTCGCGCGACTGGGCGGCCAAGGGCCCGGCGCTGCTTGGCGTCAAGGCGGTCATCGCCGAGAGCTTCGAGCGCATCCACCGCAGCAATCTGATCATGATGGGCATCATCCCGCTGCAGTTCATGGAGGGCGAGAGCCGCGATTCGCTCGGCCTGGACGGCAGCGAGACCTTTGACATCAAGGGCATCGCCGATGGCTTGACCCCGGGCAAGATCCTCGACGTTACGGCACGCCACCCGGGCGGCGCCGAGATCAAGTTCCAGGTCCGGGCACGCATTGACACAGGTGTCGAGATCGAATACATCCGCCACGGCGGCATTCTGCCGATGGTGCTGCGCCGGCTGGCGACCAACTAAGCCGCGGCGCCTCCCAGTCTCGGTAACTGGATGAGCCCCCGCCCCATGGGGCGGGGGCTCTCGCCGGGAATAGAAGCGCCGTTTCTTGTGTTGCATCCCAACGTAGACGATTCGATGGGGACCATCATCGAGGGAGCCGAGAGTTTGCTACCGACGTTCGAGCGCATTCCCGTCCGTTGTCATGCTGCTCCCGTCCATCCCTGCCCGTCGATGAACGACCTCTTCGCCCATTGGCCCCGCATCTGCGCCTGTACCAGTGCCTGACGCGACCGCACCGCCGCCCCGCGCGAGCGCATCGCGCCAGGCACAGCCATCCCGATAATCGAATCTGAACAGCCGGTGCCGGATCGTTGCGCTGGCGAGCCGCTGTGGCCGCCAACGCTGGCGCACCCTGGAAGGGGGCCCGAGGCATGACCGAGATCGAGTCCTTTCTGAATGCCAACGACGCCTACGCAGTGACATTCGCGCACGGAGACTTGCCCATGCCGCCAGCGCGGAAGGTCGCGATCCTGACGTGCATGGACGCGCGCCTGGACCCGGCCAAGATGCTCGGGCTCCAGGAAGGCGACGCGCACGTCATCCGCAACGCTGGCGGGCGCGCGTCGATCGACGCGCTACGCTCGCTGATCATCTCTCAGCAACTGCTGGGCACCCGCGAGGTGGTGGTGATCCACCATACCGACTGCGGAATGCTGACGTTCACCAACGACGCGCTGCGCTCCCAGCTCCGCGAGCGCTTCGAAGGGCATACCAGCGATATGGACTTCCTGCCCTTCAGCGACGTGGAGCAGAGCGTGCGCGATGATGTGGAGGCGATCCGAAACGATCGGTTCATTCCGAACGACATCCCGGTATCCGGCTTCGTCTACGACGTCACGACCGGCCGCCTGAGCCGCGTCGTCTAGCGCGTGACATTGCCCGTGAAGATTCCGAAAGGACCACTTCTTGACCGTTACCGAATCGAAGATCATCCCGGTCTTCATCCAGAACGTGAAGGCGATCCTGCGCGACGAAGGCCCCACGGAGCGCGGCCTCGAGCTGATCGCCGACGAGATGCGCTGGCTGCTGGAGCGCGGCGATCAGGTTGCGTCGCCCGAGATCCCGCGAGGCAACATCCATACTCGTAGGCAGGCGCCGCCGCTCTACACTGATGAGACCGGCCTCACCCTGGCACAGGCGAGCTTCCCGCCGGACCACATGACACCGATCCACAGCCACGGCTCGTGGGGCATCGTCGGCGTCCACAAGGGCACCGATCTCTATCAGGAATGGCGCAGGCTGGATGACGGCCACGGGGCAGGACCGGCGCGCATCGAGCTGGTCGACGAGCGCGTGCTGCGCCCCGGTGACGTCGCGATCGTTCCACCGCCGCCACAGGACATCCACGCACAGCAGGGTTACGGCGACGAGACGTGCTACGAGTTCGTGCTGTTCGGCAAGAACGTTATGCAACTGCCGCGACTCTACTTCGATCCCGAGCGCGAGATCGCTGAGGAAGTCGTGCTGCATGGCTGAGGGTGATGCCCGCCTGCCGGCCATTCGCCGCGCGGACGTCCCGACGATCCAGATCATCACCGGGGGCTACGCGCGGCTGCCGGCCGGCCCGCTGGCCCTCTTCGAGGTAAACCTGGTGGCCGGAGACGACGAAGATGCCGTGCTGTCGCTGCGCCTGCGCATGGACGAAGACCCGCTGGTCTGCCTCGTCGCCCGCGCCGGCGGCCGCGCCAGCTTCATCCCGGCCGCCCCGATGGTGCTGCTCGACCCTCTACACGCCTGCATCACGGGCGCCGACGCGGCCGGATCCGTGACGTATCGGTAGGGGATCTCCCTCACCCCCGGGCCGCGGCCCAGAGGGCACCCCGCTCGCACCCGCAAGCGGGTACCCGGAGGGAGGGGTACCCTGTCGTTCGGTTCGAGCTGCTGATCAAGTCTTACTCCCCCTCCCCCTCCGCGCAGCGAGTGGGCAGGGTAGCCGCGGAGCGGATCGCGGGCTGGAGGGTGAGGGGGTTCCGTCTTTCCCTACTCATACCGTGGCCCGTCGGTCCGTGGATAGAAGGGCTCGGTTGAGAGCCAGGAGCGGTAAGGGATGACACCACTGAGGCGGGTGTGGATGCCCAGTTCCTCCAGTGGCGGGTGGGGGATGCCCTTGAGGTGGAAGTCGAAGAAGGTCTTGAGGTCCCGGAGCATCTGGCGGACGTTGTCGCGGCCGGCGATGTAGTAGGTCTCGCCGGAATAGGCCTTGTACCAGTAGGGCTTGTAGGCCGCTTCAAGCGCCAGGGCGAAGTCTTTGGAGGCGGTCGAGCCGGGGTAGCGGCCCTCGCCGTGAAGCAGGAAGCAGGGCACGTTGGCCCGCTGCGTCCAGTAAATCGGCGAGCAGCGGCGATAGGTCTCGAGCGCCGCCGGGAGCTTGCCGAACTCGTACTCCATCAGCTTGTTGTGGCGAATCTCCTCCTCGCCGGTCATGTAGATGAAGTCGCCATAGCCGGAAATCGGCGCGGCGGCCTGGAACACGCCCGGGGCGCACCAGACCGTCGCGGCCATGCTCATGATCCCGCCGTAGCTGATGCCGCTGATGCCAGTGTGCTCCGGGTCGATCTCCGAGATGTTGGCCTTCATCCACTGCGCGCCGGCGATGGCGTCGCGCAGGTCCCCGTGGCCCCAATCGCCGTTGTTGAGGTCCTCGAACTCGCGGCCATAGCCGCTGCTGCCGCGCACGTTCGGCATCATCACGACGTAGCCGTTTAGCGCGAAGAACGGCGCGACCGGATCAAAAGCGTCGAGGAACTGGCTGGTCGGTCCGCCGTGGATCCAGAGCAGGCCGGGGTACCTGGCGCCCGGCGAGGGGTCCGGAGGGCGCAGCACATAGGCGCTGATCTCACGGCCATCCCAGCTCGGGTAACGCACCTTCTCGGGCGTGACGAGGTGTTGCTCGATGCCGGCCGGGACGGACTCGGTCAGCTTGCGCCGCTCGCCGGTATCCAGGTCGATCAACCAGAGCGCGTTGGGGGAGGTCGGTGTGCCACCCAGGAAGGCGATCTGCCGGCCGTTGGGCGACCAGGCCGGTTTGCTATAGCAGCCCAGTCGCGGGCTGAAGCCGTCCAGCTCGCCGCTGCCGTCCGCGGCCGCGATGCGCAACTCCAGCGTGCCGTCGTGGTTCTCAATGTAGGCCACCCGGGTCCCGTCCGGCGACCAGGCCGGGTCGTACTGATCGGCGCGCGCCGGGGCGACCGGCCATGGCTCGCCCGATCCATCAACCCGCATCGCCCAGATGTTCTGCCAGCCGCTGCGGTGCGAGCGGAACAGGAAGGCGGAGCCGTCAGGGGAGACGAGCGGGTAGCCGAACTCGCGGCCGTAGTGGTAATCGAAGAAGTCTCGATCCTCGACCAGCACGCGCTCGTCGCCGCCGTTGAGGTCGACCGAGATGACCGTGTGGTCGGTCCAATCCGCATTCAGCCGCACGTAGAGCAGGCGGCTACCGTCCGGGGTGAACTGCGGATAGACCTCGTAGTCGTCGTCCCGGGTGATCCGCCGGGTCCCGCCGGTGGCGAGGTCGACCAGGTAGATGTCGAACGTTCCCCGGCTGCTGGCAGCGACCGCCAGTCTGGAGCCGTCCGGTGCCCAGGCGAAGGCTTCGATGCGCGCCCCGAAGGTGGTCAGCTGGCGATCCGGCAGGCCGTCGCCGGTCCACAGCCACAGCTCGTCCGCGCCGCTCTTGTCCGAGGCGTAGACAATCTGGTCCGCGACGGGGGAGCGCTGCGGCATGAACGCCGCCAGGTGCCCGACGCCGCCCAGGCCCACGGTGAGCCGCCGTAATCCCGAGCCGTCCGCCCGGATTGTCCAGATCTCCGGGCCGTCGCCCAGGTTCGAGACGAAGCGGATCTCCGTCCCGTCCGGCGACCAGTGCGGCTGCTCAGTACCGCCGATCGAGCGGATGGCCAGCAGTTGATCGGTAGACGGGCGCATATCACCTCCGGTACTGGTGGCTTCGGGCGGAAGCTGCCCCGATTCTAGCCGGGTTCGGGCGGAACAGCGGGGAAGCTTGGGACCTGTGGCTCTTGGAGCGCCGGGCCGGCCCCACTACGCTGAGAGTCGAACGTCGCCTGCATCGACGCGCCGTCACCAATCGCGCCGCACCATCGCTCGGAAACGGGGGCGAAGAACCACGTCATGCGCGTTGCTCTCATCGAAAGCCGCAGCCGCACCCGCCAGGAACTGGTCGGCATGCTCGCCGAGTGCGACATCACGGCTACCGAGATTGGCACTGCCTCCGATCTGATCATCGCCCTCGACGACGGCAGCATCAGCGCCGTCATCATCGGCGAGCCGCCGGTCGGTTCGAAGACCGAGCTGGCGCGCGTCGTGCGCCGCCACCCGCTGGCCGCGCGTATCGCCGTCATCGCGATTGTCTCCGACGTTGACAGCCCTGAAGCGATGACCCTGATCGAGAACGGCGCCGATGACCTGTTCTCGCTGCCGATCACCGTCGAAGACCTGGGACAAACCATCCGCCGCTCACGCTGGGAGAACACCCGCGAGCTGGAGGCTGCTGAGATGGAGCTGCGGCTGATCAAGCCGGCCCAACTCCTGATCGACATCTTCTCCCAGGCCGGCGACGGCTACTTCATCGCCACCGAGCGCGGGGAGATCGTCGCGGCCAGCAGCGGCATGGAACGGCTGACCGGATTCGACGCCTCCGAGCTGGCCGGGGAGACGCTGGAGGGCCTGGGGCTGGCACCGACGGCCACCGCCGTGGCCGCGCCGGTCGAGCACCTCCCGGCCCGGCTGGAACTCACCCTGGTCACCAGCGACTGGCGCAAAGTGCCGGTCAGCGCCGAGGTCTTCGAGATCCGGCTGGCCGGGGTGCGCTGCCGCTTCGGCATCGTCCGCCCAGCGCATACGCCAGCGACCGGCGAGGCGGAGAGCATGTCGACACGCGACCTTGAAGCGCTGTTGGGCACGATCACACGCAACGCCAGCGACGCG
>Ga0079224_100007572_pt1 | contig 14602 bp, 14 predicted proteins | sample Stecom2015_FD_80414 | JGI IMG/M metagenome (GOLD analysis project Ga0079224, IMG submission 80414) | Agricultural soil microbial communities from Utah to study Nitrogen management - Steer compost 2015 | ecosystem: Environmental > Terrestrial > Soil > Agricultural land | place: USA: Utah...
AAGGAGATGACCGCGGCCCTCAACGTGCCGTTCATCTACAAATCGTCGTACGACAAGGCCAATCGCAGTTCCCGCTCGGGCTTTCGCGGCCCCGGTATCGAGGAGGGCCTGCGGATTCTTTCGGAGGTCCGCCGCCAGGTGGGAGTGCCGGTGCTGACGGACGTCCACGAGGATACCCCGATGGCGGAGGTTGCCGCGGTAGTTGACGTGCTGCAGACGCCGGCTTTCCTGTGCCGCCAAACCAATTTCATCCTGAAAGTGTCGGAACAGGGCAAGCCGGTTAACATCAAGAAGGGCCAGTTCCTTTCCCCATGGGAAATGCAGAACGTGGTCGACAAGGCGCGCTCGACGGGCAACCAGCAGATCATGGTATGTGAACGCGGCTTTTCCTTCGGCTACAACAATCTCGTCTCGGACATGCGTAGCCTCGCGGTCATGCGCGGCACCGGATGCCCGGTCGTGTTCGACGCAACGCATTCGGTTCAGCTACCCGGCGGCAGGGGCACGGCCTCCGGCGGGCAACGCGAGTTCATACCGGTGCTGGCGAGGGCGGCGACGGCCGCCGGCATTTCGGGGCTTTTCATGGAAACTCACCCCGACCCGGACAATGCATTGAGCGACGGGCCGAACGCTTGGCCGCTCGGCAAGATGAAAGCTCTTCTCGAGGTCCTGCAAACGATCGATACGGGCGTCAAGAAGACCCGCTTCGCGGAAGCTGAATACGGACTTGGCTGAATGGACAACACGGGGTATCGATGATCAGAATAAAAGATATTCGCGGGCGCGAGATTCTCGACTCGCGGGGTAATCCGACGGTCGAGGCGGAAGTCTGGCTGATGGGCGGTAGCCATGGACGAGCCGGAGTGCCCTCCGGCGCATCCACCGGAACCCGCGAGGCTGTAGAACTTCGCGACGGTGACCCGTCGCGCTATCTCGGCAAGGGCGTCCTGAAGGCGGTTGCCAACGTCAACGGAGTCATCCGCAAGGCTCTTTGCGCCGAATCCTATCCCGACCAGCGCGCCGTCGACCAGCGAATGTGCGATCTCGATGGGAGCGAGAACAAGGGAGCGCTCGGAGCGAACGCCCTTCTCGCCGTCTCGCTGGCGGTGGCGAAAGCCGATGCGAAGGCCAGGGGACATTCGCTGTTCCGTCACCTGGGTGACGACACGACGATGCCGGTGCCCATGATGAACATCATCAACGGTGGTGCGCACGCCGACAACAACGTAGACATCCAGGAATTCATGATCCTTCCCGTCGGCGCGCCGAATTTCACCGAAGCGTTACGCTATGGCGCGGAAATATTTCATTCGCTGAAGGGCGTGTTGAAAAACCGTGGCCTGAACACCGCTGTCGGGGACGAAGGTGGGTTCGCTCCCGACCTGCCATCGAATCGCGCGGCGCTGGACACCATAGTCGAGGCCATCGAAAAAGCGGGCTATTCCTGCGGCGAGGACATTCTGCTGGGACTGGATGTCGCGAGTTCCGAATTCTACGAAGGCGGTCGATACAGGCTTGCCTCAGAGAAACGCGACTTCGACGCAGCTGGCTTCGTCGACTTTCTCTCGGAGCTGGTAGATGCCTACCCGATCATCACGATCGAAGACGGCATGGACGAAAGCGACTGGGACGGGTGGCGGCTCCTCACGGAGCGCTTAGGCGAAAAGGTACAGCTCGTCGGGGACGACCTGTTCGTCACGAACACGCAAATTCTCGCCCGTGGGCTCGAGCAGAACATCGGAAATTCTATCTTGATAAAGCCGAACCAAATCGGTACCTTATCGGAAACTATTGATGCAATTACTATGGCTGTCGACGGGAACTTTTCGGCCGTCGTTTCACATCGGTCGGGCGAGACCTCGGACAGCACCATCGCCGACCTCGCAGTGGGAACGAGAGCAACGCAGATAAAAACCGGTTCGTTGTCACGCTCCGACCGCATCAGTAAATACAACCGCTTGCTGCGGATCGAGGAAGAACTCGGAGAGGACGCGACATACGCCGGGCGGGACGCTTTTTCGGTTCCGGTTTGACCCGGCGGTAGACGAAGACCATAAAGAAAACGATCAGAAGACGATAGCGTTCCACAGGGTATCTCTTCCGGAAAAAATAAGGGTTCGATCTTGTTCATGCGCTGGATCATCGTTGTTTTGGCTTTGGCCGCGCTTGCGATGCAGGGGCAACTCTGGTTTTCGGAAGACGGCTATCGCAAGACCCGCGACTTGCGACAGGCGGTCACGGAGCAGATCCTGCAGAACGCTTCGCTGAAAGCTCGCAACGATGCCCTCGAAGCCGAAGTCGTCAACCTGAAGCAGGGACGTGATGCTGCCGAGGAACGGGCGCGCACCGACCTGGGACTTATCGGCGGGAGCGAAACCTTCTACCAGGTCGTGCCGGCTTCAGGTAAGTCAGGCAACGACTCGTCCTGAGCGTGGTTCCTTCGACGGTCGCCTGATCGAAAGAAGCGATCGCGAAAAATGTATTCCTAAGGACTCTCCTGTGCCAGTTGCTCCAGCCGCATTGCCAGACTGGCGGCGCGCCTTCGGGGGCGCCAGGTCCACTGCTCGCATACGTCAGTCGTGCGCCGACTTCGAGGTGACGGAACGCTTGAGTTTCGAGCCGGATGGCGATGGTGAGCACGACTTCCTGTGGATTGAAAAAGAAGGGCAAAATACCCCGTGGGTGGCAGGAGTACTGGCGAAGTACGCCGGGATCAATTCATCGGATGTAGGCTACTCCGGACTCAAGGATCGACACGCTGTGACGCGCCAATGGTTCAGCGTTCGGCGTCCCGGCGCAGAGAAGGCGGACTGGAGCCGCTTCCGGGCGGAAGGTGTCCGTATCCTTAAGGCCACTCGCCACGGACGCAAACTCAAGCGCGGCACGCATCGCGCCAACCACTTTCGGATCGCGCTGCGCGAGGTATCGGCCCCGGCCGACGTCGTGGCTGTACTCGAGCGAATCCTCGAGCATGGCATGCCGAACTATTTCGGCGAGCAGCGCTTCGGGCATGAGGGACGCAACCTCTCGCTCGCTGAACGAATGTTCGCGGGTCGCCGCCTGCCGCGAAACCAGCGATCCATCGCCCTGTCTTCGGCACGGTCGTTCCTGTTCAATGTAGTCCTCGAGCGCCGGGTAGTGGAGCAGACATGGAATACCTTGATGCCGGGCGACTGCGCGAACCTTGATGGCAGCGGCAGCGTATTTCCGGTGCACGTTGTCGATGATGAGTTGCTGCACCGCGCCGCGACGCTCGACCTGCACCCGACGGGTCCGCTGTGGGGCAGCGGAGAATCCCAGGTGTCCGGTACGGTGGCGAGCCTCGAGGCGTCGGTGATCGCCGGCCACCCGAGCCTGGCGAGAGGGCTTGTGTCGCAGCGCGTCAGCTGTTCGCGTCGCGCGCTCCGGGCGCGCGTGTCGGAGCTCAGATGGCAGCAATCCCATGAGCACACCCTTTGGCTCGAGTTCACCTTAGGTCGCGGTGTGTTCGCTACCTCTTTGCTGCGGGAGCTTTGCCATACACCTTCAAGCTGATCTGCAGGGGCTCACTATTTTCTCAGCAGTACGTACAGGGCGCCGGTGCCGCCGTCAGCGGGTCGCGCGGATACGAATGCGAGTACCGGCTCCCAGCGCCGCAGCCACTGGTCCGCTTTTCGCTTCAGGACCGGGCCGTTATGCCCGGAGCCCAGGCCTTTGCCGTGCACGACGCGGACGCAGGTATAGCCGCGGATCAGGGACTGCTCGATGAAGGCGCTCAAAGCCTCCCTGGCCTCCGTCGAGTTCAGCCCATGCAGGTCTACCCAGGCCTGCACGCTGACGCCGCCTCGCGCGAGGCGGCGCATGGTTTTCAGGTTGACCGACGGGTGCCGGTAGTAAAGCGCGCTGCCATTGGCAATTTCAATAGCGTGCGAGTCCGCCTCGAGGCTTTCCCGAAGCGCCTGCCGTTCATCGAGTCGCGAGAATCGGGCGATCGCCCTTGCCCTTCGCCGCGGAGGCTCGACGGTGTCCGTGCGTATTGGCCGCGCATCAGCCATCGCGCGGCGGAACAGTTGGCCTTCATCGTCTGCGCCCGTATGGCTGCTCGAATTTTCCCACTGGTTCTTGCGTCGAGGCATGCTGGCTCCGTGTGATGCGAAACTGGGGTCCCGAGACAACTTTGAGTATAGTGTGCGCCGATTTTTGAGGGACGCGGGTAGTTCATCCGCGGGCGCCATCTTAGGGCATGCTCCGTGGTAGCTTATCCTCGCACAACCGGACCAGGGGGGTCTGCGCGGTAGAAATATTCCTACTGCAAATGCACCACAGCGGTCCATTTTTCCGTTCTTTTTCGTTGCGTAGGTCCACTATGCGCCTCAAAAGAACGGAAAAATGGCCTCGCTGTGGCACATTTTCGCTACGGAAATTTCTACCGCGCAGACCCCTAGCCCGGATATCTCCCCGCTAACCGCCGAGTTACCGGGGCACGGGCGCGCGACCGCAAGATGGGGGCTTTAATCGTAGTGTCAACAGGGATGGCAATTGAAAATTCTGGTCAGCAATGACGATGGGTACCTCGCCACCGGAATCAACGCGCTCGCCGAAGCGTTGTCCAGGGTGGCTGAGATCGTGGTCGTGGCGCCCGAACGAAATCACAGCGGGGCCAGTAACTCCCTGACGCTGCATTCACCTCTTCGCATCCGGAAGGTTGCCGAAGATCATTATTTCGTCGACGGCACCCCATCCGACTGCGTGCATCTCGCGCTTTCGGGCTTCCTGGACTTCGAACCGGACATCGTGGTTTCCGGGGTTAACCATGGGGCGAACCTCGGCGACGACGTCATCTACTCGGGCACCGTTGCGGCCGCGATGGAGGGACGCTTCCTCGGGTTTCCGGCAATCGCCGTGTCGCTGGTCGGTCATCGCGCGGTGCATTTCGACACCGCGGCCCGGGTTGCCTGCGACCTCGTCGAGCGCCTGCAGCGGAACCCGGCGCCCAAAGACGTCATCCTGAACGTGAATGTCCCGGACAGGCCGTACGAAGAACTTACCGGGGTTGTCGCTGCGCGCCTGGGATTCAGGCACCGCTCAGAACCGCTTATTGAGTCTGTCGATCCCCAGGGAAGCAAGATTTACTGGATCGGTCCTGCCGGACCCGGGCAGGATGCCGGACCCGGAACGGACTTCGCCGCGATCGCAGCGGGCGCGGTGTCGGTAACGCCGCTCAAAGTCGACCTCACGCGGCACGAGGCGCTCTCCAGGGTCTCTGATTGGCTGAGCCGTTAATGAACCGGAATTCCGGCGCCCGGGGCATCGGCATGACCTCCGCGCGCACACGCGATCGCCTGGTCGAGCGACTTGCCGCACAAGGCATCCGTTCCCGGGTGGTTCTGGAGCGCATTCGTAACGTGCCGCGGCACCTGTTCGTTGACGAAGCACTCGAAAGCCGGGCCTACGAGGACACGGCGCTGCCGATCGGGCAGGGCCAGACCATCAGCCAGCCGTACGTCGTCGCCCGCATGACCGAATCGCTACTCGAGGATTTCGACGGTGAACGGGTGCTCGAGATTGGCACCGGGTGCGGCTACCAGACCGCCGTGCTCGCGCCGCTCGTAAAGGAAATATTCACAGTCGAGCGAATTCCCGAGCTTTTGAGAAGGACTCGGCAGCGGCTGCGCGATCTGGATTTATACAATGTACGTTTCAGGCTCGGGGACGGCTGGGAAGGCTGGCGCAAGTACAGTCCTTACGACGGCATTATTGTCGCCGCAGCGGCGCCGGAGGTGCCACCCAAACTGCTGGAACAACTGGCGCCGGGCGGTCGCCTGATCATCCCGGTGGGACCGCCGCGGCGCCAGGAACTGTGCCGCGTCACCAGGACAAACGATCATTTCGAACGAGTATCGCTTGGCGCAGTTAGCTTCGTGCCGCTCGTACAAGGAAGGACATTTTGAACATATTCCGATATATATACGAACTTAATAATGTAAATTCTGGGTCCGGTAGCACGGGACGGAGCGAAAGCTGATGCGCCTTTTCGGACCCTTGTACGAGCGCGTCCTGGAATGGTCGAGGCACCGCCACGCCGAACGCTATCTCGCCGGTCTTTCTTTCGCGGAATCTTCCTTCTTTCCGATACCGCCTGATGTCATGCTCGCGCCGATGTGCCTGGCCGAACGGAAGCGCGCATGGCGCTACGCTACCGTCACCACGATTGCCTCCGTCCTTGGCGGCGTCGCCGGCTATGCAATCGGTTACTTCCTGTTCGAATTGATCGAACCGTGGCTGCAAACGACCCATTACTGGGAGAGTTATCTCGAGGCGCGAGCCTGGTTCAACAAATGGGGCGTACTGGCGGTGTTCGTCGCCGGTTTCTCTCCCATTCCCTACAAGATTTTTACCATCGCGGCTGGAGCTGCGGTGCTGACTTTTCCCTTGTTTGTACTGGCGTCCTTCCTCGGCCGCGGTGGCCGCTTTTACCTGGTAGCAGGCTTTATCGTGGCAGGCGGCGAACGCATGGCTACGCTGTTGCCCAGATACGTGGAACGCATTGGCTGGGCCGTCGTCGTGGTGGCAGTGGTGGGAGTCGGATTCTTAATGATGAAGGAATGAGACGACAGAGGAGTCGCTGCGGCGCTGCCGGTGCCGGAGTGCTTACGACTTATCGACTGTCCCTGCTCCTGGCGGTGCTTTTCCTTACTGCCTGTGGAACTGCGACGCGTCGTGACCACGCACCTGATACTCACATCGTGCGCGCAGGTGAGACGCTCTTCACCATCGCCTGGCGTTATGGCAGGGATTATCGTGATCTCGCGCGGTGGAACCGGCTCGGCGACGGCTCCCTCATCTACCCCGGCCAGGTAATCCAGCTCGACCCACCTGCCGGAGCGCGTGCGGCAGCGCCGCGGCAAGCGGCGAGCGCGGCGAATCCGCCTGCACCGCGGCGCTCAGAGCCGCTGCCGAGGATTCCGGCGGAGCCGCCACCGCCATGGGGATGGCCGACCTCGGGTGAGGTTGTCGTGGAATTCGGCGGTCGCCCGGGCAGCGGCACCGGCGTCCTGATCAACGGCAAGCCGGGGCAGCCGATCGAGGCAGCGGCCGCTGGGCGGGTGGTCTATTCCGGTGGTGGACTGATCGGCTATGGACAGCTTATTATCATCAAGCACAACGACACTTACCTCAGTGCATATGGGCACAACGCGTCGCTGCTGGTTCAGGAAGGTGAAGCCATCCGTAAGGGCCAGCGCATAGCAACGATGGGTGAGGGGCCGGGACGTGAGCCGCGACTGCATTTCGAGATCAGGCGCAACGGCAAGCCGGTTGACCCGCGACAATATCTGCCAGCGAGATAATCGACTTTACATCAGCGCCAGATTCGCATTGGCAGCTGTGGCGAGTACTCCATGGAACGGCAGCATTAGTACGTCAACGTCACAGTTCCGTGCGACAGAACGGGGTTTCATGCCGCGACTCCCTCGCCTGCAAGAGCGAGGAGTTCTACAGTGGCAGTTGCAGGTTGGTCAAAAGAAGCAATCCGCGCCGATGCGAGTGCGCTTTCTCCATACGACGCCAAGAGTCTCTACCTGAACGAGGTCGGGACCTCCCGGTTACTGTCAGCCGAGGAGGAGGTTCAGATCGCGCGGCGCATACGACAAGGCGACGAAGCAGCCCGGCGTCGGATGATTGAAAGCAACCTGAGACTCGTCGTGAAGCTTGCTCGCCGTTACATCGATCGGGGGCTGCCGCTGCTCGACCTGATCGAGGAAGGCAATCTCGGTTTGATCCATGCCGTCCGGAAGTTCGACCCCGAACGCGGCTTTCGCTTTTCCACCTATGCAACCTGGTGGATCCGCCAGACGATCGAGCGCGCAATCATGAACCAGACCCGCCCGGTTCGACTGCCCATCCACGTCATCAAGGACATCAACTCGTGCCTGCGCGCGGCGCGCTACCTGCGCCAGGTAAACGGTACGGCTCCTACCGCAGCCGAAATCGCACAACACTTGAAGCGCGAACCCGCCGACGTGGAACGGCTTATCGCTCTTCACGAGCGCGTCAGTATCGGCTCCGCTGCCAGCGACGACGACACCACGCCGCTCGACATGCTTGCCGACGAACCCGAAGCCGAGCCGCCGCAATGCGTCCAGCAGGAACGGGTAACGGCAATCCTCGACGCGTGGCTCTTGAAACTGGACGAGAAGCAGAGGGCTGTCGTTGAACAGCGCTTCGGACTGCATGGCTGCAAGCGCCTTACTCTGGAGGAAATCGGCCGCGAGATCGGCGTCACCCGCGAGCGAGTCCGGCAAATTCAGCTCGAAGCCCTGAACAACCTGAAAGGAATGATGGAGAGCCACGGCTTCAACGGCGCAGCCATGCTTGACTAGACTCCCTGACCCGGATATCTCACCAATTGCGCGGAATCGTTGAGATACCCGGTCTAGCTTCGCTCGTCGCCTCCGGATTGTTTGACGATCAGCGCGGCGGCGGCTCGGCGACCTTCGTTGATGAGGATGTTGAACGTCCGGCATGCAGCGGGCGTATCCATCGTTTCAAAGCCGATGCCGCGGCGCGCCAGCGCGAACACCAGTTCACGGGGCGGGAAAACAGGTTTCCAGCCGGTGCCGACCACGATCATCTCGGGAGCGTCGTCGAGGATGACCGTGAGGGAGCTCTCATCCAGCTGGCCAATGTCGTCGATACTCCAGTCATGAACCTCGCGCTCCGCTGTCAACATGACGTTTTTGTGGAGGACGTCATTGCCTATGCGGATGCGCCCCGGCTCGACCTGCCGCACCGTGATCTCGGAAATCTGTTCGCGGGTGAATTGCATCGCCGGCTCCGGGTTTGCTGCCGTCAGGGCTTCTGCAGCAGAAGTGTCGCTCGCACAGTAACGCCTGACTGATGATACAAAGATCGGGTTGCAGTTCAACCGCGAACGTGAAGAATACGCCCGGAACGCAGCAGTAATGAAAGCAGCAGGACACGCGGAAGGAGTCGTCGCGCACATGCCTTCAAAGAAGCACGTGATCGTGGTCCTGCCCGTCGCCGGCTCCGGCGGCGAGTTCCCGCCGGTTCCGCTGCGGCACCAGCGCTGGCTTGCCCGCTCACGGGCGAGTGACGCACGCGGCGAAGTCCTGTCGCAAATCCTGTCAATTCTCTCTTTGCCGCCGCCACCTGAGGGTCTCGGCGCGCTGCGCCTGTGGGGGCAAACCGGAGCGCCTCCAGATGGATGGATCGCAGCGGCGGACCCGGTGTTTCTCGAGGCGCGGCTCAACCACCTTGTGTTGCACAGGCTCGACGAAGCGGAACTCGACGAGGCGGAGGTAGCAAGCCTGTTCGCCCACCTGCAGCAACACCTGGCGGAGAACGGCGACGAAGGGTTTTCAAGCGTCGGCAAAGTCGGGTATGTGCATCGCCGGCACGCTATGGAAGTTGCGCGGGCGTCGCCTGCCGTCGCGGAGGGCAGCTTCCCCGAAGACTTCTTACCGGACGGCGAGCGGTCGAGGGCACACGACAGGCTGCAGGGCGAAGTGCAGATGTGCCTGTACGAGTCGGCCGTCAACCAGCGCCGGACGCTCGAGGGGAAGCCGCCGGTCACCGGGTTATGGATGTGGGGGGGCGGCGTTGCACCGGCCGTACCGAAACTGCCGCTGCCGCCCTTGTTTGCAGACGAGCCGCTATGCCGGGGCTACTGGCTGGCCGCGTCCGCGGCGGTAGCGGGCTGGACGGGGGACCTGGAAGCCTGCCTTGCGCGTTCGCCCGACGGGTTCGTGGCCGTCCTCCCGGCGTCCGCAGTGGCTGGTAGCCCAGATCGAATAGATGCTCATCTCGACTTTCTGCGCCGGATGCTGCGACGTGGCAGACTGCGCGCGGTGACGCTGCTTGGGCAGGGCTTCCGGGTGGATATCGGACGCTGGGACGCGCTGCGGCTGTGGCGCCGAAAATTTACAATGCGCGGGGAAGAGCACGGCGGATGACGCTGACAAGAGAAAGGCCGGTGCGACGCAGGAAATTGCCGGGCGCAGCGGCTGTCGCGGGCTTAAGCGGCCTGGATCCCGTTCTCGCGAGACTTTACGCCGCTCGCGGCATCTCGGCAGAAGCGGAACTCGACCTCACCCTGCAGCGCCTTGCCCCGGTTCGCACGCTCACTGGCGTGGATGGCGCGGTGGCAGTACTCATGAGGAGCCGCCGGCGCCGCATCATCGTAATCGGCGATTTCGATGTCGACGGCGCGACCAGCACGGCGCTTGTCGTCCGGTGCCTGCGGGACTTCGGTTTTGCGGACGTCGATTACCTCGTGCCGAATCGCTTCGAGTACGGCTACGGACTGACGCCTGAGATCGTGCGCGTCGCCGCCGGCATGTCGCCGGCGCTGCTGCTGACTGTGGACAATGGTGTCTCCAGCCTCGAGGGCGTTGCCGAGGCGCGCAGCCTCGGCATCGAGGTCGTCATCACGGATCATCACCTGCCGGGCGTAGACCTGCCGGAGGCCGCGGCAATCGTCAATCCGAACCTCGCAGGGTCGACCTTCGGCAGCCCGAACCTCGCGGGTGTCGGCGTCGCCTTCTACGTCATGGCTGCACTCGGCAATGCGTTGCAGCGAGAGGGGCAGCAAGAAGCCGCTCGCATACCGGCACGCTACCTGGACCTCGTCGCCCTCGGCACGGTCGCGGACGTCGTCAGGCTCGACCAGAACAATCGAATACTCGTGACGCAGGGCTTGCGGAGAATTCGGGCAGGGAGTTGCGTTGCCGGGATTAGGGCATTGCTGGCGGTAGCCGGCCGGCACCAGGAGCGGGTAAGCAGCACGGACCTCGGCTTTGCCGTAGGCCCACGGCTGAACGCAGCGGGAAGGCTCGAGGATATGTCGGTGGGGATCGAATGCCTCCTCACCGACGATGCGGATTCCGCCATGCGCTCCGCGGAAGCGCTCGATCGTATCAACCACGAGCGTCGCGATATCGAGTCATCGATGCGCGACCAGGCGTTCGCGTTCATCGATCGCCTCGACGAGGAAGGGCTACCCGGCTGCGTCTGCGTCTACGACCAGTCCTGGCACCAGGGCGTGGTGGGACTGATCGCCTCGCGGGTGAAAGAGCGTTGCCATCGCCCCGTCATTGCGTTCGCGCGCGAGCAGGACGGTCAGCTGAAGGGTTCGGCCCGCTCGGTGCCCGGAATCCATATCCGCGATCTGCTGGAAGCCATCTCGACCGTACGGCCCGGGCTCGTGCCCAAATTCGGCGGGCATGCAATGGCGGCGGGCCTGAGCTTGCCAGCGGCGCATCTCGAGGAATTCAAGGTGCTGGCTTGCGAACAATTATCCCGGCTATACCCGCAGGCGGATTTCAGCGGAGTACTCTTAAGCGACGGCGCTTTGCCGGCGTCCTCGATGAACCTGGATTTCGCGCGGCTTCTCCGGGACGGCGGTCCCTGGGGAGCAGGTTTTCCGGAGCCGCTCTGGTGCGGTGACTTCGAGCTCATTGAACAGAGGATCGTCGGCGGGTTGCACCTCAAGCTGAAGGTGAGGCCGCTGGACGGCGAGAGCCAACTTGACGCAATTGCTTTCAACCAGGCGAGCGCGGCCTTCCGCGGGAGCGTCAGGATGGCTTACCGGCTCGACGTCAATCAATGGCGAGGAGTCGAGTCGCCACAGCTGGTTGTCGAACAAATCAGCAGGCTGGCGTCGCAGACGACGTGATAACATGCCGCGTTTTTCGGCGCGGCGCGGCCTTAGGCTTTCGGGGCACAGGATGGTCGAAAGAGAAAATTGGAAAACCGGCAACATGGAACCCACCCAGATCAAGCAGCAGATCACGGACCTCACCGAGCGCACCGAAGCGTTGAGGAGGTACCTTTGACTACGAAAACCGCGCTGAACGCCTGACGGAAGTACGGCGCGAGCTGGAACAGCCGGACGTCTGGAACGAACCTGAAAAAGCCCAGGCGCTGGGGCAGGAGCGCGCTGCACTGGAAAAGATCGTCGTCAACCTGGACAAGTTGTCGCGCGGCCTCGAAGACGCCGGTGAATTGTTCGAGCTCGCGCTGGACGAGGACGACAAGAGCACGCTCGATGCCCTCGTAACGGAAATTTCCGGCTATGCCGAACGCATTGAGGAACTCGAATTCCGGCGCATGTTCAGCGGCGAACTGGACAGCGTCAATGCCTTCCTCGATATCCAGTCGGGTGCCGGCGGCACCGAAGCCCAGGACTGGGCCGAGATGCTGCTGCGCATGTACCTGCGCTGGGCCGAAGCGCACGAGTTCGATACCGAGATCATAGAGGCCTCGGCCGGGGAAGTGGCCGGCATCAAGAGCGCGACTGTGCGAGTGATCGGCGAGTTTGCTTACGGCTGGCTGCGTACGGAGACAGGTGTGCATCGGCTGGTGCGAAAATCCCCTTTCGACTCCGGCAACCGCCGTCATACTTCGTTTGCCTCGGTCTTCGTATCTCCCGAAATCGACGACGAGATCGAAATCGATATCGACCCGTCGGAGCTCCGTATAGACGTGTATCGCGCGAGCGGCGCCGGCGGCCAGCACGTGAACCGCACGGAGTCGGCGGTGCGGATAACCCATCTTCCGACCAACATCGTGGTGCAATGCCAGAACGACCGCTCACAGCACAAGAACAAGGCCACGGCGATGAAGCAACTGAAGGCAAAGCTGTATGAACTGGAACTGCAGACTCGGCGCGCGAAGGCGGCCGAGGTCGAAGACAGCAAAGCCGACGTCGGCTGGGGAAGTCAGATAAGATCCTATGTCCTCGACCAGAGCCGGATAAAAGACCTTCGTACCGGCGTCGAAACAGGCAACACGCAGGCGGTGCTCGACGGCGACGTCGACCGCTTTATCGAAGCCAGTCTGAAGCAGGGGCTGTAAGTGAGGAATGACGACGTAAAGCAGCCGGACGAAAACGCGCTCATCGCCGAGCGGCGTCGAAAGCTGGATGAGCTTCGGGCGATGAGAGAGGCTTACCCGAACGATTTTCGACGCAACGCCCTGGCAGAAGAGTTGCACTGCACGTTCGGACCCCATGACCCGGACAAGCTGGCGGAAGTTTCGCCCCGCGTGCGGGTGGCCGGACGGATGATGGCGAAACGCGTCATGGGCAAGGCAAGCTTCATCAAGTTGCAGGATCGCACCGGGCAGATCCAGGTGTTTCTCGAACGCGACCGCTTGCCCGAGGGCGTTTACCAGGATTTCAGGAAGTGGGACATCGGTGACATCGTTGGAGCCGAGGGACTGCTCTTCAAGACCAAAACGGGCGAGCTGACGGTAAGGGCGGAGACCTTGCGCCTGCTGACGAAATCGCTGCGCCCGCTGCCCGAGAAGTGGCACGGACTTGCGGACATGGAAACCCGCTACCGGCAGCGCTACGTCGACCTGATCATGAACGAGAAGAGTCGCGACGTGTTTCGCACCCGCGCCCGTATCGTTGCCTATATCCGCGCCTTCATGGAGTCGCAGGATTTCCTCGAAGTCGAAACCCCGATGATGCAGACGCTAGCGGGCGGCGCGGTCGCCAGGCCTTTCACGACCCATCACAACGCGCTCGACATGCAGCTCTACCTGCGCATTGCGCCGGAGCTGTACCTGAAGCGCCTGATCGTCGGCGGGCTGGAACGCGTCTACGAGATCAATCGCAGTTTCCGGAACGAGGGTGTTTCTACCCAGCACAACCCGGAATTCACGATGCTGGAATTGTACCGTGCGTACGCCGACTATCATGACCTGATGGAAATGGTGGAGGCGCTGCTGACAGGAATGTCGCAGGCGATTCTCGGCACGACCGTGATCGAATACCAGGGAGAGCAGTACGATCTTGGCAAGCCGTTCAGGCGGCTGACGGTCGAAGAGGCGATTATCGAGTTCAATCCCGGCTTCGATGCGGCCAGGATTCGCGATCGCGACTACCTCAGGGATTTTGCAGAAGGGGTCGGCGCCCGGGTCGAAGAGAACTATGGCAGCGGCAAGCTGCAGATCGAGATCTTCGACAAGACCTGCGAGGCGGCGCTGCGCCAGCCGACGTTCGTTGTCGCATATCCGACCGAGGTATCTCCGCTGTCGCGGCGTAACGATGACGATCCCTTCGTTACCGATCGCTTCGAACTTTTCATCGCGGGGCGCGAGATGGCGAACGGCTTTTCCGAGTTGAACGATCCCGAAGATCAGGCCGAACGCTTCCGTGCCCAGGTCGAAAGTCGCGACGCCGGCGACGACGAGGCGATGGTCTACGACGCCGACTACATCCGTGCGCTCGAATACGGCATGCCGCCCACTGCGGGGCTGGGAGTGGGAATCGACCGGCTCGTCATGCTGTTCACGGACTCGCCATCGATTCGCGACGTGCTGCTGTTCCCGCACATGCGCCTGGAAACCACGTAGGAGCCGCCTCAGGCGAAAAGGAGCGCAGAGCCCGTCGCTTGTCGCCCGTGGGACGGGCTCCTACAGCGTGTAACCAGCGGGTGTCTCAACCTGGCAGACGTTCGGGCGAAACTGCTGTAGGAGCCCGTCCCACGGGCGACAAGCGACCGAAGAATCCTTGAACGTATCGCAGGCTCACTCCGGCAGCGCGTAAGGAAGGTCGACCGGAGTTGCCGGTTGTCCTTCGAGCGATAGCGTCAGC
>Ga0079224_100007573_pt1 | contig 14601 bp, 12 predicted proteins | sample Stecom2015_FD_80414 | JGI IMG/M metagenome (GOLD analysis project Ga0079224, IMG submission 80414) | Agricultural soil microbial communities from Utah to study Nitrogen management - Steer compost 2015 | ecosystem: Environmental > Terrestrial > Soil > Agricultural land | place: USA: Utah...
ATCTGGAATGGCTCCGAACATTTAAGGCCATTTATGAAAAAGGGACGCTGTCGGGAGCGGCACAGGAATTATTTCTTTCGCAACCCGGTGTAAGCCTGCATCTGAATTCCTTGGAGGCCTATACCGGCGAAAGATTATTTGACCGGTCTCCCCGGAAAATGGTTCCAACTGAAAAAGGGAAAATACTGTACAATTTTGTTCTTGGATCGCTAGAAAAGCTGCGGACGGCCGAAGAACATTTTCACCGCCGTGCCCAATCCGAACGAACGACCGTCAGTGTGGGGATGTGTTTTGAGACGTTTCAATATACCTTGGAGGAACACGTGGCAGACCTTCCTTTTAATCTGATTATCAAGTTCGGACTCTACCCGCAGATGCTCGCCGATTTAGATAGCGGTTTACTGGACCTGGTGATCACACCGCAAAAGGGGACGCAAAAAAACCTGGTTTTCGAAGCCTTTTCAAAAGAACGGATTGTATTGGTGGCCGGTAGCGATACGGATACGTCAGAACTCATGTCTTTTCTGGAAAACGGGCTTATTTCAGACGCACGGGACTACATGAAAAAACAACTGTGGTATAGTACGGCGGGTGATATGGAACATTTGAAAAATTTCTGGTCCAGGAATTTTCGCGAGCACCCGGATTTCAGTCCGAATTATATCGTGCCCAATATCAGCTCCATCATCCGGTGCCTAAGTGGCCGTGAAGGGTTCTCGATTGTACCGGATTTTCTATGCCAGGAAGCCCTGGATGCCGGAAAGATCAAGCTGGTTTGGCAGGGGGCAGACCCCTGGGAAAACATCCTCTATTTTGGCACCAGGAAAAATTCGATATACCGCAATGAACTGGCACAGCTCAAGGCGCTGTTTGAGGCCAAATGGGAAAGGGAGGCCGTTTGAGCCTCCCCCGGTTTCAACAATCGAAAAAGAAACTTTATAGCGCGGGATAATCGATGTACCCCGCTGCATCGGCTGTAAACAGGGCATTGAAGTTTACCTCATTGAGGGGCGCGTTTTGTTCGATGCGCTTATCGAAATCCGGATTGGCCAGAAAACTTCTGCCAAAAGCCACCAGGTCTGCCGAACCCGCTTGCAGCATGGTTTCAGCTGTTTCCGGAGTAAGGCCGTTGCAGTAGATGAGGGTGTTTGAAAATCCCGAACGGATAGCCTGGTAGGTTTCCTGGGGGATCTCCGGATTGGACGAAATATGGATGTAGGCAATGCCAACCTTATTTAGTTCCCTGCTGAGATAGGCGTAAGTCCGGTGTACGTCCGCTTTATCGTAAGGCTGGAGATCACCCAATGTGGAAAAGGGTGAAATGCGGATTCCTATTTTATCTTGGCCGATGGCTTCAGCCGCTTTGGAGGCAGTTTCAATGATCAGGCGGCTCCGGTTTTCAATGGTTCCCCCATACCGATCCGTCCGATTGTTGACATTGGGATTTAAAAACTGTTCCAATAGATATCCGTTGGCGGCATGGAGTTCCACTCCGTCAAACCCTGCCTTCACCGCATTTTCCGAAGCGGTGACAAAGCCGGCTATCGTGCGTTGAATTCCTTCCGTTGTAAGGGCAACCGGTTCGGCATGGGTTTGCAGCCCGAACGCGTCTGTCATGATTTCGCCGGCCGCCTTGATCGTGGAAGCCCCTACAACCTGCAGGCCGTCGGGCAAATTCGCGGGATGGCCGATCCGGCCGGTATGCATTAATTGAATAAAAATCCTGGAATCCCGTTGATGGACTGCATCGGTTATTTTCTTCCATTCCCTGACTTGCGCTTCGGAGTAGATTCCGGGAATCCGTGGATAACCCAAGCCTTCGGGACTCGGCGCAGTCGCCTCGGAAATGATCAATCCCGCCCCGGACCGCTGCGCATAATACGTAGCCATTAGTTCGTTCGGGAGATTATCAATGGCTCTGCTCCGGGTCATCGGAGCCATGACCAGATGATTCTTCAGTTCGAGACTGCCTTTTTTGTAGGGTGCAAGTAACTTTTTCATCTTTACTGTATTTAATGATTCGATACAGCAAAGATGAAGTGATTGACTTGGGTGGAATAGCTGAAAAAGACTAAAAAATAGTCCTATCCGGCAGATACGAATTTTTTTGGAGTGGTGCCGTAATGTCGCCTGAACAGGCGGCTGAAGTGACTTAAATTGGAAAATCCCAATTCATACCCGGTTTCGGAAACCGACAACTTGACTTGTTTCAGTAAAAACGCGGCTTCTTCCATTCTGACTTTCTGGAAGTAGTTGTAGATGGTATCTCCGAATACCTGTTTGAAGAGCTGTTTCAGTTTCGTTTCGCTCATAGCAGCCCGCCGCGCCAACTCGCTCAGTACCGGCGCATTGCTTAAATCACGGAGTATTTCGTTCCGGATCATTAGCAGTTTTTCAGCATCGGAGCTGTTTATGTGTTTGCAGTTGGTGTATTCCCGCGCGTATAGGCTGGTGAACAGCAAATACAAAAGCTCCTGTACTTTGATCCGCAGATAAAAATGGTTCAGCGAATCGGTCCGGTCGGTACAGGCAATGTTGTTCAAAAGCAGTTTCATTTCCGAATTCATGCTTTCAAAAAACAAAAACGAATCATTTTCATCGAGGATGGACCGGATGGCTGCATTCGGTTTGTCAAGGGACAGCAATGATTTCAGTTTGGAAGCCGTAATACCTACCACCATGTACTGGATTTCAGAGTTGGCCGGGAAGCGGACCACGGAACTCAGGTCGTTGGTGGTGACCTGTATGGCCGAATCACTGTTTCTCGAAAAGGGAATGCGGTTGTCCTTGTTATAGGTTAATTCGACCGGTTCTTCGTTACTGTAAAAGAAAATGCTTCGCAGATCATTCTTTTCAATGGCCGGATCCCGCTTGATAATCAGCGGCTCTTTCAACGTATACCGGTGGATCAGCAGCCTGAAATCCTTATCGAATGCTACTTTCCGGATATAGCCCTGTCCCATTTCCTGGGGTATTTCCAGAAAATCATCTCTTAGCGGAGCATTGATCTGCCGGGCAAACTGCGTTATAAAATCAAAATCCGGAGATGCTGTAAACTGAAAAAGCATATCGCGAAGCAATTTAGGAATTATATGCCATACCTAACGAAGGTTCCGGTTCCGGAATGCGATCCGTCCTTGATTGCATAGAACGGTTAAAACAGCGAACAAGGCAGGAAAAAAAAGGACAGGCCTTGTCAGACCTGTCCCGGAAGTGATCCCGCTGGGGCTCGAACCCAGGACCCACGCCTTAAAAGGGCGTTGCTCTACCAACTGAGCTACGGAATCGAATGTGACCCCTTTTGTTGGGGACTGCAAAGGTACAATCTTCATCTTATTTTATCAAAGATTTGTGCCATTTGTTGCATGCGAGGTGCCCAGAGCGCTGTTACTCAGGGAAAATATATCGATACGTCCGATGCTTTTTCCCAAGGGTTCCGCCGGTTGCCACATGCAAGGCGCGCATTTTTTTATTGAAATCGCCAACCCAGGAAAGCTCGGCTTCGACGTATTTGCGCAAGGGAATGGTATAGTCCTGCAGTTTTTTAACCAATACCGATTCCAGCCCGTGGTTCTGGAATTTCTGCTTAACCCCCAATACGATAATCCGGATCCGGTTCATGGTGCCTTTCCGTTTGTAATAAAGGAAGCGGAGCTTCTCCCAGAGACCCAGTTTTCCATTGAACTTTTTAATAATCTGATTGACGTCCGGAAGGCAGATGATAAATGCGGCCGGTTCGCCTTTGATGGAGGCGAACCAGACCAGGTTGGGATCCATAATGGGTTTCATTTCATGGAATTGTTCATACAGCGTTTCTTTTGAAATGGGGGAGAAGCTGTCGAAGTCCTGCCAGGCGTCGTTGTAGATTTCCTGGATGTCGTTGATGTGCTTATCGACCTTGGCGGGGTTGAAGCACTCAAATTCGTAACCGGGTTTTTTCATGACCCAGTCGGCGATTTTCGAAAATCGATCGGTAAAGGGGATGGTAATGTCAATATGGGTGGTTTCCTGGTCGTAGAGTTTCTTAAAGCCGTACCTTTCAAAAAGAGATTGGTAGTAGGGCGGGTTATAGGTCATCCCGAAGGAGGGGTGGGTGAAACCCCAGGTGAGGAGGCCCCAGAACTTATCGTTTTCACCGAAATTGATGGGGCCGTCCATGGCCTTCATTCCGCGGCTGGCGAGCCATTGGCGGCAGGTATCAAAAAGCAGGCCCGCGGCTTCCGGATCGTCGATGCATTCAAAGAATCCCATCCCACCGGTGGGCTGATCGGGGAGCCATGCCTTCTTTTCGTTGATGAAGGCGGCCACCCGACCGATGGGTTTGTCTTGCCCGTCTTTCAATAACCATCGGGTAATGACGCCGTGGGAATGGTAGCTGTTTTTCTTTGGATCGAAAACGGCTTCGATCTCTGCGTCCAGTGGGCGCACGAACACCGGGTCGTTCCGATAAATGAAAGAGGCTACGTCTAAAAATTCCCGTCTGGAACGGGCGTCCTGTACTTCGATGATTCGCATATCAGCTAAATAAGCCTCAAAAATAGCAAAAATGCGCGGTGGATATAAAAGCCCCTGGCAACATTAGTTTTACAATGACTAATGGCATCAGGGGCTTGAAGTATCGGGTGGGTTCTCCCGGGGTAGATGCGGCCATAGGCCGGTCAGTTCCCGCGGAAAGAATTGTTAGTAACGGTCGTCGTCGTATGAATCAAAGCTATCGAAATCGTCAAAATCTTCTTCAAAGTCCAGTTCAAAATCATCGTCGTCTTCATCAAGGATACGTTTTTTCCAGTTTTTCGTTTCCTTGTTGCTTAGCGGTTTCATTTTTGATTTTTTGCTATCTCCAGAAGCGGGTCCCTTGGTCACGATCTTCTTGGCGTTTTTTTTAGGCGTTTTCATTACCTCTTTCAATTAGCGTTAGCTCACATGAAGTTACAAATGTTATGGATATTAATTCAAATAAAAAGTTCAAAAAATTCTGCGGATTAAAAAGCGGGTTTTAGCTTTCCGCCTGGACTCCTATTTCGTTCTCCTCGGTTTGGATGTCTTTTAATTGGGGAAGGTCTTCGAGACTGTTCAGCTTGAAATAATCCATAAACAGTCTGCTGGTAGCGTACAGGATGGGACGGCCTGGCGCATCGCTCTTTCCTGCTATCGTGATCAGATCTTTCTCAAGTAATTTCTGGATGCTGTAATCACAATTGACACCGCGTATCTGTTCCACGCCCACCTTGGTGATGGGCTGTCGGTATGCGATAATGGAAAGCGTTTCCATTGCGGCGTTTGATAGTTTCTTTTTATTGTTTTGTTGAAACCACACACTTAACGTGCCGGCGAACTTGTTCTTTGTCAGGAACTGGTATCCATTGTCTATCCGGGCCAGTTCAAAAAAGAACTCCTCCTTCCGGTACTTTTCAATGAGCAATTCAATTTGTTCTTCGATCTGCGCCACTTCGAATTCCTGATTGAATGCCATATTCAGGCAGGTGGTAATCTCCAGGGCGCTGATGCTTTGCTCTGAGGCAAAAATAAGTGCTTCAATATGTTGATGCAAGGACTCCACGATTCTTTTTGCAAAAAAAGAATTTCTTTTGAAAACACGGCCGGGAATCATTCCACGTTTGTGGAAAAGTCAAGCGCGGCATTAATAATCGATCACCTGTTCCTCCATGACTGCCGGCAGGGGGCGGTTCTCGTATTGCTGGTTGCGCAGTTGAGGGATGAACCCGGCTTCCCGGATGGCTTCCTGGATCCCGCGGGAAGTAAAGCGGTGGGGCGCCCCGGCAGCGGATACCACGTTTTCTTCAATCATGATGGAGCCAAAATCATTGGCGCCGGCGTGCAGACACAGTTGGGCTACCTGCTTTCCAATCGTAAGCCAGGATGCCTGGATGTTTTCGATATTCGGCAGCATGATCCGGCTTAGGGCGATCATGCGGATGTATTCATCCCCGGTAACCGTGTTCCGGATACCCCGGATCCTGCGAAGCAAGGTGCCGTCGTCCTGGAAAGGCCAGGGAATAAAGGCGATAAAGCCTTTCGCGTCCGCCGGTTTTTCGGCTTGAACTTCCCGAAGCCATACCAGGTGTTCAAACCGTTCCTCTATGGTTTCCACGTGGCCGAACATCATGGTTGCCGAGCTGGTAATACGCAACTGATGCGCCGCCCGCATGACATCAAGCCATTCCCGGCCACTGCATTTTCCTTTTGAGATCAGGCGCCGCACGCGGTCGTTGAGTATTTCGGCACCCGCTCCGGGAAGCGAATCGAGCCCGGCCGCTTTGAGTTCGCGCAGCACCTCGGTATGGGTCAGGCCATCCAGCTTGGCAATGTGCGCCACTTCGGGCGGTCCCAACGCATGCAATTTGATTTGCGGGTAAAGCTGTTTCAGCTCGCGGAAAAGATCCGTATAAAAGCGGAGTCCCAGCTGGGGATGGTGTCCGCCCTGGAGCAGCAGTTGTTCGCCTCCGTAACGGATGGTTTCGTCGATCTTGCGTTTATAGGTCTCGATGTCGGTGATGTAGCTTTCTTCATGGCCCGGTCTGCGAAAAAAGTTGCAGAATTTGCAATTTGCAATGCAGACGTTGGTGGTATTGAGGTTGCGGTCAATGATCCAGGTAACGTTCGGACTGTTTTTTTTATGAATATTCCGGAGTGCGTGACCGGTGTATACCAACTCAGCGGTTGGGGCGTGGTGGTAAAGCCACATCCCTTCCTCCACTGAAAGGAATTCCAGGTTCAATGCCCGATCCAGAAGTTTAGCCGTTTCCATGTCAGCAAAGATAAAAATTCTATTTTTGCCAATATGATACATTTTGAACGTTTTACACTGGACAATGGACTGAAGGTGCTGGTGCATGAAGATCCGGCTACCCCCATGGCGGTGTTGAATATACTGTACGATGTCGGCGCCCGGGACGAAGATCCCGAGCGGACGGGCTTTGCCCATCTGTTCGAACACCTGATGTTCGGCGGCTCGGTGAATATCCCGTCCTACGATGAACCCCTGCAGCGGGTGGGAGGGGAGAACAATGCCTTTACCACCAACGATCTCACCAATTATTACATTCAGGTGCCGGCCGTGAATCTGGAAACGGCTTTCTGGCTTGAGTCCGACCGCATGCTTAGTCTGGCCTTTTCGGAAAAAAGCCTCGATGTGCAACGGAATGTGGTCATCGAGGAATTCAAACAGCGTTATCTGAATCAGCCTTATGGTGACGTATGGCTGCATTTGCGGCCGCTGGCCTATAAAAAGCATCCCTACCGCTGGGCAACGATCGGGAAAGAGATCAGTCACATTGCCAATGCAAACATGGAGGAAGTGAAGGCTTTCTTCGATCGGTTTTACCAGCCCGCCAACGCGATCCTGGTGGTTGCGGGCCATGTACGCCTTAGCCAGGTAAAATCGCTTGCCGAAAAATGGTTCGGGCCCATTCCTTCTTCGCCGCCGCCCGTGCGCGCACTTCCGGCGGAGCCTGCCCAGAAGGAGGCCAGAAGCAAGACTGTCCAGGCCAACGTGCCCTTGAACGCCCTGTATAAAACCTGGCATATGAGCGCGCGGGATGATTCCCGCTTCTATGCGGCGGACCTGATTTCAGATATCCTGGCCCGGGGGACCTCATCCCGCCTTTACCGCCGTCTTGTCAAGGAACAACAGCTGTTCAGCGATATAAACGCCTACGTCATGGGAAGCCTGGATCCCGGCCTTTTTGTCATTGAAGGCAAATTGATCAAGGGCGTTTCCGTTGCGTCGGCTGAGGAGGCAATTTGGTCGGAATTGGACCGCCTCGTCCGGGAAGCGGTTCCTGAACGGGAATTTGCCAAAGTGAAGAACAAGGTGGAATCCACGCTGGTCTTTTCGGAAATGAATTTGCTGGACAAGGCCATGAACCTGGCTTATTTTGAATTGCTGGGTGATGCCGGCCGGTATAATGACGAGCTTCGGCGGTACGGATCGCTCACCCGCGAGGACATCCGCAACGAAGCGGCTACCTTGTTCAGGATTGAAAACGCGTCCACGCTGTACTACCTTTCGAATTAACCGGAACTCATTGAACAACATGTTAGATAGAAAACAAGCTCCCCAAAATATTCCTTTGCAAACCGTCCGCTTATGGCAACCGCGCCGGATTGACCTGCAAGGGGGCGCCACGTTGTATCTGCTTCACGGCGGCGAGGCGGATCTCGTGCGGATTGAATTCATTTTCCCGCACACCGGCTGGGACCCCGAACAGCCGCTGCTGAACCGTGCGCTGGCCGGGATGCTGCTGGAAGGCACCGTTTCCCGGACCGCGGCTGAAATTGCCGAAACGATCGATTATTATGGCGCGTTTCTCCATGCCGAAAGCAGCGCCGACCACATCATTGTGACGCTGCATACCCTCAGCAAGCACATCGGCCATACGCTCCCCATCGTAAAGGAAGTACTTGGGGAAGCGGTATTTCCCGAAAACGAACTGGCGGTTTATGCCCAAAACAGCCTTCAGAAATTGCAGGTGAGCCTGGAGAAGAACGAATTCCAGGCCAGAAGGGCCTTCAACGCGGCCGTTTTTGGTACGGAAAGCCCGTACGGTTATCCCCTGGAACCGGAAGATTTTACCCGCATAGACCGGGACGCGCTCCTCACGCAATACCCGCGGCAACTGAGTTCAAAAAACTGCTTTATTGTAGCCTCGGGCAAGATAAGTAAAGAGGTTGAGTCGGAGATTATGCGATGCTTTAATGATTGGGAGGGAGAAGAGGCGCCTGCCTATGATCCGGTGTTGCGGACCGGCGCTCCGGGAAAATACGCGGTGGAAATGCCCGGTTCGGTGCAGTCGGCCATCCGGATCGGCAAGCCCCTCATCCACCGGACCCATCCCGACTACGTGGAGCTTCAAATTCTCAATACCGTATTGGGCGGCTATTTTGGTTCCCGGCTGATGGCCAATATCCGGGAAGACAAGGGCTATACCTACGGGATCGGCTCGGGACTTCATTCGTTTAAAAATACCGGACTGTTTTTTATCGCAACCGAGGTGGGGGTGGATGTACGGGAAAATGCCCTGCGCGAAATTTACCATGAAATGGAGCGCCTGACCAGCGAACCGGTGCCCCAGACCGAGCTGGATCTGGTCCGGAACTATTTGATGGGCAGCTTTCTGGGAAGTCTTGAAAACGTCTTCTCGCACGCCGATAAATTCAAAAGCCTCTTGCTTTCGGGTTTGGATTACGCTTACTACGACCGGTATTTCGAGGCGGTCCGGAACGTATCGGCAGCGCGCCTGAAGGAGCTGGCGATCATGTATTTCGCGCCGGGGGATTTTTATGAGGTGACAGCGGGGTAAGCGCAAGGGATTCATCCAGTACAACGAGGTTGGCCAGGGCGCCCTCGCGGATATTCCCGATGCGGTTTTCCATCTTGAGGATCGAGGCCGGGATACGCGTTACTTTCGCCAGGGCTTCTTCCAGGGAACAGATACCTTGGTCCACGCAGTTTTTAACCGCATGATACACCGTAATGGCTGATCCGGCGAGTTTTCCTTCTTCGTTGATGAAGGTCCCGTTCCGGTTGTACACCGTGACTCCCTCAAACTCGAAATGGTCCACCGGATAGTCGATGAACGTACAATCCGATACCAGGTAAAGCCGGTCTCCCAGCAGGCGCTGCGCGATTTTCACTGCTTTGAAATCCACGTGCACGCCGTCGGCGATCAGGGCGGCTTTTACCGTGGGATGACTGAATGTGGCGCCCACCAGACCGGGTTCCCGGCTGTTGAACTGACGCATGGCATTGTAAAGGTGCGTAACCAGCCCAATTCCTTTCCCGAAACAGGCCAACGCTTCTTCGCATCCGACCATGGAATGGGCCACCGATAGGGTAATTCCGCTCTCCAACAGCATGTCCAGCTGCTTATCACTGAATAATTCGGGGGCGATGGTCATGACCCGGATTACGTCTTTGCCTTCCGAAATCAGCTCCTGTAAGAGGCCGTCGTCGGGCTTGCGCAGGAGCGCCTCCTTATGTGCGCCGCGCTTTTCAGGATGAAGGAAAGGCCCTTCAAGGTGCATTCCCAATACATTCCCGGGATTTTGCTGCATGGCCTGCCGGGTGGATGAAATGGCTTTGAAAATGGTGTCAGGCGGGGCAGTGATCAGGGTGGGCAGCCAGGAGGTGATCCCATACCGGCCATGCGCCGCGGCGATCTGTGTAATGGCGTCCGCAGTGGGTTCATTGGAAAAATAGACCCCCGACCCGCCCATGACGTGCAGGTCAATAAGTCCCGGAACAAGGTAGTTTCCCTGTAGATCAATCCGCTCGGCCTCACCCGTGTCCTGTCCGGAAGGGGTAATCCGGACTATCTTTCCTTTTTCTATCCAAACCCAGGTGTCGCTTTGAAAGGCTTCTCCGGTGAAAACCCGTCCGTTGGTGAATACTTTCATTGAATTGCTTTCTCCTTTTTTAATTTAAACCAGGATTCGGCCTGCTCCCAGGTAAGCGCATTAAAGCAGGCGCTTGTGGGTAATCCGCCTTTTCTAGCCGCCAGCACGCCGTAGCGCATGTCTTCCAGGCTCTCTTTCCGGTGCGCGTCCGGATTGATCGATATCATCACCTGCTTTGCAAGCGCGTACTGGATCCAGCGCCAATCCAGATCCAGACGCAGCGGATTGGCGTTCAATTCAAGGATCACCCGGTTTTCCGCGCAGGCGTCGATCACCTTCCGGTGGTCAATCTGATAGCCTTCCCGGGCCAGAAGAAGACGCGAGGTGGGATGTCCCAGTATGGTGGTAAACGGATTTTCAATCGCGGTTATCAGCCGGCTGGTCGCTTTTTCTTCGGTCATTTTTAATTGCGAATGGATGGAAGCCACCACAAAGTCGAACCTCGAAAGCGTCTCCGGACCGTAATCCAGGCTGCCGTCGTACAGGATATCGCATTCGATGCCTTTGAAGATCCGGAAGGGGTGCAGCTTCCGGTTCAGCGAATCGATTTCTTCGTGCTGCTCCAGCACCCGTTCCTCGGAAAGCCCGCCAGCGTAAAATGCGGATTTGGAATGATCGCACACCCCCAGGTAGTCGTATCCATTCTGAATGCATTGAAGCGCCATTTCTTCCAGCGAATGGACGCCGTCGCTGTAGGTGGTATGGTTATGCAGGCAGCCTTTCAGGTCGTCGTATTGCACCAAAGCCGGAAGCTGGCGGCTGGCGGACCAGCTGACCTCCTGCAGGCCTTCCCGCAATTCGGGGACGATGTAATCAAGGCCCAGGCCCTGATAGATCTCCTGCTCACTTTTTGCCGTGCGGTAATGTTCCAGGGAGTCCACCTGCTGCAGTTGTTCCAGGTGGGCGGCGCTGCCGGTGGTGCACAGCAAACGGTGGGCGAACTCGTTTTCCGGCGCAAAATGGATCCTCACCTTCATTCCCGTGGGCGTAAAACCGGTCCAGATCCCGTTTTCTAAGCCGGTCTCCTGGAGTAAACCGCTGGATTTCAGTTTATTGGAAAACCCGGCCTCGTCCGGCACAGATACCAGGTATTCGATCGCGGTCAGCACCTCCCCGCAGCGGCGGAATTCACCGGTCGGACTCCAGATCTTGAGCTCCGGCTGTTGCCCGAACCAGCTTTCCAGGTCCTGGCCAAAGGAAAGGGCCGCGGGATAGTGGAACTTTCCGTGATTGTTCATGGTGAACTCCAGGAGCTTTTTGATTTCCTCCTGGGTTTTGGCGCCAAAACCTTTCACTTCGATCAGCCGGTTCTCATTACACGCGTAGTACAGTTCCCCGGCGTTGTCAATGCCCAACTGTTTCCATAAAATCTGTATCTTCCTAGGGCCCAATCCTTTGATTGACAGGAGTTCAAGTATACCTTCCGGAGTCTCCGCTTTCAGCGCCTCCAATTCGGCCATGCTTCCGGTTTCCAATAATTCCACGATCCGTGCGGCGATGCTTTTTCCGATCCCCTCGATCTTCTCCAGCTCGTCGGGATTCAGTTTGCTGATTGTTTGGGGAAATTTGTCTATTTTTCGGGCTGCATTGGACACCGATCGTACTTTGAACGGATTGCCGCCATGTAGTTCCATCAGTTGGGAAAGCAGGCGGAGTGTCCGGGCGATGATCTTGTTTTCCATTAAACAAAAGTAAGAAAGCAAAATGAGAATACTTTTCCTTTTTATCTTGTTGGGATCCGTGGGTGGGCTGCGTGCGCAGGAAACGTTCCGGAATCCGCTTCCCGTCGCTTTTGGCGATCCCTATATTCTGTACAATCCCGGCGACCAGACCTATTATATGTATGGCACCGGCGGCGGGGCGAAAGACGGTTTTTCGGCCTATGCTTCAACCGATCTGGTGAACTGGGAATATCAGGGGCAGGTCTATTACGGAAATACGGATGATTCCTGGTGCATCGGCGCTTTCTGGGCGCCCGAGGTTTATCTGGTTGACGGCAAGTATTATATGTTTTACAGCGCGCAGTGGAGGGACAACCCCACCAATGAACTGGAAAATTTCCGGATCGGGGTCGCCATGGCTGACCGGCCCACCGGCCCTTTCCGGGACCTGCGGAACGGGCCCATTTTCGATCCGGGCTATCCCATCATTGATGCCAACGTCTTTTTCGACGACGACGGGAAAATGTATCTATATTATTCTCGCTGCTGTTACAAACACCCGGTGGAAAGCGAAATAGCCGATTGGGCCCGGGAGAAGGGATGGTTTGATGAGATTGAGGAAAGCTGGGTGTACGGTGTCGAGCTCCAGCCGGATTTCAGCGGCGTTAAGGGAACGCCCCGTCTGCTGCTGCGACCCCCGGTTAAAATGGACGATCGCCAGGCTGAATGGGAAAGCCGTTCGGTCACTTCACGGGAAGTGAACCGGCGTTGGACCGAGGGCTCCTTCACGTTTAAACGGGGAGATACCTATTACATGATGTATTCGGCGAATCATTTCGGCGGAGAACATTATGCCGTGGGTTATGCGACGGCAAAATCCCCCTTGGGTCCGTATGTGAAATCGGCGGACAATCCCGTGCTGGAGAAGAATACGCCTGGCGGAAATGTGACCGGAACGGGCCACAACAGCATCACCTATTCACCCGACGGGAAGGAGATGTTCTGCGTGTATCATGGACGTACGTCCGCCACGGGCAATGAGCGGATGGTGTTCATTGACCGGATGGAAATCCTTGAAAACGGCAAATTGGTTGTGCACGGACCGGAAACCGCGCCGCAGCCCTTGCCTTCAGGACTGAAATAAGCTAGATGCTGGCAATCCGGGCATTGGAGATGCCCGATCCGTAGACCTTTTTATACTCCACTTTTCGTTCGATCGCTTCAATCACCGGGGTGATGAAATCGACCTTGTGAAGCTGTGAAGCGTTTCCCAGTCCCCCGGGGCTGAAGACGTTTATTTCCATCAGCTTGCTTCCGACAATGTCAATGCCCACCAGGAACATTCCGTCCTCGATGAGTTTGGGCTTTACCGATTCGGCCAGTTCCAGGATCGTATTGCTGATCTCGCCTTTGGAAGCTTTCCCTCCCCGGTGGATATTGCTTCGGATATCTCCCTCTTTCTGAAGACGGTTAAGCATTGCAACTTTGCCTTTTACTTCAATTATTGACCCGTTCATCAGAAATAAACGGATGTCTCCGTTTTTGGCTTCCTCCAAGTATTCCTGTGCCACCACGTATCCGTCGCGTGAGATGGCTTCAAACATCTGATTTATATTGTTCGCCTCCTTTTTGGTGACCAGGAACACGTTCCGGCCACCCGAACCCTGAAGGGGTTTGAGTACCATCTTATGGCCGGTTTCCTGAAAAAAATCCTGGATGTCCCCGACTTCCCGGGTGATGATCGTTTTGGGCCGCACGATTGCGGGGAAATGCTGGAAGTACATTTTATTGACCGCGCCCGACAAGGTGTCTGGGTCATTCAAGACGATGACGCCTTGGTTGACAGCCATCTGGCTGAACAGGATGCCGGCGCTTTGGGCCCAGGGGCGTTTATCCATGTCGTCGGCCGGGTCATTCCGAAGCATGAGTACGTCCAGATCGGTCGAGGTGATCTTGCTTTTTTCTGCATTCTTTACCGCGTCCATGAACGTAGTCCGGGTCGTGAATTTTTTATCCGGCACCTTGCGGGCGTGCGCCCCGATCTGTTCGTTTGAATAGTATACCAAATCGCCTACGCCCATGTAATAGACCTGATGTCCTCGTTTATGGGCACACCAGGCCAGCCCGGTAGTGGTATAATTGGCGTCCTCCTTTTTTACCTGGTTGACAATGAATCCTATTTTCATCTGATCATATTAAATATGGTGATATCCTTTTTTAATTCGTCGATTTTCCCGCGAAACGCTTTTTCCAGGTAGCGCGGCCGGATGGGAATAGGTTTCAGCAGCTTGCGGTGAACAAGCTCCTCCACAATGGACAGGTAATCCCCCTGGATTTTCCCGATCAGCAGCGGCTCCAGGTCTTTTCCCTGGCCGATGTATTCCAAGAGGTTGAGAAAACCTTTCAGGTACACGGCATCTTTGGTCAGGCCACCGCCCCGGTAGGCCCGCATGGTGGTTTTGAATGCGCTCTCGGGCGAAAAACGGTGTTTTTCCCGGAGAAGACTGCAGGTGTCCACGAA
>Ga0079224_100007574_pt1 | contig 14600 bp, 9 predicted proteins | sample Stecom2015_FD_80414 | JGI IMG/M metagenome (GOLD analysis project Ga0079224, IMG submission 80414) | Agricultural soil microbial communities from Utah to study Nitrogen management - Steer compost 2015 | ecosystem: Environmental > Terrestrial > Soil > Agricultural land | place: USA: Utah...
CGTGCAGCAGGTCCGCGTAACCGATGATCGCGTTGAGGGACGTGCGCAGCTCATGGCTCATGACCGTCAGGAACTGCGTCTTGGCGCGGTTCGCGCGCTCGGCCTCGGAACGCGCGTGCTCGGCCTCCGCGCGCAACTCTTCCAGGTAGGCGTTGCTCTGTTCGAGTTCCCCCAGGAGCTGCTGAGACTCTTCCATCTGGTGCTCGAGCTCCGTCGCGAGGTCCTCGGCCTCACGCGCACGGACCTCCGCCAGATGCCGCTTCACCCTCAACCTCGCAGTCAGTGTGCTGACGACGCTCGTCATGACGAGGAACGCTGCGAGGAGCAGGCCGTGGGCAGGCGAGTGGAGCGTGAAGATCCCACGCGGCGGGAAGAAGAAGAAATCCGCCGCGATGAGGGCGAGCACGCTCGCCAGCACGCCGGTCGCACGGCCGCCGTACCAGGCGCTCAGGAATACGCTCAGATAGAAGAAGAGGAAGATCGCGGGCAGGAGGATCGGCTCCATGAGGAGCGTCAGGACGAGCGCGCAGCCGGTGAAGACGAAGGCGGCGCCGATACGCAGGAGCGCCGGGCCCTCGTGCGGTCCCGCACGCTCTCCGGTGATCAGGGAGAAGACACGGCGCGCGAGGCTGCGGGGGTGCGCTGCGGAGGATTGCAGCATGGCACGCTCCTGTGGAAGGGAACTGCCGTGAGGGCTCGTGGGACGCCCGGGCGCCGGCCGCGTCGACTCTACCACGGTAATTCACGGCCTCGCGATTGGCAACGATCTCCCTACACAAAGTTCAGGGATTTCCTCACTGCGCCGCGTTCGACCTTCCGTTAGCTTGGAGATAGGTTGGATGCGAAGGCAAGGGACGGACTTTCGACAGGAGGCGCGGCCATGTCCAGGAAGGTGTTGATCCCGCTCGACGGATCGACTTTTTCGGAGCATGCGCTCCCCCTCGGCCTCGACCTGGCCCGCCGGCTGGGCGCCGAGGTCCACCTCGTGCGCGTTCACGAGCCGCTGGCCCCGCTCACCTACGCCGGCGAGGTCCCGATCTTCGATCCGGGCTGGGAGCATGAGCTCCGTACCCGTGAGGAGGAGTATCTGAGGGGCTGGGTCGACGTGGTCGGGGAGCGCGCCGGTCTGCGGGCGCACGGTGCGCTCCTGGACGGGACGGCGGTCGACGCGCTCGCGTCCTACATGCAGGAGGTCGAGGTCGATCTGGTCGTCATGACGACGCACGGCCGTGGCGGCCTGAGCCGATTCTGGCTGGGCAGCGTCGCGGATGGGCTGGTCCGCCGCGCGACCGCCCCGCTCCTGCTCCTGCGGCCCGAGGAGGAGCAGGTCGATCTGGATCGCGTGCCCTCGCTCTCCCGGATCCTGGTCCCGCTCGACGGCACCGGGTTCTCGCGGCAGGTCCTGGACCGGGTCGTCGTCCTCGCCCGCACGCTCGGCGCGGACCTCACGCTGCTGCGCGTCGTCGTGCCCGTCTTCACCCTGGGCGTCCCGCTCCCGCCGGCGTCGGCGGCGGAGGTGCCGCCCGCCCTGGAACGGGAGCGGTCGTTCGCGGCCGAGTACCTGGAGTCGGTCGCGGAGGAGGTGGGCGATCGGTCGTTGGAGGTGCGGACCGCCGTCGTCGTGCACCAGCAGCCGGCGGAGGGGATCGTCGAGTACGCGGAGTCGCACGACGTCGACCTGATCGCGATGGCCACGCACGGCCGGGGCGGGCTCGCGCGGCTGACGCTCGGGAGCGTCGCGGACAAGGTGCTGCGGAGCAGCCGCACGCCGCTCCTGCTCTACCGTCCGTCCGGCGAGCGGGCGGCGTCGGCGGGCGCTACGCCTCCCGCGAGGTCGGAAGGGTGAAGTGGACGGTCGTCCCGTTGCCCGGCTCGCTCTCGGCCCAGATCCGGCCGCCGTGGGCCTCGACGATCCCCTTGCAGATCGCGAGGCCGAGTCCGATCCCGGGCCCGTCGCCGCCCTCGCGCTTGGCCTTCCAGAAGCGGTCGAAGATGTGGGGCAGCGCGTCGGGCTCGATCCCGACGCCCGTGTCGGCGACGGCGAACCGGACCTCGGCCCCCTGCGCCGTCGCCTCGACCATCACTCGGCCCGCTTCGCCCGTGAACTTCAGCGCGTTGCCGATCAGGTTCGAGAAGACCTGGAGCACGCGCTCACGGTCGGCGAGGACGGGCGGGGTCGAATCCGCGCAGCGGTGTTCGAGCCGGATCCGCCTCGCCTCGGCGAGCGGCGCGAGCGCCTCGGCCGCGGCCCGGATGAGGTGCGCGGGGCGGTGGCTTCGACGGTCGAGGACGAGGTGGCCGGCCTCGAGCCGCTTGACCTCGAGGAGGCTGTGGATGAGCCGCTCCATCTGTTCGACCGACTGCCGGATCCCCTCCAGGTGCCGCCAGCCGCCGGCCGCGTCCTCCTCCGGCGGGCGGTGCTTGAGGAGGAGCGTCGTCCCGATCCGGATCGCGCTGAGCGGGTTGCCGAGGTCGTGGGACACGACGGCGAGCACGTCGTCCCGCGCCCGGATCGCCTGCTTCGCCTCGTCGTAGAGCCGTGCGTTCTCGAACGCGAGCGCGGCGATGAGCGCGAGCTCGCGGGCGAGCGCGAGATCGTCCAGGTCGTGGCGACGGGACGGTGACGCGCGGAAGAAGCCCATCGAGCCCTGGACGCGGCCGTGCGCGATGAGGGGGACGACGATCAGGGAGCGCATCCCGAGCCGGCGGAGGACGCCGGCGTGCTCGGCGTCGGCGGCCACCTCGTCGACGTACGCGTCGGGGACGTCGGCGATGAAGACCGGCTCCCGGTTCGCGAAGACGGTATGGGCCGGGTGCGCCGCGGTGACCGGGAAGCGTCGGAGCTCGGCGAGGAGCGGCGCGTGCTCGGGGTCGGCGTGCGCCATCTCGAGACAGCGGACGCCGCCGGCCTCGTCGGCCACGTAGATCACCGACCAGTCGGCCAGGATCGGCACGGCGAGCCGGGCGATGCTCTCGAGCGTCGCCTGGTAGTCGAGCGACGCGGCCAGCGTCGTGCCCGCCCGGGCCAGGAACTGCTGTGCGACCTCGATCCGCTTGCGCTCCGTGATGTCCCGGAGCACGACGGTGTAGATCCGCTCGCCGTCGATGTCGAGCTTCGAGATCGACGCCTCGGCCGGGAAGACCTCGCCGTTCCTGCGCAGCCCCGCGATCTCCGAGCGTTCGCCCATCCGCCTCGCGGCGACGGGTCCGCGCCCGAACGCATCGACGTGCGTGCGGTGGACGGCGCGCGCCTCCTCCGGGATCAGGATGTCGAGCGGGCGTCCGAGGACGTCCTCCGCGGCGTAGCCGAAGACCTGCTCGGCGCCCTGGTTGAAGTACAGGATCCGCTGCGCCTGGTCGACTGCGATGATCGCGTCGGCCGCGATCGCGACCATCTCCGCGAAGACCGCTTTGGAGATGCGGGGCGCCCCCGCCGCCGTCCCCGCCTTCGGCGGGTCGGGGGCGAGGACGCGATCCACGGCTTCGGGTCCTTCCGTGCGTGTCGAAGACATCGACGTCCAGGGAGCGCTGCGGGCCCGGCGAGTCGTCGCGCCGGGCCAGGGTCCCTGGAATATACAATGGACCCGGGGCGGGTCCAACCCGCGTCGGGGGGCGGGGCTAGCTGTCGGGTCGGAGGAGCCCCGTCCGGAGGGCGAAGCGGACCAGCTCGGAGCGATGGTTGAGCCCGAGCTTCACCATGATGCGCGAGCGGTACGTGTCGACCGTCTTCGGGCTGATGAAGAGCTTCTCGCCGATCTCGCTCGAGCTGAACCCCTCGGCCGTATAGCTCAGGACCTCGCGCTCGCGTTCGGTCAGCTTCTCGAGCGGGTCGGGCTCGCTCGGCTCGCCGCGTACCCGGAACCCCTGGAGCAGGAGCTTCGCCGCGCTCGGATAGAGGAAGACCTCGCCGCGGGCGACGGTCCGGATCGCGTTCGTCAGGTCCTCGTCCGCGCTCGTCTTCTTGACGTACCCGCTGCCGCCGGCCTCGAGCACGGCGAGCAGGTACTCCTCCTCGGCGTGCATCGTCAGGACGAGGATCCGGGTCGGCAGGTCGAGCGCCGCGATCTGGCGCGTCGCCTCGAGTCCTCCCATCCCCGGCATCGAGAGGTCCATGACGACGACGTCGGGCTTCAGCTTTTTCGCCTGTTCGAGCCCCTCCTCGCCGGTCGATGCTTCGCCGACGACCTCCATGTCCGGCTCGGCGTCGAGGAGCGCGCGCAGCCCCGCGCGCAGAACGGTGTGGTCGTCGACCAGCAGGATCCGGATCGGCTCAGACATAGCTCTCGGTTTCCGCCTTGGGTATCGTGACCCGGACCCGCGTGCCGTGTCCGGGCTTGCTCGTGATCTCGACTCGGCCGCCGACGTAGGACGCGCGCTCCTGCATCCCGAAGAGTCCGAGCCCGTGCGCGCCGTCGCGCATGACCTCGTCGACGGTGAAGCCCCGGCCGTCGTCCTCGACGACGGCCTCGATGAAGCCGGCGCGGCGCTTCAGCCGGACGCGGACGCGTCCGGCGTCGGCGTGGCGCACGACGTTCGAGAGCGCTTCCTGCAGGACGCGGTAGAGCGCGAGTTCCGCCTCGGGCGTGATCAGGTTGCCGACCGGCGCGAGGTCGATGTCGACCGCGATCCCGGTCACCTCGGCGAGGTTCCGGGCGTGCGACTCGATCGCGGGCGCGAGGCCGAGCATGTCGAGCGCGGGCGGCCGGAGTCCGCGCGCGATGCGGCGGACCTCCTCTGTCGCCTCGCCGATCGCGGCGCTGACCGCCTCGAGGTGGTCCTCGCGTACCGTCGGCTCCTTCGCGGTCCGGGCGAGGCGGAGCCGGACGCGGAGCGCCGCGAGCGACTGCGCGATCCCGTCGTGCAGCTCCCTCGCGATCCGCTTGCGCTCCTCCTCGGCGGCGTCGAGCGCCCGCGCCGCGATCTCGCGCAGCCGTTCGCGGTACGCGGCGCCGCTGTCGAGCATCCCGTTGAAGGTGACGACGAGCCGCTCGAGGTCGCGGTCCGCGACGGGCGAGAGCTCGGCGCGTGCGTCGAGGTCGCCGGCCTGGACCCTCGCGGCCGTCTCCTCGAGCCGCCGGAGCGGCGAGAGCGCGAGCCGGAGGATCAGCGCGTTGATCAGGATGCTGGAGAGGACCGCGGCGAGCGTCAAGCCCGCGAGCTTGGCGGTCTCGATCTCCTGCGGCGAGTCGAGGAGCCGGATCGTCACGATCGGGCCCGCGATCGCGACCGCTGCGACGATCACCGCGTTCGCGAGGAGGATCTTGTAGAAGAGCGGCACGCCGAGGATGGTGGCGACCGCCCTCTGCCACCGCCGCATCTCCGGCCGCGGAGGCACGATCGGGCCGAGCCGGATCGAACGGCCTTCGGTCCGGCCGCCGTTCCCGGTCCTCGCCCTTCCGTTCTCGGGTCCGATCCCTGTCCTCGAGTCCATCGCTCCTCGCCCGCAGCGCGCGACCGCCCGTGGTCGAAATCTACGCCTCCGCATCGCCCGTGTCTGTCGGGCGAACCGCCGTCCGGTGTAGGGATTTCCCCTACACGGTGCTCGGCCGGTGCCGGGACCGGCCCGGCCAGCGCCGGGACGGGGCGCGCGCTCCCCGGATCATACCCCTCGGCCGCGGGAAAGTCGCGCGGCACCGTCGCCCTCGAAGATGGGCTGGTTGCCGCGGCGTGTCTGTCGGGGATCGGCGGAATCCGTGTCGGGGAACCGCCTCACCCGGCTTCGTTCGGGATCCGGTAGATCAGGACGGGGCACGGCGCCTCGTGGACGACGGTCCGGAGCGTCCGGGCCCGTTCCGGTTCGGAGCGGCCGTGCCAGGCGAGGAGGATCAGGTCGGTTCCGTGTCGTCGTGCGAACTCGACGATCTCGTGGCCGGGATCGCCGTGGGCGAGGTGCATGGTCAGCCGCAGCCCTGCAGGGATGCGCCCGAGGCCGCAGACGCGTTCGAGGAACTCGCCGGCCCAGGCCGGCCACTCGTGCTGGGGCTGGTCGACGTAGCGGGGCACGGTGTACGTCCCCGGCTCCTCGGGTCGTGGTTCGCGCGGCTCGGCGACGTAGACGACGGCGAGTTCCGCGTGCGTGCGGACGGCGAGCTTCGCGGCGGGCGAGAATCCGACCGCAGTCGTGGGGGTGCCGTCGTGCGGGAGGAGGATGTGGTCGATCTCCCAGGGCCGGAACCCTCGCTCGGGCTGGACCAGGATGATCGGGTGCCTGGCGCGCTGGAGCACGGCCCAGGCGACGTGGCCGAGCGCGCCGTACGGTTTCTCCATCCCGGTGTGCGTGCAGAGCACGATCGTCGCGTCGTCCCAGCGCTCTGCCGCGCGCAGGATCTCGTTCTCCGGTGCGCCGGTCTCGAGGTCGAGGACGGTGTCCTCGAGCTCGTCCGGGGAGAGGCCGAGCGTGTCGAGCAGCTCGTCGGGCGGCGTGCGGCGCTGGGCGACGTGGAGGACGTGGATCGTGCCGTGCATGAGCGAGGCCAGCCGTCTCGCGACCGGGAGCGCAACGAGGGAGTGGCGCGTGCCGTCGAGGGGGACGAGGATCGTTTGCATCGGCTCACCCGTTCGCGGATTGCCAGGGTCCACGGCTCCCGCCCCGGTCCTCGGCCCAACGCGCGCCGTCGGGCCCGATCTCGGCCCGGAGTCGTCGGCCTCGCCACTGGAACGCGAAACCGAGGCCAGCCCATTCTCCGGGCAGGTGCGGGTCGAGTCGGATCCGGTCGCCGCGGGTCTCGAGCCCGGCGAAGCCGAAGACGGTCGCCTGCCAGAGTCCGCCGAGCGCCGCGGCGTGCACGCCGCCCGCCGCGTTCCCCATGTTGTCCGCGAGGTCGATCTCCGCGGCCTGGCGCCAGTAGCGCCTGGCGAGCGCGGTTTCGCCCAGACGGGCCGCGAGGAGCGCGTGGATCGAGGGGCTGAGGGAGCTGCCGTGCGCGGTGCGAGGATCGTAGTGCCGGAAGTTCGCCTCACGGACCTCGGGCGGGAACGCGTTCCACAGGAGGTGGATCAGCATCAGAACGTCCGGCTGCTTGATCGCCTGCGAGCGTCGGACCCGTTCCCGGCCCAGGATCACGTCGATCGGCGCGGTCCGGGGCTCGTACGCGTCCAGATCGATCTCGTCGAGGTCGTGATAGCCCTGGAACTGTTCGATCACGCCGGTCTTCGGGTCGAGGCCGGTGTACATCGCGGCGGCCAGTTCGGCCCAGCGGGCGGGCTCGTCCTCGCCGAGCCCGATCGCGCGGGCGAGTTCGCGCGACCGCCGCGGCCAGCGCTCGGCGAGGAGGCGGGCCGTCTCGACGCCGCGTTCGAGGTTCCAGCGCGCCATCCCGTTCGTGTACGCGTTGTCGTCCACGCCCTCGTGGTACTCGTCCGGGCCGATCACGTTGCGGATGTGGTAGCGTCCGTCCGCCTCGAGCCGCCCTCGGCTGGCCCAGAACCGTGCGGTCTCGAGGATGATCTCGGCGCCGGCCTCGAGGAAGAAGGCGTCGTCGCCCGTCGCCTGCCAGTAGTGCCAGACCGCGTACGCGATGTCCGCGCTGATGTGCACCTCGAGCTCGCCGGTCAGGATCTCGATCACCTCCCCGTTCGGGCCCATCACGTAGCGGGGCGTCACCTCATCGCCGGTGTCCGCGCTCTCCCAGGCGTAGAACGCGCCGTCGTACCCGAGCCGCTTCGCCTTGGCGCGCGCGGCGGGGAGCGTGTGGTACCGGTAGAGGAGGAGCGCGCGGGCCGCCTGCGGGTGCGTGTACAGGTAGAACGGGAGCATGTAGATCTCGGTGTCCCAGAAGACGTGCCCGCGGTACGCCGGCCCCGAGAGCATGCGGGCCGGGACCGAGACGCGCTCATCGTCAGGGTTCGACGCGGCGATCAGGTGGTAGCACGCGAAGCGGATCGCGCGTTGCGCGTCGTCGTCGCCGCGGATCTCGACGTCGGCGTCTCGCCAGCGGGCCCGCCAGGCGCGGGCGTGGGCCTCGATCAGCGCGTCGGCGCCCCGTCGCTCCGCTTCGGCCAGGTACCGGGCCGCCGCGGCGGCGGGGTCGGGTCGATCCCGCGAGGTGTACACGGCGACGAGCCGATCCAGGCGGTAGGTCTTGCCGGGCTCCACGTCCACGGCGTGGTGCTCGACGAGCCTGGCCGCGGACCGCTCGACGGAACGGACGGCCCCGGACCCCGGCGGCTCGAGCCGGCTCGTCGAGGCGATGGCGACGGTGATGCCGGTCGCGGCGGTCCGGAGCACGAGGACCGGGGCCGCATCGGGGTCGATCGGCAAGGCCGGGGGCGTTTCCGATGTCGGCGGGGCCGACGGCCCGTCGTGCGGCGGCCCGTCCGACGCATGCGGCGCCGGCCGCAGCGTGGGCGGCTCCGGGAGGATCGGCTGCGCGGCGGGCGGATACTCGATCCGGGGTTCGAGGGTCACACGTCCGCCGTAGTTCTCGGGGGTGAGCAGGACGGTCTGGAGGAGGAGGTGCCGGTCGGCGAGCGAGGCGAGCCGGAGCGCCACGACGCGTGTGATCCGCCCGTTCGCGTCCCGGTGTCGCCATTCCCGCCAGGTCGCCCCGTGCCGGAGGTCGAGGATCCGGCGGTGCTCGAGGATCTCGCCGTCCTCGAGTGTGAGGGCGTGCCCGGCGACCCGTATGCGCAGCCGCAGCCAGTCCGGCGCGACGGCGAGCGCCGGCAGCTCGCTCGACTCGGGCCAGATGTCGAAGACCCCGGCGATGAAGGTCGCCGGCGCCGAGAGCGCGCTCCCCTCGGCGAGCGAGCCGCGCGTTCCGATGTAGCCGTTCGCGATGGCGAAGAGCGACTCGATCTCGTGCTCGCGCGCGAGGTTGAAGCCCCGCTCGATCAGCGTCCACCCGGGCTCGTGCGGCGGACGGAGCGGGAGCCCGATCGAGGGGGGCGGCGGGGTGGGAGAGGGATCGGAGCGCACGGCGTCGGTCCCGTCATTCCGTGGATCGCTCGGCGCGGCCGTCCCCCGGGGCCCGGCGCTCCGGCGCCCGTCCGGTCCAGCGCCGGACCGTCTCCCCGTTCCTCTGGAGGAGCGGGAGCGCGACGTTGTAGACATCGATCCCGCCGGGCGTCCGTCCATGCGGCGTTCCGTAGTGCGCGTGGCCGTGGAAGACGACGCTCGCGTCGTACGTCTCGAGCGGCGGCAGGAAGCGCGAGGAGCCGAGCAGCGGGTAGAACTCCCGGGGCTCGCCCCGGATCGTCGCTGGGATCGGCGCGTAGTGCATGAGCACGACCTTCTCGTCGGTCGTCAACGTGCGGAGCGCGTCCTCGAGCCGGAGCGCCTGGTCGACCGCCTCGGCCACGAACTCGCGGAGCCGCGGCTCGCCCGCCGGGTTGATCGAGAAGCGTCCGAACCCGCCGCCGAACCCCTTGATCCCGGCGAAGCCGATCCCTTCAATGACCGTGTTGTCGCCGTCCAGGACGTGGACGCCCCGGTCCTCGAGGATCGCGACCAGCTCGTCCGCCTCGCCGCTCTCGTGATCGTGATTCCCGAGGACCGCGACGATCGGGACCTCGATCCCGGCGAGCGCGCCGACGACCTCCCGCATCTGGTCGGGCCGGCCCTGGTGCGTCAGGTCGCCGCAGAGCGCGAGGATGTCCGCGCTCCGGCCGAGCCTCGCGAAGAGCTCGACCAGTTCGCCCTGCGAGGTGCGGCCGGCGTGAAGGTCGCCGACCGCGGCGATCCGGATCGGCCGTGAGCGCTCCGCCGGGGCAGGCGGGGTAGAGGCCGCAGCATCCATGCCGCAGAGGGACGGCAACGGGCGTGCCGTGGTCGTGATCTTGCAGTCATGGAAGGGTAGAGCGGCGCCGCGCGGCCGCGTAGCTCAGTGGGAGAGCGCGGGGCTACAGACCCCGAGGTACGGAGGTTCGATTCCTCCCCCGGCCTTAGGGCAGAAAACGAGCCCCGCCGGCATCCGCCGACGGGGCTCCTTCCGTGGCCGGACGCTCGCCGGCGAGGACTACTGCCGGTCGCGGAACTGCTTCCAGAGCCGGGTGTGGCGGCTCTCGAGCGGGACCTCGAACCCGCCGATGATCGCGCGCTCGATGTTCGTCACGATCTGGAGCGGGTCGCCGTCGGTCACGATCAGGTCGGCGCGCTTGCCGACGTCGATGCTCCCCATCTCGTCGCCGAGCCCGAAGATCTCGGCCACGTTCAGGGTCACGGCCCGGAGCGCCTCGTCCTTCGGCAGCCCGAACGCGGCGGCCTTGGCCGCGTGGTACGGGAGGTTGCGCACGAACTCGACGCCATCGATCGCGATGGCGACCTTGACGCCCGCGGCGTGTAGGATCCCGGCGTTCTCCCACCGGGCCGTGACGGGGTCGTCCCGGTCCGACGTCGGGTAGAGCACATTCTCCAGGATGACCGGGATCTGGCGGCGCGCGAGTTCCTCCGCGACGCGGTAGCCCTGCTCGCCGCCGACGACGACGGCGTTGATCTCGGGGAACCTGTCGAGGAACAGGAAGAGCGAGCGGATCTCGCGCTCCGTGTTGACCCGGAAGAAGACCGGGAGCTGGCCGGTCACGGCCGGGACCATCGCCTCGAGGAGGATGTTGTCGCGGCCGGCGGCCTGCGCGTCGAACCGCGCGGTCGGATCGTCGCCCGTGCTCGGGTGCCGGGCGTAGAGCCGGGCGCGTTCGAAGAGCGCGATCAACTTCTCCATCCGCTCGCCTTCGAGCGTGCCTTGGTTCTCCTCGGAGACGGACTCAACGAAGACGGGCAGGTTCTCGCCGCCGCCGTGCCAGTGGCCGGATTCGAACGCCTCCTCCCCGCCGGGCCGGCCGCCCCGGCCCCGCAGCGGCTGGACCGGGAGCGAGACGACGAGCGCGGCGCGGTCGACGATCTCCATCCGCTCCGGCGTGTCGCCGACGTACTGGACCAGCGAGCCCATCCCCCGGATCACGCCGGTCCCGAACACGCTCATCCCGCTCGTGATCCCGTTCGCGCGCACGACCGGGATGTTCTCCGCGTGCGGGTGGATCCCCGTCAGCGCGCGGATGTGCGGGTTGAAGTCGCCGACCTCGCGGTCGTCACGGCTCGCGTTGAACGAGTCGATCTCGTTCATCCCGATCTGCGAGATCGCGTTGATCAGCCCCGGGTAGACGTGCTTGCCGGAGACGTCGATCCGCCTCGCCTCCGCGGGGATCTGGACCTCCGAGGCCGGGCCGACGGCCGCGATGCGGCCGCCGCGGACGACGACGATGCCGTTCGGGATCGGGGGCCCCGAGACCCGGTGCACCGTCGCGCCGACGAGGGCGAGGACGGACGACTCGGGCGCGGTGTAGCTCCCGGTCACCGTCGCCTTCGGCATCGCCTTCGCCGTGGGCTGCGCGACGACGGGCGTGGACGGCCGCCGGAGCGGGCGGACCGGCTCGCCGCGGGTCTCGGCCTCGCGGGTCCGGTCGTAGTAGACGATCCCGTCGACGATCGTCTTCTCGACGCGCGAGTAGACGTCGAAGGGGTCGCCGGAGAGGAGGACGATGTCGGCGTCCTTCCCGGGCTCGAGCGAGCCGATCCGGTCATCGAGCCGGAGCTGCTTCGCGGGGTAGAGCGTCAGCATCCGGAGCGCTTCCTGCTTCGGGACGTTCCCGTACTTGACCGGCTTGTGGAACTCGTAGACCATGAACGGCTGCAGCCACGGGATGTCCGAGTTCAGCGAGGTCAGCACGCCCTTCCCGTGCATGATCGCGGCGTTGTAGGGGATCGCGTCGTACGCCTCGAGCTTGTACTGCCACCAGTCGGAGAAGGTCGATGCGCCCGCGCCGTGCGCCCGGAGCTCGTCGGCGACCTTGTACCCCTCGAGGACGTGGGTGAACACGTCGATCGTGAAGCCGAACCGCTCCGCGATGCGCATGAGCATGACGATCTCGTCGCTGCGGTACGAGTGCGCGTGCACGCGGATCCGACCCTCCATGATGTCGACGAGCGCTTCGAGCCGCTCGTCGCGGCGCGGCGGGATCCGGTACCGCCGCGGGTTCCGGCGGTATTCGTCCCACGCCTCCTTGTACTCCTGTGCGGCGGTGAAGGCCTGGACGTAGATCGCCTCGACGCCGGCGCGCGAGGCGGGGAAACGCTGGATCCCGGCGCCGGGGCCGCCGCCGAAGTTCTTGCGCGTCACGTTCTCGCCGAGCGCGAACTTGACCGTGCGCGGCGCGCCCTCGACCAGGAGCTGCTTCGCCTCGTCCACGCCCCAGCGCGTCTTGATGATCGCGCTCTGACCGCCGATCGGGTTCGCGCTGCCGTGGAGGATCTGCGCGGTCGTGACCCCGCCGGAGAGGGCGCGGTAGATCCCGAAGTCGCGCGGGTTCAGCGCATCGATGATCCGGGTCTCCGGTACGATCGGCGAGGAGCCCTCGTTCGTGCCCTCCATCGCGATGTGCGAGTGTTCGTCGACGAGCCCGGGGATCGCGGTCAGCCCCCGGCCGTCGATGACGGGCACGCCGCGCGGGGCATCGAGGTTCGGCCCGATCGCGCGGATCACGCCGTCGCGCACGAGGATCGAGGCGCGCTCGAGGACCTCGCCCGTCGCCGTCCAGACGGCGTCCAGATCGCGGATGAAGAGGTCGCCCCGCCGGACCTGGATCGCGCCGGGCTCGATCTGGACCGTGCTCTGGGCCGCGGCGGGCGCCGCGCCGAGCGCCACGGTCCACGCAAGGAACGCGCTGGTGCGCAGGAAGTTCTTCATTCCCATGACTCCAGTGAGCTGGCTCGTGCGCGACCCGCGCCGGGCACGGGTCGCGGGCGGTTCGATACGGTGCGTCGCCATCAGCGCCCTCCTCCCGGACCCGAGCGGCGCCGGGCCTTCATGTCGACCGGGCCGAACGGGCTGCTGGCCTTCGCTTCGATCACATCGCCGCGGACGGTCCCCGTGAAGCGGAGTTCGACGACCTCTCCGCCGAAGTCCGAGATCAGCGTGAAGTCGACCGCCTCCCCGGACACGCTCCCGCCGCGGATCCGGAACGTCCCGAACTCCGCCGTCGTGACTGTGCCCTGGAACCCGTCGCCGGTGTGGTCCAGCTCCATCTCGCCCGAAATGGATCCCTCCGGTGCCGTGAACTCGACGCTCCAGCTCCCCCCGAGCGAGCCGGCGGGCGCGTCGGACCCGCCGCTCCTCGCGCTGCGGGTGTCGCCCTTCTCGAGGACGCCCTCGACGAAGGTGTAGGCGACCCGGGACCCCTTCCCGAAGATCGGGCCGCGCGTCACGACGAGGTTCGCCGGGAGCCCGGCCTCGATCCTCGCGAGGTGCGTCGCGCCGATGAGCTCGGCCGGCGTGATCGTGAGCGCCCGGAGCGCGTCCGCCTCCGAGAGCCCGTACTCGATCGCCTTCCGCACGCCCTCGTGCACGTCGCCCTCCCCGCCGCCGCTCGTCAGCGCGAAGCGGACGCCGACGCGGGCGAGGCGGCCCGCGTTTGCGTAGGCGTTCTCGATCCGCTCCTTCTCGCGCACGACCGCGGGGTCCAGCTCCGCGGCCGAGGCCGCGGTCGCCGTGTCCGCCTCCTCATCGGGCTTCCACCGTTCGGGTTTCGGAAAATCGACGGAGACGAGGACCGGTACGTTCGTCTGCTTCAGCCGGTCCGCGACGCGCCACGCCTCCTCGCCGCCGACGATGACGGGGCGGAGCCCGTAGCGTTCCGAGAGATCGAGGACGCGGCGGATGTCCTCGGCGCGGTCGACCGGGAAGTAGACCGGCAGCTCGCCGTCCAGCGCGGCCTGGAGGACCTCGTGGTCCGGGTCGTAGGCCGGCGTCGGGACGCCGCGCGGGTCGCGGGCGTACTCCGCTCGGATCGTCCGGTGGCGCGCAGCGTCCTCGAAGGCCTGGCGGTAGAACGCCTGGACCGCGAAGAGCGTGGCCGGGTAGACGCCGCGTCCGCCGCGGAGCGAGAGGACGGGGCCGAGCGCCGGCGTGTGGACCAGCTCCATCGGCGTCGCGGCGTCGGCACGGTAGATCAGGAACGCGCCGCGGCCGGGCGCGAGCGCGTCGGTCGGAAGCACGGCTCCGGCGACGACCCCCTGGCGACGCTGATCGCGCAGATCGGGGCCCGTCGAGGTCAGGTGATCGACGACCCGGCGGTGGGGCGTGAAGCCCTGCGCATCCCGGGGCGGTGACCACGCCTGGACCCGGCTGCGGTCGACCTCGACGCGCGGGAACTCGTACTTCGCGCCGCCGTGGAGGTCGATCAGGCCGGGGTAGACCACGAGCGAGTCGCCCTCGAGGAGCTGCGCGTCCGGCGGGATCTCCACGCCCGGTCCGAGCGCTTCGATGAACGCGCCGCGGATCACGAGGGTCACGCCCTCCGCCCGGCGGCCGTCCGCGTGGACCACGGTCACGTCCTTCAGCGCGTACGCGGCGGGCGCGGGCGGGTCCGTGTACTGGGCGCCGGCCCGGTCGGGCCAGGCCAGGAGCATCGCCAGCGCGAGGGCCGCGAGCCCCGGTGTCGTCCGGAATCGTGAACGTTCCATCATCAGGCAGGATCCTCGGAAGAACGGACAGGAACGCGTAAAGGTGTCATTCGACAATGATTGGCCCATCGCGGGAGGGCGTCAAGGATCGCCGCGCCGGGCCCGGGAGGGACCCGGCCGGCCCGGCGCTCGGGGCCGTGGAATC
>Ga0079224_100007575_pt1 | contig 14598 bp, 12 predicted proteins | sample Stecom2015_FD_80414 | JGI IMG/M metagenome (GOLD analysis project Ga0079224, IMG submission 80414) | Agricultural soil microbial communities from Utah to study Nitrogen management - Steer compost 2015 | ecosystem: Environmental > Terrestrial > Soil > Agricultural land | place: USA: Utah...
CCGCATGGACGCCCCCTCGCAGAACCCGGAACTCCGGTCCTTCCTGGAATCGCTGCACCCCGGGGAGCCCTTCTCCGGCGCCGTCGCCGCGATCGAGCGGTTCGGCGTGTTCGTGGCGCTGGACGACGGCCCCGGCCATCCCGTCTTCCCCGGCGCCGGGTTCATCACCGTCCCCGAGCTGTCCTGGCGGCGCATCGGTGCGGCCTCCAAGGCCGTCCATCGCGGGCAGCGCGTCACCTGCGCATTCCTCCGGTTCGACACATGGAACCTGGAGGCCCGGCTGTCCCTTCGGGCGATGCGGCCGGACCCCTTCCAGGCGTTCGCCGACCGCACCCCGGTGGGCGGAAGACTGCGCGGCCAGGTCACCGAGCTGGTTCCGTTCGGCGCCTTCGTCCGGGTCGCCGACGGCATCGAGGGACTGGTCCACCTGACGGAGCTCGCCCGGACCCCCGTGCCGGCCCCCGAGGAGGCCGTCCGGGTCGGCACGGCCCGGGCCCGCCGGTGGAAAGCGCGCGCCCGCCTCGGCGCCGCGCCCTTCCCGCATCGGGGGACGGGAGCGAAGCGCCGCGACCGGTGCGGAAAGGGGTCAGCCGATCGGGTCCGACCGCCGGCCGGGGGCGCGGGCGGCCAGCGCGAGGGTGCGGCGGGCCTGGCGGACCACGGCGACGTCGACGAAGCGGCCGTCGGGCAGCGCGAGGGCGCCCGTCCCGGTCTCCTCCGCCGCGGCGGCCGCCTCCTCGATCTCCCGGGCCCGGGCGACCTCGGCGGCGCTGGGCCGGTAGGCTGCGGCGATAACCGGGAGCTGGCGCGGGTGGATCGCCGCCCGGCCGAGCAGCCCCAGTGCCCGGCCCGCCCTGCACGACGCGGCCAGCCCGTCCGGGTCGTCGACCCGGGGGTAGACGGACTGCTGCGGGGCGGGCAGGCCGGCCGCGCCCGCCGCGACCACCACCCTGGAGCGGGCCCAGGCCAGCCCGGCCTCGTCGGCCACCCCCAGCTCCGCCGACAGGTCCGCCTCGCCCAGGCCGATGGAGGCCACCCCCGGATCCGCCCGGGCCAGCTCGAACGCGCGCTCGACCCCCTCCGCCGACTCCAGCAGGAGGTGCAGCGGCACACCCGGCAGCGCCGCCGCGGCGAAGCGCACCGCGCCGGGGTCGGCGACCTTGGGCAGCCGCACGCCCGCCACCCCCGGCAGGCCCGCCAGCGCGGCCAGGTCGGCCCGGCCCGCCTCGCCGCGCACGTCGTTCACCCGGACCTGCACCGGCACCGGTGTCGCCTCCCGGAGCAGGGCGGCCGTCGCGGCTCGGGCGCCGTCCTTGGCCGGGGCGGCGACCGCGTCCTCCAGGTCCACGATGACCGCGTCGGCCCCGGAGGCGAGCGCCTTGGCGACCCGGCCGGGCCGGTCGCCCGGGGCGTAGAGCAGGGTCAGCGGCGGTGCCGGGGTCACTTCACCACCCCTTCGGCGCGCAGCGCGGCGATCTCCGCCGCGGTGCAGCCCAGCGCACCGAGCAGCGCATCGGTGTCGGCGCCGTGCCCGGTACCGGCCCAGCGGATCGCGCCGGGCGTCCGGGACAGCCGGAACATGACGTTCTGCATGCGCAGCGGCCCCAGCTCGGGGTCGTCCACCTCGGTGATCGCCTCCAACGCCTTGATCTGCGGGTCCTCCATCAGGTCGGCGACGTCGTAGACCGGGGCGATCGCCGCCTGGGCCTCCTCGAACGCCGCCAGGACCTCCTCCCGGGGGCGGGCGCCGATCCACTCCGCCACGGCGGCGTCCAGCTCGTCGGCGTGCGCGGCCCGCCCGGCGCCGGTGGCGAACCACGGCTCCCCGATCGGCTCGGGCCGGCCGACCAGCCGCATCACCCGCTCGGCGATGGACTGCGCCGAGGTGGACACCGCCACCCACGACCCGTCGGCGCACCGGTAGGTGTTGCGCGGCGCGTTGTTGCGCGACCGGTTGCCGGTGCGCTCGGGGACCTCGCCGAGCTGGTCGTAGACGGTGGGCTGGGGGCCCAGCACGGTCAGGATCGGTTCGATGATGGACAGGTCGATCTGCTGGCCCAGGCCGCTCTCCTCCCGGCCGCGCAGCGCGGTCATCACCGCGAACGCGGTGGCCAGCGCGGTGATGCCGTCGGCCAGCCCGAACGGCGGCAGGGTGGGCGGGCCGTCCGGCTCCCCGGTCATCGCCGCGAAGCCGCTCATCGCCTCGGCGAGGGTGCCGAACCCCGGGCGGCGGGCGTAGGGGCCGGACTGCCCGAACCCGGTGACCCGCGCCAGCACCAGGCCGGGGTTGGCGGTGCTGAGCCGGTCGTAGCCCAGGTTCCACCGCTCCAGGGTGCCGGGCCGGAAGTTCTCGATGACGACGTCGGCACCGGCGGCCAGCTCGACCAGCAGCTCCTGCCCCTCCTCGGTGGACAGGTCGATCGCGGTGGTGCGCTTGTTGCGGCCCAGCACCTTCCACCACAGCGAGACCCCGTCCTTGGCGGCCCCGTGGCCGCGCGACGGGTCGGGGCGGCGCGGGTGCTCGACCTTCACCACGTCGGCGCCGTAGTCGCCGAGGAGCATGGCGGCCATCGGCCCGGCGAACAGCGTCGCCAGGTCGAGGACCCTGATCCCGTGCAGCGGCCCGGTCCCGTCGGTCATGGTCTTGCCCGCCTTTCTTCCGAGGTTCGTTCCTGCCTGTTCCCGGCCGCCTCCGCGGGGCCGGGGCCCGCGGCGCGACCGGGCGCGACCGGCCCGGATCGGCGCCGCCATCGCCCTTCCGCTCCCCTCCGTACTCCGGCCGGGCCCTTGCGGCCACGCTCTGCCCCTGCCGATCCCGGCCGTGCGACCGCACCGGCGCTCCCCCGCTCCCTGAAGCGCGGTGCCCTCCAGAACCGGGTCCGCCCGCCCCGCCGCCCGGTGCCGGGGCGGCCCTCTCGCCTCCCGCGGCGCCGCCGGAGGCCGGTGCCGCTCCCGAGGGGGTCACGGCCGCCGGTGCAGGGCCAGGGTGCGGGCGGTGAGCTCGTCGAAGGTGATCCCGTCGAAGCCGGTGAGGCTGCTGGCGACCCGGTTGCGCAGCGGCGCGGTCCAATAGGCGGGAAGGGCGTCCGCGCCGGTCAGCGCGCCGACCACGGAGCCGACGGTGGCGCCGTCGGAGTCGGTGTCCCATCCGGCGGAGACCACCGCGGTGATCGAGGCGGTGAAGTCGCCGCCGCCGTGCACCAGGGCGGCCGTCACCGCCGCCGCGTTGTTGACGCTGTGCACCCAGTGCAGGCCGGCGTGCCGCTCGTGCAGGGCGTCCAGGACCCGCTCGAAGTCGGGCTCGGCGCGGGCGAGGGCGGCCGCCTCCCACACCGCGGCGGCCATCCGCGACCCCGGCGGCAGCACCCGCGCCGCGCTCAGCACCGCCTCCTCCGCATCCGCGGCGACCAGGGAGGACGCGGTGAGCGCGGCAGCGTACATCGCCCCGTACACCCCGTTGGCGGTGTGGCTGAGCACCGCGTCGCGGTACGCGGCGCGCGCCGCGCCGGCCGGGTCGCCCGGGTTCGCCCAGCCGTGCACGTCCGCGCGGATCTGCGCGCCGATCCACTCCCGGAACGGGTTGCGGTGGCGGGCGGTGTCCGGCGGCTCCAGCCCGAGGAGGAGGTTGCGCACCGCGACCCGCTCGGCGGTGAAGACCCGCCCGGGCGGCAGCTCGCCCAGCCACATCCGGGCCACGTCGCCGGTGCCGAACCCCGGCCCGTACCGCTCCAGCAGGGCCAGGCCGAGCATCGGGAAGTTCAGGTCGTCGTCCTCGGGGGTGCCGTCGATGTTCTCCGCGAGGCTGGTGGGGGCGCTGCGCCGGTTCCACGGCCAGCGCCGCGCGACGGCCCCGGGCAGCCCTTCCGCGGTGAACCACCCCCGGATCGGCCAGTTCCCGGTGGCCTCGGCGATCTCCCGGATGCCCTCTCGCGGGATCTTCTCCACCGGTTTGCCCAGCACGCACCCGGCGGCCCGGCCGATCCAGGCGCCGCGCACCCGGTCGGCGAGGCCGGCCGGCAGCGGGGGCCGGTCCGCCCCCGCCCCCTCCGGCCAGTCCGGGCAGGCGGCGACGATGGCGTCCAGGTCGGTGGGCTCCTCTGCGGCGCTCGGCACCGGCAGCTCCGCCAGCTCGTCCAGGAGCCGCTCGGCCAGCGCCCGCAGCCGCGGGCCGGCCGGCTCCGCGGAGGCGCCGGCCAGCGGCGGGGCGCCGTGCCCGCCGGCGTCGCGCCAGCGCCGCTCCACCGCCGAGGCGTCCCGGCCGTCCTGGGCGGCCTGCCGCAGCTCGTGTCCGACCAGGTCCTCGGGCTGCACCCAGGTCATCCGCACCGGTGCGCCCCGCTCGGCCGCCGCGTCCCGCGCGGCCCCGCCGGGCCTCACCGCCGCCCCGCCGTCTCGTCGGCCGCGGCCGCCAGCTCGGCGAAGGCGCCCTCGCGCTCCCGGCGCCGCTCCTGGTCGTCCTCGCGGATCCGGCAGACCACCTCGGCCAGGTCCAGCGCCGGGGCCTCCAGGTCGGTGCGGCTGGCCGCGGCGACCCGGCCGCTCCACTCCTCGGGAACGGCCGCGCGCCCGCCGAGGGCGCCCGCCACGGCTCCGCCCATGCTCGCGATCGAGTCGGCGTCGCGACCGTAGTTGACCGCGCCCAGCACCGTGTCCCGGTAGTCGCCGCCGGCGATGAGCAGGAACGCCAGCGCCACGGGCAGCTCCTCCACGGCGTGCACCCGGCTCGGGCGGCGGGCGCCCAGCCCCTGGTCCCGGTAGGTGTCGGCGACGGTGTCGTAGGGCGCCATCGCGGCGCGCAGCGCCGGGGCCGCCTCCCGCCAATCGTCCAGCTCGCGGGCCCGCCCGCACACCGCCTCCAGTGCGGCGCGGGTGCCGTCCTTGGCCAGCCGGAGCGCCGTGTCCACCACCGTGCCGGGGGTCGCGCCGGGCCGCATCGCCTCGGCCACCGCGGCCGCGAAGACGCCGGCCGCCTCCCGCCCGTAGCTGGACTGGTGGGCGCCGGCCACGTCGACGGCCTCGGCGTAGGCGCCGTCGGGGTCGCCGGCGTTGACCACGCCCACCGGCGCCATGTACATGGCCGCGCCGCAGTTGACGATGTTGCCGACGCCGGCCTCGCGCGGGTCGACGTGGCCGTAGTGCAGCCGCGCCACGATCCACTTCTCGGCGAGGAAGACCCGCTGCAGCAGCAGCGCCTCCTCCTCCAGCTCGGGCACCCAGCGCCGCTCGGCCATCATCTCCGGCACCAGGTACTCGGCGACCGCGTACGCGTCCAGGTGCCGCCCGGCCTTGAGGTAGGCGCGCACCAGGGCGTGCGTCATCAGGGTGTCGTCGGTGATGTGCCCGTCGCCCTTGTGGTAGGGGGCGATCGGCCGGGCGTTGCGCCAGTCCTCGTTGAACGGCGGCACGATCCCCTCGACGGCGCCGCCGTAGCGCCGGCGGATGTCCTGGGGCGTCCACCCCTCGGTGGCGCCGCCGAGCGCGTCGCCGACCGCCGCTCCGACCAGACAACCGACGGCCTTGTCCTGCAGGCGGGTCAGCATGTCACCTTGCTCCTTCGTGCTGTTCGGGTTGGTCCGGCCCGGGGCCGTCCCCGCCGGAGGGGGACCGGTCGGCGAGCGCGTCGGCGAGCGCGACCAGGTCCAGCCCGGCCGTCTCCGGCAGGCAGCAGCCGGCCAGGGTGCGGCAGCGCTCGCGCCACGCCCCGGGCAGGGCGGAGTAGCCGCTCAGCGCACCGGCCAGCGCACCGGCCAGGGCCGGAAGCGAGTCGGCCAGCGGCGCGATGCAGGCGGCCGCGCCGACCGCGGGGCCGACCCGCCCGCCGGAGGCGGCGACCAGCGCCAGCGCGGCGGGCAGCGTGTCGGCCGCGGCCACCCCGTAGCTGTAGACGTGGTCGCAGACGACCGGCTCCAGGTCGGCGACGCAGCCGAACGGGTCGCCGGGGTGGGCGCCGGCGACCGCGAGGGCCTCGCGGGCGGTGTCTCCGGCGGCCGTGCCCGGCGGCAGCTCGGCCAGGGCCGCGGCCACGGCCTCCTCTGCGCCGCCCCCGCCCGCGGCGGCGGCCACCGCGGCGGCCACCGCCCGGGCCGCGGCCACCCCGTCCAGGGCGTTGGTCACCTCGGCGTCGGCCCGGGCCCGTCCGGCCGCGGCCGCCGGGTCCCCGGCGCAGGCCGCGCCGAAGGCGACCGCGCGGACCGCGGCGGCGTCGTCGAAGTGGTGCGGGTTGTCGTGCCCGGTGACCGGGGGCCGCAGCCCGCGCGCCAGGCCGTCCAGGGCGGTGCGCACCGAGATGCGGGACCGCACCCCCTCGGCTCCGGCCAGGCCGGTGAAGGCCGCGGCCCGGTCGGTGTCCATGGTCCGCGCGGTCCAGGCGATCCACTCGGCGTCGTCGGAGGGGCCCAGGGCCAGCGGCGCCGGGGGCTGGTTCAGCGCGAACGGCACCGGCAGCGCCGTCACCGCGTGCTCCTCGGCGAAGGCGTCCAGTTCCCGCCCGAGCCGCCGGGTCCACGGCGCGAGCAGCACCGCCCGGTGCCGCCCCGAGGGCCACCCCGCGGCGTCCCCGATCGCGGCGCCCACCAGGGCCCCGCGGATCCGGTCCCTCGTCATGGTCGGGTCCCGCCTTTCCTCGTCGTCGGTTCGGAGTCGCGCACCGGGCGGCCAGGCCCGGTGATGCTTTCGGATGAGCGGGCGGCCGCGAAGGCGGCACCGGCAAGACGACCCGCCCGATCCGCCCTGAGCGGGCCGCCCCGGACGGCTGCACGAGCGCGATCGGCGCGGCCGGCGCCGTTCATGCGGAACCTCCGCGATCGAGGGGTGCACGGAAACAGGCCTAGTGGGGGTTTTCCGCTCATCGCGGCGCCCCGGCCTTTCCCAGGCCCCGCGCCCACCCGCGCTGAACTCGGGGGTGTCGTCATTTTCCCGGCCCCTTCCCACCCGGGCAGGAGGCTCCCGCCTCCGCGGGCCGGGCAAAGATGGCGAGCCTGAGCTCACCGTCATCGGGGCCACGACGACGTTGCCCCCGGCTTGCTGCTTTTGCCCGGCCCATCGGCCCCGCCGTCTCGTGCGGGGCGGGTGTCCAGGGCCGGGAAAGAGCAACGGCCCTGGGCCCGACGGGGTGGCGCTGCACCGGAACGGCGCCTCGCCTCCGCTGCCCGGCAGGACCCTCCGGTCGCCCTGCAGGTGTGCCGGCGGCGAGGACGGCGCCGCCGGTCCACCTGCCGGAGCGCCCGGGCGCGCGGCCCCGCCGGCGGACGGGGCCGCGCGCGTCCCGGGCGGCGCCGTCATCGGGCGGCCCGCCCGTACTCGGCCCGATGCCGGGCGGCGAGCAGGTCGGCGGCCTCGACGACGTGGCGTCCGGCGACCGAGGGCAGGCAGGCGCCGCGGAGCGGGCCGATCGCCGCGGCCCAGCGCTCCGGCACCCCGGAGGCGCCGCGGGACGCCCCGGACAGGGCGCCGGCGATCGCCGCCGTGGTGTCGGCGTCGCGGCCCAGGTTGGCGGCGGTGGTGACGGCGCCCTCCACCTCTCCGCCGGCCGCCAGGAACGCGGCGAAGGCCAGGCCGACCGCCTCGGGCGCCAGGTCAGTCCACGGATAGTGCGGGGTGACCAGCGCCGCGTGCAGCGCCCGCTGGAAGTCGCCGGCCGGCGGGGCGCCTCCGGCCGGCGGCGCGGCGGTGCGCACCGCCTCCTCGGCGGCGTTCAGGTTCCGCGCGGTCCAGGAGTCCTCCGGGACGGCATCGAGCGCGGCGGCGAGCACACCGCCCGGGGCCGCCCCGGCGGCTGCCGCCGCGACCCCCGCCGCCACCGCCCGGCCGCCGAGGACGCCCTCCCCGGAGTGGCTGACCGCGCCGTCCTCCGCGACCAGCCGGGCCGCCTCCGCCGGGTCGCCCGCGGCGAGCAGGCCGTAGGGGGCGGCGCGCATCGCCAGGCCGTCGGACCAGCCGTGGTGGTGGCGCAGTCCCGAGGCCGGCGGGCGCAGCCCCCGGCGGAGCGCCTGGGCCGCGCCGAGCTCGGAGAACCCGGCGCCGCGCATCGGCCCGTCGATGACCAGCACGTGCTCCCGGTAGGCCTCGGCCACGTGCTCGGAGGTCAGGCCGCGGCCGTGCCGGGCCAGCAGCAGCGCGGCGAACACCGAGTACTCGGTGTCGTCGGTGCCCGGCGCGGTGCCGTCGGGGCCGGTCTCCAGCTCGGTGAGCCGCCCCCAGCGCCGGGCGATCTCGGCCAGCTCCAGGTTCTCCGCGGGCCGCCCCAGGGCGTCCCCGGCCGCCAGGCCGAGCAGGCAGCCCCGGGCCCGGCCGGTGATGTCCGCGATCGGTTCCCGCATCTCCATCGCCCCCCGTTCGCACGCCGTCTGGGCGCGGCGGTCAGTAGTTGTAGCGCTCCAGGACCTCGTTGCCCTCGCTCTCCAGCCGCTCGCTCAGCTCGTCGATGTCGATCTGGTCGTTGAAGTACTCGTCCAGCGCGGCCTGGGCGACCCGGTTCTTCCACTCGTCGTAGCCGTTGACCTGCAGGTAGGGGGCCATCACCAGGTCGTCGGCGCTGGCCGAGGCCACGTCCCAGCCGTGCTCTTCGGTGTTCAGCTCGGGCGCCGAAGCGGCCTCCTTGCTGGTGGGCAGCAGCCAGTCCCCCAGGGCGAGGTCGACCTGGTTCTGCGCACCGACGAAGTAGGCGACGAACTCGGCCGCCGCCTCCGGGTCGGTGCTCTGCGCGGCCACCGACAGGGTCTGGGAGGTGGCGCCCTGCTCGGCGGTCTCGCCGACCAGCGGCGGGATGAGCACCCACTCGAAGTCGTCCGGGGCCTGCTCCTCGACCTGCTGGCGGGCGAAGACCCCGGCCTGCACCATGGCGTAGTCGCCCGCGAAGAACCCCGGGAGCAGGTCCGAGCCGGCCATCCCGATCGTCTTCGGCGAGGCCGTCTCGTCGACGTAGATCTGGTCGTGGATGCGCTCCAGCACCTCCCGCTCGGCGGCGCCCACCTCGGCGGTGGCGTTGCCCTCCTCGTCGACCTCGAAGAACGTGCCGCCGTAGTTGAGCGAGAGGTTCAGCACCCGGTTCACCGAGTTGCCCAGCGGCCACCCCACCCCGTAGGTGTCGCCGTCGGTGAGCTCCCGGCTCGCCTCGGCGAACTCGTCCCAGGTCCAGGGCTTGTCCGGGGTGGGGATGCGGACGCCGGCCTTCTCCAGCAGCTCCCGGTCGGCGATGAAGACCTGCGACTCCTGCAGGAACGGGGCGCCGACGATCTGGCCCTGGTAGGTCGCCGACTCCCAGGCGGCCGGGCGGATGTCCTCCTTGACGTCCCCGGGCAGCAGGTCGGTGAGGTCGGCCAGGTAGCCGCGGCTGGCGAAGTCGGCCAGCGCCGGCGAGTCGTTGTGGATGATGTCCGGCGGATCGCCCGCCTCGAACCCGGTGGTCAGCTGGTCGTTGACGTTGTCCCAGCTGCCTTGGACGTACTCGACCCGGACGTCGGGGTTGGCCTCGTTCCACTCCTCGACCAGCCGCTTGTTGGCCTCGACCGACTGCTTCTGCCAGGCCAGGCTCAGGAACCGGAGGGTGGCCTCGCCGCCGTCCTCGGCGCCGGAGCCGCACGCCGTGAGCAGCAGCGTCCCCGATAGCGCGGCGGCGGGGAGGGTCAGTGTGGTGCGTCGCATGGGAGGGTCCTCCTGTGGCCGGTCCCGCCGGGCGGCGGGCTGGGGGGTGTGCGCGGCGGGGTCACCCCTTCACCGCGCCGGTGACCGCGCCGCCCTTGAGGCGGCGCTGGATGAAGGAGAAGAACAGCAGGCTGGGCAGGGTCGCCAGGACCGAGGCGGCGGCCAGCGGGCCGAGCCGGACCACGCCTTCGGGCCCGGTGAACCGCACCAGGGCCAGCGGCAGCGTCTGGATCTCGGGGTCCTTGAGCAGGATCAGCGCGAACAGGAACTCGTTCCAGGAGGAGACGAAGCCGAACATCAGCGACGCGGCCACCCCGGGGGCCAGCAGCGGGGCGATGACGCTGAGCACAGTCCGCCACCGCCCGGCGCCGTCCACCGCGGCGGCCTCCTCCAGCACCCGCGGCACCCCGCGGACATAGCCCTGCAGCATCCACAGCACGAACGGCAGGCAGAACGTGACGTGCACGATCACCAGCCCCGGCAGCGTGTTCACCAGGCCCATCGCGCGCAGCACCATGAACAGCGGGATGATGACCAGGATGAACGGGAACACCTGGCTGACCAGCACCCAGCCCAGCGCCGCGGAGTTCACCCGGGACCGGTACCGGGCCAGCGCGTAGGCGGCGGGCAGCGCGATCGCCACCACCAGCGCGGCCGAGGCCAGGGCGACCACCAGGCTCCGCTGGGCGGCGCCGACCAGGTCCTGCTCGCCGAAGGCCGCCGCGAAGTTCTGCACCGTCGGCGCCCCGGGGATCCAGGTCGGGTCGAGCAGCGCCATCTCCTGGGGCGTCTTGAACGCGGTGGAGACCAGCCACACCAGCGGGAACCCGAGGAAGACCAGGTAGCCGCAGAGGGCGAGGTACTGCAGTCCGCGCGCCGCCGCGCGCCCGCTTCGCGTGCTCATTCCGCCTCCCGCATCCGCCGGCGCAGGTACATGCCGAGCACCGCGAGCACCACCAGGACGATCGCCACGCCCATCGCCGCCGCGTAGCCGAAGAACCCGTAGCGGAACGCCTCCTCGTAGGCGTAGAGCATGGGCAGCCGGGTGCGGCCGCCCGGCCCGCCCTGGGTGAGCACGTACACCAGGGCGAACTCGTTCATGTTCCACACGAAGTTCAGCGAGGTGATGGTGGTGATGACGGTGCGCAGCTGGGGCAGGGTGACCGCGCGGAACCGCCGCCACACCCCGGCCCCGTCCACCTGGGCGGCCTCGTGCAGCTCCCGGGGGACGCCCTGCAGGCCGGCCAGCAGCACGATGGTGGTCTGCGGCATGCCCGTCCACACGCCGACCACGATGATGGCCGGTAGCACGTAGGAGAAGTCGTTCAGCCAGTCGATGCCGCCGGAGACCAGTCCGGCGTCGCGCAGCGCGGCGTTGAGGATGCCCGCATCCGGGTGGTAGACGAGCTTCCACATCAGGCCGACGATCACCGGCGGCATCGCCCACGGCACCATCGCCAGGGTGCGGGCCACCCAGCGCAGCCGCAGGTCCAGGTCGAGCAGGAGGGCCAGCCCCATGCCCGCCAGCAGCTGCAGCGCGGTGACCCCGACCGACCAGACCAGGCCGATCCGGAACGACGCCCAGAAGTCGCCGTCGGCCAGCAGGTCGGCGAAGTTGCCCAGGCCCACGAAGCCCGCGTCGACGTTGAGCCCGGCCCGGGCGTCGGTGAGGGACAGGTAGAAGCCGTAGAGCAGCGGCGCCACGCTGAACAGCACCACCGGCACCAGGGCCGGCGCGATCAGCGCCCAGGGCGTCCCGCCGCCGGTCCGCTGCCTCCGGCGCGGGCGCCGCGCCGCGGGGCCGGGCGGTTCAGTCCGCGGCGGGGCGGCCGTCGGCGGTGCCATGCTCACCTCCCGTGGAGGCGCGCACCACCAGGTGCGGGGCGACGGTGACCACCCGCGGCGCGAGCAGCGCGTCCGGGTCGGCCAGCCGCTCCAGCAGCAGCGCCGCGGCGCGCCGGCCGCGTTCGGCCGACCCCAGGCTGACGCTGGTCAGCGCCGGCCAGGAGGCCGCGGCCAGGTCGGTGTCGTCCATGCCGACCACGGCGACGTCGTGCGGGACCGCGAGGCCGGCCGAGCGCAGCTCGTCCAGGACGCCCAGGGCGATCAGGTCGTTGGCGCAGAGCAGCGCGTCGGGGATCGGGGCGCCGCCGTGCAGCATCCGGCGCATCGCGGCGGCGCCGGTGGCCCGGTCGAAGCCGCCGACGTGCACCAGGTCCTCGTCGACCGGGAGGCCGCGGCGGGCCATCGCGGCCCGGTAGCCCTCGTCCCGGGCGCCGCCGGGCACGGTGTCCAGCGGGCCGTCGACGAACCCGATGCGCCGCCGCCCCAGGCCGAGCAGGTGGTCGACGGCCAGCTCCACGCCGGTGCGCGAGTCGGCGCGGACGTTGTCCACCGGGCTGTCCTCGGACAGCGAGCCGATCACCACGACCGGGGCGGGGGCCTTGCGGAACTCGGCCAGGTGCCGCTCGGTCACCCGGATGGGGCTGATGATCAGCCCGTCGGCGTAGCGCTGCCCCAGGCCGCGCAGCACCTCGATCTCCTCGTCGGTGTCGGCCCCGGTGGAGTGCAGCACGAGCCGGTAGCCGGCCTCTTTGAGCACGGGCTGGATCTGGCGGAGCATTGCCAGGTAGACGGGGTTGCCGATGTCCTCGACGGCGAAGGCGACCTGGTCGGTGCGGCTGGACTTCAGCGACCGGGCGACGGCGTTGGGCACGTACCCGACCCGCTCGGCGGCCGCCATCACCCGGATCCGGGTCTCCTCCCGCACCGGTTGCCCGTTGAAGACCCGCGACACCGACGCGATCGACACCCCCGCCTCTTCCGCGATGGTGATGACCGTCGGGTTGCTGCGCGCCACGCCTCCACCTCCCTGAGCAGGCCAGATGCAAACCGTAAACGTTTACAGAAGAGGTCCGGAAAAGACCTGTAAACGTTTACTGCTGGAATGCGGTCCATGCAACAGCAGCCCGCCTCCGCCGTCAATCCGCGTTGCAGACTCGTTACACGTCCAGCTCAGCAGGGGCATGCCCGGTCCCGGCCGCCGAACCGGCCGCACACCGCGGGCCCGGCCCCGGCAGGGCGCGGCGCCCCGCTTCGGCGGTGGCGCGTTGCGCGGATGCCGGGCGCGGCACCCGTGCGGGACCGCCCCGGCCGCACCGATCACCCCGCCCGGCCGGCCGCCGCCGGAGGTCCGGCCGGCCGGGCGCCGGAGACGGGCGCGGCGGGGTCCGGCGTCAGCCGTCGATCGCCTGGTAGAGCCTGGTCTAGAAGTCGTGGATGAGCCGTGCCGGGTCCGGGACGGACCTCCCGACCCGGGTGAGCAGGATTCCGATGAGCCCGTTGCCCGGGTCGGCGTAGGCCGAGGCACCGGTTCCGCCGTCCCAGCCGAACCGGCCGATGGGCGCGTAGTCGCCGCGGTGGGTGCGCACGGCCGTTCCGAGGCCCCGGCCTCCGTGCCGGCCCTGGCCGAACGACACGTGGACGTTGTCGGCGGCCATGGCGGTCCGGGCCGGCACCCGGCTCGCCCGGACCGCCCGCCGGGGCGTCGACGTCCTCGGCGGCGGCACCCCGGCCGCCACCCGCCTGGAGAACATCGCCCGCTTCCTCGGCTTCGTCGGCGAGAGCACCACCCGCACCGCGGAGCAGGCCCGCGACCTCCTCCGCACCGGGCCCGAAACGCCCCGGGCCACCCCGCGGAACCGGGCCGGGACCGCGGTCAGATCGCAGGTAGGGGCCGTTGATCTTGGAGGTGCCGACGCCCGCCCCTTCCTTCGCCGGTCTTGGCGTCGCGGGGGTATCGAACCGCTCTGATGCCCCCGCAGCGCCAAGACCATCGCCCTCGCCGGGGCGGCCGGGATGCCGCCTCGGCGCCCTTCCAGGACGCCCGGCCTCCTGTACCGCCGGGCGGTGCTCGGCCGGCCGATGCCTCCGGGCCCGGCGGAGGCGGGCGGCGTGCCGGCACGATGACGTCGAGCCCCGGCCTGCCGCCCTTTCCCGACCCACCGGAGGCGGACATCCGCACCCCCGGGAAGGGGCCGGGAAAAGACGACGGCCCTGAGCTCGACGGGGCGGCGCGGGGGCCCGGGGGCGCCGGGCGGCCCGGGCCTGACGCCCCTCAGCGGCCCCGCTCGTCGCGTCAGCGGCCCCGGCCGTTGCGCTCCCGCCACTCGGCGACGATCTGCTCCACGTCGAACGGCATCATGTTCAGCGCCGGACCGGACTGCGGCGTCCTCACCGTCTCGACGATGGTCTCGTTGACCTCCTCGATGATCCGCCGGGCCTCGGCCTCGGTGCGGGCGCCGACCGCGGCGGCGCGCGCCTCCTCGGCCTCCTTGCGGACCTGGAGGGCGCGGGGCAGCGGGGCCCCCCCTCCTCCTGCACCTTCTTGCGGACCCACCACAGGTCGTCGCGGGGCCGGTCGATGTCCGGGATGGGCTTGCCGGCGCCGGGCAGGTCGTCGAACTCGCCGCGCTCGGTGGCCTCGCGGACCATCTTGTCCACCCAGCTCTCGAACTCCATCCCCGCCGGTTTGCGCTCGGTCACGTCCTGCTCCTCCCTGCCGCAGGCCGGGCGGACGCCCCGCCCCCTCCGACGGTAACCCGGCGCCGCGGCGCCGTCCGGCCGGGGCCGCGGAGCACCGCCGGCCGGACCCGCACGGGATCGGGAGGAAGCAGGGCGCCTCGACACCGCGGGACGGGACCGGACGCGTCCCGCCCCGCCGCGGCACCGCCGGGTCAGGGCGGCACCAGCCGCCCGTCCACCCGGCGCGGCACGTCCACCGGGCCGTCCCGCAGCTCCTCCGGCAGTGCCCACCCCGGTGCCCCCTGCCAGGTCACCGGGCGCAGGAACCGCCGGATCGCGCTCGCCCCCACCGAGCTGTGCGGGGCGCTCGCCGACGGCCACGGCCCGCCGTGCGTCTGCGCCCACGACGCCCGCACCCCCGTCGGGAAGCCC
>Ga0079224_100007577_pt1 | contig 14598 bp, 10 predicted proteins | sample Stecom2015_FD_80414 | JGI IMG/M metagenome (GOLD analysis project Ga0079224, IMG submission 80414) | Agricultural soil microbial communities from Utah to study Nitrogen management - Steer compost 2015 | ecosystem: Environmental > Terrestrial > Soil > Agricultural land | place: USA: Utah...
ACCTTCCGCACCGCCGACATGGTCGGGCTCGACACCATGGCGCACGTGGTCGACAACTGCCACCAGGTGCTGACCGACGACGAGGACCGCGAGGTCTTCGTGCTGCCGGCCTACGTGCGCACCATGCTCGAGCGCAAGCAGCTCGGCGACAAGACCCGGGGCGGCTTCTACCGCAAGACGCCGGCCGGCATCGAGACGCTCGATCCGAAGACCGGCGAGTACCGGCCCAAGGGCGGCAACCCGGACATCATCAAGACGTGCAAGCAGATCGCCAAGGAGCCGGACGCGCGCAAGCGGGTGGCCGCGCTGCTGTCGGCCGACGGCGAGGTCGGCGCCGCCGCCTGGGCCATCCTGTCGCGCAGCATGGGCTACGCGGCGCGCCGCCTCGGCTCGCACCAGGGCGCCATCTCCGACGACGTCGCCGCGGTCGACGCCGCCATGCGCTGGGGCTATAGCTGGGAGCTCGGCCCGTTCGAGACCTGGGACGCGCTCGGCGTGCGCGAGACGGTCGCCTCGATGCAGAAGGAAGGGGTCGCGGTCGCCGCGCCGGTCGTCGAGATGCTCGAGCGCGGCATCGATCGCTTCTACGACGGCAGCGGCAAGGTGTACGACCTCACCGCCCAGAGCTACCGGGCGCTCGAGCGCGACCCGCGCGAGGCCACCCTCACCGTGCTGCGCCGCGGGGAGGCCGCGGTGCTCAGCAACAACGGCGCCGAGGCGTGGGACATCGGCGACGGCGTCCTCTGCCTCACCTTCAAGACCAAGGCGAACAGCATCGACGCCGACGTGGTCAAGATGATCCACCAGTCGGTCGACCGGGCCGAGCGCGAGTTCCGCGCCCTCCTGCTCGCCAACGAGGGGGATCACTTCGCGGTCGGCGCCAACCTGTTCGTCATCGCGATGGCGGCCGGGCAGAAGAAGTGGGACGACATCCGCCAGGCGGTGCGCGACTTCCAGGGCGCCACCCAGCGCATGAAGTACGCCACGGTGCCGGTGGTGACCGCGCCCTACGGCATGACCCTGGGCGGCGGCCTCGAGCTGTGCCTGGGCGCCGCCGGGGTGCAGGCGGCGGCCGAGACCTACTCCGGGCTGGTCGAGGTCGGCGTCGGCCTCATCCCGGGCGGCGGCGGCTGCCTGAACCTCATGTGGCGCGCGCTCGAGGGCATCCCGGCCGGGGTCGAGTACGACGTCTACCCGCTGGTCACCCAGGTGTTCAAGAACATCGCGACCGCGAAGGTCGCGACCAGCGCCGGCGAGGCGGCCGAGCTGGGCTACTTCCGCCGCACCGACGGGGTCTCCTTCGACCGGGCGCGGCTCTTGTGGGAGGCCAAGCGGCGCGCGGTCGGGCTGGCCGAGGCCGGCTATCACCCGCCGGTGCCGCGCGCCTACCGGCTGCCGGGCGAGAGCGGAATCGCGACGCTCGGCCTGCTGGTCAACACGATGATCTCGGCCGGGATGGCGTCCGAGCACGACGGCGTCATCGCGCGCCAGCTCGCGCGCGTCCTGTGCGGCGGCGCGTCCGGCGCCACCCACGAGGTGTCCGAGGACGAGATCCTGGAGCTGGAGCGCGAGGCGTTCGTCAGCCTGTGCGGCGAGCAGAAGACGCAGGAGCGCATCCAGCACATGCTGATGCACAACAAGCCGCTGAGGAACTGAGAGGCAGTCATGGCAGAGAACGCGAGAGACGTCGTCATCGCCGCGCCGGCGCGGTCGGCGGTCGGCCGCGCCCACAAGGGCGCGCTGCGCTACACCCGGCCGGACGAGCTGGCCGGCCAGGTCATCCGCGCCGTCGTCGAGCGGGCCAAGATCGACCCGGCGCTGGTCGAGGACGTGGTGCTCGGCTGCGCCATGCCGGAGGGGGAGCAGGGGCTGAACGTCGCGCGCCTGGCGGCGCTGCTCGGCGGGCTGCCGGTCGAGACCTCGGCGCAGACCATCAACCGCTTCTGCTCGAGCGGGCTGCAGGCGATCGCCACCGCGGCCGGCTCGGTCGCGCTCGGCCAGCACGATGTGGTGCTGGCGGGCGGGGTGGAGTCGATGAGCATGGTGCCGATGACCGGCTTCCACCTCAGCGCCTCGCCGGAGCTGATGGAGAAGATGCCGAGTGCGCACACGCCGATGGGCATCACCGCCGAGAACCTGGCGGCCAGGTTCCAGATCAGCCGCGAGGACTCCGACAAGTTCGCGCTCGCCAGCCAGAAGAAGGCGTCGGCGGCGATCGCGGCCGGGCGGTTCGCCGAGGAGATCGTGCCGGTGCAGGCGGTCGGCTACGGCGCCGGCGGGCGCGAGACCACCACCTTCCAGGTCGACGAGCTGCCGCGGCCGGACACCACCCTCGAGGGGCTGGCGGCGCTCAAGCCGGCGTTCGCCGCCAAGGGGACGGTGACCGCGGGCAACGCGTCGCCGCTGAGCGACGGCGCGGCGGCCTGCATCGTGACGACGCGGGCGCGCGCGGCCGAGCTCGGCCTGCAGCCGATGGCGGTCTTCCGCGGCTACGCCACCGCCGGCGTGGATCCGGCGATCATGGGGATCGGCCCGATCCCGGCGGTCAAGAAGCTGCTCGAGCGCGCCGGCCTCGGCATGAAGGACATCGACCTGGTCGAGCTCAACGAGGCGTTCGCCTGCCAGGCGCTCTACGTGCAGCGGCAGCTCGAGATCCCGGACGACAAGCTGAACGTCAACGGCGGCGCCATCGCGCTTGGCCACCCGCTCGGCTGCACCGGCGCCAAGCTGACCGCGACCGCGCTTCACGAGCTGCGCCGGCGCAAGGGCACCCGCGCGATCGTGACGATGTGCATCGGCGGCGGCCAGGGCGCCGCCGGCCTGTTCGAGGCGGTGTAGCCGGCGGCAACGCGCGCAGCGCTTGCGCCGCGCTGACCCGGCGGCGCAGGTCCTGCGCGAAACCGGCGCTCGATCGCCCCCTCGAGGCCGCTGCGCGCGGCACGCAGGTTGAAGTTGACGGCGGCCAGGTAACGACCATGGCCGCCGCTCTCACACTCACCTGTCTCCCCGCCCTGTTCCTCTGCGCGCTGCTCGGCCTGACCTTCGGCGCCGGCAGCGTCGGGCCGCTGACCATCTTCGCCCTGCTGGTCTTCCTCGGGCTCGCCGGGTTCGTGGTCGTGATCAGCCTGCGGATGACCTACGAGTTCGACGCCGAGAGCGAGGCCGCCGGCGCGGAAGACGATCCGCGCCCGGCGTCGTGAACGAACGCGGTCGAGCGAGAGGCGCAGCGGGGCTCAGAACCACAGCGCCGCGCCGCCCTGGAACGAGGGAGCCAGCCAGCCGTCGCCCAGCGCGTAGGCCGGCTGCGCGGTGATCTCGAGCCACAGCCGGCGGCCGGACAGCGGCAGCTCGACGGCGAGCGTGCTGCCGGGGCGGAGGATCCACCGGGCCGCCCCCGCGACCCCGGCGAACATCGTGAGCGGGCCGGTGAGCTCCACCGAGGGGCTGGCGGCGGCGATCAGGCTGACCCCGGACGGCGCGAGCTGGTACTCGACGATGAGGCGCGGGATCGCGCGGGCGTAGACCAGATCGGTCGTGTTGTTGCTGACCGGCTGGTAGCCGAGGGCGAGCCCGCCGGCGGCGGCCAGGCGCAGCCGCGCGCCGGCCGCGCCTCGCAGCGCGAACCGGGTGGACAGCTCGGCGCCGGTCAGGTGGAGCTTCCCGACCAGGTCCACCCCCGGCCGCAAACCGCGCTGGACGCTCAGTTCCGGGCTCGGCAGCGCGATCGGGTCGCGGCCGCGCTCGACCACCAGGAGATCGACGGCGAGGCCGACCTCGCGCTCGCCCGGGGCGACCGGCGTGGCGTCCATCCGGGTGGAGTAGCTGGTGCACCCGGCGGCGGCGACCGCGAGCGCCGTCACCGCCCGCCTCACGGCGGCACGATCTCGACCCAGATCGGGCGGTGATCGCTGCCGGCCTCGCCGGTGTACGTTTCGCTCGCGACCGGCTCGACATCCCGCCCGAAGACGTAGTCGAGCGTGACGTCGGTGATGCCGAAGGCCGACCCGGTGTCGGTCGCGCCGTCGCTGATCCAGGTGAAGCCGTGCTCGCCGAACAGCTCCAGGGTCTGATCGGCGCTGTCCGGATCGCCGGTGTTGAGATCGCCGCCGATCAGCGTGGGCCCGGCGAGGCCGGCGGCGTCCTCGAGGATCGCCTCGGCCTGATCGAGCCGGGCGCCCAGCCCGAGGCTCGGCGTGGCGGCGTGGGTCGAGTAGACGGCCAGCCCGCCGCCGACCGCGATGTGGGCGGCGACCGCGATCCGCCGCGTGTCGGCGTACGGATCGGCGTGCGGCAGCAGCACCTTGTGATCCGAGGTGATCGGCCAGCGGGTCAGAACCGCGTTGCCCCAGTCCATCCCCATCTTCACCGAGGCCGGGTAGTAGACGTACGCGAGCCCGAGGGCGGCGGCGATCCGGTCCACCCCGTCGGGATCCATCTCCTGCATGAGCAGGAGGTCGACCTCGGCCAGCGGCTCGCGGCCGAGGGCGTCGATCGCCGCCTCGACCTCGCGGCCGTAGGCGAGGTTGTAGCTCACCACCAGGAAGCGGCTCCCCGCCGCCGGCTCGCCGGTCCGGTGGTCGCCCGCGTAGCGCGGGCCGTCCGGATCGAGGTAGTTCTCCTCGATCGAGCAGCCGGCGGCCGACAGGCCGGCGGCGCAGGCGAGGGCGAGCGCCGGGAGCTGCGCCCGCGGGCACAGCGACCTCCCCGCGTTCACCGGCCCACTTTACACGCGACCGGCCGGCCCCACGCACATCGATTCGCCGGCGCCGCTGTCACTGGTGAGGGCAGAAGGACTCGAACCTTCAACCAACGGATTAAGAGTCCGTTGCTCTACCAATTGAGCTATGCCCCCTTGGGTACGTCTTCGATTGTCAGGTGCGGCGGGCCCGGGGCGACTCGAACGCCCGACCTACGGATTCGAAGTCCGGCGCTCTATCCGACTGAGCTACGGGCCCCACTGGCCGCGAGGCCGGGCGGGTTAAATAGCGGGGGTCGGGGCGCGATGTCAAGGAAAGGACGCGCGATCGCGACCGCCCGCGGGCGGATCCAGCCCGTGTAATCGCGATTACTTGTCGAATCGCCCTTCCTGGTTTCCGCGACGCATGTGAATCTGTATCATTCGCGCTGCTTTGGCCTTGCTTGCTTGGCCCTGACGGGTGGAGGGCTCCGATGACATTCTCGCGCACTGCTCGCGGTCGCCGCGATCTCCTGGCGTCTCTAGGTCTCGTTCTCGTGTTCGGCGCATGCGGCGGTGACGGCTGCGGCTGCGCCATGGAGCCCCTGCCGGGCGGCGCGCTGCCGGCCGACCAGACCGTGGAAGGCGGCGCGCAGATGCGCGTCACCCCGAGCGGCCTGGCCAAGCTCGAGCAGCTCGTCACCAGCGCGCTGGGCGACCAGCTCGCCAGCGGGATGTGCATCCCGAGCGGCGGCCAGGGCGTCGGCGTCGGCGACATCGACTGGTGCTACACCAACGACGGGGGCTGCACGCCCGGCTGCCAGGTCGACTTCAACATCGACTTCATCGATCTGTCGACCCAGGGCAACGGGCTGCGCATCCGCACCCAGTTCGATGTCCAGGCCGACATCGCCGCCCGCTTCGACCCGATCATCGGCGGCGACTCCTCGTGCAGCTTCAACGTCACGGCCAACAACACGGTGGTCGACGCCATCATCGGAGTCGGCGTCGACGCGGGGGACGGCGAGCTGGTCGTCTCGCTGACCGACATCCCGGACCTCCAGCTCGATCCGTCGGTGAGCGGCTGCGGGGTCATCGGCGACATCCTCGACTTCGCCGGCGGCCTGGTCGCCGACCTGATCGAGGTGGACTTCATCCGCGACCTGCTCGAGCCGACCATCGACGACCTTCTGCAGGGGCTCCTGCCCGACCCGATGGGGATCGAGGGGGTCATCGACGTCGCCCAGCTCATCGGCGCGGTGGCGCCGGGCACCCGCGCCGGCCTCGAGCTGCGGGTCGCCCCGGGCGGTTACGCCCACGTCGAGCGCGGCGGCCTCAGCCTCGGCGTCATCACCGGCATGAACGCTGACGAGGATCCGGCCACCCGAGAGGCCGCGCTCGACAGCGAGCCGGCGCTGTGCGTGCCGCCGATCCCGGCGCCCGACTTCGCCGCGCCGCCCGCCTCGCTCGGCCAGTCGGCGCGCGGCACCTTCAGCCTGCTGCCGGCCGGCGCCTTCCGCGGCGAGGGCGGCGATCCGGCCGGCGCCGACGTGGTCATCGGCCTGTCGGAGACCTTTCTCGATCTCACCGGCCACCACGCGGTGACCTCCGGCGCCATGTGCCTCGGCCTCGGCACCGAGCTGGTGCCGCAGCTCAACCTGGGCGCGGTCGGCGTGGTGGTGCCGTCGCTCGCCGAGCTCGGCTCGCCGGGCGGCGACGACCCGCTCCTCCTGGTGACCCGGCCGCAGCGCGCGGTCGACTTCACCATCGGCGAGGGCACCGAGCAGTCCCCCTCGCTGACCGTCCACGTGCACGACTTCGAGATCGACTTCTACGCGTTCCTGTTCGAGCGCTACGTGCGCGGCTTCAGCGTCGCGCTCGACCTCGACATCGGCATCAACCTCGAGTTCACCACCGACGCCGAGGGCAACCCGGCGCTCATGCCGATCCTGGTCGGCCTCGACAGCGCCAACATCGGCGTCACCGTGCTCAACGAGGAGTTCCTCCGCGAGGACCGCGCCACCCTCGAGTCGGTGCTGCCGGCGATCCTCGACCTGGCGCTGCCGCTCATCGCCGACGGCCTGCCGCCGATCGCGCTGCCGGAGTTCCTCGGCTTCACCCTCGATCAGCTCAGCCTGGGCAAGGTGACCACCAGCGAGGACGACTTCCTCGCCATCTACGCCACCCTGGGCCCCTCGCAGAGCATGGCGGCGCTGGCCGAGCGCTACCCGAGCCTGGCGCAGGTCAACGCCAGCCTCGACCGGCCGGCGCCGGCGCGGCCGCGCTCGAGCGGGCGCGCGCGCCTGGTGCGCGCCACCACACCGCCGCCCGCCGCCATCCGCGCGGCGCTGCGCGGCGAGGGCGGCGCGATGCCGGAGGTGGTGATCGCGGTGCCGGAGCGCGACGAGCAGGGCCGGCCGCTCGAGTGGACCTGGAACCTCGAGGGCGGCCTGTGGCGGCCGTTCCGCCCGGGCGGCGAGCTGGTGCTGCGCGACGGCGCCTTCGCGATCCAGGGCCGCTACGACATCGAGCTGCGCTCGCGCGTGGCCGGCGACTACCGCACGCTGTCGCGCGACACCGAGGTGGTGTCGGTGCTGATCGACTCGGTCGGCCCGCGCATCCTGACCGAGGCGGCGTCGGTGGCCGGCGGCGCGCTGGTGGTGCCGGCGGTCGACCTGGTGTCGCCGGCCGGAGCGATCGAGCTCGCCTACGGACGGGTCGACGCCGACGGGCCGGAGACCGGATGGGGCGCGGGCGGGCTGCCGGTCGCCGAGGCGGCCACGCTGGCCGGCGGGACCGACGCGCTCATGGTCTACGCGCGCGACGAGGCCGGCAACCAGACCGCCGAGGTGCTCCACCTCGGCGGGGTCCTCCTGTTCCACGGCCAGGGGGGCGGCGGCTGCGCCGAATGCTCGCTCGGCTCAGGCGGCGGCGGCGCGGCCGGCGCCGGGCTGGTCGTGCTCGCGGCGCTCCTCGGCCTCGGCCTCGGCAGCCGGCGGCGCCGGACCGGCGCGGGCGGGCCGCGGCGCGCCGGCGGGCTGCGGCGCGCGGGCGCGGCGATCGGCCTTCTGGCCCTGGCGGTGACCCCCGGCTGCAACTGCGGCGACCCGGCCGCGATGACCTGCGAGATCGACCAGGACTGCGCCGACGCCTGCGGCGAGGGCGAGGTGCCGGTCTGCATCGACGGCACCTGCGCCTGCACCGACGAGGTCTCCTGGGGCCGCATCGGCCAGTACTCGGAGATGGCGGTGGCGCCGGACGGCACCGTCTGGGTGTCGGCCTACAACTCGCTGCACGGTGATCTGATGGTGGCGAGCGCGCGCGGCCCGGGCCGCATCCCCGACCAGGACTGGCAGTTCGTCGACGGCGTGCCGGACGGGCCGGTGGTGGTGCCGGACGGCGAGGTGCGCGGCGGCGTGCTCGACCCCGGCCCGGACGTCGGGCTCTACACCGACATCGCGGTGGCGAGCGACGGCACCGTGCTGGTGAGCTACTTCGATCAGGACGCCACCTCCCTCAAGCTGGCCGCCCTGCGCGGTGACACCTGGACCACCCACGTGGTGGACGCCGGCTCGAGCGATCCGGACGGCAACTACGAGGTGGTCGGCCAGTACTCGGCGATCACCCTGGCCTCCGACGACCGGCCCGGCATCGCCTACTTCGCCCACCTGCACGACGGCGAGGGCACGCGCACCGAGCTGCGCTTCGCCGAGGCGGTGACCTCGGCGCCGGCCGGCGAGTCGGACTGGGTGGTCACGGTGGTGGACGGCGCGCCGGTGCCGGACGGGGCCGAGGAGAGCGATCCCCTGCCGGTGCCGATGGGCGTGGGGCTGTTCGTCAGCGCGGCGCGGCTGTCGGACGACGGCGCGGTGCTGGTCTACTACGACCGCATCGCCGGCGACCTCAAGACCGCGCGCATGCAGGCGGGCGCCTTCGGCGAGCCGGAGGTGCTCGACGGCGACGGCGTCGACGTCGGCTGGTACCCCGGCGTGGCGGTCGACTCCTCCGACCAGCTCCACGTCTCCTACGTGAGCGCGTCGAACGACGACCTCCTCTACATCAACACGGTCGACCGGGTGCCGCAGGTCGTGGACGACGGCTACCGCCTGGTCGGCACCACCGAGGACGGCCAGCCCAAGCCGGAGTTCCACTTCGTCGGCGACGACTCCAGCCTGGTCATGACGATCGACGGGCCGTACGTGGCCTACCAGGACGCGACCAGCCACGAGCTGCGCCTGGCCCACCAGGACGGCTCCGGCAACTGGCTGCACGAGCCGGTCGCCGGCAACGAGGATCCGTTCGCCGGCGGCTACGGCTTCTACGCCTCCGCCGCGGCCAACGGCGGCGGCCTGGCGATCTCCACCTGGGTGATCGACCAGCCGAGCTCGGACGCCTGGGTCGAGCTGTTCTTCGTGACCGTCGCCGTGGAGTGACCGCCGGCTGGTCCGGCGCAGAGCGCGGCATGCTGGTCTACCGGGTCCTGCAGTGGCTGCTGCGCGTCGCGACCCGGGTCTTCTTCCGCCGCGTCGAGGTGGTCGGGCGCGACAACGTGCCGCGCACCGGCCCGGTCCTGTTCTGCGGCAACCACCCCAACTCGCTCCTCGACCCGATCCTCATCACCGCGCACGGCGGGCGGGTGGTGCAGTTCGCCGCCAAGGACACCCTGTTCGACTCGCCGGTGCTCGGCTTCTTCCTGCGCCGGATGGGGGCGGTGCCGGTGCGCCGCAGGATGGACCACCCGGACGGCGCGCTCGACAACGACGCCGCCTTCGCCGCGCTGCACGAGGTGCTGGCCGAGGGGCGCGCGATCGGCATCTTCCCGGAGGGGATCAGCCACCTCGACTCGCAGCTCGCGCCGCTCAAGACCGGCGCGGCGCGGATCGCGCTCGGCGCGGTGCGGCGGCCCCCCGGCCAGGTGGTCCACATGGTGCCGACCGGGCTGGTCTACACCACGCGCCACCGCTTCCGCTCGAGCGTGCTGATCCAGTTCGGCGCGCCGATCGCGGTGGACGCCGGCACCGTCGAGCGAGCCGGCGGCGACGACAAGGCGGCCGCGCGCTGGCTGACCGATCAGATCGAGGCGCGGTTGCGCGCGCTCACGGTCAACGCCGACTCCTGGGACACCGCCTGGGTGCTCGACGGGGTGCGGCGGCTCTACCAGCCGGAGGGGCTGTCGCTGGAGCAGCGGATCGAGCTGGCGCGGCGGTTCAACACCGTCTACCCGCAGGTCGCCCACCACGAGGACGTGCGCGCGCTTTTCGGGCGGGTGCGCACTTACCTCACGCGGCTGTCGGCCGACGGCATCGGCGACGAGGTGGTCAGGCGCGGCGTCGGCCTGCGCGACACCGCGGCGCGCGTGATCGGCCACCTGGCGCTGCTGCTGTTCTGGGCGCCGCTGGCGCTGATCGGCGCGCCGCTGCACGTGCCGCTCGGGCTCCTGTTCCGCTACGCCGGCCGGAGCATCGCGCCGCGCAAGGACGCGGTCGCCACCGCCAAGTTCGTGCTCGGCTTCCTCACCCTGCTCGCGGTGTACGGCGGGCTGGCCGCGCTGGCCGGCTGGCGCTTCGGCCTCGGCGCGGCCGGCCTCACCCTGCTGGTGCTGCCGCTCAGCGGCTGGGCGCTGGTCCACGTGATCGGCCGGCTGGACGCGCTGCGCCACCTGGCGCTCACCCTGGCCCGGGTGGTGCGGCTCGGCCGCGAGCTCGACGTCCTGCGCGCCGAGCGCGCCGCGCTGGTCGAGGAGGTCACCGCCGCGGTCGACCGCCACCGCCCGGCCGACATGGATCCGATGTTCGGATGAGGCGGGCCGAGCTGATGCGGCGCCACGAGCGCCCGGCGGTGGTGCTCCTGCACGGGCTGGGGCGCACGCACCGATCGATGGGCGGGCTGCGCCGCCACCTCGAGCGGCTCGGCTACCCGACCTGGGCGCGCACCTACCGGTCGCGCCGCGGATCGATCGAGGAGCTGGCGGCCGAGGTGGCGGGCTGGATCCGCCGCGACCTCGGATCGCGGCCGCTGGTCGGCGTGACCCACTCGATGGGCGGCATCCTGATCCGCTACATGCGCGACCTCCTCCCCTGGCAGGGGGTGGTGATGCTGGCGCCGCCCAACCAGGGCAGCCAGGTGGCCGCGTCGCTGGCGCGGAGCCGCCTGTACCGCTGGCTGTACGGCCCGGCCGGGCGCGACCTGTCGGACGCCGGGCGCTGGCCGGCGCCGCCGGCGCCGTTCGCGGTGATCGCCGGGACCCGCGGGCCGTCGCTCGGCAACCTGCCGAGCTGGGTCATCGCGGGGCTGTCGCTCCTGCCGCGCGGCGAGCCGCACGACGGCACCGTGCTGGTGCGCGAGACCCGGCTCGAGGGCATGGCCGGCTTCGCCGAGGTGCCAGCCAGCCACACCTTCCTCATGAACCACCCGCGGGCCAGGGAGCTCATCGCGCGCTTCCTGGCCTCGCGCCGCTTCGATTGAGTAAGATGGGGCCGATGAGCAGCGCGCGCGCGGGGGGTGGCTTCCACTTCGCGCTGCCGCCCTCGCTCGGGCTCGACCCGGTCAAGGAGCTCGCCCGCACCTTCGCCGACGTGCTCTACGGGGCCGGCTTCTCCACCGTGGTGCCGATGAAGTCCTACGGCGAGCTCGAGCAGGCGCTGCTCGGCGGCGAGGTGGACGCCGCCTGGGGCCCGCCGATCGTGTGCGCGCGGATCGAGGCAGCCGGCGGCCAGGTCGCGCTGCGCGCGGTCCGCTACGGCGCGGTCACCTACCGCTCGGTGCTGATCTGCAGGAGCGGCGACCCGCTCGACCTGCGCCAGCTCGGCGGGCCGGGCGGCCGGCGGGTGCGCGCCGTGTGGGTCGACCGCTGGTCGATGGGCGGCTTCATCCTGCCGCGCCACCACCTGCGCGCGCGCGGGATCGATCTCGAGCGGGCGCTGTCGAGCGAGCGGGTGGTCGGGTCGTACGACGCCTGCTTCCGCGACGTGCTCGACGAGGAGGCGGAGCTGACCGCGTCGTTCGCCAACCGGCGCGGGCTCGGCTACGTGGAGCTGACCGGCGAGCGCGCCTTCGAGCTGCGGACGCTGGCCTACACCGACGAGTGCCCCAACGACGCCGTGGTGCTGAGCCCGCGGCTCGACCCGGCCACCGCCGGCGCGCTGCTGTCCGGCGTGAGCCGGCTTACCGCCCACCCGGCCTCGCTCGCGGTCCTGGCCTCCACCTTCGACGTGGACGGCTTCGACCGGCCGGCGCCGGGCAGCTACGCGCCCCTGCTCGCGTTGCTCTGAGGGGGGCGCCTCCCGGCCCGGGCGATTCTTCTTGACGGCGGGCAGCGGAATGAATATTCATTCGCACGTGCCTCTGTCGGACAAGCGGACCGCGATCCTCGAGGCCGCGCTCGACCTGTTCGTCGAGCGCGGCTACCACGGGACCGCGGTGCCGGCCGTGGCCGAGCGGGCCGGGGTCGGCGCCGGCACGATCTACCGCTACTTCAAGAGCAAGGAGGACCTGGTCAACGCCCTGTTCCGCCACTGGAAGCAGGCGCTGGCCGGGCAGATCATCGCCGGCGTCTCGCCCACCGCGCCGCCCCGCGAGCAGTTCCACCAGCTCTGGGGCGGGCTGGCCCGCTTCGCACGCAACCACCCGAAGGTGTTCGCCTTCCTCGAGCTCCACCACCACGCCTCGTACCTCGACGAGGAGAGCCGCGCGACCGAGACCCGGGTGCTCGACCTCGCCCGCGCCTTCGTCGCCCGGCTCCAGGACCAGGGCGTCCTCCGGCCGATGCCAGCGATGGCCATCATGATCCTCGTCTACTGGGGCCTCGTCGGCCTGACCCGCTGCGCCCAGGAGGGCCGGCTCGACCTGACCGACGATGTGCTCGTCCAGGCGGAGGAGTGCCTCTGGGACGCCATCCGCGCCTGACCGCCGCCCCATTTTTTTTGGCCCCGAGCCGGAATGAATATTCATTCCAGCCAGCCCCCCAACCCAGGAGCCTCCCATGACCAAGCCCACCGTCCTCATCACCGGCGCCACCGCGGGCATCGGCCGCCACGCCGCCCTCCACCTCGCCGCCCGCGGCTTCCGCGTCATCGCCACCGGCCGGAACACCGCCGCGCTCGCCAGCCTGACCGCCGAGGCCGAGGGAGAGCTCACCCCGCTCCGCCTCGACGTCACCGACCCGGCCTCCATCGCCGGCGCCGTCGAGGTGGTCGACCGCATCACCGCCGGCCGCGGCGTCGACGTCCTGGTCAACAACGCCGGCTACGGCGACATCGCGCCGCTCGAGGAAATGAGCGACGCCGACCTGCGCGCCCAGTACGAGACCAACGTGTTCGGCCTGATGGCGGTCACCCGCGCCTTCCTGCCGCGCATGCGCGAGCGCGGCGCCGGCCGCATCATCAACGTCAGCAGCCTGGGCGGCACCTTCACGCTGCCGCTCTTCGGCGCCTACAACTCGACCAAGTACGCGGTCGAGTCGCTGTCGGACGCGCTCCGCCTCGAGCTGCGCCCGTTCGGCGTCCACGTCTCCCTCATCGAGCCCGGCCCGATCCGGACCAGCTTCTCGAGCCACTCGCTACGCTCCGCCGCCCGCTACGACCGCGACGACTCGCCCTACGCGCCGGTGCTGCGCCGCTTCATGCGCCTGACCGAGCGCACCGATCGCATGGCGCCCGGCCCGATCGCCACCTCGCGCGCGATCCTGCACGCCGCCTCGGCCCGCCGGCCGCGCCCCCGCTACAAGCTCACCCTGTCGAGCCGCCTCGCGGTCGCGTTCATGCGCGCGCTGCCGACCCGCTGGTCGGACGCCATCCTGCGCCGGGTGGTCGGCCTCACCCGCCGCGACCTGGCGCCGGCCCGCACCGCGCCGGCCGCGCAGCTCGACGCCGGCCAGGCCTGATCGGCGCCGCGCGCGCCGCCGCTCGCTTCACATGAAGTTGCGGGTGTGCAGCGCCGAGAGCGCCTCCGCCTCGCCGCTCGAGAAGCCGAGCCGGGCCAGCCGCTTCTGGCGCCCCTCGTCCATCTCGCGCTCGAGCTCGAGCACCGCCGCGTGACCGCGCGCGATCGCCTCCGGCTGCCACGAGCCGGCGGCGAGCAGCACCAGGGCGTCGAACACCTCCTCGTTGAGCCCGGCGGTCTGGCGGAGGGCGTCGTGCCGCCGCTCGACCGCGGCGGCCAGGCGCGCGCGCAGATCCGGCTCCTCGCCCGCCTGCCTGGCCAGGTGGGCCAGGCCGAACGCGACGTGGCGCGCCTCGTCCTGCGCCGCCAGCCGCGCCACCTCGGCGGTGACCGGATCCGGCGCGCTCTTGTTCAGGAACCAGAGCAGCGACAGGAAGCTGCCCTCGCCGAGCACCGACAAGAGGAAGCTCGCCAGGGCGAAGTCAGGCTCGTCCACCAGGGTCTTGAGCGACACCTGCCCGCCGACGGTCGACAGGCCCAGCCGCTCGCGCCGGAGCAGCGCGCGGCGGGTGAACACCTCGATGTGGCGCGCCTCGTCGGCGGTCTGGATGGCGAGGAGCTGCATCACCTCGCGGAAGTGCGGGTGGAGCTGGGCGAGGAAGCGGGCCGGCACCACCAGCGCGGCGGTCTCGTTCTCGATGAGGTAGGTCATCACCTGGACCACCGCGTCCTCGACCTCGTCCGGGACGTCGGCCGGCGCGTCCCAGGCGATCGCCCGCGCCGGATCCCACTGCGCCGCCGCCGCCTGCTCGTAGAGACGCGCCGCCTCGTCGGCCCACACCACCGACTTGCGGGCCAGCGGGAACTGGAACTCCGGCACACCCGCCTCGACGGTGGCGCCGCGCGCCGCCAGCCCCCAGCGGCCGGGCGGCGCCGCCGCGACGCCGCTGGCCGACGGCCGCGCCTCGCCCGCCTGCTCGGCGCCGGCCCAGCGGCCGACGGCGCCGGCCCGCCGCGTGACCAGGGCGACCCGGTGCGGATCG
>Ga0079224_100007579_pt1 | contig 14597 bp, 16 predicted proteins | sample Stecom2015_FD_80414 | JGI IMG/M metagenome (GOLD analysis project Ga0079224, IMG submission 80414) | Agricultural soil microbial communities from Utah to study Nitrogen management - Steer compost 2015 | ecosystem: Environmental > Terrestrial > Soil > Agricultural land | place: USA: Utah...
CGCGGGCAGCGCGACGGGGCAGTTGAGGTGCGCCGTGTAGGCGGGCTCGTGGAACCAGACGGCGTGCGTGGCGTACAGGTCGGCGGTCTCCCGGAGGGCCTCGCGGGTCCCCGCGGCCGGGCCGTCGAGGTCGACGGCGTCCACGAGGGCCTGCAGCTCGGCGCGGGCGGCGCCGGAGAACGGCTGGGTGACGGTCCGCAACCGGGTCGCGACGTCCTCGGCGACCTCCCGCACGGTCTCGGCGTACAGGCTCGCGGTGGCCCCGCGCAGCAGCGCGGTCGTGTCGTGCGACCGCAAGGCGGACGAGGCGGGTGCGGTCACGTTCGACGCTGCGGGCAGGCGTGAGGGCATGCGGAAGTCTCCTCGGAGAGGGGGAGCCGCCCCGAGGGGCAACTTAGGTTTGCCTGGCCTAACCTAATGCCTCCCGGGCACGCGTCAAGCCGTCCGCCGGACCCGGGACGTGGCGCGCGTCACTCCGGAAGGAGGCCGAGCGCCACCACCCCGCCCTCCACCGACAGGGCCCGGACACCCGCCTCCCGCAGCACCCCCGCCACGCGGGCCGAGCGCACGCCCGCCTGGCACAGCACGTGCACCGGGCGGCCCGCCGCCCACGCGGCGACGTCCCGCACGGCCGCGTCCGCGGCCGGACCGCCGAACCGGCCCGACGGGACCAGGCGGGCGCCCGGCACCGGGGAGATCCCGGCCTCCCACTCCTCCCGGACGTCCAGGACGAGGGGGTCGGCGCCGTCCGCGCGAGCCGCGGCCAGCTCGGCCGGCGTGACGGTGTCCGCGGCGCGGGCGGCCGGTGCGGTCCCGCAGAACACGGCGTAGGGGTCGCGGCCGTCGGTCGCGCGCAGGAGCGCGGTCACCGGCTCGCGGTCCGGGTCGCGCCGCACGGTGAGCTGGCGCCACGTGAGGGCGAGCGCGTCGTACACCGCCAGCCGGCCGAGCAGCGTCCGTCCGGCGCCCGTGACCAGCTTGATCGCCTCGGTCGCCAGCACGGAGCCGACCGTGCCGCACATCGCGCCGAGCACGCCCCCGGTCGCGCAGTCGGGTGCCGCGCCCGGCGGGGGCGGCACGGGGAACACGTCACGGTAGGTCACGCCCTGTCCGCCCGGCGCCGCCCCCCAGAACGTCGACACCTGGCCCGTGAACCGGTAGATGCCGCCCCACACGCACGGCAGGCCCAGCACCTCGGCGGCGTCGGAGACCAGGTACCGCGTGGCGAAGGCGTCGGTGCCGTCGAGCACCAGGTCGTACCCGGACAGCACCTCCAGCGCGTTGTCCGGGGTGAGCCGCTCGGAGTGCTCCACGACGCGCACGTGCGGGTTCACCGCCGCGACCGCCTCACGGGCCGACGTCGTCTTGGGCCGCCCCACGTCCGCGACACCGTGCACCACCTGGCGCTGCAGGTTGGACTCCTCGACGACGTCGTCGTCCACCACGCCGAGCGTGCCGACGCCGGCGGCGGCCAGGTAGAGCAGCGCCGGGCTGCCCAGGCCGCCCGCACCCACGACGAGGACGCGCGCGGCCGCGAGCCGGCGCTGCCCCTCGGGGCCCACGCCCGGCAGGGCCAGGTGCCGGGCGTACCGGGCGGCCTCCTCACGGCTGAGGTCGGGGCCGGGCTCGACCAGCGGCGGCAGGGTGCGCTCCCGGGCGGTCACAGCGCGAGGTCCAGGTTGTCGCCCCGCTCGTCGCCGAGCCGGACCCGGCCGTCCGGCGAGGACGACGCCAGGGCGTGCTCGCGGCGCGGCGGGCGGCCCGCCCGCGCGGCGTCGTACCCCGCCTCGACGGCGCGGCGCATCGCGCGGGCCATGCGCACCGGGTCGGCGGCACGCGTGACGGCGGTGGCCAGCAGCACGCCGTCGCAGCCCAGCTCCATGGCCAGGGCGGCGTCCGACGCCGTGCCGATGCCCGCGTCGAGGATCACCGGGACGGCGGCCGCCGCGGCGATCGCCTCGATGTTGCGCGGGTTGGCGATGCCGAGCCCCGACCCGATCGGCGAGCCCAGCGGCATGACCGCGGCGCACCCGAGGTCCTCGAGCCGGCGCGCCAGGATCGGGTCGTCGTTCGTGTACGGCAGCACGGTGAAGCCGTCGTCGACCAGCTCGCGGGCGGCCTCCAGCAGGCCCACCGGGTCCGGCAGCAGGGTCACGTCGTCCGCGATCACCTCGAGCTTGACCCAGTCGGTCGCGCACGCCTCGCGCGCCAGGCGCGCGGTGAGCACCGCCTCGCGCGCCGAGAAGCAGCCGGCGGTGTTCGGCAGTGCACGGATGCCGAGGCGGGCGAGCAGGCCCCACACCCCCGTGTCCTCGGCCGGGCGGCCCGGCGCCGGGCGGGAGACCCGGCGCATGGCGACCGTCGTCAGCTCGGTGCCGGACGCCACCAGCGCGTCCTCCAGGGCGAGCAGGCTGGCCGCTCCCCCGGTCCCCATGACGAGGCGGGAGCCCAGCGGCGTGCCCGCGACGGTGAGGGGGGTGTCGGCGGTCCCGGTCCCGGTGTCGGTCATGTCAGCCTCCCTGCACCGCGGTGACGACCTCGACGCGGTCGCCGGGGCGGACCGTCGTCGTGGACCACGCGCCGCGCGGGACCACGGCGTCGTCGAGGGCGACGGCGACGCCCTGGGGCGCGCCGTCGACGACGTGCGCAGGCAGCAGGCGCGCCACGAGGTCGGCGACGGGCAGCGGCGCGTCGAGCGGGTACGGCTCGCCGTTCACGAGCGCGTCGGTCGGGGACGTCATGCGGTGCCTCCTTCGGTGGCGCCGACCGGGTGGTCGGCAGGACGGGTCCTCCGGTAGCGGGTCGGGTCGGCGTGGCGCGCGGCCGCCTCGGCGGCCGCGACCGCCCGCGGGTCGCGGGCACCCAGGGCGTGGTCGACGGCGGCCGCCGTGAGCGGCGCGAGCAGGACCCCGTTGCGGTGGTGCCCCGTGGCGACGTAGAGACCGTCGGCGGCCCAGCCGACCAGGGGCGCGTTGTCCGGCGTGCCGGGGCGGGCCCGCGTCGTGGTCTCGGCGAGCACCGCGTCGTCCAGGCCGGGGAGCAGGACGCGCGCGTCGCGCAGCAGCGCGTACACGTCGCCCGCGCGGGTCAGGTGGTCGTCGGCGCGCTCGTCGGAGGTGGCGCCCACGACGACCTCGCGCGAGCCGTCCGGCCGCGGCGCGCGCGGCACGGCGTACACGGGCCGCCCCTGGACCGCGCCGCGCACGACGACGTGGGGCGCACGGTCGGCGTCGGCCAGCAGGCGCAGCGTGGTGCCGAGGACGGGGCGCGTCGGCGCGCCGGGGAACAGGCGGCCGCTGGCGTGGCCCGCGGCGAGCACGACCGTCGCGGCCCGGTGCGTGTCGCCGGTGTCGTCGGTCGCCCCGGTGACCCGGCCGCCCGACCAGCACAGCGACGTCACGGTTCGGCGCAGGACGCGCTCCGGGCCGACCGCGGCGGCGAGCGCCGCGTGGACCGCGCGTGGGTCGGCCCGGTGGTCGCCCGGCACCCACGCGGCTCCCGTCACGCGGGGCCCGACACCGGGCTCGCGCCGCCGCGCCTCGTCCGCACCGATCTCGGCCGAGTCGAGCCCCCACCCCGAGTGCAGGGCCAGCGTGCGGCGCAGGGCCGCGCGGTCGTCGGCGTCGTAGGCGAGCGCGAGCGTGCCGGACGTGTCGAGGCCGACGGCGCCGGACGGCAGCCCGGCGGCCGCCTCGAGGTCCTGGGCGTACGCGGGCCACAGCACGAGCGACGCCACGCCGAGGCGCGCGTGGCCCTCCTCGCCGAACCCCGCCTCCAGGACGGGCGCGAGCATCCCTGCCGCCGCGTGCGTGGCGCCGTCTCCGGGCGCCGGGTCGAGGACGACGACGTCGGCCCCGGCGCACCGGGCACGCCAGGCCGCCGTCAGGCCGACGATCCCCGCGCCGACGACCACCACGTCGTGGGTGGACGCACTCATCTGCTGCTCCCTTCGCTGGCATGACCCAGATCAGGTTCGACGGTCGGCGCCCTGCGCCCTCTCAGCCCCGAGCGGGGCTCCCGTGCACGCGCCCACCCTAACCCGGCCCACCGACACCCCCGCACGGCCGCCTACACTCGCGGTCGTGGATGCCACCAGCGACCCGCGGGCCCGGCTCGCCGACGCCCGCCTGTACCTGTGCACGGACGCCCGCGAGGACACCGGTGACCTGGAGCCGTTCCTGCACGCCGTCCTCGACGGCGGCGTCGAGGTCGTCCAGCTGCGGGACAAGTCGCTCGACGTCGCGCGCGAGCTCGAGCTGCAGGAGCTCGTGGCCCGCGTGGCGGCCGAGCACGGCGCGCTGTGGGCGGTCAACGACCGGGCCGACGTCGCGCGACTGACCGGCGCGCCCGTCGTGCACATGGGTCAGGGCGACCTGCCGCCCGGCGCGGTGCGGGAGCTGCTCGGCGAGCGGCCCGTGCTGGGCCGGTCGACGCACGGGCTCGACCAGGCGCTGGCCGCCGACGCCGACCCGCGGGTGGACTACTTCTGCGTGGGGCCGCTGTGGGCCACGCCGACCAAGCCCGGCCGGGCCGCCGTCGGGCTCGACCTGCTGCGCGACGTCGCGGCGCGGGAGCCGTCGACGCCGTGGTTCGCGATCGGCGGCGTCGACGAGGAGCGGCTCGACGCGGTGCTGGAGGCCGGGGCGCGGCGGATCGTCGTGGTGCGCGCGATCACGCGGGCCGACGACCCCGGTGCGGCGGCGGCCCGGCTGCGGCGGCGGGTCGGGGAGGTCTGAGCTGGTGACGGGTGCCGCCAGGTTCCGGCTGGACGCCGCGACCTTCGCCGATCCGGCGGCACGGGCGGCGTTCCGGGAGCGGATCGGGCCCGCGTTCGTCTTCCCTGAGCTCGGGCCGGTCGCGCCGGGCACGGAGCTGCTGCACGTCCGGGCGGCGCGGGTGCAGGACGTCGCGGCGACGACCGTGGCGGTCGGCCCGGAGCTGCGGCACGCCGGCGGGCGGGGCGCGGTGGACGACGTCGCCTGGCTGTACGTGGTGGACCGGGGTTCCTGGACCCTCGGAGAGCCGGGCGGGGCGGCGACCACGGTGCGCCCGGGCGGGTTCCTGCTGCACCACGTGCTGCGACACCGGCCCAACCGAGCGGCGCCGGGCACGCGGGCGCGGGTGCTGGTGCTGCCGTCAGGGCTGCTCCCCGCGCTGCCGCGCGAGCGGGCGCTGACCGGGTCGGCGCGCGCGGCGGAGGTGCGGCTGCTGCTGGCGCACCTGCGTGCGGTGCACGAGACGGTCGCCGGGCTGGGCACGGCGGGGGTCGGCGCGGCCCGCGACGCGGCGGTCGAGCTGACGAACGCCGTCGCGAAGGGCGTCGTGGACGGCGCCGAGCCCCTGCTCGCGCCCGCACTCGTCCGGGCCGCCGTCGACCTGGTGGACGGGCTGCTCGACGACCCGGGCCTCTCCCCCGACCTCCTGGCGCGGCGGCTCAGCGTGTCGCGTCGCACGCTGCAGCGTGCGTTCGCGCAGGAGGGCCTGTCGGTCGCGGCCTCCGTGCGTGACCGGAGGCTGGAGGCCGTCCGCCGAGCCCTGCTCGAGGAGCACCCACCGGGTTCCCGGCCCAGCGTCGCCGAGCTCGCGGCACGCTGGCAGTTCGCCGACGGGAGCCATCTGGCGCGCGCGTTCCGACGGCGGTTCGGGGTGACGCCGGTCGAGTACCGGCAGGGCGCAGCGCCGGAGCGGGACGTCCGCGCCACCCACGCCTCGGATCCTGGCGCGTAGGTCCTCGGCCGGCGGGCCTGCGCGTTCCTACGATCACGGCATGCCGAGCTACCACGTCACCGCATCCTCCACCGCCTCGCCGGACACCGTCTGGTCCCTCCTGGTCGACGGCCGGTCCTGGCCGCGCTGGGCCTCCGGCCTGGACGAGCTCGTCGAGGACCGGTCGACCGGCCTGGGCCCGGACGGCCACGACGACGTCGGGACGGTGCGCGCGTTCCGCTCGGGTCGGACGGTCGCGAGCGAGCGGGTCACCGAGCTCTCCGGCCCGCCGACGTTCCGCCTGGCGTACCAGGACGTCGTCAACGCGGCGCTGCGCGACTACCGCGCCGTGGTCGCGCTGACGCCCGGCTCCGGTGGCGGCACGGACATCGACTGGCACGGCACGTGGCGGGCCAGGCCGGGAGCCGGGTGGCTCATGCCGTTCCTCCTGCCCGGGATCATGCAGCGCATGGCCGACGACCTCGCGGCCTACGCCGCGGCCGTGCCGCCGGGCCGGTAGGCGTGCGAGCGTCAGGCATCCGTCAGGTCGTCTGAGCCGACGTCGGGCGTCGTCTGCGGCCACGATGGACGCGTGGTCGAGAACTGGTGGGCACGCCGCGGGCCGGTGACGCTGGTCGCCGTCTGGGTGCTGTCCGTCCCCGTGCTGGCGCTGGTCGCCGCTGCGCTGCGCGCGCGCCCGGACGTGCGGCTGCTCACCGGTGCCGAGCCGTTCGTCGGCTACTGGGTGGTCCGCACGGGGCCAGGGATCGTCCTCGTGCTCGCGCTGCTCGTCGGCGTCGTGCGGTGGGGGCCGGGCCTCGCCGCGCGGCTGCCCTGGCGCGGCCTGCTGCCCGCCGCCGGCGCGAGCGCCGTCGCGTGGGCCGTCGCGCTCGCCACGACCACCTCGTGGGACGACCTCACGGCGCCGACCCGCGGCAGACACGAGTACCTCGCCGTGGTGCCCGACGTGCTGGCGGGGCCCCGCGCCTTCCTCGACGCGTTCCTCGACCCCGCCACGGTGCTCCCGACGCACGTGGCGGGGCACCCGCCCGGCCTCGTCCTGCTGCTGGCCGCGCTCGACCGCGCAGGGCTCGGCGGAGCTGGCTGGGCGACGGCGCTGTTCGTGCTCGCCGGGGCGTCGACGGTGCCCGCCGTGCTCGTCACGCTGCGTGCGCTGGGCGCAGCCGAGGCCACGGTGCGCTCGCTCGCGCCCGCCCTCGTGCTCGCCCCTGCCGCGCTGTGGGTCGCGACGTCCGCGGACGCGTTCTTCGCGGGCGTGCTCGGCTGGGGCGTCGCGCTGCTCGCGCTCGCCTCCGCGCCGGGTGCGCGGCGGCGGTGGGCGTACGCCGCCGGGGCGGGGCTGCTGCTCGGCGCGTGCCCCCTGCTGTCGTACGGCCTGCTGCACATGGGCCTGATCGCGCTCGCCCCGGTGATCCTGACCCGCCGCGCCGGCCCCACCCTCGTGGCGGGCCTCGTCGCGGTGGGCGCCGTCCTGGCGGCGGGCCTGTCCGGCTTCTGGCTGTGGGACGGGATCGCCCTGACCCACGAGGCCTGGGCGCCGACCGGCGCGGCGCGCCCGTACCTCTACTTCGCGTTCGTCGACCTCGTCGTGCTCGGCGCGATCGTCGGCCCCGCAGCCTTCGGCGGCCTCGCACGCCTGGGCCGGACGGACGCCGTGGTGCGCACCCTCGTGCTGCTCGCGCTGGCCGCTGCCGCCGTCGGTGTGCTGCTGGGCTTCGAGCGCGGCGAGCTCGAGCGCATCTGGCTGCCGCTCGCGTACTGGGCCGTGCCCGCGGTCGCGGGCCTGCGTCGCCTTTCGCCGTCCTGGCTGTGGGCCCAGGGCGGCGTCGCCGTCCTGCTCGAGACCATCCTGGAGTCGCCGTGGTGAACCGTCCGATCCGCCTGCGCGCACCGGAACCCGAGGACTTCCGCTCCCCGCTGCACGACGAGCGCGTCGTCGCACGGGTCGGCGCCTACCTCGGCGGCGCCGTGCTGCTGCTGTTCCTCACCGGGTTGGTCTCGCACCTGCACCAGCACCCGGTGGCGTGGCTGCCGTTCGGGCCGGAGCCTGCGTGGGCGTACCGCGTCACGCAGGGCGTGCACGTCGCCGTCGGGTTCGCGGCCCTGCCGCTGGTGCTGGCCAAGCTGTACGCCGTCTACCCCCGGCTGTTCGTCCGGCCGCCGCTGACCGGGTGGCGGCACGCGCTGGAGCGCGGGTCGGTCGGCGTGCTCGTGGCCGCGACCGTGTTCCAGGTCGCCACGGGCATCCTCAACGTGTTCAAGCTGTACGTGTTCGGCTTCGGTTTCACGAGCGTGCACTGGGCGACGGCGTGGCTCGTGCTGGGCGCCGCGCTCGTGCACGTGGGGGTCAAGCTCCCGGTCGTGGTCCGCGCCCTCACCGGCCCGGGCCACGACCTGGGTTCGCCGGACGAGCCCGCCGCCGGGCCGACCCGCCGCGGGTTCCTCGGGGCGATCGCCGTCGCGACGCTCACCGTCACGGCGCTGACCGTCGGCCAGACGGTGACGCCGCTGCGCGCCCTCGCGCTGCTCGCGCCGCGCGACCCGTACGACGGCCCGCAGCGCCTCGCGGTGAACAAGACGGCGCGCGGAGCGCACGTGGAGGAGGCCGCGACCCACCCGGGTTGGGCGCTCGAGCTCGTGGGCCCGGCCGGGACGCAGCGACTCAGCCGCGCCGACCTGCTGGCCCTGCCCCGGCACGAGGCCGTGCTGCCCATCGCGTGCGTCGAGGGCTGGAGCGCGTCCGCGCGGTGGGGCGGCGTGCGTGTGCGCGACCTCGCGCTGCTCAGCGGCGGCCGCGCCGACGACGGAGTGCACGTGGTCAGCCTGCAGAAGCCCGGCACCTCGTACGCGGAGTCCGACCTGCCCGGCTCGTACGTCGCGCACGACGACACGCTGCTGGCGCTCACGCTCAACGGGGAGGACCTCGACCTCGACCACGGGTTCCCGGCGCGGATCATCGCCCCGAACCGGCCGGGGGTGCTGCAGACCAAGTGGGTGGGGCGGCTCGAGGTGGGAGGTGGGGCCGCGTGACCGGACGAACGATGACGTGGGCACGCCGGGTGCTCGTGGTCGCGGGCGTCGCGGCCATGGCCTGGTGGGCGGTGCTCGCGCTGACGGCGGTGCCGCCGCGGTGGTGGTTGTCGTGGGGCGTGTGGCTCGCGGGCTCGGTAGCGGCGCACGACGCCGTGCTCGCCCCGCTGGTGGTCGCGCTCGGGTGGGTGGCCCTCGTCTGGCTGCCCGCCCGCCGGCGGCGCGACGACGGCGCGGTCACGCCCGTGCCGGTGCCCGCCGCGGTGCTGCTGCGCGGCGGGGTGCTCGTGCTGGGCACGCTCCTGCTGGTCGGGGCCGCGGCGCGCTGGAGCCCGCTGTCCTGAGGTGTGTTCCGCCGGTGGCGCGCGTCAGTGCGCGCCCACCGGCGTCCGCAGCGCCATCATCACGCGGCCGCCCAGCTCCCAGACCTGGTCGACGGCCAGCCCGAGCTCGGCGCTCAGCGCCCGCAGCACGCGGCTGCCTGCGCGGGCCCAGGGCATGGGGTGGGAGCGCCGACCGTCGTCGGCGTGCAGCACGAGCGGGCCGGTGACGTCCGTGTCAGGGTCGGGGTCGGCCTCGACGAGCACCAGCCCGCCGGGCCGCGCGAGCTCACGGCAGCGCCGCAGCAAGGCCGTCGGGTCGCCGCCGATACCGATGTTGCCGTCGGCGAGCAGCACGGTGCCCCACCGTCCCTCGCCCGGCACCGGCCCCTCGACGGCGCGCAGCAGCGCCACGGCACCGCGCTCGCGCGCCCGGCGGACCGCTGCGCGGGACACGTCGATGCCGAGCGCGGGCACGCCCCGTGCAGCCAGGGCCGCCGCGAACCGGCCGGGTCCGCAGCCCACGTCCAGCACGGGACCCTCGCACAGGGCGACGATCGCCTCGTCCACCGCGTCCTGCTCGGCCGTCCAGGCGTCGACGTCGACGGGGCCGGTGTGGGCGGGGCCGGTGCGCGGCAGGTGCACGGCCGTGACCGGCGAGCCCCCGAGGGCCGCCTCGAACAGGACGACGGGGCTGACGAGGCGCTCGGCCTCGGCTGTCATCCACGGGCTCCTGTGCCCGAGAGCCGGTGGGCGACCTCGGCCCAGCGGCGGGCGAACCGGGTCCCGGGGGCCGCCGCCGCGACCGCTGCGGCGTCCGGCACGGTGTCGACGTCGCGCAGCGGGGGCAGCAGCCCGACCCGCAGACCGGCCTCCCGCAGCCGCGCGAGCTGCGCGGCGCCGGTCACCGGTTCCGACATCGGCACCCCGTGGAACAGCGCGGGGTCCGGCCTGTGCAGGCCGACGGCCCAGTACCCGCCGTCGTCGGCGAGGCCGAGCAGCGCGTCGTGGCCGGCGAAGTCGACCGCCCGCAGGTGCGGGGCGAGCTGCGGGGTGTCCATGCCGACGAGGAGGGCGGGGCCGTCGCTGCGGGTGCCGAGGACCGCGTCGAACGCGGCGGCGATCCGGCGGTCGAGTCCGCCGGACACCTGCGGCACGACCGTGAACCCCGGCGGCAGCCACGGCCCGGGCGTGCCGTCGAGCGCCAGCACGGGTCGCACGCCGGGCAGCGCCGCCACGGCCTCGAGGGTGTCCGCGAGCGCCGCCTCGGCGAGCGCGGCGGCCTCGGCCGCGGTGAGCTCTCCGACGAGCCGGGTCTTGACCCGGCCGGGGACGGGCTCCTTGGCGAGGACGACGACGGTGCGCGGCGGCTGGGGGCCGGTCATGACGCGAGCACCTTCGACATGTCCTGGACGGCGTGCCAGGCGCCCAGCGGGGTACCGGTGACCTTCGAGCGCCCGCGGCGCGCGAGGTAGGGCACGTCGACCTCGGTCACCCGCCAGCCGGCGTCGGCCGCGGCGACGAGGGTCTCCAGAGGGTAGCCGCTGCGGCGGTCGCGCAGGCCGAGCGCGACCAGCGGCGCGCGGCGGGCCGCCCGCATGGGGCCGATGTCGTGGACGCTCACACCGGTGCGGCGGCGGACCCGGCGGGCCAGCTCGGCGTTGGCGAACCGCAGGTGCCAGGGCCAGGCGCCGGCCTCGGGTCTGCGCCGGCAGAGCACGAGGTCGGCCTCGCCCGCGAGCACGGGGCCCGTCACCCGGGGCAGGTCCTGCGGGTCGAGGCTCGCGTCGGCGTCGCAGAAGGCGACGACCTCCGCGGTCGCGGCCGCGAGCCCGGCGGCGCACGCGGCGCCGTACCCACGGCGCTCGGCCCGCACGACGAGGGCGCCGTGCTCGCGGGCGACGTCGGGCGACCCGTCGGTCGACCCGTTGTCGACCACGACCGCGCGCATCCCGTCCGGGAGGCGTGGGAGCAGCCAGGCCAGCCCTTCCGCCTCGTCGAGGCAGGGCAGCACCACGTCGACCACCGAGCTCTCGTCCATGTCCTCGCCCATGTCCTCGTCCTCGTCCACGTCCACGTCGTCGACCGTAGGCCGGGGACCACTGCGCCCGCAGCGTCAGGGACCTGACGGCTACCTGACGTCGGCGGTCGTCGTCCACAGGGCGCCGCCCCCCGGCGCCGGGCGGTCCGGCGCTGGCTATGGTGTGGCGTATGACGAAGGTTCTCGTGGTGGACGACGACGCCCTTGTCGCCTCGAGCGTCGCCGCCCGCCTCACGCAGGCCGGGCACGACGCGCGCACGGCGACGGACGCCGTCGAGGGCGAGCGCACCTGGCGCACGTGGGAGCCGGACGCCGTCGTGCTGGACGTGCTGCTGCCCGGCAGCTCCGGGCTGGAGATGCTCACGCGTCGTCGCCGCGACGGCGACGCGACGCCGGTGCTCCTGCTGTCCGGCCTGGCCAGCGCCGACGACCGGGTGATCGGGCTCGAGCACGGCGCGGACGACTACGTGACCAAGCCGTTCGACGCGCGCGAGCTGGTCCTGCGCGTCGAGGCGCTGCTGCGGCGCGGCCCGTTCGACGTGCAGCACGCGCCCGTACGCCTGGAGGTGAGCGGGCTGGTGCTCGACGGCGCGGCCCGCACGGCGACCTACCGCGGACGGGTCGCCGAGCTCACGCCGCGCGAGTTCGCGCTGCTGAGCTTTCTCGCGCAGCGGCCGGGGCACCCGTTCGGGCGGCGCGAGCTGCTGCGGCGGGTCTGGGGCTGGACGTTCGGCGACGACTCCACGGTGATGGTGCACATCCGGCGCCTGCGGACCAAGCTCGAGCCGGACCCGGCCCACCCGGAGCTGGTCGTGAACCTGCGCGGCACGGGGTACGCGCTGATGGCCGAGGGCGTACCGACCGAGGAGCTCTCCGGCGAGCGCACGGAGGCCGTCTCGTGACCGACGTCCAGTTCATGGTGCTGGTCACCGTGGGGTGCTCCGTGGTGGCCGCGGTGGCGGGGCTCTTCCTCGTGCGGCTGGCCCGCCGGGTCTCGCTGCAGCTCGCGCTCCTGACGTCGACACTGATCCCTGTCGCCGGCGTCGTCGCGGCGCTGGCGGTCAACGTGCACGAGATGTTCCTCTCGGCGCACGACGCGCAGGTGGTCTGGCTCGTGCTCGGCACCGCCACGGCGCTCGAGATCCTGCTGGCGCTCGCGCTGGGTCGCATGGTCGCGCAGGAGCTCATCCTCGTGGCCGACGGCGCCCGGCAGCTCGCCGAGATCGGCGCGCACCCGGGCGGGAGCACGCCCGCGCCCGCGCCGGAGACCGCGGAGCTCGCGCTGCTGATGAGCGAGCTGGAGGCGACCCGCGAGCGCCTCGTCGCGGCGCGTGCAGCGGAGCAGCAGGCGCAGGACGCGCGCAGGCAGGTCATCGGGTTCGTGTCGCACGACCTCGTCTCGCCGCTGTCCGGCATCCGCGCAGCGACCGACGGCCTGCGCGACGACGCGTTCCCGGACCCGCGCACCGCGCTGGACGGCATCACGGCCGCCGTGGACCGCATGTCCCGCATGATCAAGGATCTCGGCGAGCTGTCCCGGTCGGACGCGCCGCCGCGCCGCGCCGAGCGGGGACCCGTGGACATGGGCGAGGTGCTGGGCACGGTGCTCGCGCACGCCCGCCCGGCCGCCGCGGAGCGAGACGTCGAGCTCGACGAGTCCGTCACCGGCAGCGTCCGGGTGCGCGGTGACAGGGACGAGCTGAGCCGGGTGCTGGACAACCTCGTCTCGAACGCGATCCGGTCGAGCGGCCCGGGCGGCCGCGTCCTGGTCGGGGTGACCAGCGAGGACGGCGTCGCGCGCCTGTCGGTGCGGGACACGTGCGGCGGCATCCCCGACGACGAGCTGCCACACATGTTCCGCGCGGGCTTCCAGGGTGACCGGGCGGGCACGGCCGGTCTGGGGCTGGCGTTCGTCGACCGGGTGGTCGACGAGCACGGCGGCTCGGTGTCGGTGCGCAGCACGGCGGCGGGGTGCGACGTCGAGGTACACCTGCCGACGGCCGAGCGGACCGCCGACCGGACGGCCGGCTGACCGGTCGGTCCGCTACGTCAGGGTCGCCAGGCCCTCCTCCAGCCCGACGCGGGCGCGCCAGCCCAGCGCGGCGGCCGCCGCCTCGCTGGACGCGGTGACGTGCCGGACGTCGCCCAGGCGGTAGCCGCCGGTCACCACGGGGTCCGGCCCGGCGAGGAGCTTGGCGGTCACCTGCGCCATCTCGCCCACGGTCGTCACCACGCCGGAGCCGACGTTGAACGGCGTCACCGTGCCGGGCTCCTGCGGCGCGTGCACCGCGGCGACGACGGCGCGCGCGACGTCGGTGACGTGCACGAAGTCACGACGCTGCTGCCCGTCCTCGAGCACGGTCGGCGCCTCGCCGCGCTCGACGGCGGCGCGGAACAGGGCAGCGACGCCCGCGTACGGGGTGTCGCGCGGCATGCCCGGTCCGTACACGTTGTGGAACCGCAGCGCCGTCGCGCTGCCGCCGGTCTGCCGCGCCCACGCCGCGAGCAGCGCCTCGCCGTGCGCCTTCGTGGCGGCGTAGACGTTGCGGGGGTCGAGCCGGGCGTCCTCGGTGACGAGGCCCGGGCGCAGCGGCTCGCCGCACGCGGGGCAGCGCGGCTCGAACAGGCCGACGTCCAGGTCCTCGGTGCGCCGCGGCGGGGGCGCGACCTGGCCGTGCTCGGCGCAGTCGTAGCGGCCCTCGCCGTAGACGACCATCGAGCTCGCGTACACGAGGTGGGGCACGCGCGCGGCGCGCAGCAGCACCGCCGTGCCGAGGTCGTTGGAGGACACGTAGTCGTCGATGTCGTCGAGCGACACGCCCAGTCCGACCTTCGCGGCCAGGTGCACGACGGCGTCGCACCCGGACAGGGCGCTCCGGACCGCCTCGGGGTCGCGCACGTCGCCCACGAGGACGCGCTCGTCCGCCCGCGCGGCGGCGACGGCCTCCGGCACGTGCACGTCCGTCCGCAGCGAGTCCAGCACCACGACCTCGTCCCCGCGCCGCGTCAGCTCCGCGACCACCTCCTGGCCGATGAACCCGGCCCCTCCTGTCACCAGCACGCGCATGCCCCGGCACTCCTTCGCTCGTCTCGTCGACCGTGCCTTCGAGTCAACCGCCACGACGCCGTGTCCGCGAGCGCCACAACCTGACCGTCTCCTGACGGACGCCGCGCCCGACCGGTGCGCGGGCCGGTGCGGCCATAACCTCGTCGGCATGAGCGCACCCATCGGGATCATCGGCGGATCAGGCATGTACGAGCTGCTGTCGGACGCACAGCGGGTCACGGTCGACACGCCCTACGGGCCGCCGTCGGAACCTCCGGCGCGCGGCGTGCTGGGCGGGCGCGAGGTCGTGTTCGTGCCGCGGCACGGCGCCGACCACCGGTTCGCACCGCACCGCATCCCCTACCGGGCCAACCTGTGGGCGCTGCGCGCGCTGGGGGTGCGCCAGGTCGTCACGTCGTGCGCGGTGGGCGGC
>Ga0079224_100007580_pt1 | contig 14595 bp, 10 predicted proteins | sample Stecom2015_FD_80414 | JGI IMG/M metagenome (GOLD analysis project Ga0079224, IMG submission 80414) | Agricultural soil microbial communities from Utah to study Nitrogen management - Steer compost 2015 | ecosystem: Environmental > Terrestrial > Soil > Agricultural land | place: USA: Utah...
AGTACAGATTGAATACCTCACCCCCGAAAGTCTGTGCTAGAAACGTTCGCTGTCGGCCACTCAATCGTTCCGCAGTAGTCAGAATTGACTGCACGACGATCGGCTCGACGTTCTGCTCGCGGATAAAGCGGCCAAGCTCGCATAGCGCCGTCGGATACCCGTAGAGCACTTGCGGCTTGAAAGCACGCAGCCTCTGGTAGTAATCACGCATGAGTTGCGGATTCATGATCGTACAGCACAGGACTTCCTGCGCTTCTGCGTACTTGCGAAAACGGCGCTTCAATCCGTTCTGCAAGCCCGCCGCCGGCAAGTCGGAGCTGACTCCCCACACGAGTGCCCGCCGCATCCCGGGGCGATAGCCGCACTGCTGTAGAATGCCCCACTGCCGCCCCACCCTGGCGATCATGCAGTCGCGATCCAGGAAGAAGGACGTTTGCACGCCCGTCGTACCGCCGGTATAGGAAAGCTGCAATTGATCGCGGCTCACCGCTTCTGAGACGAGCTCGTCCCGGCGCTCACGGATGATGTCCTTAGTGAGCATTGGCAATCTTTCCAAGTCAGCGGCCGTGGCGGAGACATACGGGTCGAAACCGATGGATGACCAGAGCGCCCGGTAGTAGGGCGAGGTTTTGTAGGCATGTCGTAGGATCCGACTCAACCGTTGCTCCGCGGATTCCGTATCGACGCCCCTTGCCGTCCGCAGGAACGCGTCCCGGTGACGTTTCCATCCACTCGTGCCGTCGCGCAGACTCAGGATGTCGAACGCGATCGATCGCAGCCAGGTGTCGAGCGACCTCTCACTCATCTGGCTGATCTTCACCTCGACGACCCCGTTTGTTCTCGCATCAATCCCGACACCCGCAGGGCAGCCTTCGCAACGCTGGCAGCCGCTCCTCGTACCGGGCTTATCGCCGGCTTGTGCCGAAAGGCACGCAAATAGGCATCGAGCGAACGACGCAATTCACCGCGGCCGCCGTATGCATAGCCCAGTGCCTCATAGTTTGCCGCGATGGTCTCATGGACCACGCGACGCTGCTCCGGCGTCAGAGACAACGACAAAAGCCGATCGAGGACAGCGAGCCGGCTCGGCGACATCTGGATAGCAGAGCGCGTGCTGATGCTGCCCGGCACGATGCGATATAGGGCGAGCTCGCGCCGCACCCACAAGAAAGGAAAGTGCTCGGCAATGCGCAAGTAGATATCGTAGTCCTGCCCGTTGCGCAGAGCTTCATTGAATCCTTGCACCCGCTCGAAGACGCTGCGCGGCGCGGCGACGTTACAAGGTCGAAGAAAGCAGCCGTGTACCAACGCATCGAAGGCGCTCTCCGCGGACAATAGACTCAGCTCTTCGGTGACGGGCACGGTGAGCACCCTGTTGACACTGCTATAGGTACTAAGCTTGTTGCGCTGAACGGGCGTGCCCTCATGATCCACTTCAAGAAAATCGGAGAAGATCAGGCACTGTTGGCGATCCACCTGGTCCCAGGCTCTGCGCATCCAGGCGAGCCGGTCCTCGGTCGCCATGTCGTCGGAGTCACACGTGACGATGAGCTCTCCGCGGGCCGCCGCAAGGCCGATGTTGCATGGTCGTGCAGGCGCCCCGCTCGGCCGCTCGCGCAACACTCGGATGTCAATGCGATCGGCAAAGCTCTCGGCGATCCGCGCCGAGTCGTCTGTCGAGCCGTCGTCCACGACGATGACCTCGAAGTCTCGATCCGTCTGCCGCGCGAATGACTCGAGCGTCGCACCGATCCAGCGTGCGCAGTTATATGCAGGAATCACGACCGAGAAAAACGGCACGTGGCTCATGAGGAGGATCCGATGGAATAAATCTGCGCTCGCCCTTGGAGCGTGCGAAGGTGTCGGGGCTCAGCGTACAAGACAAAACTCAGCGTACAAGAGATGTCCTCGCGTGCGAGACGCGCATGTTGCAGCCAACCAGGCCTTGGATTAAGGAATAGCGTCACAGTCCACCGCAGCGCGACAACGCTACTCTATACGCCGTCGACGCACTCCCCAGGAGGATGCCGGCACCACTGTCGGATCCCTTTACGAACACACCCAAAAAGCTGCCACGGCGGAGCCCGACGTGATCATCGAGGCGCTCCTGCGGATGTTAATCGACGCTGCCGCTGGCCGCATCTACCCAAGCGGGCGTGCGTCAACTTCAGATGTCCGTTAGGCTGCGCGGTCCTGGGGTGCGCGTCCGAAGGGCGCCATATGCGCGCGTGCAGCTGTAGCAGCCCGGACGTGTAAATCGCGGGGAGAGTCATTCATCGATGTGTGGGATTGCGGGGATAGCGGGGACGCGGATCACGGTCACGCAGCGCGAGGCTTTGCAGCGTATGACCGATGCAATCGTCCACCGCGGCCCGGATGGTGAAGGGCATCTGCAGTTCGAGAACTGCGCACTGGGTCACCGACGACTCGCGATCATCGATCTCGAAGGCGGTGTGCAGCCGATGTGCTCATCGGATCGACGTGTAGCGCTGACGTTCAACGGCGAGATCTACGGCTACCAGGATCTGCGTCGTCAGCTGGCCGGCTATCCGTTCAGCACGCAGTCGGACACTGAAGTCGTGCTGGCTCTGTACGAAGCCAGGGGGCCAGCGTGCATCGACCAGATCCCTGGCATGTTCGCCTTTGCCCTGTGGGACGACCGCAAGCAGGAGCTCTTCTGCGCTCGGGACCGGTTCGGCGAGAAGCCTCTCTACTACGCCCTCGGCCCGCGAGGCGAGCTGATCTTCGCCTCGGAGATCAAGGCGATCATCGCCGCAGGTCTAGTGCAGCCGGTGCTCGACACCGCCGCTGTTGCCCGCTTCCTACAGCGCCAGTGCGTCGAGGCCGGCCAGTCGATCTACGCCAACATCCACGCGCTTCCGCCAGGCCACACACTGCGCTATCGAGACGGACAGATACGAGTGGACAGGTACTGGTCGTTGCCTCCCATCAACGAAGACCTCACCGTCGCCGAGGCGGTCGAGCAGGTTCAGGCACTCTTACGCCGAGCCGTGCAGCGGCAGTTGGTCGCAGACGTGCCCGTGGGCGCCTTTCTGAGCGGTGGACTCGACTCGAGCACCGTGTGCTTGGTGGCCAAACAGATCGCCGGAAATCTGCGGACGTTCTCCTTCGACTTCCAAGGCGAGCATAGCGAGGTCGAGTATGCACGCGCGGTGGCGCGCGCTTACGGGACAGAACACGTCGAGCTCGCCGCAAGCGTGGATGACATTGCCCGCCAGTTCATCTCGATTCAGGAACACTACGACGAACCGTTCGCTGACTCCTCGACGATTCCGTCCTACCTGCTCGCACGCGAAGCGCGTCGGCACGTCAAAGTCGCGTTGACGGGGGATGCCGGAGACGAGTTGTTCGGAGGCTATCTCTGGTACAAGCCGCTGCTGTGGATGGCTCGCACCGGCAGAATCGGGATGTTGCGCTGGGTGGCCGAGCGGATCCTGAATCGTGCATGCAACATGATTGGCCTACCCGGCGCGGCCGCACGTGAGCTGAGGATCATGGGTCTCGCCTACGGGCGTCAGCATAGTTCGATCGGCGCCGCGCATCGTGCCCAACTCGCCTTCTTCAACGCCGACCAGCTGCGGCAGCTTGGATTGAAGCAGGACGCTGCGGAGCACCAGCAACCCGACCCGAAAGGCGTCATCCTCGGCTCGCTCGACGATGCGATCCGACACGACATCGAAGATTACATGCCGGCCAACAACCTGACGCGAACCGACCGCGCCTCGATGGCTCATGGCTTGGAGCTGCGGGCGCCGTTCCTCGATGTCGAATTCGCTTCCTTCTGCGTGTCGTTGCCATATCGCCTCAAGGTGTCGACTCGAGACGATAAGATCATCCTGCGCAAATCGTTCGCCGACCAGTGGCCGCGCGAAATCCGCAGGCGCAGTAAGCAGGGCTTCGGCGCGCCGGTGGTACGCTGGCTGCGCGAACCTTCGATCTTGGCTCTGGAGGATGAGTTCGTGCACGCCCCGCGCGCCCCGCTCTATGATGTCGTATCGCGTGACGGCATCCGCGCCCTTTGGCCCCATTGCGATGCAATGCAACGCTGGACGCTGCTCGTACTTGCCACATGGCTGTCCGGCACACGCCGACTTTGGCGGATCTACTAGAGATGCTCCAGCAACGCACACGCACGGCAATTCGCGAGGAATCGTCCGGCAACATCGGACTGCTCGGCTATCTGCTGTTCGTCGTGAGCTGGTTCCTGCATCTGCCGGCGCGAGTGCCGTTCCTCGGCAAGCTACGTCTGGACCTCCTGCTCGTCTTGGCTTTAACGGTTATTGCTGTGCTCAACGCGAAGTCGGCGCCGCACAACGACCTCAAGAACAATCCCACCGATAAGCTGCTCCGCGTCCTCATCGGCTACGCCGTGTTGACGATTCCGTTCGTCGAATGGCCGGGCAGCGTAGTCAAGATCGGCTTGCCTGAGTTCATCAAAGCCGCGGTGTTCTATTACTTCACGATCGCGTTCATCCGTACTGAAAAGGAGTTGCGCCTCTTCATTCTGGTCTTTCTCGCCTGCCAGACGATTCGCGTGCTCGAACCGCTGTATCTGCACCTCACTGAGGGTTATTGGGGCTCGAAGGCCTCGATGGGCGGCGGTTACGAATACCTCTACCGGCTGTCCGGCGGGCCCTTCGATGTCGTCAATCCGAACGGCCTCGCGTTCGTCATCTGCACGCTATTGTCGTTCCTGTACTTCTTGTCGCAGATTTCCTGGAAGCACAAGGCGGCGTTGATCCTCATCGCGCCGCCAGCGCTCTATGCCCTCGCCCTGACCGGTTCGCGCTCCGGACTGATCGCGCTTGCCATCGTCGGCATCGGCATCCTGATCAAGTCCAAGCACCGCGCAGCGCTTGCAGCCACATTCTGCGTCGTAGCGATCGTCGGCTTCTCGATGCTCGACTCGAATATGCAGGATCGCTATCTATCCACATTCGGGATGGGCGAGAAGAACGCGGACACCGCGAACGAACGCTACGAGGGTGCGATGGAGCAGTTCAAGGTGATCCTGCACCGGCCGATTTTCGGCCATGGGCTGGGCACCTCAGCCGAGGCCAACTATCACTTCACGAGCGCCGGCCCGTACGGCGGGCGCGACATTCCGGCGCACAATCTCTATCTGGAAACCGCTCAAGAGCTGGGTATCATCGGCGTGATCATCTTCACGCTCTTCATCAAGTCGATTCTGACCGGCTTTATCCAGGCGCAGAAGGTGCAATGGCCCGAGCGCCTCGGAGCCTTCATGCCGCGCCTGATCGACTCGATGCAGGTGTGGCTCGCGATGAGCTTCGTGTTCAGCTTCGCGAGCTACGGTCTCTCCAACTACGACTGGTACCTATTCGCTGGCCTGTCCGTCATCACTCAGCGCTTCGCGAGGCAGTACGCTTCCGAGGCGCCCCAACCGGCCTCGGCGACACAATTAGCACCCCGCGGCATGTGGGGTTTTCGCGCTGCACGACAACCGAGGCTACGCAGGAAACTCTCGCCATGAAGAATGAAACGGCGCAACAGCAGGACGAGCTCGAGCAACGGCTCACTCGAGAGGCGCGCTTCCACGATGAGAAATACGCTGGTGGCGACCTCTACCCGCGCCACTACGCCGTGCGTCCGACAGAGTATGTCTATCAGCAGATGAAGCAGATGATGGGCGATATCTCTGACAAACGCGTGCTTGAGTACGGTTGCGGCGAGGGGTGGATCACAAGCGACCTCGCGCGCATGGGTGCGCGCGTGTCGGCTTTCGATGTGTCGCCGCAGGCAATCGAAAACACGCGGCGTGTGCTCACGAACGCAGGTCTGGCGGAACGCTGCGATCTTGCCGTCATGCCCGCAGAGAAGCTCACCTATTCGGACGAGCAGTTCGACGTGGCGGTGGGCTTCGCCATCGTCCATCACCTCGAGCTGAAGTCTGCGTTCGCCGAGATGCACCGGGTACTCAAGCCAGGCGGCGTCGCCTACTTCGCTGAACCGCTCGGCACCAATCCGGCGATCCAACTGTACAGGCGCCTCACGCCGCAGTTTCGCACAGAGGACGAGCGACCGTTGGTGTTGGCCGAGCTCACGGAGCTGCTGAAGGATTTCAGCTCCTTCGAGCATTGCGAGTTTTACCTGACGGCGCTCGCTGCGATCGGCGTCGCCTATCTTCCCGGCGGAGCCCGCGTGTTCCCGACCTTGAGCCGCGCCCTGCATAAAGTGGACGGCGTGATTCTCTCGAAGCTGCCGCGCCTCGGTTCGTGGGCGTGGTACTCCGTCATCAAGGTTACGAAGTAGCAGCGGCAGCTTACGACGCGCCTCGTCTCGCAGGCTCGTTCGGTCCCGACCGGCGAGCCTGCGAGACGAGGCGAATCGCGCCGCATCGAACGTGCGGCGCGTGGATCTATCGCGATCTATTGCACCGTCACGTTGGACGGAGCATTCGGAGTCGTCGTCGTGCCACCGATCTTCACCGGATAGCCCGACGAGCTGACCACTCCCGAAGGATCAACGACGAACAGATAGGCCGTTTGCCCCGCAGTGAACTTGCCGAGATTGACCTGCGCGGAGATCGAGCCATCGCTCCATGCGCTCGGGATCTGCGGCTCGATGATCGTGGCCGAACTCAGACTCGCATTGTTCGCCAAGACCACACGCGCGCGCGAGTGATCGAGATAGATATCCGCGAAGTAGCGCCAATTGTTCGAGTTGGTCACGCGGGCATAGCCACCGATCGCCTCACTGCGTTGCGTCCCGGGGTAGCGGTCCGTCGTGCCGCGGTAGTCAACGCGCAGCTTGCCGTTTTCCCACAGCTTGATATAGCCGTCCTTCTGGTTCGTGTACTTGATCTCGACTTCGATCTTGCTCCACACGCCCGACATCGGGTTCACCGCGCTACCGAACCACCAATCGCTGGTCGGGCCGTCGAGGCTGGCGTTGGACTGACCATAGGCGTCATCGAGAATGTGCCAGGAGGCGCCGGAAGTCCTGCTGGTTGGCCTCGAGTTGTACTCGATATACCAGTTGTAAGGCAGGTCGTAGCCGCCGTTGCCGCGCGAGAAGTCAAAGCACTTGTAGTTGTTGTCATCGCCGAATACCCAATTGTCGTCCGAGCGCTGATACCAGCTCGCGTACGTGTAGGCAGGGTACGAGGAGATCACACGGTTCTTCCACACGGCCACGTTCCAGCCGCCGTTCGCGCCTCCGCTGCCCGCGTGTGCGCCGGCGAGATAACGCGAGATGTTGGAGTGCGGGAGTGAGATGCCCCGCTGCGGCGTGCGGTAAGCCATGTTATAGGCCGAGTTCGCGTTCGGCCAAGTCAGATCCCACTTGGCCTTGATATCGGAGCCCGAAGCGTCGTCCCAGACAACCGGAGCGGCGGTGCCTTTGTTGCCGAAACCCGAGCCGGAGATCGTAACGACTGCCTTGTGATCGAACTTGCCGGACACGCTCGTCACCGATGGAGCAGCGAGCGTGGGTCCGTGCGTCAAGAAAAGCGCAAGCGCCGACAGAACGGCGATTCTGGCGGGGGCAACGCGAAGTGTTGACATATTTTCTAGTCTCCGAAAAGCATAATAAGGTCGCCGCGGCACGAGCGTCATCCCGCCGAACTCCTCTGAATTCAGCGTCGCAAAACCGTCTGTTGGAGACTTAGAGCGAGAGATTACCTGGCGAACGTCAACGTCGCGAACGGGTGGAAGGTTCGACCGACCTCCTCGTCCCGCCCGTGCCGGACGTGCACCTAATGGCAACCCCGCTATCTATAGACCGTCCTACAGACCGGAGGCTTTGCGACCCCGCCTCGCGGCGGGTGAGCCCTTTGCATTACGCGCGCAGTATGAAAAAGCGGCACCAACTCTCAAAGCGAGTATCGAATGGTTCCGTACTCAGACAATCCCTGATTACTCACATTGAGAGCCGGGCCTGGGGTCCGACTGCACGCTCAAGCATTCGACTCGGCAACACGATCATGTAGCAGCAATATTCATGCCGCTGTTTGACGTCGTCCGACCGCATCGTAACTGATTGATATCATAAGGATTTCTATAACCCGCGACAGCTGCGCTCGAAACGACGTGTAGGGTTGCGGCGACACCTTCGCTTCGTCCGGATGGCTTCCGGCTCTTAACTCATTGATTCCTCAGCGCATTCGATCGTCGCGGATTCGGGACGAGTAGCGTCCATTAGCGCCCTGGCGCCGGTTCGGTGAAGGCCGCGATATAAGCTGCTGCCATGGTCCGAGCGGAAAGCTTTTCATTGACCTCGGCGAGGGCTCTTTCGCGCAACGCAGCCCGCCGAGTTGGATCCGCATGAAGCGTTCGGATAGCCAATGCAAGCGCTTCGGCATCGTTGGGCGGAATCAGCAAAGCCGTCTGCCCATCCACGAGCACCTCCGCGAGCCCTCCGACCCTCGAGGCGACGATCGGCGTGCCGAGCGCCATGGCCTCCATGACGGTATAGGGCAAGCCTTCGTGAAGCGACGGCATCAGCAGACAATCCGCGTGAGCGATGAAGTCGTAGCTATTGGTGCGAAAGCCATGGAACGTGACCCGGTTCTGCTGTCCCAACTGTGCAGTCAGCGCTTGCAGCGATGACTGCTCTGCCCCCTCGCCCACCAAGTGCAGGCGGGTTGACGGGGGCATATCCGAACTGGCGAGCGCGCGGATAGCGCAATCGATTCCTTTGACTTTCTCTAGCCGCCCCACCATGAGCACGTTGAACGAGGCTCGATCCAGCTCCGGTGGGCGCTGGGTAGCGGAACGATCTATCGGGGCGATGCCGTTGTGAATCACTCGCCTCTCGATGCCGCGATGTTCGTGCTCGCAGCGTCGCCGCAGATCATCGGTGACATAGACGATGCACCCTGCAAGTCTGCGCATCGCCCAGTTCTCGGCGATGCGATAGACCCGCTGCTTGAGGCGTTGCAGCGTCGGAAAATGATCGTGTTCCCCATGACCATGCTCGGTCTTGACTACCCTGAACGCGGAAGGTGAAGCCGCCAGTGCTAGGCAAACCGAAGCGCGGTAACCATGCACGCTCAGTACATATCCGCGCTTGAGTCGGAGGTACTGGCGCAATGCGCTGACCGTGCGCAAGTCGAAGCTGCCGCGGCTCGGCAATACGTGAACCGTATAGTCGGCTCGTCTGGCACGGTCCGTCAGATCCGCATCGTGCAACGCGAGCAGCTCGCAGACTACCCCCTCGCTGCGGAGCGCATCCATCAGCGTCAATGCCTGTCGCTCCGCCCCGCCGAAAATCTCGCCCGGCGTGAATACGAGAACTCGCAGCTCGTTGGTAACGCGGTTCATATAGCGCGCCCACCGGATCGGGAGAGCGATTCGTAGAGTTGCCGGTGCTTCTCAGTCATCGCCCCCGGTGCGAAGAGCTCCATTGCACGTAAGCGCGCTGCGTCGCCTATTCTTTTCGCGTATTCGCGATCTGCGAGCAGGGACGCGACTGCGGTGGCGATCTGGTCGACCTCGCCGACATCGACTAGCAGTCCGGTAACGCCGTCGATGATGATTTCGGGGTTGCCCCCAACCTTGGTACATACCGTCGGCTTGCCGGCATACATGTACTCGACGACGACATTCGACAGCCCTTCCGTCTGCGAAACGAGCAAACAGACTTCCGCAAGCGCAACTGCCGACATGGGATTGTCCATCTTGCCCGCGAAATGCACTCGGCCGTCCAAGCCGAAATCGCGTGCGAGCGCCTCCAGCTCGGCCCGATGCGACTTGCCCCCGCCCTCGCCGGCGCGGTCCTCGCCGACGACGAGCAGGTGGGTGGGTCCAGCGGCTCGGGTGATCGCCGGGAGCGCACGGATGATGTCACCGATACGCTTGAGGGGACGCAGATTGGCAACGCAGGTGATGACGGCGCCGTCCTCAGGAACGCCGAAATCCGCTCTCCGCCCTTGAGTGCATGTGCCACTGCGACGCATGCCGTTGTAGATGACCGCGATGCGTTTGCGCGGAATTCGCTCCTTGTTCGCGACGACCTCGCGCACCGCCGCTGAGTTCGCTACGACCGCATCCACAAAGTACCCCGCAAGACGCAGCACGGGAAGATTCCAGCGGGTGTACCAGAAGCCCAGATCGCGCCGCGCCACCACCACCTTGAGTCCACAAAGCTTGAGGGGCAGTGGGAAGACCATCGCACTGTCGTTGAAAAAGATGTGCGCAACTTCGAACCCTTCTCGCCGTGCATCGAGCGCAGCTCGGAAGATACGCCACAGGCCCGTCGCCGAGCGCAACCTCGGGACACCGAGTACCTTGACCGGCACATCGGACAGATGCGCCTGCAGGTAGCGGGAAGGGCGCAGCAGCACGACTGCCGGCTCGATCCTGGAGCGGTCGAGCAGAGACAGCAACAAGAGAAATTGCCCCTCGGTGCCAGCGTGCGGGTCCGGAAACTCGTCGAGGACGAACAAGACCTTCAGCTTTCTGGGGCCGCTCATCCGACTCGAGGCTGCCAAAGGACCTGTTTCTGACCGCGCGCGAAGCGTACGAACGCTACAGCGGACGCCCAGTTCAATAAACTGAAGTAGTAGCAGTAGCGGCCGATGAACGACTGCCCGATCGCACGCGGCGCGCTAGCCGCGCCGACAACGATGGCCGCGAACAGCAATTGTCCGGCCGCGCCGAACCAGTAGACCAGACCTTGATCGAGCAGCAACCAGTTAAGAACGATAGCCGCGGCGAGCGGCAGAAAGCTCATGTAACGTAGCACTTTGTGCGACCACAACTGCCATGCAAAGACACCGCTGCGGAAAGGGTTCAGGAGCACTTTCATGTCGCGCAACGCCCAGAAGGCGCGTAGTGCGACGCGCACACGCATGCGGTACTCCGATGAGCTACTCGATAAGGAATGCTCGGTGAGGATCGCTTCGGGCTCGTACACGACCCGATGCCCGCTCTCGACGACGCTGAGCGGGAGCACAAAATCAGGCAACTGATCGGGCCGCATCGGCCGATATAGACTCTTGCGCACGGCATCGACGCCGCCATCTACACCAACCACTGAGCCGATACGCGTCTCGATCAAGCGCAGCGCGTTCTCGTACTTCATGTATGCACTGCAGCCGTCGCCTACCAGGGAGCCATCCGGATCCACATACAACATACGGCCGGTGACATATCCCACTTGCGGATCGGCGAAGTTGCGCACGAGCTTGCGAATCGTATCGGGACGGTAGATGGAGTTCGCATCGGCGAAAACGACGACCTCGCCGCGTGCTTCGCCCAACGCCAAATTGAGCGCCGCGGTCTTGCCTTGCCGCGGCGATTGTCTGATCAGCCGAACACGCCCGCTCTCCGAAGCGATGCGCTGCACGATCTCATCCGTACCATCGCTAGATTCGTCCGAAACGACGATAACATCGAGGAGCTCCGCCGGATAATCTTGCGCGAGCTTGTTGCGGACGGTGGCTTCGATGTGCGCTGCCTCGTTGTACGCCGCCGTGATCACAGTCACGCGGGGCACGTAGGCATCGTCGCTGGCGATCTTTCGCTCACGAAGGCTCGCGACCAGCGTAGCGAGGATCGGGTAGAGAAGATACGGATACAACCCCAGCAGCAGCAGCAGCCAGAAAGTCAACTCGAGCATGCGTGTGCGACCGGTTTGGCGGGCGATGACGTCAACAGGCCGACATCGACCAGCACGTCGCGCACCGCAGTGAAGCGGAATTCTCCAAGTAAACGTTCGAGTCTTTCCTCGGTTCGCGCGAGGTTCGTGTAGTGCCGCAAGCGTGACTTCAGACCGGCACGCACCCGCGGCTGCCCGGGATCGATCTCCCAGGGATGCAAATAGAAGATGAACGGCTGGCGCTGTTGATTGATTTTCCGCAAGCCCATGCGCGTGAGCGTGTACGGCAGAATGCGGAAATAGCCGCCACCCGCGACTGGCAGACGCACACCAAAAACGCTCGCTGTTGATGGCGGAAACTCTACGACCGTGCGGCCGTTGGGCGTGCTGATCGTCCCGGGAACCCGCGGCGCATCCGGAATGCCGTAGATGTCATGCCGAATCGGGAAGACACTCGAGTCGTACTCGAAGCCGAGGTCATGGACCACATCGAGCGCCCATAGCGACTTACGGGTAATCGACCAGCTTGCCGCGCGATAGCCGCTGACCGGTGCGCCGATCAGATCCTCTAGCATGTGCTTAGAATCGCGCGTCTCTGCGGCGAACTCCTGCGGCGCTTGTTCGTACACCAGACGGTGACTCATCCCATGTGAGGCGACCTCGTGCCCCGCGCGATGAATCTCCCGCACCAGTTGGGGCGAGCGCTTCGCTATCCAGCCGAGGATGAAGAACGTCGCACGCACGTTGCGGGCGCTGAACATCTCCAGCAGGCGATGCGTGTTGAGCTCGGCCCGATACTCCATCTCGTTCCAGCGAGGACGATCGATCACTTGCGCGAGCGCTTGAACGTGGAAGTAGTCTTCCACGTCAACAGTCATCGCATTGAGTTGCTCGGCTTGCCGAGGTACCGCGTTCATCTAGCGCCGCCCCAGGCGTATGTTCCCGTCGGCCCCCTGCCCATAGCTGAGAATGAGCCACCCCTGAGTTTCTTGGTATTCCGTCGTGGTCGCGGAGCTGTCTCGGTCAGCGTGGACGAGACGCATGGTCAGAAAGGCATTTCGGCTCAGGCGCCAGTTCAGGCCAGCTTCGGCTTCGAGCGTCTCCGCATTGAAGCCTTCCTCAAAATCCTCTTTCTCGAAACGCGCGCCCAGCAGGAACGTCAGCCTCCGCCCCATCTGGCGCTCGATTTCCGCATCCGTGATCAACAGTTCGCGGTTGAACGCCGTCTGCCGCTGGTACTTCTCGCGGCTCATCATCAGGACGAGGTTCATCGAGGTGCGGTTGCGCGTGAACTGCCACCCCGCATCGAGATACTCCTGCTCCGACGCCTCCGAAGAAGCAACCAACGGCTGTGTGTCATCGCGAGCGGACAGGCTCATCTGCGAGCTGGCAAACACCTCCCGAGAATCCGGAAACCCCGTGCCGCCGCCGATCCAGACCCACGATGAAGGCGACACGCGGCGCGTCAAACGCAGACGGGCGAGCAAGCCCTCTCTGTCCGTCGAGCCCTGATCCACAATGTTGTAGCCGACACTGAGATCGAGCGTCGTACGATCGCTGCCCAGTTGATAGCTGACGTAGGCGCTACGCCGCTCGTAATCGTCGCTTTCGCTTGCGTCCTCGAAATTGTACTCAGTGACATCGCCTACCAGAGCGATCGATGCGGCTTCGCTCAAGCGGCGTGCGAACGCCAATGACACCATGTTCGAGGTGGATGAAAGCTCCGATTCTTCGTAATCCTGGCGCGAATAGCGCCCGGAGAGTCGCATGCTGTTGCGCGAACCCAGGTTCATGATGAAGTCCGGGCCGGTCGAGAAAAAGTTGACGTTCTCGCGGTTACCTGGACCTGGCGCGGAGAATACGTCCCTGCGTACCTGCCCGAAGTAGTCCTCGACTGCCCACAAAAAGCGCTCGGGTGCGATTGCGAACACCGCGCTCGCGGCGGCGTTGCCGATCACTTCGCTGTCGAAAGTATCATCCAAGTACTCGACGTATCCGACGTTGGCAAATACCTCCGCCTCGAGACGTCGCGACTCGCCCTCGTAGCCGAGATTCAGCCCAACGATCCCCATCGTCTCGTCGACCTTGTCTGCTTCCGACTGCATGATGTTGTCGCTGTGACCGACTCCCGCGCTCACGGACGCAGCGAACTCGTCGGCCGTTGCGCCGATGGGAACACCCAGCGCGACCGTGCAGAACAACGCGCGCATTGCCCCCGTCGAGATAGCGGATGATCTCTTCTTCTTCATCATGCTTCTTCTTCTCACCTAGTAGGCCAGGTATCGGTGCACGTTCACGCGCTCGGCTGCTGAGCCTCGCCATAGCGCTGTCCGTACCCGTAGTAGCCGGCCGCCGAGCTGGACGCGCACTGGTTGAGCACCAATCCGATAGGCTTGCCGTCCCCCAACAAATCGAGCGCCTCGAGCAGCGCATTACGGGGCGTGTGGTCCGCACGGACCACGACAACGATCTGTCCAACGACGTTGGCCAGTGCTCGAGCCTCGGTCGTGAGCAGCAAAGGTGGCGAATCGAACAGGATGATCCGCTGCGGGTCCCTCGCAGCAAACTGCGCGATCATGTCGACCATGCGGCGGCTGGCGAGTAGCTCGGTGGTGGTTTCGGTCGCGCGGCCCACCGGCAGCACACTCAACCCTGGAACGTTCGTGGCCAGAATCAACTCATCCAGAACGCAGTCCGGATCGGCAAGCGCGTCAACCAAACCTGGCTCGTCCGACAATCCGAACATGCGCGTGATGTGCGGCTTGAGAATATCCGCATCGACAAGCAGGACATGTAGATCGCGTTCCATCGCAAGGCTGAATGCGAGGTTGATGCTGGTGAAAGTCTTGCCTTCCCCTGGCAACGCGCTCGCCATCATGATGATTTGCCCCTTCGGCAGCTTCTCTCCGTGAGTGCCGAGGATGTTGTCGATCAATGGACGCTTAATCTGACGATACTCATCGGCGATCTGCCGTTCCTGATGCTTGGGAGGAAGAAGCGCCGCGGCGCGCA
>Ga0079224_100007581_pt1 | contig 14593 bp, 13 predicted proteins | sample Stecom2015_FD_80414 | JGI IMG/M metagenome (GOLD analysis project Ga0079224, IMG submission 80414) | Agricultural soil microbial communities from Utah to study Nitrogen management - Steer compost 2015 | ecosystem: Environmental > Terrestrial > Soil > Agricultural land | place: USA: Utah...
CTGGTCGACATCGACGACCCGGACTGCCACACCGACGGGGACCCGGACAACCCGGACAGCTACGACCCCGGCCGCGACGAGACCGGCGGGGGCTGCGGCGACGCGCGCGACAGCGACGGCGACGGGCTCACCGACGCCGCCGACCCGGCCAGCCGCACCGACGCGGACGCGGCCCACCCGGACAGCTACGACCCCACCCGCCAGCGGCGGCGCGGCCCCGGCGGCGTTGCGGGCCAGGTCGGGGCCGTCGAACTGCCGGTAGCCGCCGTTGCCGAGCGCGTCGGCGCAGCTACCGCCGGTCTCGTCGCGGGCGGGGTCGTAGCTGTCCGGGTTGTCCGGGTCCCCGTCGGTGTGGCAGTCCGGGTCGTCGATGTCGACCAGGCCGTCGCCGTCGTTGTCGATCCCGTCCGAGCAGCCGGGTCCGTCGCCGCCGCCGTCGGGGCCCTCGTCGTCGTCGGGGTCGTAGCTGTCGGGGTTGTCCGGGTCCCCGTCGGTGTGGCACTCAGGGTCGTCGATGTCGATCAGCCCGTCGCCGTCGTTGTCGATCCCGTCCGAGCACTCGGGGAGGTCGCCGCCGTCACCGGCGTCGCCGCAGGCCACCCCCGACACCTCGGCGTGGCCGATGCGCACCTCCGCCAGGGGGTCGTCGAGCAGGCCCAGCAGGGTGATCACGAGCGCGTCGACGGTGGCGCCCGTCTCGGTGACGGTGACGACGTTGACGTCCACGTCGGCCACCGGAGCCAGCGGCTCGAGGGCGTCGACGATCGTGCCGATCAGCTCGTTGAGCGGGCCGCTCAGCGGATCCTCCCCGGCGATCTGGAGGTCGACGACCTCGGAGGTCGCCGAGTACTGGACGGTGCCGGCGGTGCACACGGCCACCGCCTCGGCCCGGATCACCCCGGCGTCGAGGATCGCGCCGTCGAGCGCGTCCAGCACCTCCAGGCCCTCGACGAGGCTCACCGCCCTGGCGTTGTAGGGCCCGGCGACGTCGTGCTGGGCGGCGGGGTCGTTGATCTCCGAGTCGAGGTCGGACGCCTCGTGCACCGACGCCCACACCGAGCCGGTGCCGTTGATGGCGAGAGGACCGGCATCGAGGGGCACCAGCGTCTGGTCAGCGTCGCCGAAGGGCGGGGCGCTCACCGCCACCGACGGGGTGGGCTCCACGATCGGCGTGCCGGCCAGCCCGGCCTCGAGGACGAAGGCCGAGGCCGACCCACCCTCGACGGGATCGGCGCTGGCCCCGGGGGCGAGACCGACGACGGTCAGCGCGAGGGCGCCGGCCAGCAGCGCCCAGGCTCGGGTGGTTCGCATCTGCGTTCTCTCCTCGGTGGTGCCCCAGCGCACGCCGCCCGCAAGCCACGCAAGGACGAGATGTCCAGAACGTCGCGATCGTACCGTTCTGCCCGGCGCGCGCAACGATCCGCAGCCGGTCAGGGCGCGGTGGTGAGGCCGGCCTGGCCGAGCGCGATGCGCAGGTCCTCGGCGTGGGCCGACGCGGCGAGGGCGTCGCGCACGCTGACGCGACCGTCGAGGACGAGGTCGTACAGGCCCTGGTCGAGGGTCTGCATGCCGTGGTACTGCCCGTCGCGCAGCACCTGCTCGAGGGCGTCGAGGGGCCCGCCCTGGGCGATGCAGTCGACCACCTTCGTGGTGCCCACGAGCACCTCGGCGACCGCGAACCGCCCCGTGCCGTCGGCCCGCTCGAGGAGGCGCTGGCTGATGATGCCCCGCAGGACGCCGACGAGGGCCTGCCGGGCGGCGGGCTGCTCGGCCGGGGGGAACAGCTCCAGCAGGCGGACCACGGTGTCGACGGCGCCCGCGGCCCGCATCGTGGTGATCACGAGGTGCCCCACCTCGGCGGCGGTGAGCACGGCGCGCGCCGTCTCCACGTCGACCACCTCGCCGACGAAGAGCACGTCGGCGTCCGCCCGCAGACCGCCTCGCACCGCCTGCGCGTAGCTGTCGGCGTCCAGCCCCACCTCCCGCTGGGTGACCATCGCCTGCTGGTCGGCGTGGAGCACCTCGATCGGGTCCTCGACGGTGAGGATGTGGCAGGCCCGAGTGCGGTTGATGCGGTCGAGGACGGCGGCGACCGTGGTGGTCTTGCCCGCGCCGGGCGGCCCGGAGACGACGAGCAGGCCGCGGGGCTCGTCGGCGAGGCGCTCGACCTGCGGGGGCAGGCCCAGCTGCGCGAGCTCGGGGATCTCCGGCGGCACCCGCCGCACGGCGATGGCCAGCGACCCCCGCTGGCGGTGGACGGCGACGCGGAACCGGCCGAGCCCGGGCACGCTCAGCCCCGAGCTGGTCTGCCCGCCCCGCTCGAGCTCGGCCCAGCGGACGTCGTCGAGCACCTCGCGGGCCAGCGCCTCCACGTCGGCCGCCGTGAGCGGGTCGCCGTCGCCGGGCTGCAGCACCCCGCCGACGCGCAGGCGGGGCGGCGACCCCGGCTTCAGGTGCAGGTCCGACGCGCCCTGGTGGCCCAGGTGGGCGAGGAGGGGCTCGAGGCGGCTCACGTGGGGGTCCCCTGCTCGTCGAGGATGCGCTGCTGCACGAGCGCCGCCGCGGTGACCGCGTCGCGCCCGGGCCCGTTGCTGGTGGGCGGCTCGGGGACGTGCCGCTCCCCGGCCAGCGCGGCGACGAACGCCGCCGCCCCTCGGGCGAGGGCGTCGAGGTCGTAGCCGCCCTCGAGGAAGGCGATGCGCCGACCGGCGGGCACGAGCTCGAGGAGGTCGAGCGCGAGGTCGGCGAAGTCGCCGGCCGAGAGGCCGAGGTCGGTGAGCGGGTCGGCCCGGTGGGCGTCGAAGCCGGCCGAGACGAGCAGCCACGTGGGGCGGAAGCGCGCCGCGAACGGCGCGATCACCTCCTCCACCCCGGCCCGGTACACGTCGCCGGTGGCCCCCGGCGGCAGCGGGATGTTCACGGTCGCCCCCTGCGCCTCGGGGCCGCCCACCTCGAGGATGCCGCCGGTGCCCGGGTACAGCGAGTGCTGGTGGAACGACACGTAGGCCACGCGGGGGTCGTCCCAGAACACGTCCTGGGTGCCGTTGCCGTGGTGGGCGTCGACGTCGACGATCAGGACCCGCTCGCCCCGCTCGGCCAGCGCGGCGGCGGCCACGGACACGTTGTTGAAGAGGCAGAAGCCCATGGCCGAGATCGGGGTGGCGTGGTGGCCGGGCGGTCGCACCGCGCAGAACGCGGCCTCGGCCTCGCCGGCGTCGAGCGCCTCGATGGCGGTGAGGCCGGCGCCGGCGGCGAGGAGCGCGGCGTCGTAGGAGGCGGCGCTGGTGGCGGTGTCCCCGTCGAGCCAGCCCCCGCCGGTGGCCGCGGTGGTGGCCACCCGGTCGATGTGGGCGCCGGCGTGGACCCGCTGGACGTCGGCGCGCGACGCAGCTCGGGGCCAGCGGCGGTCCAGGGCCTCGTCGAGGCCGGCGGCGGCCACGCCGTCGAGGACGGCCTGCAGCCGCGCCGGGCGCTCCGGGTGCCCGCGACCAGGGTCGTGGTCGAGGTACCGGTCGTGGGTCAGGAAGAGGACGGGCACGCCCCGTGGAGGCTACTCCCGGGCCCGGCCCGACCCCCGGTCGGCACCGCCGGCGCGGCGGCCGCGCGAGGGTGCGGGAACTACCGTGGCGACGGCATGAGCGTGCACCGCCACCCGGGCCGGGACGAGGGCCGGTTGCGGGCCACGTCGTGGCGGGGCGACCCCACCGTGGCCCAGGTGATCGTGCGCGCCCGCGTGACCGACGCCGAGGTGCGCCAGGTCCTCGACGAGCTGCGGGCCCGGGGCTGCCGCTCGGTGGTCACCGCGGCGCTCGCCCCGCCCGAGCAGCAGCCGTTCCTCGCCGCCGGGTTCGAGGAGCACGAGCGCCTCCACCTCCTGCGCCGAGACGTGTCCCCCGTGCCGGGGCGCCCGTCCGAGGTGACCCTGCGGCGGGCTCGGGCCGCGGACCGCCCGGCCGTCCTCGCCGTCGACCACCTCGCCTTCCCGCCGTTCTGGCGGTTCGACGAGACCGGCCTCGAGGACGCGCTCGACGCCACCCCGTCGGTGCGGTTCCGCGTCGCGCTCGACCCGGAGGCGGCCACGGTGGCGGGCTACGCCGTCACCGGGCGAGCCGGCAGCCGGGGGTACCTGCAGCGCCTCGCCGTGCACCCGGAGCGCCAGCGTCGGGGCCTCGGCACCGCCCTCGTGGCCGACGGCCTCCGGTGGCTGCGCCGCTGGGGCGCTCGGGAGGTCCTCGTCAACACCCAGGAGGCCAACGCCGGCGCGCTGGCCCTCTACCAGGCGCTGGGGTTCGAGCGCCAACCCCACGGCCTGGCGGTGCTGCGCCGCACCCTCGCGGTGGGCACCCCGTGACCGCCCGGACGCCGAGGTGGTGGCGGGGCGTCGCCGCCCTGCTCGTGGCCGCCGCGGCGCTGCTCGGGCTGACCCCCACCGCCGTCACCCAGGAGGACGGCGGCGAGGGCTCGCCCCCGGTGCTGCTGCACCAGCGCACCTTCGTGGCCACCGGCGACGCCTTCGAGCTGGGGATCGACCCGGCGTCGGTGCCCGCCGACGGCAGCGTCGAGGTGGTGATCCGCGGGCGGGTGCTGTCGCGCTCCGAGCTCGAGCTCACCACCACCGGCGCCGGGCTGCGCTCCGCCGTGTACCAGGTGGCTCGCGCCGCGGCCGAGCTGCCCCGCGGCGATGACGGCAGCCTCGTGGTGGCCATCTCCTTCGACCCCGACGAGCCCGGCGGCCTCAACCTGCGCAGCGCCGGCGTGTACCCGGTGGAGGTGCGCGCTCGCGACGCCGAGGGCGACGTCGTCGGGACGGTCGTGACCCACCTCGTGCGGGAGCCGGACGAGGCCGACGAGTCGCCGCCGCTGGCCGTGGCGCTCCTGGCCCGCACCCTGGAGGAGCCGTCGCTGCGGCCCGACGGCGAGCGGGCCGTCGACGAGGTGGCGCTGGCGCGGACCGCGGCGTGGCTCACCCCGCTCGCCGCCGGGGAGGTCCCGGTGGCCCTCGCCGTCTCCCCCGACGCGCTGCTCGGCGTGGCCGAGCGGGCCGCCGCCGGCGGTGAGCAGGCCGCTGTGGTGCTCGAGCAGCTGCGGGCCATCGCCGCCACCGGCGACGTGCTGGCCGGCCCCTTCGCCTCGACCTCCCCGGACGCCCTCGTCGACGCTGGCCTCGACGGCGAGCTCAGCCGCCACCTCGATGCCGCCCGGCGGGTGGCCGTGGAGGTGCTCGGCCGCCAGCCCGGCGACACCTGGTGGGCCGGCGACGACCTCAGCGAAGCCGGAGCCGAGGCGCTGGCCGAGGTCGGCGTGGCCAACGTCGTCGTCGCCGAGGAGCAGGTCGAGCCGCTGCGGGCCGGGCTGCTGTCCCTGTCCTTGGCCCAGCCGTTCCTCGTCCCGGCCGGGCGCACCGAGCTCGACGCCCTCGCCGTGGACGATGTGGTGCTCGCCCACCTGGGGACGGACCTCAGCCCCGCGCTGGAGGCCAACCGGCTGCTCACCGAGCTGGCGATGCTGTGGTTCGAGCAGCCCGGCATCAGCCGGGCCGCGGCCGTGCCGCTCGACGAGGACGTGCGCCCCGAGGTGCTCGCTGCGCTCGTCGAGGCGCTGCGCGACACCGACGTGCTCGACCCGGTGGTGCCGGGCGACGCGTTCGACCGGGCCGAGCCGCTCGTCCAACCCGGCGGTGACCGGGTCGACCGCGAGCTGCTCCCCGAGGACCCGGCGCCGATCGCTGCCGCGGTGCGCCGAGGGATCGACGACGGGCGCACGCAGGTGACCGGGATGGCCTCCCTGCTCGGCGTCGGCCGCGCCGGCGCCGACCCCGACGGCGAGGCGGCCCGCGCCCGCGTCGCCACCGGCGAGGCCCACCTGCTCCTCGCCACCTCCACCGCGCTGACCCGAGCTGACCAGGAGGCCCACCTCGAGGCGGTCGCCACGGAGGTGCGCAGCCTCGTCGACGCCGTGAGCACGCCGGCCCACGAGACGGTCACCCTCACCGCCCGGGACGGCACCGTGCCGATGACCGTGCGCAACGACGGGGACGTCGCCCTCCACGTCGTGGTCCACCTCTCGAGCACGAAGCTCGAGTTCCCCGACGGCCAGGACGTGCCCCTCGTCCTCGAGCCGGGCAGCACCCGCCTCGACGTGCCGGTGCGGGCCCGGGCTTCCGGGTCGATCCCGCTCGAGGCGACGATCACCTCGCCGGACGGCTCGCTCGTGCTGGCCGAGCTCGACTACTCGATCCGCTCCACGGCGGTGGCCGGCGTCGGCGTGGTGCTCTCCGCCGGCGCCGCGCTGTTCCTCCTCGTGTGGTGGGCCCGCCACTGGCACCGCACCCGGCGCAGCACGAAGCTCGTCGAGGCCCGCCACCCCTCGGCCCGGGGCCCGGGCCACTAGGTTCGGGCTGTCATCCTGCCCGACGCTCGAGGGAGCACCGACATGGCCGTTCGCATCGTCACCGACAGCAGCTGCGACCTCACCGACGACGAGGTGGCCGCCCACGGCATCGAGGTGGTGCCGCTGACGATCCGCTTCGGCGACGAGGAGCTCGAGGACCGCACCGAGCTCAGCGTGGAGCAGTTCTACGAGCGGCTCGCCGCCTCGTCCGAGCTGCCCGAGACCGCCGCGCCGGCGCCGGGGAAGTTCGAGGCCGCGTTCCGCCGCCAGGCCGAGGCCGGCGCCGACGCGGTCGTGTGCATCAACCTGTCGGCCGGCCTGTCGGCCACGATGCAGTCGGCCCAGAACGCGGCCCGGTCGCTCGAGGGCGAGCTCGACGTGCGGGTCATCGACTCCGGCAGCATCACCGCGGGGCTCGGCACCCAGGTCCTGCTGGCCGCCGAGGCCGCGGAGGCCGGGGCCAGCGCGGACGAGGTGGTGGCCCTCGTCGAGCAGCTCCGGGCCCGGACGCACGTGATCGGCGCCCTCGACACCCTCGAGAACCTGAAGAAGGGCGGCCGCATCGGCGGCGCCCAGGCCCTGCTCGGCTCGCTGCTGTCGATCAAGCCGATCCTCGACCTGTCCTCCGGCGTCGTCGAGGAGGCGGGCAAGGCCCGCACCCGCAAGAAGGCCCTCGAGGTGCTCCGCGACAAGGTGGCCGCCGCCGGTCAGGTCGAGCGGCTCACCGTCACCCACGGCTTCGCGCCCGACGTCGAGGACATGCTCGAGCTCCTCGCGCCGATCTGCCCGCGCGACCAGATCCGGGTGGGTCACATCGGTCCGGTGATCGGCACCCACGGCGGACCTCGGGTGATGGGCCTCACCTGGCTGGCGCCGGCCTGATCCGGGCCGCGCCGCGCAACGTGGCCGTCCGACGACGCCGAGGGGCCGGCAGTAGCGTGGCCCCGCCGTGTCGTCCCTGAACCCGCCATCCGAGCCGAGCGCCGGCGCCGCCGGCGCAGACGTCGGCGGTCCCCGCCCCGGCCGCCTGCTGGCCGGCCGGTACCGGCTCGACGCGCTGCTCGCGTCGGGCGGGATGGCGCAGGTGTGGCGGGGCACCGACGAGGTGCTGCGCCGCCAGGTGGCGGTGAAGCTCCTGCACGCCCACCTGGCCGGCGACGCCACCTTCGTCGCCCGGTTCCGCCAGGAGGCGGTGGCCGCCGCCCGCCTGGCCCACGCCAACATCGTCGCCATCTTCGACACTGTGGCCGAGAACGGCATCGAGGCGATCGTGATGGAGCTGGTGCCCGGCCGCACGCTGCGGGAGCGGCTCGACGACCCCGAGCCGCTCGACCCGTGGCAGGCGGCGGGGGTGGCCGCCCAGGTGGCCGACGCCCTCGACGCGGCCCACCGGGCCGGGCTCGTGCACCGCGACGTGAAGCCGGCCAACGTGCTCCTCGCCGGCGACGGGCGGGTCAAGGTGGCCGACTTCGGCATCGCCAAGGCGGTGGCCGACGCCGACCTCACCCAGCCCGGCCTGACGGTGGGCACGGCGAAGTACCTGGCCCCCGAGCAGGTGCGGGGCGACGCGGTCGACGCTCGGACCGACATCTACAGCCTCGGGGTCGTCCTCTACGAGATGCTCTGCGGCCGCCCGCCGTTCCAGGGCGACACCGACGCCGCCACCGCGCTGATGCGCCTCCAGCGCGACCCGCTGCTCCCCCGGCAGGTCCGGCCGGGGGTGCCCCGCGCGCTCGAGGAGATCACCTACCGGGCCATGGCCCGCGAACCGGCTGACCGCTACCAGACCGCAGCCGACCTGCGGGCCGCGCTCCTCGCTGCCGGGGCCCGGGCCGACGACGAGCCGGACCTCGACCTCGACCACACCGCGCTCGTGGGCGGCCCCGACGCCACCACCGCGCTCGTTCAGCCGAGCTCGCCGCCGGCGGCGCGCGAGCCGGTCCCGTCGTTCACCCAGACCGAGCGCAGCTGGCTGATCCCCACCGCCGTGGTGGTGCTCGTCGCGCTCGCCCTCGGCCTCGCCGGCGTGCTGATCGGCCGGTCCGGGGCCGGGTCGTTCCTCGACGACGTGCGCGAGGCCATCGGTGGCCGCGTCGGCGGCGGGTCGAGCGCGTCGGCCATCGCCGTCACCGGCGCCCAGGCCTTCGACCCCACCGGCGACGGCCGCGAGAACGACGACCGGGCCCCGCTCGTCCACGACGGCGACCCGAGCACCACGTGGCGGACCGAGGGCTACGACGACCGGGACATCACCCGCCTCAAGGACGGGGTGGGCATCGTCGTCACCCTCGAGCGCGCCGCCGAGCTCGCCCGCCTCGAGATCGACAGCCCCACCAACGACTGGCGGGCCCGCATCTACGTGGCCGACGCCCCGGCCGGGGACCTGGCCGGCTGGGGGGAGCCGGTGGCCACCACCGAGGGCCTGCCGGCCGGCACCAACGAGATCGACCTCGGCGGTGCCCGCGGCTCGGCGGTGCTCGTGTGGATCGTCGACCGGGGGGACGCCCCGGGCCGGGCGGCCGCCGAGATCGGCGAGATCCGGGCCCTCGGGTCGTGACCGGCCAGCGGTAGCGTCCCGGCGTGGCGGTGGATCCCGACCAGGAGCTCGTCGAGGCCGCCCAGGCCGGCGACGCCGCGGCGCTCGAAGCGCTCCTGCGCCGCCACCACGACCGGGTCCACCTGCTCTGCCGCCGCCTGACGGGCAGCGACGCCGACGCCCTCGACGCCACCCAGGAGGCGCTGATCGCCGTCGTGCGGGGCCTCCCCCGCTTCGACGGGCGCTCCCGGTTCACGACGTGGCTGCACCGGGTGGCCACCAACGCGTGCCTCGACGAGCTGCGCCGGCGCCGGCGCCGACCGCGGCCCGGCCTCCCCGACGACGCTGACGACGACGGGCACCCGCACCACGAGGTGGCCGACCCCCGCGGCGAGGAGGGGCTCCACGCGGTGGCCGAGCGCCTGGTGCTCGACGAGGCCCTCGCCGGGCTGCCCGTCGAGTTCCGGGCCGCCGTCGTGCTGCGCGACGTCTGCGACCTCGACTACGCCGAGATCGCCGAGGTGCTCGACGTGCCCCCGGGCACGGTGCGGTCCCGCATCGCCCGGGGCCGCCGCCTCCTCGCCCGCCAGCTCGAGCCCCCGGCGAGCGCCGGGAACCAGGCGCACCCCCCGGATCGTCCGAGCACCACGGCCCCCGAGCCGCCCACCCCGCCCCAGATGGCCCCATGACCGACGCACCCCGCACCGACGACGAGCGCGACGAACTGGCCTCCGCCTACCTCGACGGCGAGGCCAGCCCCGTCGAGCGCGCCCTCGTCGAGGGCGACCCGGACCTGCAGGACCGGGTGGCGGCGCTGGCCCGGGTGCGCGCCGCCCTGGCCGCCGCACCGGCCCCCGCCGCGCCCGTGGAGGACCCGGTGGCGGCCGCGCTCGCCGCAGCCCGCGCCCCCGGCGGGCTGCTCGATGACGCCTCCCCCGCCGAAGCCGAGGCGACGGCCGCGCCGAGCGAGTCGGTGGTGCCGCTGCCCGCCGGACGCCGCGACGCGCGCCGCCTGCGCCTCGTGGCGGTGGCCGCCGCCGTCGTGGCGGCCGCGATCGCGGTCCCGCTCCTCGGGCGAGCCACGGACCGGGCCGACGACGAGGCCGCCACGGCCACCTTCGAGTCGGCGGAGGGCCCGCTCGACGACGACCTGGCCGGCAGCGCCGATCGGGCCGGCGGCGCCGCCGAGGCCGGCGACGCCCCGCTGGCGGCGGACGCCGCGGCGCCGGTGAGCGGCGCGCCCGTCGCCGTCGACCTCGGCGCGCACTCGGACCTGGCGGCGCTCCACGACGCGGTCGAGGCCCGCCTGCAGGCCCAGGAGGAGGCCGAGGCCGGCGGGTCCGACCCCAGCTCCACGGTCGCCTACGACGGGGGCACCACCACCACCGGCGCCGTGTGCGCCGGCGAGCTCGAGGTGCCGGCCGGCCACGAGGTGCTGCTCGAGGCCACCGCCGTGGTGGACGGCGTCCCGGTGGCGGTCGTGGCGCACCGCGCCCCCGGCGCCGAGCCGATCGTGGTGGTGGCCACGGTCGAGGGCTGCGAGGTGCTCAGCGCCGGTCCTCGCTGACCGGGGCCCGCCCTCGCCCCCGCAGGGGCGCCACCCGGACGAGCGCGGCGAGCGCGGCGAGCGGCGCCGCCACCCACACGAGCCCCTTGACCGGCTCGAGCCCGTGGCTCGAGTCGATCCAGCCGGCCCAGGCGATCCCTGCGAACGACAGGGCCGCCGACACCGCCGCCGCCGGCCAGGTCCGAGCGCGTCCCACGCTCACGACCACCTCGCCCACGACGAGCCCGAACAGCACCCCGGCGACGGACGGCAGCGCCCCGGTGAACTCGTACTCGCCGAGGATCAGCGCGCCGAGCGCCGCCACCACGGCCCCGCAGACGACGCCGACCACAGCCCGCACGAGCTCCACAGCCGGCCACCGTACCGCCGGGCTGGCGCACCATCGGCCGGACCCTCGCCGGGCCGCGCCCTCTAACGTGGTGCGCCATGGCCTCCACCACCCCCCGCCGACCCGCCCCCGACACCACGGGGACCGTCGTCGACTCGACCGACTGGCCGGCCCAGGCCGCCGACACGATCGAGCGGGTGGTCGGCACCGTTCGGGACAAGACCACCGGTCCGGCCATCACCGCCGCCCGCTGGGTCGTCTACGGCACCTTCGCGGCGATCGTCGGGCTCGCCGTGGCGATCCTGCTGGCCATCGCCGCCGTCCGGCTGCTCGACGTCTACCTGCCCGACGCCGTGTTCGGGGAGGACCACACCTGGGTCGCCCACCTGATCGTCGGGCTCGTCTTCACGATCGCCGGCATGGTGGCGTGGTCGAAGCGGACCGCCCCCGACGACGAGCGCTGAGCCCCCTCGGGAATTCCCCGGCGGGCTGGGCCGTTACCCCCTGCGACGAACGACTTCCGAGAGAGAGCGATGACCAGCACCGACGCCGTCCGTGACGTGATCGTGGTGGGCTCGGGCCCCGCGGGCCTGACCGCCGCCATCTACACCGCCCGAGCGAACCTGAGCCCGCTCGTGCTCGAGGGCGAGCCGTCATCGACCTCCGACCAGCCCGGGGGCCAGCTCATGCTCACCACCGAGGTGGAGAACTTCCCCGGCTTCCCCGAGGGGATCATGGGGCCGGAGCTGATGATGCGGTTCCGGGAGCAGGCCCTGCGCTTCGGCGCCGAGGTCCGCACAGAGAAGGCCACCCGCGTCGACCTGTCGAGCCGTCCGTTCGGGGTGTGGGTCGGGGACCCCGACGCCCCCGAGCCCACCTACCGGTCTCAGGCGCTCATCATCTCCACCGGCGCCCAGTCGCTGATGCTCGGCCTCGAGAACGAGGCCCGCCTGATCGGCCACGGCGTGTCCACCTGCGCCACCTGCGACGGCTTCTTCTTCCGGGACCAGACGATCGCCGTCGTGGGCGGCGGCGACTCGGCCGTCGAGGAGGCCACCTTCCTCACCAAGTTCGCCGAGAAGGTCGTCATGCTCGTGCGCCGCGACGAGATGCGGGCGAGCAAGATCATGCAGGACCGGGCCTTCGCCAACCCGAAGATCGAGATCCGCTGGAACACGGTGGTGAAGGAGATCGTCGGCGACACGAAGCTCGAGCACCTCGTGGTCGAGGACGTGAAGACCGGCGAGACGAGCGTGCTGCCGGCCACCGGCCTGTTCGTGGCCATCGGGCACCGGCCCAACACCGACCTCGTGAAGGGCCAGCTCGAGCTCGACGACGGCGGCTACGTCGTCACCGGCCAGCAGGGCGGCGCCAGCACCACGAGCGTGGAGGGCGTGTTCGCCTGCGGTGACGTGCAGGACAAGATCTACCGCCAGGCCATCACCGCGGCCGGCTCCGGCTGCCAGGCCGCCATCGACGCCGAGCGCTGGCTCGAGGCTCAGCACGGCTGATCCTCGCTGACCCGCCGGCGGGGCGGCACCCTCAGCCGACGCCGGCTGCCGCCGCCACCTCCGGCGCGAGGAAGACGCGCAGGCGCCCCATCGTGGTCTCCACGTAGCCGAGGTCCGCCACCCGGGCCTCGAGGCCAGGATCGGGCTGCCGGAGCATCGCCGTGGGGTCGAGCACGACCGCTGCGACCTCGCCGTCGTCGGGCAGGTCGCGGCGCCACCGGGCCTCGGGTGCGTAGTGCGCGGCCACCGACGACGGGCCCCGCAGGACCACGGTGGGCTCGGGTTCGGCGGCGTCGAGCACCTGCCCCAGCTGCTGGTAGTCGCTGACCTCGAGGGTGGCGATGCGGTGCACGTCGCGCACCGACGCCAGCGCGAACGGCAGGGCGAGGACGGCCCCGGCCACCCGCCACGCGCCCGGGCGTCGCAGCAGCGCCCACAGGCCGAGGCCGATCAGGGCCGCCTGGGCCGGGAGGGCGACGTACCGGTAGTGGCGGATCACCACCGGCGACAGGGTGAGGACGGCGAGGGGGACCACGAGCGCGGCGAGGAGGTACCACCGCACCGGGTGGCGCACGAGCACGAGCGCGGCGACGACCGCGGCCGCGGTGGCTGCGGTGAGCACCCGGCCGTCGGCCTCCACCTGGTAGGCGAGGAACACCCACCACGGTGGCTTCGCGTGCACCGAGCCACCGGCGTAGACGAGGTGGCCCCCGGCGGCGTGCTCGAGCTGGAACTCGAGCATGTAGCGCACCGCGTCGGGGGCGGCCCGCCCGTAGGGCAGGTAGCTGAGCGCGAAGACCGCCACCGACGTGGCGCCGGCGACGCCCAGCTCGGCCACCTCCCGCCAACCCCGCCGGTGGGCCAGGACCGCACCGGCGACGACGAGGCCGATCGACGCCGCCGGGAGCTTGCTGGCCACCCCGAGGCCCACGCAGGCACCGGTGACGAGGGCCGGGAGCCAGCCGCCGCGGCGGGCCCACCACCAGCCGGCGACGAGCGCCGCCACCATGCCGGTGGCGGCGAACACGTCGAGGAACGCCAGGCGCTCAAGGCGCACCATCTCGAGGTGCGTGCCCGTCTCCATGAGCCCGACCGAGCGGGGCAGCAGCACCCACCCGGCCCACGCCGCGACACCGGCCCAGAACCCGAGGGTGCGCCGCACGAGGAGGAAGAGGCCCACGCCGGTGAGGGCCCCTGCGACGGTGGGGAGGAGCCGGGCGGTGCCGGCGCTCTCGAAGAGGAGGGCCTGGGGCAGGCCGATCAGGTACTTGCCGAGCGGGGGGTGCTCGCGGGTGGGGGTGAGGTCCCCGGCCAGGTAGGCGCGCCCGGCCAGGGCGTAGATGAGCTCGTCGACGTGCCAGCTCGGGGTGGCCAGCCGCCACAGGCCGAGGAACGCCTGCATGACGGCGAGCGCCCCCACCGCCACCGGACGAGCCCACCGCGGCTCGACCGGCACGGAGGTCTCAGCGGCGGGCATCTCCTCATCTTGGCCGCTGCGACGAGATCGTGGCCGCTGCGACGAGCGCCCGCGCGCCACGGGCCCGGCCACCGGCCCCGGATCCCCTACCGATCGGTAGGGCCGAAGGTCAGCAGTCGAGGTGGGGAATGCCGGTCCCCCCGTGCCGGTTGCACCAACCCGTACGCTCTGGTGTCCCCCGACCGGAAGGAACTCACTCCATGCAAAGCATCACCGACGCCACCTTCGACGAGGAGATCGGCAGCTCGGCCGAGCCCGTCCTGGTCGACTTCTGGGCTGAGTGGTGCGGACCGTGCAAGACGATCGCCCCGATCCTCGAGGAGATCGCCGAGGAGCAGGCCGGCAAGCTCAAGGTCGTCAAGCTCAACGTCGACGAGAACCCCGACGTGGCCCGCCGCTTCGACGTGATGAGCATCCCCACCCTCATCCTGTTCCAGGACGGCCAGCCGACGAAGCGGATGGTCGGCGCCAAGGGCAAGGGTCAGCTCCTGCAGGAGCTCGCGGACGTCCTCTGAGGTCCGGGCCCCTCGACCGCCCGTCGAGGTTCACCGAGGCACGGGCCCCGACCTGGGGCTTTCCACAAGGTTCCACACAGGTTGTGGACAACGTCTAGTTGTGGTTGACGTTGCCGGCGCTGCGCCACCGTCGAGGCGTGGTCGAGGGTCGAGGTCAGTCCCGAGGCTTGCCTTCGGTCATCACCCGGTAGATCCGCTCGAGGTCCTCGAGGCCGGCGAACTCGACCACCACCTTGCCGCGCCCGTTGGTGCCGGCCATCGACACCTTC
>Ga0079224_100007582_pt1 | contig 14592 bp, 11 predicted proteins | sample Stecom2015_FD_80414 | JGI IMG/M metagenome (GOLD analysis project Ga0079224, IMG submission 80414) | Agricultural soil microbial communities from Utah to study Nitrogen management - Steer compost 2015 | ecosystem: Environmental > Terrestrial > Soil > Agricultural land | place: USA: Utah...
GCCCGATTTCCCGATGAAGTCGTCTTCGAGGTCGAGGAGCGTGCGCGCGGCCGGGTTGAAATAGACGATGCGGTTCGCCAGATCGAGCGTCAGCAAGCCGGAGCTCAGCGAACGGACGATGTTCTCGTTGAGCGCGCGCAGATTGCCGACCTGCGAGACGGAGCTCGTGAGCTGCGTGTTGAGGTACGAGGACAACACGCTCACGCCGACGAGGCCCGCGACCGTGCGCCCGACGGTCGCCCAATATTCGTTCGGCCCCTGCTCGGGGTGCTCGGCGCCGAACGGCATCACCACGTCGAAGAACTGCAGCGTGCTCATCACGACATAGATGATCGTGCACGCCCCCGCCGCGGCCCACGTGTGGCGGGGCCCGCCCATGGTCGCCGCGCCGAGCACCGAAATGAGGTAGAGCGTGGCGAAGCCCGACTCCGCGCCGCCCGTCATCTGCACCACGACCGCCGAGAGCATGATGTCGGCGGCGGTCTGCACCGACGCGACGTAGGTCGGATCGGGCGCACGCGGGAGCCAGTACGCCCACGTGAGCGTCAGGCCATACCCGAGCACGAGCGTCACCCAGACGAACGTGACGTAGTTCGGATCGTAGATTTCGCCCTGCGCATAGAAGATGACGCCTGCCAGCACCGTGAACAGGGCCAGCATGCTCAGGCGAAACAGCATGAAATAGGAGATGCGCGCCTTGCTCTTGCGGCGTTCGGGACTCACCGAAGGCGCGTCGGACCGCTGCGCAGGCATGCCGCCTCGCCTACTGGATGCTTCCGGCGACTTCGAAGATCGGAAGGTACATCGCGATCATCATACCACCGACGACGCCGCCGAGGAGGACGACCATGAGGGGCCCGATGAGCGACGTCAACGAGCCCACCGCCGCGTCCACTTCCTCTTCGTAGAAGTCGGCGATCTTTTGGAGCATGTCGTCCATCGCCCCGGTCTGCTCGCCGACGCCGATCATCTGGATCACCATCGCCGGGAACACGCCCGTCTCGATCAGCGGAGAGGCGATGTCCTTGCCCTCTTCGATCTTGCTGCGGGCGTAGTCGATCGCTTCCGCCACGCGGAGGTTGCCCGAGGTCTTCGCGACGATTTCGAGCGCGTCGAGGATCGGCACGCCCGAGTTGAGCAGCGTGCCCAGCGTGCGCGTGAACCGTGCCACCGCGATCTTGCGCACCACGGGCCCGAAGATCGGCACCTTGAGCAGCGCGGAGTCGAACGCATAGCGGCCACGGTGGGTGCCGAGGAGCGCCGAAATGCCGAAGAACGCGATCGCGGAGACGGCCGAGAGCAGCAGGATGTTGTCCGAAACCCCGTGGCTGATCGCCAGCACCGCGCGGGTGGGGGCGGGGAGGCTGCCGGCGCCCAGGTCCTTGAACATGCGCTCGAACACCGGCAACACCCGCGTCATCATCACGATGACGACGAGCACGCCGACCACCGCGATCGCCGATGGATAGATGAGCGCGCGCAGCAGCTGCCGGCGCAGCGCCGCGGCCTTCTCGAGGTAGACCGCGAGGCGGCGGAAGATGACGTCGAGGATACCGCCCGCTTCACCGGCCGCGACGAGGTTGCGAAACAGCTCGTCGAATACCTTCGGATACGAGTTCATCGCCTCGGAGAGCGACTTGCCGGTCTCGACCTCCGCCTTGATGCCCGCGAGCACGCGGCGAAACGGCATGCTCTCGGACTGCGTGGCCAGCATGTCGAGCGACTGCACGATCGGCAGACCGGCGTCGATCATCGTCGAGAACGTGCGCGCGAAGACCACCTTGTCCTTGAGGCTGATCCCGGTGCCGAGGCGTGGCAGCTCGATCTCGATCGGCTTCTTCTTGATCTTGCCGACGACCAGTCCCTGCGCGATGAGACGCTGGGCGACCTGGGCTTCGTTGTCGGCGGTGAAACTGCCCGCTCGGGACTCGCCGCGTGGAGTGGTTGCTTCCCAGAGATAGACCGGCATGGAACTCCTCGATGGCGCGTCACCGCACCCGGCGCTGCACGTTGACGAGGCCGCGACCCGTTTGCAGCATCGTCTCGAGCTCGTCCGGATCGGACGAGCGCATCAGGGCGACCTCTCGCGTGACGAGACTGCGTTGGACGAGGTCGGCCAAGGATTGATTGAACGTCTGCATGCCGTGTGCGCCTTGACCCAGCTGCATCTGTGAATAGATTTGATGGAGTTTGGCGTCGCGGATGAGCGCCCGGATCGCGTCGTTGGGCACCATCACCTCCACCGCGAGCGCGCGGCCGCCCCCGATCTTCGGGAGCAAGGCCTGCGTCATGACGCCTTCGAGCACGAAGCTCAGCTGCGTACGAATCTGGCTGTGCCGGTGCGCGGGGAACATGTCGATGACGCGGTTGATCGTCTGGATCGCCGAGTTCGTGTGCAGGGTGCCGAACGTGAGGTGGCCGGTCTCGGCGAGCGTCAGCGCGGCCTCCATCGTCTCTTCGTCGCGCATCTCGCCGACGAGGACCACGTCCGGGTCTTGCCGGAGCACGTACTTGAGCGCCGAGCGGAACGTCTTCGTGTCGGCCCCGACCTCGCGTTGATTGACGATACACCCGCGGTGCTGGTGCAGGTATTCGATCGGATCCTCGATCGTCATGATGTGCCCGCGCCGCTCCTCGTTGATCGCTCCGATCATCGAGGCGAGCGAGGTGCTCTTGCCGGAGCCGGTCGGGCCCGTGACGAGGACGAGCCCGCGTGGGCGCCGGGTCAAATCGCGGACGACCTCGGGCAGGCCCAAGCTGTCGAGCGCCGGGACTTCGTACGGGATGAGACGGAAGGCGCCACAGGTGGCGCCGCGCTGCACGTAGAAGTTCGCGCGGAAGCGGGCGAGCCCTTTGACGCCGAACGAGAGGTCGAGCTCCTGGTGCTCTTCGAAGTGTTGTTTCTGCTTGTCGGAGAGGATCGAGTAGCAGAGGTTCTTCGTCTCGATGGGCGTCAGCTTGGGCGTCTTGAGCGGGACGAGATCACCGTCGATGCGCAGCATAGGTGCGGCTCCGGTGGTGATGTGCAAGTCGGTCGCGTTCGAGTCGACCATCGCCCGGAGCAGCTGGTGCAGGGTGATCCCCATCGTCGTCGTTCCTCCCGGTCCCGTTCAGGGTAGCGAACATCGGCCGAACCGCGGAAATCTTGGGGGCGCCCGGGAGGTGCCCCGGATACCTACGTGGCCCCACGCCGGTCGCGATCCGGGACGGCGGCGACGCGGGGCGGCGCGTCAGTCCGCCGCGGTGACACGCAGGACCTCTTCGAGCGTGGTGACGCCCTCCCGGACCTTGTTCAACCCGCTCCGACGCAGGGTCGACATCCCGAGGCGGATCGCTTCGGCCTTGAGTTCGCTCGTCGAGGCGCCCTGCAGCACGAGGTCCTTGAGCGCGTCGTGCATGACCATGACCTCGTACAAGGCGACGCGGCCCTTGTAACCGGAGTTGCCACACGTCTTGCAACCGTGGCCCCGCTTGGGCTTGCACTCCTGGGCTTCGGTGGGCGACATGCCGCCGTCGATCAGCGCCTGCACCGTCGTCTGGTCGTCCTCGGCCGTGCAGTCCTTGCAGTTCCGCCGCGCGAGGCGCTGCGCCAGGATCATGTTGACCGACGCGGTGACGAGGAACGGCTCGATGCCCATGTTGAGCAGGCGGTTGATCGTCGACGGCGCATCGTTGGTGTGCAGCGTCGAGAGCACCAAGTGGCCGGTGAGCGCCGCCTTGACGGCGATCTCGGCCGTTTCGAAATCGCGGATCTCGCCGACCATGATGATGTCGGGGTCCTGGCGCAGGAACGAACGCAGCGCAGCCGCGAAGTTGAGGCCGATCTCCTCGTGCATCTGCACCTGGTTGATCCCCTTGAGGTTGTACTCGACGGGGTCTTCGGCGGTGGAGATGTTGACGTCGTCCTGGTTCAGCTCCGAGAGTGCGGAGTAGAGCGTCGTCGTCTTGCCCGACCCCGTCGGTCCGGTGACCAGGCACATGCCGTAGGGGCGATGGATGCTCGCTTTGAAGTCGGCGAGGGGCTTGGCCTCGAAGCCGAGCCGCGTCATGTCGAGCTCGAGCTTGTCCTTGTCGAGCAAGCGCATCACGATCTTCTCGCCGAACAGCGTCGGGAGCGACGAGACGCGGAAGTCCATCTCGCGATCCTTGCCGACGCGCAGCTTGATGCGGCCGTCCTGCGGGAGTCGGCGCTCGGCGATGTCGAGCTGCGCCATGATCTTCATGCGGCTCGTGATCGCGTTCTTGAGCTTGAGCGGCGGCGCCATCTCCTGGCGCAGCACGCCGTCGATGCGGTAGCGCACGCGGTACGATTTCTCGTACGGCTCGATGTGGATGTCGGACGCGCCCTTGTTGATCGCGTTGAGCAGGATGAGGTTGCAGAGCTTGACGACCGGCGCCTGCTCGGCTTCGGCTTGGCTGTCGAGGACGTTGAAGTCGTCGTTGTCGTCGTCGCCGAAGTCGATGTCCTCGAAATCGAGGTCGCCCATGACCTCCTCGTAGGACTTGAACTGCTCCGGTTGCTGGTAGTACTTCGCGATCGCCTCTTCGATCGCGGCGTCGGTGGTGACGACCGGTTCGATGTTGAGGCCGGTGAGGAACTTGAGGTCGTCGATCGCGTAGATGTTGCTCGGATCGCTCATCGCCACGATGAGCATCGAGCCCGATCGCTGCACCGGGAGCACCGTGTGCTTGAGCGCGACCTCCTTGGGCACGAGGTCGATGACCTGCTTGTCGATCTCGAACTCGGCCAAGCTGATCGACGGCACGCCGTACTGCTTGGCGAGGAACTCGGTGAGCTCGCGTTCTCCGAGGATGCCGAGCTTCGCCAAGCTGTAGGCGAGGCGTTTGCCCGTCGATTGCTGCTCGACTTGGGCTTGCTTCAGTTGTTCGGCCGAGATGATGCTTTCGCGGACGAGGATTTCGCCGATACGGTCGTTCGCCATGAGTCGAGGGGCGCCTGGAAAACCGCGGAGCTTGACGCGCCGAAACGGTTGAGCGAGGAGACTTAAAAGTATATCGGGCGTCTCGCGGCGCAAAGCACCGTTTTGCGCATTGTGCGCAATCGGGCGGTATCGTTCGGTTCACGAGGTCGGAGCGGACCACCTTCGGAGTCGTTGGACTTCGGTCCCCATCTGGCTATGGTCCGCCGACATGGCCCGCCAAGGTGCATCGGTTCGAGGAGGACGACGGAGTGCCGGTAACACGCGTCCCATGGTGCGTAGGGGGCCCCAAGCCCGCGGCTTGAAGGTGAACGAGGCCGCTGCGCGCTCGATCCGAGCCGGGCATCCCTGGGTGTTCCGCGACAGTGTACGGCGCGAGATCGAGGGACTCGAGCCCGGCGCCGCGGTGCGTGTGCTCGATCTGGACGCCCATCCGCTGGGGTGGGGCATCGTCGAACCGCAGGGCGCGATCGCGGTGCGGATGCTGAGCCGTGATCCGGACTTCGCGTGGGGGGACGAGGCCGTGGCTGCGCGTGTGGACGCGGCGTTGGAGCTACGCAAACGTCTGCTCGGCGACACGGTCGGCACCGCGTACCGCCTCGCCCACGGCGAGGGCGACGGACTCCCCGGCGTCGCGGTCGACCGCTTGGGCGACTTCCTGCTCGTCTACAAATACTCACGGGCGGCGGACGCCTACCTCGAGACCCTGCAGAACCACCTGTTCGAGCGCTGCAAACCCGAGGGGGTGTATCTGCAGGACCGTACCCGGCCGGTGACGCCGGATCAGGCGCGTCCGGGGGCCACGCTGCTGCTCGGCAAGGCGGCTCCGCCGGACGTGACGGTGGAAGAGGATGGCCTGAAGTTCCTCGTCGACGTGACCGCGCCGGTCTCCCCGGGGTTGTTCCTCGATCTCCGAGAGGGACGGCGCCTGTTCGAGCGTCTCGCCTCGGGCCGCCGCGTGCTCAATCTTTTTTCGTTCACGGGGGCGTTCGGTCTGCGGGCGGTGCGGGGCGGCGCAGCTTTCGTCGCCAACGTCGACGCCGCGTCGCGCTCGCACGCGCGGTGCCGGCAGAACCTCGAGGCCTCGGGCATGGACCCCGAAGCCTGCGAGGCGCTCGTCGGCGACGTGTTCAAGCACCTCGAGCGCTTGCGTCGACAAGACGAGCGATTCGACCTCGTCGTCGTCGACCCGCCGCCGTTCTCGTCGGTGAAAGGCAAGGTGTTCTCCGCGCTGCGCGACTGGGAGGAGCTCATCGCCGGGATCGCGAAGGTGACGACGCCGGGCGGAGAGATCCTCGCGATCAGCAACGCGGCCAAGCTCGCCCGCGTCGATTGGTTCGACGCGATCGGCAACGGCGGCGCGAAGGCGGGGCGGGAGATCCGGGTCATCGGCGAAGCGGGGCTGCCCCCGGACTTCCCCGTGCCGCCCGCGTTCACCGAGGGCCACTACCTGGAGGTCGAGCGCTTGTTGGTGCTGTGAGGGGATGCCGATGACGACGCGCAACAACCTTCCGCGGCCGAGGGCGCCGCGCGACGCGGGGCGAAGCGTCGCGCGACGGCGGTGGGGTTGCGCGGCCCTCGTCGTGCTCGGTTGCTTGCTGAGCGGCAGCGGCCGCGCCGAGGCACCCCCGACCGCCACCGCCGAGTCGGTCGTCGAGCTGCGCCTCGCCGTCGCGGCGCTGGCCGCCGAGCTCGAGGCCTCGCGCGCGCAGACGCAGAGCACCCTGGCGGCGCTGCGAGCCGAGAAGGAGCAGCTCGAACGCGAGCTTCGGCTCGCGCGGATCCGCAGCGCCACCTTGGATCGCATCGAGCACGAGCGCGCCGACCAACGGGCGGCGCAGCAGGCCGAGGTCACGCAGTGGCGCGAGCCGGCCCGCACCGCATTGGCGACGGTGCGGGCGTACGTCGAGCGGGCGCTGCCGTTCTCTCCGGCGGAGCGCACCGCGACCTTGGATCGGATCGAAGCGGAGCTCGCCGGACATCGCCCGGACGTCGCGCGAGCGATGGAGCAGCTCTGGCGCTTCGTCGAAGAAGAAGAGGGGATGGCCGCGGAGATCGGTCGTCATCGCCAATCGATCGTCCTGCACGAGAGCACGGATCCGCAGCTGGTCGAGGTCCTCCGGCTCGGGATGGCGCTGCTCTACTTCCGCATGGCCGATGGCGCGGTTGGGTGGGCGCGCTACGACGAAGGTTGGCGCTTCGAAGTGCTGGCCGATCCTCGCCTGGAAGCGTCCGTCCGCGGCCTGTTCGACGCGCACGACGACAACGCGATCGATGGCCCCGCGGTGCTGGTGGTCCCCGCCACGATCGAGAACGCAGGACCGGCATGAGCATCGGCAGCGCCGCCGTGATCGCCTTCGGGTGGGCGCTGGCGACCGCGCCCCCGGTGAGCCTCGAGCAGGCGCTCGAGCACGAGCGGGCCTTGCTGCAGCGCGAGAAGGACGGTCTCGCGTCCGCCTTGCGGTCGCAGGAGGCCGCCGCCGAGACCACGCGCGCGGCCCTGCGCGCCGAGATCGAGGCGCTCGCCGCCGAACTTGCGCGCGTCCAGGCCGACAACGCGGCGCGCGAGCTTCGACTCCCGCAGATCGAGCAGACGCGGGCGGACCATGCCCAGCATCGCCATCTCGTCGATCTCGTCGACGAGACCAACGTCTGGCTGCGTCAACACGACCTCCCCGCCGCGCAGGCGACCGGGCCTGCCGCGCTGCCGGAGAACTTCGCCGCCATCCTGCGGAAGATCGAGCACGACGGCGCGTTGCGGGTGGAGCACGGGCGCTACTTCGATGCCGACGGGATCGCGCGGGAGGGCGACATCCTGCACGTCGGTCGCGTCGCCGCGGTGCCCGACGGGGCGCCCGAAGTGCCGCTCGTCCACACGCCGGCGGGATTGCAGGTCGTCTCCGGCGTGACGCCGCTGCGCGAGCCGCAGGGCGCTGCGCTGCGCGTGCGGGTGGTGTTGCACGACCCGAGCGATCCTCCGGATCCCCGGGCGTACGCGGCGAGCACCTGGGCGGAGCAGATGGACGCGGGCGGCTCGCTCATGTGGGTGCTGCTCGCGTTCGCCGTGCTCGCGGTGATCCTCACCGCCGAGCGTGCGGTGATGTTGGCGTGGGCGGCGATGCGCTGGCGCAACCTCGACCGCGCCGCCACGCGCGACGAGATCACCGTGACGGGTCCCGCTTGGCTCGCCGCACCGCTCGTGCGCCTCGTGTCGGGGCGCGAGCTCCCGCCCGACGTGCTCGAGGATCGTCTCGCCCGCGACGTGCTCGTCGTGCGCGTTCGCCTGTTTCGGCGCTTGTCCCTGCTCGGTGTCGTGGCGGCCGTGGCTCCGTTGCTCGGGTTGCTCGGCACGGTGAGCGGGATGATCACCACGTTCTCCGTGGTGACGACGAAGGGGACCGACGATCCGCAGCTGCTCGCGGGCGGGATCTCGCAGGCGCTGCTCACCACCGAGTTCGGGCTCGCCGTAGCGATCCCGGTCGTCGTCGTGCACGCGGTGCTGAGTCGGGTCGCGCGACGCCTGGTCGCTCGCATCGAACACCGCTTGCTCGCGATCCTCCACGCGGGAGGGGGGGATGATTGAGGCGGCCTTGCGCACGTTGGCGGCGGGTGGATGGGTGGCCTACGTCCTCGTCCTCGTCAGCGTCGCGATGTGGAGCTGCGTGGTGCTGCGCGGCTGGATCCTGCTCGACGTCGGCACGCGCGCGCCCTGGCTGACGCACCGCGCCGCCGCGGCGCACGCGCTGCAACGCTGCGAGGCGTTCCGCACCGTGCTCGACAGCCTCGTCAGCGCCGCGCCGTTGCTCGGGTTGCTCGGCACGGTCCACGGCATGGTGGACACGTTCGCGTCGCTGCGACCGACGGGCGGCGTCGCGTTGACCCACGCGACGGAGCAGACCGTGGCCGGAGGCATCTCGGTCGCGCTCATCACCACCCAGCTCGGGCTCGTCATCGGCGTCGCAGGGCTGCTGGCGGCGCGCATGCTCGATCGTTTGGAGGCGCGGCGACGCACCGAGATCCTCGCCCACGCCGACGGGAGCCTGGAGGAGCGCGCGCCATGAAGCTCGGCCAGGCGAGCGAGGACGTGCCCGTCGTCGGCGAGGTCAACATCACCCCGCTCATCGACATCGTCTTCATCCTGCTGATCTTTTTCGTGGTGACGACGACGTTCGTGCACGATCTCGGCCTGCCGATCGATCGTCCGCAAGCGAGCACGGGCGAGGCCCAGCCGCTCACCTTGATCCGTGTCGCGGTGAGCGAGCGCGGCGAGATCACCGTCGACGCGTTGCCGACGAGCCCGTGGCGCGTCGACGCGGAGGTGCGCGACCGTCTGCACGACGATCCCGACGCCTCCGTGCTCGTCGTCGCCGACCGCGGCGTGCATGCGGACACGCTCGTCCACGTCGTCGATGCCTGTCGCCGCGGCGGTGCCCAGCGCATCGCGCTCGCGGTCGAGGCCGAGCCGCACGGAGAACCATGAACGCCGCGCTGCCTTCGGCACGATTCCGTGGACGCGTGGTGGTGCTCCGGTTCGCCGCCGCCGTGCTGGCCGTGGGCGTCTCCGTCACGATGACCGCGCTCACGGTCGCACTCGTGGTGCACCTCGGTCGCATGCCGCCGGTCGAGCTGCCGCGCGAACGCACCGAGGTCGCCACGCTGGAGCTCGTGGCTCCGCCCCCACCTCCGGAACCGGTGTTGCCCGAGCCCGAGCCGCTGCCCACCCCGTCGACCGCGTCGCGTCCCGCGACCCCCACGCCGCAGCCGATGAAGCCCCCCGCGGGGCCTTCGACGCTCGCGCCTCCGGCCCTCGCTCCGCCGCTGCCGGGGGCGGGCTTCGCCATGCTTCCGCCCCTCGGCAGCGGAACGCTCCCCGCCCTCGGAGGGGCGACGACCGAGGCCGCGCCGTCGCGCCGCGCCGAACCGCCGACGCCCGCCGAAGTCCTCCACCGCCCCGCGCCGCCGTATCCTGCGGTCGCGCAGCGGCGCGGCATCGAAGGTCACGTCGTCGTGCGCATGCGGGTCGAGCCGAGCGGAGCGGTGAGCGACGTCGTCGTCGTCGAAGCCGAGCCTCCGGGGGTGTTCGACGCCGTGGCGATCGACACCGCCCGGCGCTACCGATTCCGCCCGGCGCGACGCGGGGCCGAACCCGTACGCACGACCGTCGAACAGCGGATCGTGTTCCGGTTGAAGCGGTGAACGCGATGCTCACCGTCGGCCTCTTGCTCGCGTGGACGATCGCCGCGGCGCCGATCCAAGGCACCGCGCCCGCGGACGACTACGCGAGCATCGATGCCTGGATCGACGCCGGCGCATGGGACCGCGCCGAAGAGGCGCTGCGCCACGCTGCGTTACCGCCCAGCGCCCGCGCGCGGCTGCAGGGGAAGCTCGCGCTGCAGCGCGGCGACTACGAGCGCGCCAGTGAGGCGTTCACGACGGCGCTCGCCGCAGCCCCGGACGACGCGACGCTGCGCCTCTACCTGGCGCGCGCGCTGCTCGAGCTCGGACGCGCCGCGGAGGCCCTCGCGGCGCTCGACGGGACCGCGTCGTGGGCCCGCAGATCCGTCGCCCAACCGCTGCTGCACGCCCGCGCGCTGACCCTCCTCGGCCGCGACGGCGAAGCGTACGCGGTGCTGCGCGAGGCCGCCGAACGGTTCCCGAACGATCCTGCGCCGCGCCTCGAGCTCGTCGTCTCGTGCGCGCGCCTCGAGCTGTTCGATACGGCGCTGGCGTGGGCCCGCACGCTGCCGACGACCTCGCTCGACGTGGCGCGGGCGATCGTCGTGGCGCTGCACCGCCACGGCGCCGCGCTGCCGCTGCTCGAGCAGATCGTCGCGCAGCATCCCCGCGCGGTCGACCTCGTCGTCGCGCTGGCGCACGGCTACGCGGCGCAAGGCCATCCCGCGGCCGCGGCGAGGCTGTTCGCCCGCGCGACGGCGCTCGGCGACGATCAGGTCCACGCCGCGGCCGATCAGCTGCGTCTGGCCGGGGACCATCGCGCGGCGTTGACCATGAATGCGCGCGTGGCCGATCCTGCCGCGCGCGTGCGTCAGCGTCTGGCGATCGCGTTCGAGGCCGGGGACATGGCGCGGGTGGTCGCGCTCGCGCCCTCGTTGCGCGAGCACGGCGTCGACACGCCGAGCGACCGCTATCGCGTCGCCTATGCGTACTACGTACTCGGGCAGCACGCGCAGGCGACCTCGTGGGCGCGCGCCCTCGAAGGGACGTCGGAGCAAGCGCGGGCGCGTTCGCTGCTCGCCGCGATGGGCCGCGCGCCCGCGTCTTCGGAGTCGCCTTGAACCCCGTCGCATGGCTCGTCTTCCAGGCTTCCGTGGCCGCCGCGCCGCCACCGTGCGGGGGCGAGCTGTATGGGCGCGTCGTCGATCGCACCACCGCCGAGCCCGTCGCGGAGGCGCGCGTCGTGCTGGAGGCGTCGCCCGAGGCACCACGGGTCGTGCTCACCGACGAGGCCGGCGAGTTCCGCTTCGCGGAGGTCTGCCCCGGGCCGTGGAAGATCGCGCTCGAGCGCGCCGACTACGAATCCGAGACGCGACGCGGCACGCTGGGCCATGGCGCCGGGCAGGTGCAGGTGGACGTGGCGATCGAGCCGCGCCTCACCCATCGCCTCGAGGACATCGTCGTCGAAGCGCCGGCGCCCGCCGAGGCCGGGGCGGGGCTGAACACCGCGCTCGGTGACGAAGCGCTCGAGCGCTTGCGGGGGCGGAGCTTCACCGATGCGCTCGCGCGCCTGCCCGGCGTCTCCGTGCTGCGTTCGAGCGCCGGCGGCCTGGGCCAGCCGATCCTCCGCGGGCAGTTCGGGCGGCGCAACCTCGTCATCTACGACGGGGTGCGCCACGAAGGGCAGCGCTGGGGCATCGAGCACGCGCCCGAGATCGATCCGTGGGCCGTCGGGCGCATGTCCGTCGAGCGCGGGGCCAGGGCGATCCGCTATGGGCCCGAAGCCGTCGGCGGGGTCGTGCTCGTCGAGCCGCCCGCCATGCCCACCGAACCCGGCATCACGGGCCAAGCCGATCTCGTCGGCGTCAGCAATGGCCGGCGCGGCGCGGCGGCGCTGCGCGTCGATGGAGCGCACGCACGGGTGCCCGGGCTCGCGTGGCGCGTCGACGGCAACGTGACGCGGGGCGCCGCCCTCATGGCACCCGATTACCCCCTCGACAACACGGGGCTTTGGACGTGGAACGTCGGCGCCCGTCTGAAGTACACGCGCCGTGCCTTCGACGTCGAGTTGAGCTACCGCCACCATTTCATGCAGGCGGGGATCTGCACGTGCCTGCGCGTGGACTCGGTCGCCTCGTTCGAGCAGGCGACACGACATCGCCGGCCGCTCGGCGTCGAGCACTACACCTCCGAGTACCGCATCGACCGTCCGTATCAGCGGGTCGAACACGACCTCGCCGTGGCGCGCACGCGCGTGACCGCGGGGCGGGCGGGGGACGTCCATCTCACCTATGCGTTCCAAGACAATCGCCGCGACGAATACGAGGTCGTGCGGCAGTCGATCGGCGGTCCGCAGTTCTCGTTCGGCTTGCGCACGCACTTCGCCGAAGCGGTGTTCGCCCACGTCCCCGCCGCGGTCGGCCGCGGCAGCGTGCTCGAAGGGCAGGTCGGCGCGACGTTCATGCACCAGCGCAACGCGTTCGATTCGAGCAACACGCTCGTCCCCGACGCGCGCCACGACGCCGCGGCGGTGTTCGTCGTCGAACGCTGGGTCGCGCCCCGGGTCGAGGTCGAGCTCGGCGGACGCTACGACCTCTTCTTCGGCCGCTATCGCCTCACGCGCTTGGACTACGGCGGACAACGCCAACGTCTCGGTCCGGATCGATGCGACGAGACGAGCGATCGCGGGGCCGAGTGCGGTGCGGCGTTCCATACCGGATCGGCCTCGCTCGGCGTGCTCGGGCGCCCCGTGGCGAGCGTGCCGGAGTTCACGATCCGGTTCGACGCGACGAGCACGGGGCGCGTGCCGTCGATCGACGAGCTGTTCCTCAACGGGTCCGCGCCGTCCTTCCCCGTGCTCGGCGTCGGCAATCCGCAGCTCGGCATCGAACGCACGTGGGGCCTCGGCCTCACCGTGGCACACGCCAGTCCCTGGATCGCCGCGGAAGGCTCCGCGTACGCGAACACGATCGAGGACTACATCTACTTCGCCCCCGCGGGCGGCGGCATGTTGCAGGAGACGATCCGCGGGGTCTTCCCGGTGTTCGAGTATCGCCCCGTCGACGCGATCTTCTATGGCGGCGAGGTCGGCTTCGTGGTCCGCCCCCCGCGATGGCCGGTGGAGTTCGACGGGCAGATGTCGTGGGTCCGTGCGCGCGACCTGACCCGCGACGGCAACCTCGCGTTCATTCCCCCGGATCGCTACCGCTTGGGCGTCACCTACCGCTGGCCCGACGTGTGGCGCCTCCGCGACGGCTACGTCGCGGTGCGGGGCACGTTCGTCGATCGCCAGCGGCACCCGTCGGCCGAAGACTTCGCGCCTCCGCCCCGCGCTTACGGCTTGCTCGAGGCCGAGGTGGGCACGGACGTGCAGCTCGCGGCGCAGCGCCTGCGGTTCGCGTTGGTCGGCGGCAACCTGACCAACGCCCGCTATCGCGACTACACGAGCCTGCTACGCTACTTCGCCGACGAACCCGGGTGGGAGCTGATGGTCCGCATCTCGCTCGTGTTCACCGGGCGTCGTCGCAGTGCCGAGGCCCCCGCCGCGTCGGCGAGGCTTCAGCCGTACCGCTCCGCCAGGCGATCCATCAAGGCATCGACGGCGGGATCGACCGGCTCGAACTCGGGGTTCTCGTCGTAGAACGCCACGATCTCGCGCGCGCCCTGGGCGAACGGGATCGTCGCGCAGTAGTCGGGGACGAGCCCGCGGATCTTGGTGTTGTCGAACATCACGCTGTGCGCCTTGTCGCCGAGCAGACCGGCTCCCCACGCGGGGTGCTCGCGCGCGATGACGGCCGACGGCACGTGGACGAGGTGGGCCTCGACGCCCGCCGCCGCGGCCACCTGCGCGTAGATCTGGTTCCACGTCAGCAGCTCGTCGGACGTGATGTGGAACGCCTCGCCGATCGCTTTGGGGTGACCGAGCAAGCCCACGAAGCCCTTGGCGAAGTCGCGGTGATGCGTCAGCACCCACAGCGTGGTGCCGTCGCCGTGCACCACGACCGGACGTCCGCGACGGAGCCGAGACAGCACGGTGTATCCCGCTTTGTAGGGGTCGAACGGAAGCAGCGTCTTGTCGTAGGTGTGCGACGGACGGACGATCGTCGCGGGGAACCCCCGTTCTCGCCACGCGCGGAACGGCCGTTCTTCACACGCGATCTTGTTGCGCGAGTATTGCCAAAACGGATTGTGCAACGGCGTGGCCTCGGTGATCGGCCATTGATCGACGGGCTTCTTGTAGGCCGACGCCGAGCTGATGAACACGTATTGATGGCACTTGCCCGAGAACAGCTCGATGTCGATTTCCACGTCGCGTGGTTCGAAGGCGATCCAATCGACCACCGCGTCCCAGTGGCGGCCGGCGAGGGCCTTGCGGGTGCTCTCGGGGTCGCGGATGTCGGCCTGGAGCACGCGGGCGCCCGGAGGCACCGCGCGCGGTGATTGGCCACGCACCAGGAGGTCGAGCTGGATTCCGCGA
>Ga0079224_100007583_pt1 | contig 14592 bp, 15 predicted proteins | sample Stecom2015_FD_80414 | JGI IMG/M metagenome (GOLD analysis project Ga0079224, IMG submission 80414) | Agricultural soil microbial communities from Utah to study Nitrogen management - Steer compost 2015 | ecosystem: Environmental > Terrestrial > Soil > Agricultural land | place: USA: Utah...
ACACGAACCCGGTAGGACATGACACGCGTCGAATCGAACAACACCGCGAGCCAGGCAGGCCGGTCGGCCGCGGGCAGGATCGAACAGCAGGCCGAGGTCGTCGTCGTCACCGGACTGTCCGGCGCGGGCCGGGGCACCGCCGCCCGGGTTCTCGAGGATCTGGGCTGGTACGTCGCCGACAACCTGCCGCCGGAGCTGATCGGCCGCATGGTCGAGCTCGGCGCCGCCGCCGACCCGCCGATCACCCGGCTCGCGCTGGTCATGGACGTGCGCTCCCGGTTCTTCTCCGGTGATCTCTCGGTGGTCACCGAGCAGCTGCGCGCGCTCGGGCTGCGCACCAGGGTGCTGTTCCTCGAGGCCAGCGACGACGTGCTGATCCGCCGGTTCGGCTTCGCCCGCCGCAGGCACCCGTTGCAGAGCGAGACCGCCGACGGCACGCTGTCCTCCGGCATCGCCGCCGAGCGCGAGCGGCTGGCCAAGGTCAAGGCGGAAGCCGATCTGGTGATCGACACCACCGAGCTGTCCATCCACCAGTTGCACCGCAAGCTGGAGGAGGCCTACGGCAACGGCGCGCCCGCCGCGCTGCAACTGACGGTGCAGTCCTTCGGCTTCAAGTACGGGGTTCCGCTGGACGCCGACATGGTGTTGGATGTGCGTTTCCTACCCAATCCACACTGGATACCGGAACTGCGTGAGCACTCGGGGCAGGAGACCGTGGTCAGTGAGTACGTGCTGTCGCGCCCCGGCGCGATGGACTATCTGCACACCGCTCACCACCTGGTCGATCTGACGACGGGTGGCTACCGCCAAGAGGGGAAGCGATACATGACCGTGGCAGTGGGCTGCACGGGGGGCAGGCATCGCAGCGTGGCGATCGCCGAGGCGCTCGGGGAGTTGATCAGCGCGGGCACCGCGGAGGGTTCGGCCGGGCAGGTGCGGATCGTGCACCGGGACCTGGGGCGCGAATGACCGAATGGGAGACCGACCCCGCGGTCGTCGCGCTGGGGGGCGGGCACGGGCTGTACGCCACCCTGAGCGCGGTGCGCAGGCTCACCCGGCGGATCTGCGCGGTGGTCACCGTCGCCGACGACGGCGGGTCCTCCGGCCGGTTGCGCACCGAACTGGGCATGCTGCCGCCCGGCGATCTACGGATGGCGCTGGCGGCGCTGGCGGGCGAGCCGGACGGTGTCCGGGCGCGCACCCTGCAACACCGTTTCGGCGGCACGGGCGCGCTGGCGGGCCACTCGCTGGGCAATCTGATCCTCGCGGGGCTGACCGAGGTGCTCGGCAGCCCGGTGGCCGCCCTCGACGAGGTCGCGGCCATGCTGGACTCCACCGGCAGGGTGCTGCCCATGTCGCCGATCCCGCTGGACATCGAGGCCGATGTCTCCGGCCTGGAAGCGGATCCGAGAGTCAGCAGGTGCATCCGCGGCCAGGTCGCGGTGGCGACCACCCCCGGCAAGGTGCGCCGGGTGCGGCTGATCCCGTCCGATCCGCCCGCCAGCCCGGAGGCCACCGCCGCCATCGAACACGCCGACGTGGTGGTGCTCGGGCCCGGATCATGGTTCACCAGCGTGATTCCGCACGTTCTGGTCCCCGGACTCCGTGACGCCCTGGTATATACGAGAGCGCACAAGATCCTGGTGCTGAACCTGGCGGCCCAGCCCGGCGAGACCGCGGGTTTCTCCGCCGAGCGGCACCTGCACGTATTGTCTCAGCACGCACCGGAATTCACCGTGGACGAGGTTCTGGTGGATTCGGACTCGGTTCCTCCGGGCCGGGAACGCGAACATGTCGCAAGAGCCGCCGAACAACTGCGCGCGCGGGTAACGTTCTCCGATGTCGCCGAAACGGGGACCGATCGGCATCATCCCGGCAAGCTCGCCGCAGCTCTGGATCAGCTGATCCGGCAACCTCGGCCGCAGCCGGCAGGACTTCGAGTCGAGGGACGGCACATGGGCGCGGGTGTGCGGTCAGGGTTGGGTGGAAAGGAGCGCGTCTCGTGGCGATGACAGCCGAGGTGAAGGACGAGCTGAGCAGGCTCACGGTGTCGCAGGTGAGTTCCCGCAAGGCGGAGCTGTCGGCTCTGCTGCGTTTCGCGGGCGGCCTGCACATCGTCGGCGGCCGGGTGATCGTCGAGGCCGAGGTGGACATGGGCTCCATCGCCCGGCGGCTACGCCGGGAGATCTTCGAGCTCTACGGCTACGGATCCGATGTGCACGTGCTCGGCGTCGGCGGGCTGCGCAAGACCTCCCGCTATGTCGTCCGGGTGTCGAAGGAGGGCGAGGCGCTGGCGCGCCAGACCGGCCTGCTCGACGTGCGTGGTCGTCCGGTGCGCGGACTGCCCGCCCAGGTGGTGGGGGGCAGCATCGCCGACGCCGAGGCGGCCTGGCGCGGGGCCTTCCTCGCGCACGGCTCGCTGACCGAGCCCGGCCGATCCTCGGCGCTCGAGGTGAGCTGCCCCGGCCCGGAGGCGGCGCTGGCGCTGGTCGGCGCGGCCCGCAGGCTCGGCATCACCGCCAAGGCCCGCGAGGTGCGTGGCACCGACCGTGTGGTGGTGCGTGACGGCGAGGCCATCGGCGCGCTGTTGACCAGGATGGGCGCCCAGGACACCCGGCTGACCTGGGAGGAACGCCGGATGCGCCGCGAGGTGCGGGCCACGGCCAACCGGCTGGCCAACTTCGACGACGCCAACCTGCGCCGCTCGGCCCGCGCCGCCGTCGCGGCCGCGGCCCGCGTGGAGCGCGCGCTGGAGATCCTCGGCGACGACGTGCCCGAGCATCTGGCCGCAGCGGGCAAGCTGCGCGTGGAGCACCGCCAGTCCTCGCTCGAGGAACTCGGCCAGCTCGCGGACCCGCCGATGACCAAGGACGCCGTGGCGGGCCGCATCCGCCGCCTGCTGTCCATGGCCGACCGTCGCGCCCGCGAGCTGGGCATTCCCGACACCGAATCGGCGGTCACCGCGGAACTTCTCGACGAGGCCTGAAGCCGCGCCGGTCGCCGGTTCGGCGGCGAGGTCGCGGGCCCGGCCGCGCGCCGGGCCCGTTGTCGTCGGTGACGGGTCGCGTCCGGCGCACGCCCACGGTTCGCGCCGCGTGGCAGGCCGGGACACCGGGGCGACGGCGGCGCCGCGGAGGTGACCAGCGTTCGGTGCGCGGCGCTCAGCCGCGCGGTTCGCGCAGCATGGCCAGTGTGGTCGGGCCGTCGTCCGGGATCTCGACGGTGGCCACCACCCGGAAGCCCAGCGCCTCGTAGAAGCGGCGATTGCGTTCGCCCGTGGTCTCCAGGAACGCGGGCAGCCCGGCGGCCTCGGCCGCGGCGATGCCGGGGGCGAGTACCGCGCGTCCCAGCCCGGCGCCCTGGTGAGCGGGGTCGACGCCCACCGTGCCGAGGAACCACACCGGTTCGCTGGGCCGGTACGGCGCCAATGCCGCCTCGGCGGCTTCCTGCGCGGCGGCCCGTTCACCCGCCAGTTCGGCCAGTCGCGGGGCGAGGTCGGCGAAGACCGGGCCGAGATCGACGTCGGGGGTGGTCCAGACCGCGACGGCGGTGTGGTCGTCGGTGCCCCAGACCCGGCCGTGCGGCAGCCCGACGTGGGTGAGGAACAGTTCCTGCACGGCCAGTACCCGCCGCTCGTGGTCGCGGGCGTCGGTCACGTGCCTGGTCCACGGGTAGTCGGCGAAGGCGCGGGCGAGGGTGCGGGCGGCGGACGGGATGTCGGCGGCGGTCGCCGGCCGTACGAGGACCGCGGACGAGGGCGACTGGTCGGTACTCATCGCCGCGATCATGCCGCCGGACCGCTGCGCGACGCCACCGAATATTCGCCTCGGCGGTGTGAAAACCTCCATCGGCCGTGCTCGCGGCGGGTGTGAGCCCTCACGAATCGCAGGCGCGTGTCGGAGAGGTGTGCCCCTCCGATTAGGGTGGACGGCGCATCGGAATTTATCCGCTTGAAAGCTGAGGAGCGATAACGTGACTGTCCGGGTAGGCATCAACGGCTTCGGCCGTATCGGACGCAACTTCTTCCGGGCGGTGGAGGCGCAGAAGGCGCTGGGCACCACCGACATCGAGATCGTCGCGGTCAACGACCTCACCGACAACGCGAGTCTCGCGACGCTGCTGAAGTACGACTCGATCCTGGGCCGTCTGCCCAAGGACGTTTCGCTCGACGGCGAGGACACCATCGTGGTGGGCGACCAGCGGATCAAGGCGCTGGCCATCAAGGAGGGCCCGGCGGCGCTGCCGTGGGGCGACCTGGGCGTCGACGTGGTCGTCGAGTCCACCGGCATCTTCACCGACGCCACCAAGGCCAAGGGCCACCTGGCCGCCGGCGCCAAGAAGGTCATCATCTCCGCCCCGGCCAAGGGCGAGGACATCACCATCGTGATGGGCGTCAACGACGACAAGTACGACGGCAGCCAGAACATCATCTCCAACGCCTCGTGCACCACCAACTGCCTCGGCCCGCTGGCCAAGGTCCTGCACGACGAATTCGGCATCGTCAAGGGCCTGATGACCACCATCCACGCCTACACCCAGGACCAGAACCTGCAGGACGGCCCGCACAGCGACCTGCGTCGCGCCCGCGCCGCCGCGCTGAACATCGTGCCCACCGGCACCGGCGCCGCCAAGGCCATCGGCCTGGTGCTGCCCGAGCTGCAGGGCAAGCTCGACGGCTACGCGCTGCGTGTCCCGGTCCCGACCGGCTCGGTCACCGACCTGACCGCCAACCTGGCCAAGTCCGCCACCATCGAGGACATCAACGCCGCGATGAAGGCCGCCGCCGAGGGTCCGCTCAAGGGCATCCTGAAGTACAACACCGACCCGATCGTCTCCAGCGACATCGTCACCGATCCGCACTCCTCGATCTACGACGCGCCGCTGACCAAGGTCATCGACGACCAGGTCAAGGTCGTGTCCTGGTACGACAACGAGTGGGGCTACTCCAACCGCCTGGCCGACCTGATCGGTCTCGTCGCGAAGTCCCTCTGATCGCATGGCTGTCAAGACACTCCAGGATCTGCTGAACGAGGGTGTCGAAGGTCGGGGCGTGCTGGTGCGCTCCGACCTGAACGTCCCCCTCGACGACAACGGGCAGATCACCGATCCCGGGCGGATCCTCGCCTCGATCCCGACGCTGAAGGCGCTGGTCGAGGCCGGTGCGAAGGTGGTCGTCACGGCGCATCTGGGTCGTCCCAAGGGCGAGCCGGACCCGAAGTACTCGCTCGCCCCGGTCGCGGCGAAGCTGGCCGAGCTGCTCGGCCGCAACGTCCAGCTGGCCGGCGACGTGGTGGGCTACGACGCGCTCTCGCGCTCGGAGGGCCTCACCGACGGCGACGTGCTGCTGCTGGAGAACGTGCGCTTCGATCCCCGCGAGACCAGCAAGGACGAGGGCGAGCGTGGCAAGCTTGCCGCGGCCCTGGTCGAACTGGTCGGCGACGACGGCGCGTTCGTCTCCGACGGCTTCGGCGTGGTGCACCGCGCGCAGGCCTCGGTCTACGACGTGGCCAAGCTGCTCCCGCACTACGCGGGCACGCTGGTCGCCGCCGAGGTCGACGTGCTGGCCAGGCTGACCGACAACACCGAGCGGCCCTACGCGGTCGTGCTCGGCGGCTCGAAGGTCTCCGACAAGCTGGCCGTCATCGAGGCGCTGGCGCCGAAGGTCGACACCCTGGTGATCGGCGGCGGCATGTGCTTCACCTTCCTCGCGGCCCAGGGCCTTTCGGTCGGCGGTTCGCTGTTGCAGGAAGAGATGATCGACACCTGCAAGGGGCTGCTCGAGCGCTACGCCGATGTCATCCACCTGCCGCACGATGTGGTGGTGGCCGACAAGTTCGCCGCCGACGCGGACTCGAAGGTCGTGGCGGCCAACGAGATCCCGGACGGCTGGCTCGGCCTGGACATCGGTCCCGAGTCGGTGAAGCGGTTCGCCGCGCTGCTGACCGAGGCCAAGACGGTGTTCTGGAACGGCCCGATGGGCGTGTTCGAGTTCGAGAAGTTCGCCGCGGGCACCCGCGGTGTCGCCGAGGCGATCGTGACCGCCACCGGCAAGGGCGCGTTCACCGTCGTCGGCGGTGGCGACTCGGCCGCGGCCGTGCGCGCGCTCGGACTTCCCGAGGACGGCTTCTCGCACATCTCCACCGGCGGCGGCGCGTCGCTGGAGTACCTGGAGGGCAAGGAACTGCCCGGTATCCGGGTTTTGGAAGACACTGCCCTGGAGGGCCGCTGAATGGCACGTAAGCCGCTCATCGCCGGCAACTGGAAGATGAACCTCAACCACCTCGAGGCCATCGCCCTGGTGCAGAAGATCGCTTTCGCGTTGCCGGAGAAATACTTCGAGAAGGTCGACGTCGCGGTGATCCCGCCGTTCGTCGACCTGCGCAGCGTGCAGACGCTGGTGGAGGGCGACAAGCTGCTGCTCACCTACGGTGCGCAGGACGTCTCGGTGCACGAATCGGGCGCCTACACCGGTGAGATCGCCGCGAGCATGCTCGCCAAGCTGGGCTGCACCTATGTGGTGGTCGGGCACTCGGAGCGTCGTCAGTACCACAACGAGGACGACGCCACGGTGCTCGGCAAGGCCAGGAAGGCGCTCGAACACGGCCTCACCCCGATCGTGTGCATCGGTGAGGGCCTCGGCGTCCGCGAGGCGGGCACGCACGTCGAGTACAACCTCGAGCAGTTGCGCGGTTCGCTGAAGGGCCTGTCGGCCGAGCAGATCGCGAAGGTCGTCATCGCCTACGAACCCGTGTGGGCGATCGGCACCGGCAAGGTCGCCTCGGCGGCCGACGCGCAGGAGGTGTGCGGCGCGATCCGCGCGGAGCTGGCGCAGCTGGCCTCGCCGGAGGTGGCCGCGCAGGTGCGCGTGCTCTACGGCGGTTCGGTGAACGCCAAGAACGTCGGCGAGCTGGTGGCCCAGCCCGATGTTGACGGCGCGCTGGTGGGCGGAGCCTCGCTCAAGGGCGACGAGTTCGCCACCCTGTCGGCCATCGCCGCGGGCGGCCCGCTGCCCTGATCGGCCCGACACGGCTGAACGGATCGGCCCGGTATCTCCTGGAGCGGGGTACCGGGCCGAGTCGTCTCTCGACCCGCTCGGAGTCGTCGCGCGGGTGCCCGGCTGGTCCAGCGGAGGGAGTCGGCCCGCCTGTGCCCGAGGCCGGTGGCCCCGGAGCAACTACTCGGCGCTCAGCACCAGCCCGATACCGCTCTTGCGGGAGAGGGTGAGCCGGTCGCCGGAGATCGCCGCCTCGGTGTTCTCGATGAGCACCGACAGCACCGCGTTCTCGACGGCCATCCGCTCCGGCTCGCACATCATCCGGGTGGTCCCGACCCGGAAGTCGATCGTCGCGGTGGTCGCGGTCTCGTCGCGCACGGTCGCGGTGCCGATCAGGTTGTTGCAGCCGGCCGAGCCGGACACCGCGCCGTCCTCGGCGATCAGCAGGTGGGCCTGCGCGGCCACCGGGTCGAGTGCCTCGTCGGTGCCGAGCACCTCGGTGACCGCCCAGGTGGTGCCGCGCAGCGGGCGGTCGGGCGCGGGGTCGGCGGTGGCGGGGGAGTCCCCGTTCGCGCCGCAGGCGCTGAGCAGGCACGCGGCCGCGGCCGCGAGGACGATTCCAGCCTTCGGTGCCGACATGACCGAGATGCTACGCGGTTGCCCGGCCGATCCCGCCGATATGCTCGGCACAGTGACCACCGCTGACGCCACGCAACCGCTGTCCACCTGGGCGCCGCTGCGCTCACCGATCTACCGGGCGCTGTGGATCGCGCAGCTGGTGTCGAACATGGGCACCTGGATGCAGACGGTGGGCGCGCAGTGGCTGCTGGTGGACGAACCGAACGCGGCGACGCTGGTCTCGCTGGTGCAGACCGCGATCACGCTGCCGGTCATGCTGCTGTCCATCCCCTCCGGCGTGCTGGCCGACCTGATGGACCGGCGCAGGCTGCTGCTGGGCGCCCAGTCCACGATGGCGGTGCTGGCCACCGTGCTGGCGGTGGCCACCGCGACCGGCCACACCACGCCGGGGGTACTGCTGATCCTGCTGTTCCTGCTCGGCTGCGGCCAGGCGATCACCGCACCGAGCTGGCAGGCCATCCAGCCGGAGCTGGTGCCGCGCAGGCAGATCGCCGCGGCCGCCGCGCTGGGCAGCATGAACGTCAACATCGGCCGTGCCGTCGGTCCGGCGCTGGCCGGTGTGCTGGTCGCCGCCTCCGGGCCCGCCCTGGTGTTCGCGTTGAACGCGCTGTCCTTCGGCGGCATCGTGGCGGTGCTGCTGTTCTGGCGGCGGCCCGCCGCCGACCGCACGCTGCCCAACGAGCGTCCGCTGGCCGCGTTGCAGGCGGGCACCCGGTTCATCCGCGCCGCCCCCGCGATCCGGCGGGTGCTGTTGCGCTGTCTGCTCTTCGTCGGCCCGGCCAGCGCGGTGTGGGCGCTGCTGCCGGTGATCGCGCGCGACGGGCTCGGACTCGACTCCTCGGGTTACGGTCTCATGCTGGGCGCGCTCGGTGTCGGCGCGGTCGCCGGGGCGCTGGCGCTGGCCCGCATCCGCGCGAAGCTGACGCCGACGGCCAGGTTGACCATCGCCTCGGTGGTGTTCGGCCTGGCCGCGGCGGGCTCGGCGCTGATTCCGAGCGTGGCGGTGGTGCTGGTGCTGCTGGTCGGCGCGGGCATGGCGTGGTTGCTGGCGCTGTCGACGATGAACGCCACCATGCAGCTGCTGCTGCCTGCCTGGGTGCGGGCGCGCGGTCTCTCGGTGTACATGCTGGTGTTCATGGGCGGGCAGGCGCTCGGCGCGCTGCTGTGGGGTCTGGTCGCCGGCGCCACCTCGACGGTCACCGCGCTGCTGATCGCGGCGGGCCTGCTGGTGTGCGGCGCGGCGGTGAGCGTGTGGTTGCCGATCCGCCACGATGTCGAGGACCTGGACCTGAGCCCGGCCACCTTCTGGCAGGAACCGGAGCTGGTGGTCGAACCCGATCCCGACGACGGGCCGGTGCTGGTACTGCGCTACTACGACGTGCCCGCCGAACGCCTCGACGAGTTCCTCGCCGCGATGGTGTTCGTCGGCCGGTCCACCCAGCGCACCGGCGCGATGGAGTGGCGGCTGTTCCGCGACGTCGGGGTGGTCGACCGCTATGTGGAGGCCTTCGTGGTGCGCTCATGGGCCGAGCACATGCACCAGCACCAGGTGCGGCTCACCGCGCAGGACCAGCTGCGCACCCAGGCGGTCGCGGAGTTCCGCGCGGGCGAGCCGAACATCACCCACCTGGTCGCCGTCGACACCCCCGGCCGCCGCTGAACCCGGCCCGGCCGCCCGATTGGGGCCGGCGCGGCCTCACCCCATAGACTGACCGGCATGCGGATGTTCCTGGATATCCTCCTCATCATCACCAGCGTGCTGCTGGTGCTGCTGGTGCTGCTGCACCGCGCCAAGGGCGGGGGTCTGTCCAGCCTCTTCGGCGGCGGCGTCCAGTCGAGCCTGTCGGGTTCCACCGTCGTCGAGAAGAACCTCGACCGCGTCACCATCTTCACCGGCATCATCTGGCTGATCGCCATCCTCGGCATCGGCCTGGAGATCAAGTTCTCCTGATCAGGCGGATCGTCCGGGCAGGGGGCACCCGAGCTCGGCCGATCCGGGATCACTCGGGCGGGACGGCCCGCGCCTCGAACTGCACGTGAGTCCCCGACTGTCCGGTGCGGACCATGCCGAGCCGCTCGCAGAGCTGGATCGACGCCTCGGCGCTCTCGTCGGCACTCGCGACGACCCGGTCCAGCCCGAGGGTTCCGAAGGCGTAGTCGAGCACGGCCCGGCAGGCCTCGAGGGCCAGCCCCTCGCCGCGATGGCCCTCCTCGACGCTGGAGACCATCCTGATGCCGTCGCGGCTCCAGCGCAGACCGCACACGCCGAGCAGCCTGCCGTTCGGGGAGGACCGTGGGGTCAGCGTCCAGAAGCCGTATCCGCGGATGGCGAAGTCGAGATCGCTGCGCTCGGTCAGCGCCACCACCATCGCCGCGATGACCGGTTCGTCGTCGAAGAGGTTGCGGCGGATGCCCGGATCGTTCCAGTGCTGGTGCAATCGCTCGGCGTCGGACGCGCGCAGCGGGCGCATCCGCAATCGAGGGGTGAGCAGGATCGGGCCGGCGGTCGTCATCGTCGCCGATCTTTCCGGGCCGGGCACACGCTGTCCAGCGGCGGGGATCAATCGTTGCGGGGCACCCTGCCGTCGATGTCGGTGAAGCCGTAGCGGTCGGCGAGTTCGTACACCCGCCGGGCGGTGCCGGTCGACGCGCGCCGGTCCGGGTCGGCGGCCAGCGCCACCACGGCCCGTCCGGCGAAGTGCGGGGACTCCGCCTCGTTCAGGTCGAAGGTACCTTCCCCTGGCAGGGTGACCAGCCGTTTGCCGTCGGCGTCGGCCGGAACCAGCTGGAGCAGTTCGGTGTTCACGATGCCCGGCCACAGCGACAGCACCGTCACACCGGTGCCCTCCAGATCGTGTGCCATGTCGGCGGTCATGCGGTCCAGCGCGGCCTTGGCCACGCCGTAGACGGCGTTGTGCATGTAGCGGATGGCGCCGGGGGAGGAGATGTTGACCAGCAGTCCGCCGGAGGCGATGAGCAACGGGGCGGCGAAGACGGCGGCTGCGTAGTGCGAGCGCACGCCCACGTCGAAGGTCTGGTCCCAGGCGTCGGGCGGCACCTGCCAGAACGGCTTGCCCAGCCAGCGGCCGGCGGCGGGGGAGTTGTAGACGTTGTTGACCAGCACGTCCAGGCGGCCCTGTTCCTCGCCGATGCGCTCGAACAGGCGGGCCACCGCGTCGTCGTCGCGGTGGTCGCAGACCATCGGCACGCCGACCCCGCCGAGTTCGGTGATCCGCGCGGCGGTCTCGTGCACGGTGCCGGGCAGTTTGCCCGGGGTGACCGAGCGGCCGGTCACGTAGACGGTGGCGCCGGCCGCGCCGAGCTCGAGGGCGATGCCCTTGCCGATGCCGCGGCTCGCGCCGGTGACGACCGCGACCCGATCACGTAGTTGCCCAGGTATTCCGCTCACGACTGTCGGACACTACCGTGAAATAAGAACGTGTTCTACTTTCGCGTCGAGGCGAGTGCGCGCGCCGCGCGCGGGAGATGAGGTGGCGAATGAGGCGAGCGCGGTGACGGTGACCGATCCACCCGCGTCCAGGATCGTGACCGGCGGCGGCGTGCGCATGCACGTGGCCGAACGTGGATCCGGGCAGCCGGTGATCTTCTGCCACGGATTCCCGCACACCGGCCACATCTGGCATCGTCAGCTCGCGGCGGTCGCGGCCGCCGGCTACCACGCGCTGGCCCCCGACCTGCGGGGCGCGGGTCGCACCGAGGCGCCCGCCGATCCCGCCGCCTATACCAACCGGGCGGTCATCGGGGACCTGACGGCCCTGCTCGACGACCTCGACGCCGAGCGGGCCGTCTTCGTGGGTTTGGATTTCGGCGCCGCGCTGCTGTGGGAGCTGGCCCAACGGGTGCCCGAGCGGGTGCGCGCGGTGATCGTGCTCAACAACCCGTACACTCCGCGCCCGCCGCGCCCGCCGTCGCAGCTGTGGGCGAAGGCGGCGCAGCGGCACTTCCTGCATCTGGACTACTTCCAGCGGCCCGGCGTGGCCGATCGTGAGCTCGACGCGGCCCCTCGGGAATTCCTGGCGCGGGTGTACTACGCACTCAGCGGCGACTACCGCTACCTCGACACCTGGCGTCACCCGCCGGGCGTCGGCTATCTCGACGTGCTCCCGCAGGCGCCCGAGCTGCCGTGGCCGTGGTTGTCTCGTGCCGAATTCGACACGCTGGCAGCAGAATTCGAGCGCACCGGCTTCACCGGCGGGCTGAACTGGTACCGCAACTTCGACCGGAACTGGGAACTGACCGCCGGGCTCGATCCGGTGGTGCGGGTGCCCGCCTACTTCGTCTACGGCGAGAACGACCCGGACATGGCCGGATTCAGCGGCCGCGACCCGCTGGGGGTGATGCGTGCGTACGTGCCCGATCTGCGGGCGGTCACCATGCTGCCCGGAGCGGGACACCTGTTGCCGCTCGAACGCGGTGACGAGGTGAACGCCGCGATCGTCGGCCATCTCCATGATCTGGGCTGAGGACCCGCGGGCCCGGACCGCGCATCCGGCTCAGGACGCCGAGGGAGGGGCTTCGCGGGCGCGTTCGGCGTCGCGGGCGATGAGGAAGTCGTCCACCAGCCGCGCGCACTCGCGCGGGCTGACCGTCTCCAGCCCGACGATCTTGGCGAACACGATGGGGCCGAGCAGTTGGGCCAGCGCCCTTGTGCGGTCGAAGTCGCCGAGGCGGGCCTTGGCCTCGGGGGTCTCGAGTACCCGGTCGAAGGGTGCGCGGTACTGCTCGACCAGCCGGGCGCGCAGCGAGTCGGTGGCCCCGCCGTCGGGACCGGAGTCGCGGCCCGCGGTGGCCAGCCACGCCAGGCTGCTCATGTGCAGCGGCGCCTCGTCGATGACGGCGGCCTGGCGCACCAGCGAGGTGATCAGGCCCTCACGCAGGCCTGCGGGCGGCGCGGATTCGATGACCGGCGGCAGCAGTCGTTCCAGCGTCGCCGCCCGCAGGTGCCGTGCGCTGGCGAAATGCCGGTAGAGGGTGGTGCGGGCGACTTTCGACAGCCGGGTGACCGCCTCGATGGTGACCGCCTCGGGCCCACCGGACTCGAGCAGGGCGGTCGCGGCGTCCAGCAACCGCCTGCGCGAGCGTGCCACGCGCGGGTCGGGGGACTGGTCGGGGCCGGTGGTCATGGGGCGCGGTTCCTCTCCGCGGCGGGCCTGTCGAGGACAAGCCCACTTATGATACTGATGGTAGCGCTACGCTACTGATAGTACTGTTTCCGGCCGCCACCCGGGTGCCGGGTCGGTACCGATTCTCGGGAGGCGAGATGGACAGCACCGCGATCCGGTTGTCCGGCAGACAGTGGTGGCTCTTGATCGTGGCATGTCTCGGCGTGGCACTGGTGATCGCGGCGATGGCGGCGCTCTACACCGCCCTGCCCGAGATCGCCGCCGACACCGGGGCGACCCAGCAGCAGCTGACCTGGATCATCGACGGCTACACCCTGCTGCTCGCCTGCCTGGTGCTGCCGTGCGGCGCGCTCGGCGATCGCTACGGCCGCAGGCTGGTGCTGGTCCTCGGCCTCGTGGTGTTCTCGGTGGCCTCGGTCCTGCCGCTGGCGCTGGACACCCCGCTCTGGTTGATCGTCGCCAGGGCGCTGGCCGGTGTCGGCGCGGCGTTGGTGATGCCGTCGACCCTGTCGCTGCTGACGGCCAACTTCCCGCAGTCGCGCCGCTCGGCGGCCATCGCGACCTGGGCGGGCGTCGCCGGCGTGGCCGCGGTGATCGGCTTCCTCGGCTCCGGCGTGCTGCTCGAATACTTCTCCTGGCTCTCGATCTTCGTGGCGATGGCGATCATCAGCGTGGTGCTCGCGGTGGCCGGTTGCACCGTCATCGACTCGGCCGAGGACGAGCGACCGGCCATGGATCCGCTGGGCACGGTGTGCTCGGTGGCTGCCGTCGCGCTGTTGGTGATCGGGCTGATCGAGGGGCCGGTGCGGGGCTGGACGGATCAGGTGACACTGTCGGCGCTGGCAGGCGCCGTGCTCGCGGGACTGGGGTTCGTCTTCGTCGAACTGCGGGTGGCGCGGCCCCTGCTGGACGTGCGGCTGTTCGCGGTGCGCGGCTTCGGGGCGGGCTCGGTGGCCGTCGGCATGCAGTTCCTGGCCGCCTTCGGCACCTTCCTGCTGATCATGCAGTTCATGCAGTTGTTCCTCGGCTACAGCGCGCTGAAATCGGCGGTGGCGCTGGCGCCGATGATCGTGCCGATGGTGCTGCTGGCCATGGTCGCGCCCTATCTGGCCGAGCGCTTCGGGTTGCGGCTGCCGACCCTGATCGGTGTCGGCATGATCGGCGTCGCGCTGTTCGGCCTGTCCCGGCTGACGGCCGACAGCGGCTACACCGACCTGCTGTGGCCGCTGCTGGTGATGAGCAGTGGCCTCGGATTGAGTTCGCCGCCGGCGACCGCGGCCATCATCGCCAACACCCCGCCGGAAAAGCACGGCGTGGCCTCCGCGGTCAACGACGCGGCGCGCGAGGTCGGCGCGGCGATCGGCATCGCCGTCGCGGGCAGCGTGCTGGCCGCCGGTTACACCCACAAGATCGCCGCTGTCCTGCCGCAGCTGCCCGAGCAGGCGCGCGGGCCGGTCGAGGGGTCGCTGGCGGCGGCCATGGAGGTGGCCGAACAAGCTGGGCCGCAGGCCGATCCGCTGGTCGACGCCGCGCAGGCGGCCTTCATGCACGGTACGGGCAACGCGTCGCTGGCGCTGGGGGTGCTGACGGTCGTGGCCGCTGTGGCGCTCGGAGTGTGGGCGCCCGGCCGGGAGGCGCTCGCCGGCCCTGGCGTGCCGGTGAGCGATGCCGCCGGCTCGGCGCGCGAGGGCGACCGGGTCGCGGCCGTGCCGGCTGCCGGGAGCGCGGCGGACGGTGTGCCCGTGTCCGTCAGCGATGCGGCCGGGAACGATTGAGCGCGGGCAACGATCGAGCGCGGGCAACGATCGAGCGCGG
>Ga0079224_100007586_pt1 | contig 14589 bp, 8 predicted proteins | sample Stecom2015_FD_80414 | JGI IMG/M metagenome (GOLD analysis project Ga0079224, IMG submission 80414) | Agricultural soil microbial communities from Utah to study Nitrogen management - Steer compost 2015 | ecosystem: Environmental > Terrestrial > Soil > Agricultural land | place: USA: Utah...
CCCGCCGCGCCCGTCCCCGAGCTGCCCGATGCGGGCACGCTCTCCGGGCTGAAGCTGCGCGCGCTCGGACCGGCGCTCTCCTCGGGCCGGATCAGCGACATCGCCGTGGACCCTGCCGACTCCTCGCGCTGGTTCGTGGGCGTCGCCTCGGGCGGCGTCTGGCGCACGGACAACCACGGCGCGACGTTCACGCCGGTGTTCGACGACCAGGGTTCGTACTCGATCGGCTGCGTGGCGATCGACCCGAACAACCGGCACGTCGTGTGGGTCGGCACCGGCGAGAACAACAGCCAGCGCAGCGTGTCGTTCGGCGACGGCGTCTACAAGTCGGTCGACGGCGGCCAGAGCTGGCGACGGATGGGTCTGGAGGACAGCGAGCACATCGGCCGCATCGCGATCGACCCGACCGACGGGAACGTCGTCTACGTCGCCGCGCAAGGGCCGCTGTGGCGCGCGGGCGAGCAGCGCGGTCTATACAAGACGACCGACGGCGGCGAGACCTGGACGCGGGTGCTGCACGTCAGCGAGCACACCGGGATCAACGAGGTCCACCTCGACCCGCGCGACCCGCGCGTGCTGTGGGCCTCTGCGTACCAGCGCCGGCGGCACGTGTGGACGCTGGTGAACGGCGGGCCCGAGTCCGCCATCTACAAGTCGACCGACGGCGGCGCCACCTGGCGCAAGGTGACCCGCGGCCTGCCGGCGGTGGACCTCGGGCGCATCGGTCTCGCGGTGTCGCCCGCGAACCCGGACGTCCTGTACGCGATCGTCGAGGCGCAGCGCGGGCAGGGCGGCGTGTTCCGCTCGACGGACCGCGGCGAGTCGTGGAGCAAGCAGAGCGGCAAGGTCTCCTCCAGCCCGCAGTACTACAACGAGCTGGTGTGCGACCCGCTCGACCCGGACGTCGTGTACTGCCTCGACACCTTCACGACCGTCTCGCGCGACGGCGGGCGCACGTGGACCACGCTCGGCAACCTGCACCGCCACGTCGACGACCACGCGCTGTGGATCGACCCGGCGAACACGCGCCACATCCTGATCGGCGGCGACGGCGGCCTGTACGAGTCGTGGGACGCCGGCGCGCACTGGGTGTTCTTCTCCAACCTGCCGGTCACCCAGTTCTATCGGGTGAGCACCGACCAGGCCCGGCCGTTCTACAACGTCTACGGCGGCACGCAGGACAACAACAGCATGGGCGGGCCGTCGCGCACCACGCGCCTCGGCGGGATCACCAACGACGACTGGTTCGTCACCGTGACCGGCGACGGCTACGAGGTGCAGGTCGATCCGGAGGACGAGAACATCGTCTACACCCAGTACCAGTACGGCGGCCTCATGCGCCTCGACCGCCGGAGCGGCGAGCTGGTCGACATCACGCCGCGCGAGGACGCGAGCGGCACACCGCTCAAGTGGAACTGGGACACCCCGCTCCTGCTGAGCGCGCACGCGCGCACGCGCCTCTACGTCGCCGCCAACCGCCTGTTCCGCAGCGACGACCGCGGCGACTCCTGGCGCGCGATCAGCGGCGACCTCACCCGCGGCATCGACCGCGACGCGCTGGAGGTGATGGGCCGCGTGCAGGATGTCGACGCGGTCGCCAAGGATTCGTCGACCTCGTTCTACGGCAACTGCACCGCACTCGCCGAGTCGCCGCTCGACGAGAACCTGCTGTGGGTCGGGACCGACGACGGGCTCGTGCACGTCACCGAGGACGGCGGCGCGAACTGGACGCGCATCGACACGTTCCCCGGCGTCCCCGACCGCACCTACGTCAGCCGGCTGACCGCCTCGTTCCACCGGCGCGACCGCGTGTACGCCGCGTTCGACAACCACAAGAACGGCGACTTCACCCCCTACCTGCTGGTGAGCGAGGACCGCGGCCGGACCTGGCGTTCGATCCGCGCCGACCTCGGCCCGCGCGACATCGTTTACGCGATCGTCGAGGACGACGAGGACGAGGACCTGCTGTTCTGCGGCACCGAGTTCGGCGTGTATGCCTCCCTCGACCGCGGCCGACGATGGATCGAGCTGACCGGCAACATGCCGACGATCCAGGTGCGCGACCTCGAGATCCAGCGCCGCGAGGACGACCTCATCGTTGGCACCTTCGGACGCGGCATCTACGTCCTCGACGACTACTCGCCGCTGCGCACGCTCTCGGCCGAGACGTGCGCCGCGCCGGCGCACCTGTTCACCCCCCGCCCGGCGCCCCTCTACGTGCCGGGCAACCGGCTCGGGCTGAACACCGGACTCGGCACCCAGGGCTCGCTCTACTTCGCCGCGCCCAACCCGCCGTTCGGTGCGATCGTCACCTACTGGCTCGCGGAGAAGCCGATGACGCGGCGCGAGAAGCGCGAGGACGCGCAGCGCAAGGCGCGCGAGGCGGGCACGACGATCCCCTACCCGACCTACGAGGAATTGCGCGCCGAGGACGAGGAGGTGGCGCCCGTCGTGTACTTGACGGTGCGCGACGCGCACGGCGCGGTCGTGCGCCGCGTCGAATGCCCGCGCGCCGCCGGCCTGCACCGCGTCGCCTGGGATCTCCGATGGCCCAAGGCGACGCGCACCGAGCTGCACCCCCCCGGCGAGGGCAACCCCTGGTCGCCGCCGGACGCGGGGCCGCTCGTGCCCCCGGGCGAGTACCAGATCACCCTCGACCTGCTGGCGAACGGCGAGACCCGGCAGCTGGCCGGCCCGGTTCCCTGCCGCGTCGTGCCCCTCGGACTGCAGTCGCTGCCGGCCGCCGATCCCGCCGCGTTGCTCGCCTTCCAGAACGAGGCGGTCACGCTGCGCCGCGCCGTGCGTGCCGCGATCGAGTCGGCCGACGACCTGGAGACCAGGCTCGCGCACGCCCGCCTCGCGGTGCGCGAGGCACCGCGCGCCGACCTCGCGCTCCTCGGCCGGCTCGGGGACATGGCGCGTGCGGTCGACGAGATCCTCATCGCCCTGCGCGGCGATCTGACCCTGATCCGCCGCAACCGGCCGAGCCCGCCGTCGATCGCGAGCCGGGTCGAGGCAGCCGCGAGCAGCACGATGTATTCCACCGCAGCCCCGACCGCGACCGCGCGCGAGGACCTGCGCATCGCCGCGGAAGCCTTCACCGCCGTACACGCGCGCCTGCGCGCGCTGCTGACGGAGGATTGGCCCGCCGTCGAAGCCGCGCTCGAAGCGGCCGGCGCACCCACGACACCGGGTCGTCTTCCCGCGTGGCGGTGACCCACGGTGTGGCCCACCGTTTCGCCACACTTGCCGGTGCGCACGGCAACCGACACACTGGCGCCGCTCGGGCCGGTCCGTGTCGGGCCGCGAGCAGCAAGGAAACCAAGCATGGGACACGCACTCGCAACGATCGCGTTGGCGGTCGGCAGCAGCGCCGCGCTGTGCGCCGCGGCCCCGCAACAGCCAGCCGGCGGCCCCGACAACGGAGCCGGGGGCTCGCCGTTCGCCCCGCCGGTCCGCCTGCAGGCAGGCGAGAAGTTCATGGGCGAAGGACGCCTCTATCCCTCCCCGGTCTTCCACGACGTGAACGGCGACGGCCGGCTCGACGTCGTGATCGGTGACCTCATGGGAAGGTTGACCGTCGCGCTGCGCCTGCCGGGCGACGGTCCGCCGCGCTTCGGCGAGGAACAGCCGCTGAAGAACGCCGACGGACAGCCGCTCAAGTTCCACAATTGGTGATGCATCGGCATGAGTCCACAGTTCGTGGACTTCGACGCCGACGGCCACCTGGACATCGTCGCCGGCACCTTCGCCGGATCACCGTTCGTGGCGCGCGGCAGCGCCACGGGGTTCACGGCGCCCGTCCAGATCCTCGACGAGAAGGGTGAGCGCATCGTCATCAACCAGTTCTGGAACTACGACGCCAAGAAGTGGGACAACACCGACCGCTGTGATCCCCGAGGGAACGACAAGCTCGCACGCGGCCACCTGACCTCGGCGTACGCGTTCGACTGGGACGCTGACGGCGACCTCGACCTCATCCTCGGCGACTACGACGGCGGGCACCTGTACCTGCGCCGCAACGGCGGCAAGCCGATGCACCGGCGTTCGCGACGGTCAACGAGCCGATCCTCGCGGACGGCACGCCGATCAAGGTCGACAAGGTCGCGACGCCGCGGATGGTCGACTATGACGGCGACGGGCTCGAAGACCTGCTCGTCGGCACGTTCGGCGACTCGTACGGCAACGGCAAGGGCGGCCGCATCCTCGTCTTCCGCAACACCGGCAAGCGCGGCGCGCCGGAGTTCGGGAAGCCCGACGTCCTCGTCGTGCCGAGCGCGAAGGACGGCCGGGGCCCCGTGCGCCCCGACACCGGCCTCTACGCCGACCTCGCCGACTACGACGGCGACGGCGACCTCGACCTCATCGTCGGCGGCTACTCCCACTGGACGCCCGAGCAGCGCGAGCTGACCGCGGACGAGGAGAAGCGGGTCGCGCAGCTCCGCGCCGAGATGAAGAAGGTCAACGACGACCAGTCGGCGCTCACCAGGCAGATGAGCGAAGCGGCCAAGGGCCTCGAACCCGAGGCCGCGACCCGCAAGCGGGCACAGTTCCTCCAGGAACGCCAGGCCGAGTTCCAGTCGCTCTCCAAGCGGCGCACCGAGGTGCAGAAGGAGCTGGACAAGCTCGTCGCCGCGCCACAGCGCGTGTCCTTTGTGTGGATCTACGAGAACACGAGCGGCAAGAAGGCGGTGAAGACCGCGCGCCGCGACGGATGACGTGAACCGCGCCCCGGAAACGGGGCGCGGTGCTGCGGCGCGCTTCCCGCCGCCTGCCGGTGCGCCGGCAGTGCCGTCCGCACACGCCTGCGGCGAAAACGACCCGAGCCGCGCGGTATTCAGCCAGCGCACCTCGGCAGCGAACCCGGCACGGGTTCCCGAGGGCAACGGGGTCCTGAAGAGGTCCTTCGCCGCGTTCGACGCCGTGCCCACGAGCGGCGACCCGATCGGGTTCGCGCCGTGCACGCGCAGCGAGGTCGGGGGCCCGCCGGATCGCTCGTTCGGGCGCGCGTGCGCGACCGATCGCCGGTCGTCTCTTGCGCGGCCGCCAAGTGCCGCGCCGGGGTGCCCCGCCGTCATGAGTCCGCCCGGTCCGGCCCACGAGGCACCGGCCTCGACCCGGCGCCGCGGCTCCGCCTGCCTCTGGAAGCTCGCCGCGTCGGTGCTGTTCGGCCTCGTCTCTGCTCGAGGTCGGCATTCGCGTGCTGGGCGTGGACGTGAACCTGAGCGGCGTGTGGCGCTGGCACCCCGTGCTCGGCTGGACGCAGCGACCCGGCACCGGCTACGAGTACCGAGTGGACGGGGAACTGGTTCGTGTGCAGTTCAACAGCCGCGGCTTCCGCGACGTCGAGCACGAAACGGCGAAGCCGCCCGGGGTGAAGCGCATCGTCCTGGTCGGCGACTCGTTCTGCGAAGCCTTGCAGGTCAACCTGGAGGACACCTTCTTCCACGTGCTGCAACGACGGTTGAACGAGGCATCCCGCGACGGCTCGCGCTGGGAAGTCGTGAACCTCGGCGTGGGCGACTTCGGCACCGCCCAGGAGCTGCTCGCGCTCCGCCAATACGGCCTCGCCTACTCGCCGGATCTCGTGCTGTGCCAGGTGTTCCCGCTGAACGACATCGGCAACAACTCGCTGGCGCTGGCGACGCTCTACCGCAGCGCGAACGACGGCTACCGGCCGTACTTCGTGCTGGAGGACGGCGGCCTCAGGCCAGCGAGCGCGCAGTCGCTGGGCGGAGCGCTGCGGTGCTGGCTCGCTTCCTTCCGCCTGCTCGAGCGCACGCTGCTCGCGGTGCGCGAACGCCTCGCCCGCTTCGACCCGGCGGCAGACGAAGCGGCCCGGCGTCGCCGACTCGAACGCCTCGGCTTCCCGCCGCTCGAGCCGCTGCTGTACACGTTCGTGCCGGAGCCGGAGCAGATCGCGCCGGTGCGCGACGGATGGCGCGTGACCGAGCGCTGCCTCGAGGAGATGGCACGGCTGTGCGCGAGCCGCGGCATCCCGTTCGGCGCCGTCGTGATCCCGTACGACGCCATGGTGGGACCGCGGTGGGCCGAGTTCGCGGCGCAGCAGCCGCCGCCGGCGATGGATCCCGCGTACCCCGAGCGCCGTCTCGCGGCCCTGTTCGACCGGCTGGGCGTGCCACACGTCGCGATGCGGCCCGTGTTCGAGGCGCGGCTGGACGAGTACCTGCCGTGCCGCGACGGTCACCTCGGCCTTTCAGGTCACCGTCTGACCGCCGCGACGCTCCACGAGTGCCTGGCCACAGCCGGCCTCGTGCCACCACCCTGAGAAGGAACGAGCGAAGGACCGAGCTGGCAGCGTCCGCGGCTGCACGGCCGCGCGCGCCGCGCGGCCCGCCCCCGTATCGTGGACGGCGATGGCTCGCCGCATTTCGACGATCTTCCTGCGCGGGCTCGCCGCCTTCGTTCCGATGGCCCTCACGATCTACATCGTGTGGTGGACGATCGCGACCGTCGAAGCGGCGATGCACGCGCTCCTCGCGCGCTTCGTGCCGGTCGACTTCTGGTTCCCGGGGATGGGCCTGGTCGCCGCCCTCCTCCTCATGTTCCTCATCGGACTCTTCCTCAGCGCGTACCTGGCGCGGGTCGTGTACCGGTTCGGGGAACGCATCGTCGAGCGGATCCCGGTGGTGAAGAGCATCTACGGGATGATCCGCGACACGCTCGACTTCTTCACCCACCGCACGCGCGCACGCTACGACCGCGTCGTCTCGGTGCGCCTGTTCGGGCAGAACGTCCGCGTGCTCGGGTTCATCACGCGCACGGACTTCCAGGACCTGCCGGCAGGCATCGGCGGACCGGACACGGTCGGCGTCTACCTGCCGATGAGCTACCAGCTCGGCGGCTACCTGGTGATGGTCCCCAGGGACTCCGTCGAGCCGATCGACATGTCGATGGAGGACGCCCTGCGCTTCGCGATGACCGCGGGAATGCGCGCCGACGCCGAACCCGACAGCGCCGACTGACCGCGAACGGGCCGCACGAACTCGGCTCGTTCCGTGTGTGCAAGGCCGCACACATCCCGAACGCGCGCCGACGCTGCGCGCTCGATGTGCGCGCACACCCATCCGCCCGACGCGAGTCCGCATCTCGCGCGGTGCGGCGCAACCGCCACGCGGTCGGGCGGCAGACGGGGCTCTGTGAGGCGCGCAAACGCCCCGCGCTGAAGATTCTTTTCCGCCAAGACAGCCTTCTCATCGGAGCGATCGCGTAGGGGCGCCAAAGCGCAAGACATCTCGTCGTGTCTGGCGGCCGCTGACTCTCCTCTCTGGCTCCGCAGCAAATGTCCAACCGCTGTTCCGCGCGCGCTCTCGCTCTGGTCCTCCTGTACGCCGCCCCTGTGCTGCCGGCACTCTTTGCCGGCGCGGCGTTCACAGCACCCGCCGAGTGCCAGACGCTGAGCGCCCGATTCGCAAACCCGCCGCCCATGCGGCGTCGCGAGTGGGGGCTCGCCACCGTGCCCTTCGCCCAGGGCGTCTGGCGACCGGGCATGCAGTTCCGTCCCGAAGGCCTCGAAGGCGAGTTGACGCCGTTCGGCGCACGCTGGCCGGACGGCAGCGTGCGCTATGCGCAGCTCGCCACGAAGCTCGACCTCGCGCCCGGCGAAGAGCGCGTCGTGCGCGTGGTGCAGGGCACACCGCACGTCTCCCCGTTCCGGCTGTCGCCGTGGGCGGCGAGCGCGCTCTCTTCGTTTTCGTGGGCGCTGTTCGTCAGCACCGGCGGACAGGTGCGCGTCGCGCCGCTCGTCCCGCAGCGTCTCGTGCACGACTCCGACGTGCGCAAGGTCATCTACTGCATGGCGCGCGTCCCGGACACGGACCTGATCTATGACCTCTGGCTGACGGTGTTCAGCGACCAGGACCACATGCCGTTCGAGCTGCGCCTCACCGCCAGCCGTCCGAGCCCCAACTGGAAGCAGGAGGTCGACTGGGTCGTGATGGCGATGCAAGGCGGGTTCGCGAGCTTCCGCGGCGGCATCAGCCGCGGCGTGCGCGATCTCGAAGTGCTGCCGGAGCGCGCCACCGCGCTCCTGCTCGGTCCCGGCCACCTGTGGGACGGCCAGGGCCAGGACTGGTGGGGCACGTTCCTCTTCTTCCGTCCCGAGGTCCCCACCGCCGACGCGGAGCTGCGGGCGCACTCGCTGGTCGCGGCGCAGATCTCGCCCTTCTACGGCTGCGGCACCAACTGGAAGGAAAGCGGCGCGCTCGGACCGTTCGGCCACATCTCCGAGCATCCGCCGTGGGTCACCGATCCGCGCCAGACCACCGGCTTCGAGCGCGCGAAGTTCGAGTCGTGGTACCTGCGCCCGGGTGGGCCGTGGGACGACCTGCCGCGCGGCCTGATGCCGCACGCCGGCTCGACCGGCGACCAGCACGACTTCGGCGTGGTCAAGATGCTGCACGTGTTCCACACCGGGTTGCCCGCGTGCATCGAGGAGGCGCGCGCCGCGGCGAGCGAGGAGGCCCATCGCCCGTGCCACTTCCGCGAGGAGGACGGCCGTCTCGTGCGCGCCGCCAACCATCCCGAGTGGGTCGCGTGGAGCGGGCGCACGCACTTCAACCGCACGGTGAGCCCCGACCGCCTCGGCAAGCCGCACCCCGAGCCCTGGGCCGAGTCGAACGGCTGGACCGGGCGCGACAACCAGCACTGGTCGAGCCTCACCCTCGCCGCCGCCTACCTCCTGACCCGCAGCTACTCGCTGGAGATGGACATCGAGGTGGAGATCGAGCTCTTCCTGTCCGGCCACACGCTGCCGAGCGCCAAGCCGGGCTGGAGCACGAACGGCATCGACTCGTCGCGCGGCATCGGCCGCTCGCTGCTCTCGCTGTCGTGGCACTACCTGCTGACCGGGCGCGAGGACATGCGGAACCACATGGCCGAGCGGATCCGGCAGTGCATCTCCCAGCAGTGGGCCGGCCGCAACGTCGGCCCGGTGCGCCCGGTGACCACCGCCGCGCCGGACTCGCGCATCATCGGCAACTACCCGTTCTGGCGGCCGTGGGAGGATGCGCTCGCGATCGTCGGCCTGGAGGCCGCATACCGCGTGACCGGACAGCCCGAGGCGCGCGCGATCGCGCGCGCCTCGGCGAAGAGCCTGTTCACCTACGGCTGGCGCGCGGTCGGGAACGGCGCCGAGATCGCGACCGGCCTGCGCTGGAAGGAGGACGGCCAGCCTCTCAGCGCCGCCGAGTACGCCGACCCCGAGCAGGCCGTGTGGTCGCAGGGCGTCGGCTTCGAGATGTGGGCGATGCCTGCGGCCAAGCTCGCCCGGCAGTGGGCCATCGAGGACGGCGACGAAGACCTGCGCCTGCGCGCACAGTTCGTGCTCGACTCGCTGGCGCGCAACCGGCGCACGCCGTTCAACCTCCGCTGGGACGCGTTCTACGAGTGGGACGCGATCCCGTGATCGAACGCGCCCGTCGCGCGGCCGCGCGCCGCCGCGGCGAGCGCCAGCACGAAGAGCACGAGCGCCCCGGCCGCGGCTGACCAGAGCGCCGGGACGCGCGTGCGCGGCACGTAGGTGAACCGCACCTCGTGCCGCCCGAACGGGACGAACACCGCGCTGAGCGTCCCGTTCGCCGGCACCACCTCGGCCGGCTGGCCGTCGACCGTCGCGACGAGGCCCGGGTACGGGTAGACCGACGCGACGAGCCACCCCGGAGCCGAAGTCTGGACCGCCAGGGTGAGGTCGCCGGGCGCGGGGCGGCCGACGACGCGCGCGGTCCCGCTCGGCCCCTGCTCCGCGCCGCGCGGGTCGCCTTCGAGGTAGGCGACGGCGCGCGGATCGAAGGTGTCCGCGGCCATCGCGTCGAACGCGGCACGTTCGTCCGCCACGCGCTCGATGCGCGCGGGGAAGAACGCGCGGGGCAGCGCCGTCAGGCGGCGCACGACCACCGCCTGCGCATCGGCGTGGTGGATGACGAAGCGATCCTTCGGCCACGCCTCGGCGAGCGGCAGCGCGCCGCCCGGCAGGATGAAGTACTCGACGTTGACCAGGTCGAGGTAGCGGCCGGGCGTGCGCGCAGCGAGGTTCACGACCACCGACGGCCGGATGTCGGCCGCCACCTGCTGCGGGAGGAGCAGGCGGTGCAGCTCGTTCCCGACCGCGAACAGCTCAGGGACGCGTTCACCCAGGTCCTCGCCGGTGAACACCGGCCAGTGGCGCACGTTGGGGTTGAGGAAGCGACGGACGAACTCGGCGTAGCGGCGCGGGAACACGCCGTCGTGCAGGCGGATGTCGTCCACCGCGAAGACCGCGTTCTGGTTGGGGATCAGCATGCCGAGCGCGGCGAACGTCCGGCTCGCGCCCTCGCGCTCGCGGATCGCGCGCAGGTAATCCGGCTTGGCGAACGGCTCGAGGCGCGGCAGCCAGCGGCTCGGATACGCGGCAACCAGCTCGCATGCCACGAGCGCGGCGCCGATCCACGGACGCGCCGTTCTCGGCGCGCGCGCGACGGCGGCGACCAGCGCCGCGCCGAGCGCGAGGCAGAGCGCGAGGTCGGACCACGGCGCGAGGCTGAGGGTGGCGCTCGCGCGCGCAGCGAGCGCCCCGGCGCACAGTAGCGCGGCGAGCAGCACGAGCACCGGGACGCTGCGCAGCAGGACGAAGCGCACATTCGCCTGCGCGAGCCGCGCCACCCCCGCACCCGCGAGCAGCGCCAGCGCGAGCGCGGGCAGGGGGTAGCCGTACTTGAACAGCTTGGTCAGCGCGAGCCCGGGCAGGTCGCCGAGCCACCCCGTCCCCCACAGGTTGGCGAGCTTGCCGGCACCGACGACGAGCACCACCCACAGGAACACGCTGCGCCCGAGCCCGAACCCCAGCCCGACGCAGGCGAGCACCGCCGGCAGGAAGCCGAAGTGCGGCGCGACGAGGGCCGTCGGGTTCTTCCCGTCGGGCGGGGTCGCGTACGGCTCGGGCAGCAGGAAGCCGAGCGCGCCCGCCGCGGTGTAGCCGTCGCGCCCGAACGACGCGCTGTGGTGGTGCACCGACTCGCGCACGTATTCGAGCCCGGCGAGCCAGTAGCCGGCCGACAACAGCACGGCGGGCAACGCGCCGAGGATCACCCACAGCACGCCGCCGCCCCACACCGTGCGGCGTGCAAGCCAGAACCCGGCGGTGCCGAGCGCGGCGAGGAGCACCGGTTGCGGGTTGCCCCCGACCACCACGCAGAACGCGACGGACACGAACGCGAGCAGGTCGACGGCCGTGCGGCGCTGCGCCAGCCGGTCGGCGGTGAGCCACAGCCACGGCAGCCACACCTCGCCGTTCAGGTGGTGCATCGACAGGTAGCGCAGGAAGTAGCCGGTCAACGCGAAGCACGCGCCGCTCGCCGCCGCGCCGGGCGCGGGCTCTCCGAGCCGCAGCGCTAGCAGGCACGCGCCGACGCCGGCGACCAGGAGGCGCAGGACGTAGGTCAGGTCGAACGCCCAGGAGTGCTCGGGGAACGCGAGCACCAGCCAGCGCAGGGGGCTGAGCAGCGCCGACTGCCAGTTGCCGAACAGCGGCACGCCGAGCCCGTTGTGCGGGTTCCACCACGGCCAGTGGCCGTCGCCGAGCTGGCGCTTCGCGAGCACGGCCAGCGGCTCGTCGATGTAGGCCGCGACCGCGTCCGCGAGCGGCAGCTGGCCGTGGCTGGTCGCGGCCGCGGGTCCCAGCAGGGTCACGCCGGGCGACCCCTGGGCCGCCATGCAGCTGTCGCCGTGCAGCCACAGCGGATGGAACGCCGCGAACACGGCGAGCACCACCGCCGCGAGCGCGACCAGCGCGGCGCGCCGGGTCACGCCTTGCCGAAGCGCAGGCGCAGGAGCGTCCAGATCGCCTTCCACCCGTCCCTCACCCGGATCTTCTTGCCCTCGTGGATCGAGCGCGGCGTGTAGCGGATCTGGATCTCCGGAATGCGATGCCCGCGGCGCAGGACCTTGGCGGTCACCTCGGGACAGAACTCGAACCCGTCGCACTCCAGGGGGATCGACTGGATCAGCTCGCGCCGCCACATCTTGTAGCAGGTCGGCTCGTCGGTCAGCCGGGCGCCGTAGAGCAGGTTGGTGACCCAGGTGACCAGCACGCCGCCCCAGTAGTAGCGCGCCTGCGCGGTCTTGCTCCGGTGGTGCAGCCGGCGGGATCCGTAGATCACCGGCGTGCCGCGGCGGTCCATCTCGTGCAGCAGGCGCACGAGGTCCTCGGGGTCGTACTCGAGGTCGGCGTCCTGCACGACGACCGCGCGCCCGGTCGCGGCCGCGATGCCGGTGCGCACCGCGGCCCCCTTGCCGCGGTTCCGTTCCAGATGGAAGGCGCGCACCACCCCCGGGTGGCGGGCGGCCAGTTCGTCGCAGAGCGCACCCGAGCCGTCCGTGCTGCCGTCGTCGACCAGGAGCACTTCGACCGACACCGGCAGCGCGAGGACCTTCTCGACGATCTGCGCGAGCGTCGCAACCTCGTTGTACACGGGCACCACGACCGAGAGATCGGGCGGGCATGCGGGCTGCGGTTCGGCCATGCGGCGTGCGCACTATGCCAGCCGCACAGCGTCGCGGCGACCATCGGCAGTTTGTCGATTGCACGAGCGCGGCGCGCGCGCTACCTTCCGCGGCCCTTCGGGGTGGTGTCTGCCACCCCGCGCGCCTCCTTAGCTCAGCTGGTAGAGCAGCGGATTCTTAATCCGCGGGTCGTAGGTTCGATCCCTACAGGAGGTACCAAAGCGGCGCGGCCGGGGACGCGATCCCCGGCCGCGACTCGCGCCGCGGCGAAGCCGCCGTGGCAGCGGTCCGAAGGCGAGCAGCGCGGGCCGTGGCGCACGGTCGTGCCGCACGCAGGGCGGCCCCGCATGCGGCCGCTATCATCGCCCGCCCGCTTCCCTCCCTTCCGCCTCGCTCTCCCATGCTCGCTCCCCTCCGCGGCAGCGCCCGCCTGACGTGGGCTCTGCTCGCCTGTCCGTCCCTGTTCTGCACCGCGGTCGTCGCCGGCGACTCCATCCGCCGCTACGGCACGCCGACGCCGGGCAGCGGCAACATCGCGCCGACGATCTGGGCCAACGGCACTCCCCGGCCGGGCGACGCGGGCTTTCGCCTGCGCGTCGAACGCGCGCTCGGCGGCACCTGGACCTTCCCGTTCTATTCCGCCCGGGCGGGCGACGCGACGTTCGGCGGCATCCGCTTCCTGATCGACACGTCGGTGGCGGTGTACGGCGGCGCCTACTTCCTCACCGGACAGGGCGACGGCGGCGGGTCGGGCGATGTGCCGGCCCCGCTGCCCAACAACCCCGCCCTGCTCGGCGCCGCCTTGTACGTGCAGGCGTTCACGCTCGACGACTTCGCGCCCAACCCCCTCGGGTTCGCGGCGACGACGGGTCTGCGCCTCGTGCCGGCCCTGCCCGGCGAGCTGCTGGTGTCCCGCTCGCTGGTCGGCGAGCCCGATCCGCAGACCGCGATCGACCTCGCCGCGGGCACGGTCGTCGACTACGACCGCACGCACTTCGCGCAGGGCAGCGGCGTGGCCTACGCGAACGGCGGCCGCGTCGCGCTGCAGCCCGACCCGGCGACCGCGCGCCTGCGCATCTTCGCCACCGCGACCTTCCCGCCGACCTGGCAAGCCAACGCCGCGCTCGCGCACGACGGCCCGGTCGCGGGGATCGCGGTCACGCCCGACGGGAGCCGCGCCTACGTGCTGTACGGCGGCGATCCCGGCGAGAGCCCGCCGATCGCGGCGCACGACGCGCGCCCCGGGCCGGGGCTCGGCCAGCCGTGGCCCGGTGCACCGATCCGCCTGGAGCAGGTCGCCGACCCGCGCGCGATCGCGTTCACCCCGGACAGCACGGTGGCGTTCGTCGCCGCGCTCGGGCCGCGTAGCGGCGGTGCCGGCAGCCTCACACGGATCGACGTCGACCCGACGAGCACGACCTTCCACCAGGCGACCGGCGTGCTCGTCTTCGACGGCAAGTTCGCGACGGGCGTCGCGATCTCGCCCGACGGCGAAACCCTCTACGTGCCGCTCGTCGCGACCGGGCAGCCCGGCGAGATCGCGGTCGTCGACGTCGCGACGTTCACGGTGCGCGACATGGACCCGGGTACGGCCGGCGTGCAGAACCTCGGCGGCGAGACCAGCGTGCCGCGCACGCCCCTGCCCGCCGTGCTGGGATCGTGCATCGCCGACCCGCGCGGCGAGGAGCTGTTCTGCGCCTCGCTCGGCGCGGTCGTGCGCGCGCACGTCGCCGAGGACTCGCCCGCGTTCCGCCGCGTCACCACGCTCGCGGCGAACCTCGCCCCCGCCCAGCTCGTGCAGCACCTCGCGTTGAGCGACGCGGGCGAGCGGCTCTACGTCGCGACCGACGTGCACGTCGTCGAGTTCGACACCGCGCGGCTGACCTCACCGCGCGCGTGGCCCATCGTCGGGGCCACCGGACTCGCGCTGCGCTGAACGGCGCGCCGGGCGGCGCGCTACTGCGCCCTGGCGGCGAGCGCCTGCTTCAGGAACGGCAGGAACCCCGCCTGGTCGGCGCCGAACAGGCGCGCGAGCGCCCTGCCGGTCAGCGGGTCGATCGCGACGTAGATCGGCTGCGCGCGGTTGCCGTC
>Ga0079224_100007587_pt1 | contig 14588 bp, 13 predicted proteins | sample Stecom2015_FD_80414 | JGI IMG/M metagenome (GOLD analysis project Ga0079224, IMG submission 80414) | Agricultural soil microbial communities from Utah to study Nitrogen management - Steer compost 2015 | ecosystem: Environmental > Terrestrial > Soil > Agricultural land | place: USA: Utah...
AATATTTAACGATGAAGAATATAAAAGTTTAAAAATCCGTGGAAAAACTCGTTTGGGTGCTGTACACCTAAAAAAAATGGGCGAAGATATAAAACTGCCTTTTAACCTGCATTTCCATTTAAGTCGACACACTTTTGCTACTAATGCTTTAAACAATGGTATGCGTATCGAGTATGTTTCCAAGTTACTTGACCATTCCTCTATCCGACAAACACAGGTATATGCTAAGATCGTGAGTGAAGAGTTAGATAATGCGGTAGATAATTTTATTTTTTAAAAAATAAAATTTAGACAGATTTGTCTATCTATTAATATTTCATTTATCTTTGCTGATGCAAAAGGATGCAAAATGAAAAATATAGATGCAAAGAGTTTTTTACCTAATCTGGCATTTGTTTGTCTAGGGTTAATCTGGGGGAGTAATTTTCTCTATATGAAATTGGCAACGCAGTATATAAATCCGATACAAGTTGTTTTTCTACGTGTTGTATTAGCAGTGTTTCCAATCATACTATTCGGACTTGTAAAAGGATCATTTAAAAAAGACCACATAAAATATTGGTATCATTTTATAATAATGTCCTTACTGGCAGCTGTCGTTTACTACTATTGCTTTGTAGTAGGATCGCATTTATTATACTCAGGTATTGCCGGTGCATTAAGTGGTTCATCTCCTTTATTTTCTTTTGTATTAGCTGCGATATTTCTAAATGAAGAGAAAGTAAGTCTTAGGAAAATTATCGGATTAATACTTGGCTTTTTAGGAGTAATAATTCTGGCAAAACCTTTTGATGCAAGCATTACGGATACTACTTGGCAAGGGATTTTGTATATGATAATAGGATCGATAAGTCTAGGAGCATCATTTATTTATGCAAAAAAAATTGTTAGTCCATTAAAGATTTCGGGGTTGGCATTGACAGCTTATCAACTTATAGGTGCTACAGTCATTCTATGCCTTATAACGCCCTACGATGGTATTACTAATATTTTCAATAATACAGAAGCAACATTAGGACTCGTTGTAGGACTTAGCTTGTTAGGTACAGGTTTAGCATTTCTTATCTATTATTTTATCATCGATAAATTAGGAGCTGTAAAGGCAGCTTCCGTAACCTATATTCCTCCTATTGTAGCTTTAATCATAGGAGCTTTTATTGGAGGAGAGCCTATCATTTTTTCAGATATTATGGGCGCTTTAATTATTCTTTTGGGTGTATATATATTAAAAAAATAAAGCATGAAATCATCAAACAATGTAAGAGAAAACATTCTGAGTACAGCAGCTGATTTGTTTTACAAACAAGGTTATAACTCTACAGGAATCAATCAAATTATTGATGAAGCAGATATTGCAAGAGGTTCACTGTATAATCATTTCAAATCAAAAAACGAATTGTTCTATGCTTACTTAGAAGAAACCAATGAGCGTTGGTTTGAGCAATTATACAGTTACATTAAAAAAATAAAACATCCTAAAGATAGAATTTTAGGCTTGTTTGATTTTCGAATTAAAAGACAGACACAGAGCAGTTTCGGAGGATGTCCTTTTATTAAAGCCACTGCTGAAGTACCTCAAGATGACAAGAAAGCATTTGAAATCATTGATAAAAATAAAATGAAATTCAGGGATTACATTTTGGAACTGCTAAATGATATCACGCTTCAAAATGACCTGTTTACAAAAGAAGAATTGGCAGATACCATTTATATGCTAGCTGAGGGAGCTACTGTTACAGCAAGTTTTCAGAAAAGCAAAGAAATGATTGGTAGAGCTAAAGATATTGTTGACAGACTAATCTGATTTTAAACAGCAATACAGATCAACTCTCTCTAAGATATATAACAACTAATAGAAATTTAAAAATGACTTATAATTTCAAAAATGACTACTCAGTAGGGGCACATCCCAACATTCTAAAAAGCCTAGTAGATACTAATCTTATTCCGCAATTGGGATATGGAGATGATGACTACTCCATAGAAGCAAAAGATTTGCTGAAAGAAAAAATTAAAAATCCTAAAGCTGAAATTTTCTTTCTGTCCGGAGGTACACAAACTAATCTGATTGCTATATCTTTTCTTCTAAGGGTTCACGAAGCGGTAATAAGTGCAAAGACAGGACATATTTCTGCAAATGAAACTGGAGCAATTGAAGCGACAGGACATAAAGTTATTACGTATCCGCCCTATGAAGTACGTGTTTGATTACTGAATAATATTTTTAAAGTTCTGGGGATACAGAAATATGTTATTTAAAATATACCAAAAGGTATTTTTTTATATCTTTGCACTAGATTACATTACTTTAATATCTAGAAATTATGTCAAAGGCAGAAAGAACAAGGGAATTTATAATTCAGAAATCGGCACCTTTATTTAATATCAAAGGTTACGAAAACACGTCCTTGTCCGATATACAGCAAGTTACTAAGTTGACAAAAGGAGCTATTTATGGTAATTTTTCAGACAAAAATGAATTAGCGGCTGCCTCTTTCGAGTATAGTTGTTCTCAAATTACAGAACGAATAAAGGCGATATTAGCTAACTCATCAACTGCAACAGAAGGTTTGATTGCTTATGGAAATTACTATGTAGAAAAATGGGAAACTGTTTTCAATAAAGGTGGCTGCCCTATGCTTAATGCTGCGGTTGAAGCCGATGATAGTTTAGATTATTTAAGAGAAAATGTTCGCAGAAGTGTAAAACGATTTATTGATTTACTTACCTCAACTATTGAAAAAGGGAAATCTGCAAATGAATTTTCAAAAGATGTAAATGCCGAAGAATATGCTACTCTAATTTTTAGCATTGTGGAAGGCAATATATTGTTAGCAAAAACAATGAATGATCCCAAATATTTTCAGCTTGCAGTAAACAGAATAAAAAAAATTGTTGAAACTGAATTGAAGGTATAAAATTTTTTTTGACCAATAATATACCGAACGGTATAATTTAATATAATTTTAAGTATGAAAGAAGTATTCATAGTATCGGCTAAAAGAACTCCTATAGGTGGTTTATTAGGAAGCTTGTCCGAATATTCAGCAACTCAATTGGGTGCTATAACAATTCAAAATACTTACGAAAGTATTTCTCTAAATCCTGAATGGATTGATAGTGTATATATGGGAAATGTGTTGAGTGCCGGCATTGGTCAATCACCTGCAAGACAATCTTCAATATTTTCAAAAATTCCCAACACTAAAGATGCCACAACTATCAATAAAGTATGCTCATCTGGGATGAAAGCAACAATTTTGGGCGCACAACAAATCCAAATTGGCGTTGACGAAATAGTGGTTACAGGAGGTATGGAAAGTATGAGTAATGTTCCTCATTACGCGTATTTACGCAAAGGGACAAAACTTGGTGGTTTGAACTTCATTGATGGGATGATTAAAGATGGACTGTGGGATGTTTACAACGATTTTCATATGGGAAGTGCAGCAGAATTAGGAGTTAAGAAATATGGACTCACGCGTGAACAATTAGATAATTACGCATTACAGTCTTATAAAAAAGCACAAGAAGCTACTGACCAAGGTAAATTCAAATCTGAAATTGTCCCAATACAGATTAGAAAAAATGCAGAAAATATAATTGTGGACAAGGATGAAGATATTTACAAACTTGTTCCTGAAAAAGTTTCCTTATTAAAACCTGCATTTGAAACTAACGGAAACTTAACTGCAGCTAATTCAAGTAATTTAAATGATGGTGCAGCAGTTCTGTTACTCGCATCCAAAGAAGCTGTTAATAAATATAACCTTAAGCCTTTAGCAAAAATTGTTTCATACGCCGATGCAGCACAAGCACCGGAATGGTTCACAACATCTCCCAGTTTAGCAATTACAAAAGCTTTGAAACAAGCGAATTTGTCGCTAACTGACGTAGATTTTTTCGAAATAAATGAGGCTTATGCATCCGTTATCCTTTCTAATCAACAAATTTTAGATTTTGATTTAAATAAAGTTAATGTGTATGGAGGTGCAGTTGCATTAGGACATCCTATTGGGGCAAGCGGAGCAAGGATTATTGTAACACTCTTAAATGTATTGCAACAAGAAAAAGGCAAATATGGCGTCGCAGCTATCTGTAATGGTGGTGGTGGATCATCTGCTATCGTCATAGAGAATATGAATTTTAATTAAAGACAGATATGAATACAGACAGAAAGCGAGCTTATGAATGGGAAAATCCTTTAGAAACCGTTGAAATTGCAAAAGAAATTTCAGGATTAGAGCTCTTAAATAGAATATTAAACGGAGAACTTCCAGCACCACCTGTTGCAAAAACTTTAGATTTTCATCCTTCAAAAGTTGAAGAAGGAAAAGTTTTGTTTGAATTTACACCTTACGAATTCCATTATAATCCGATAGGAAGTGTGCATGGCGGGGTAATTTCTACCGTATTAGATACTGCGATGGGCTGTGCTGTTCACTCTGTTCTACCACGAAATGTTGCATATACCACTTTAGAATTAAAAGTAAATTTTATCAAATCTGTTAACCTGAAAAGTGGAAAAATGTACGCTGAAGGTCGGTTAATTCATTTGGGAACAACTACTGCATTAGTAGAAGCTGACCTTCGAAATGAAAATGGGACTTTATATGCACATGCCGTATCAACTTGCATGATATTAAATAACAAATAAATATAGAATTATGAAGAATACAAAGACAATTTGCTTTTTATTAAGCCTTAGTGTTTCCTTATTAAGCATCGGATTTACAAACAATTTAAACGCTCAAACAAAAACGACTGTGAAACAAATCGAATACGAAACAAAAACCATCAAAGTAAATGACGATGATTTTGCATATAGAATAGTAGAAAACAACAGTAACACAAACATTCCGATTATTTTATTGAACCATACACGTGGAAATCTTGATAATTGGGATCCTGCTTTAATTAATAAATTAGCATCAGAACGCACTGTAATCACCTTTAATAATAGAGGTGTTGCAAGTTCCAGTGGACAAACCCCTGCAAGTTTTGCACAAATGGCAGAAGATGCTTTTCAATTCATAAAAGCACTTAAATATGAAAAAGTTGACATACTTGGTTTTTCAATAGGTGGTTGTGTTGCTCAAGAATTATTAATGCAGCACCAAGATATTGTTCGCAAAGCAGTCATTGCCGGAACTGCACCTTTGGGAGCTAGAAGTATTAATAAACGCGACCCGGAAATTGCAGCTTTGGTTCAAAGATCCTCAACCTTAGGATTGAAAGAATTTCAAGCGCTCTTTTTTAATGCTTCTGATAACAGCCGTAAGTTGGGCGAAGACTTTTGGAATCGCAAAGCCGAGAGTAAATATCCTAAAGATGTTGAGGTTGGAACTGAATCAGCTAAAGCACAAGCTATCGCACGTGAAAATTGGGGGAATGGCGAGTTAATCGTTTCTGATTATAAAAAAATAACCACTCCAATCTTAGTTACGGGAGGAAAAACAGACGTCCAAATGCCTGTCCAAAATTCGATGGAATTATTTAATCTATTACCAAACGCCCAGCTTATTTTATATCCTGATGCAGGACACGGTTTCCTTTTTCAATATTATGACCTTTTTGGTGGAGATGTAAATAGATTTTTGAACTCAAAATAATTATTTTAAATGGAACAGCATTCAAACAAGTGGTTGCAACACTTTATTTTACTGGTCGGTCCTTTGCTTACAGTGATCGATATTTTCATCGTGAATATTGCTGTTCCATCTATACAGCAAGACCTCTCTGCAACCGATGCCCAAATGGAAATGATTATCGTTTTTTATCTTTTGGGATATGCTTCTTTTCAGGTATTGGGTAGCCGATCAGGTGATATATATGGACGTAAGAAGGTATTCCTGTGGGGAATGTTCTTCTTTGTTGTCACTTCTTGTATATGTGGTTTTGCGAACAGTGCAACAGCAATTATTATTGCTCGATTTTTTCAGGGAATCAGTGGGGCTTTTATGCAATCACAGGCTCTTGCATATTTACAGGAACTATTTCCAGAAACAAAAGAAAGAACCAAAGCCGTTGGCTATCTCGGTATTACATTAGGAATTGCGTCGTTGATTGGACAGTTTTTAGGTGGGTATCTTTCAGAATTAGATACATTTATTTCTGGTTGGCGATTCATCTTTTTTATTAATCTCCCAATTGGAATTGCTGCACTAATTGCAGCGAAAAAACATCTACAGAATACCAAATTAAATGCTGAAGAAAAATTAGATGTTTCCGGTGTTGTTCTGTTTACATTGGCTCTTGGATCTTTCATCTATCCGTTGACGGAAGGTCGAGAGTTAGGATATCCACTTTGGAGTTTTGTCATGCTTTTTTCTTCATTGGCACTATTTATCTACTTTATAGTAGATCAAAAGAAAAAATTGAAACTAGGCAGATATCCATTAATGGACGTACGCTTGTTTAAGATAATGGATTATAATTTGGGGTTGGTTCTTGTTACATTTTACTTTATGATGCATACATCATATTACCTATTGTCTACGATTTATTTACAAAATGGTTTGCACTTGACACCATTTGAGACTGGGAAATATTTTGTAGCCTCAGGGGTTTTATTCATGGCAGCTTCTTTTCTTTCGGTTAGGCTTGTCAATAAATATGGGAAAAAACCGATACAATTGAGCGCTGTACTAATGATTTTCGTTTATGTGTTACAGCTATATTACTTTAATCAACAGCCAAGTGATTTAATTCTGTTAACTATAATTCCGCTACAAGGATTCTGCGGCGGTTTAATTTTGCCAAGCCTCATAAACTTGACATTAAAGAATGTTCCACCTCAGTTTGTTGGTATCGCATCAGGTACTTATAATACGATTCAACAGGTCGCTTCCTCAATGGGAATTTGCTTTATTGCAGGATTATTCTTTAATATAGTTCAATCAACTCAGGATTATGTTTCTGCATTTCATTATAGCTTATATGCAGGCATTGCGTGTCTTATAGTAACCTTTATTGTTTTGTATTTTATTCAGGATATAAAACGTCACAAAACTTCAAAGGATGGCTAAGGTTTTAACAACTTACCTCGATAAAGGAAATTTTCCTTATCAGGAAGCATTGGTCTTGCAACAAAGTATCAGACAGGATATTGTCGAGCGTAAAATGCAAAAAATTGATACTTCGAAAAGCAATGTATTAATTCTATGCGAACACGATCCAATATTAACCTTTGGAAGTTCGGCCAAAGAAAGTGATTTACTGATTCCAAGAGATAAACTGTCAGATGTAGGTTTATCTTATACTAATATAAAACGCGGTGGATCAATAACATTTCATGGAACTGGGCAAATAGTAGGCTATCCTGTGCTAGACCTTGAAAACTTTAAAACCGATGTTAAATGGTATATACGGAGTTTGGCAGAGGTAATAATTCACACTTTAAAAGAATATGGAATTGACGGCTATTACGATGTCAATTTTCCCGGAATATGGATCAATGATTACACCACTGGAGTCAAAAAGAAAATCTGTGCATTTGGAGTTCATTTATCTCGCTGGGTGACCAATCATGGTTTTGCTTTTAACATAAACAACTCCCTTGATTATTATCAATATTTTGTGCCTTGTGGGATTAATGAACCTGATCGAACCGTCACTACTCTAGAGCAGCAAATGGGAAGAACAGTAGATATAGAGGAAATCAAGAAAATACTTTTGTCAAATTTTTCGATAGTATTTTCCACAGAACTAGTAAAATAACAAACGTATGAAAAGAGTAGTAATTACGGGGCTTGGAGCATTAACGCCCCTTGGAAATAACGTTGATGATTTTTGGAAATCACTTATAAATGGAGTTAGCGGAACTAATCTCATTACCAAATTTGACACTTCGAAATTCAAAACAAAGTTTGCTTGTGAACTCAAGGGTTTTGACCCATTAAATCACATTGAAAAAGCAGAAGCAAGAAAGTACGACTTATTTACACAGTATGCTTTAGTTTCTGTAGAAGAAGCCGTAAACAATGCCAATATCAATTTTGAAACATTGAACAAGAATCGTATCGGTGTTATTTGGGGATCGGGAAATGGTGGCATTGGAACTTTCCAACAACAGGTGATGGAGTTTGCAACAGGTGACGGCACACCTCGTTTTAATCCATTTTTTATACCGAAAATGATCGTTGATATTGCTTCAGGTGTCATTTCTATAAAGTATGGTTTAAGGGGAATAAATTTCACAACTGTTTCGGCTTGCGCAACTTCTAATACTGCAATTATCGATGCTTTTAACTACATCCGTTGGGGAAAAGCCGATATGATGATTACAGGTGGTTCTGAAGCTCCAATTAACGAAAGTAGTATTGGAGGTTTTAATGCTTCAAGAGCATTGTCTACTTTAAATGATAATCCACAAATCGCATCTCGTCCGTTTGATATAAACAGAGATGGTTTTGTAATGGGAGAAGGCGCAGGTGCTATTATATTAGAAGAATATGAACACGCAATAAAACGTAATGCTCCAATCATTGCAGAAATTGTTGGTGGCGGTATGGCTGCGGATGCATATCATCTTACAGGAACACATCCTGAAGGTGAAGGTGCGTATTTAGGTATGTTAGCCGCTTTAGAAGATGCTAATATTTCTGCTGATGATATCGATTATCTGAATACACACGCTACCTCAACACCTCAAGGAGATTTAAGCGAGTTAAAAGCGGTAGAACGAGTTTTTGGAACGAAAAACAAACTAAACATTAGCGCAACTAAATCAATGACGGGACACTTATTAGGCGCAGCTGGAGCAATCGAAGCAATTGCCTGCATTTTGTCTGTGAAAGAGGATATCGTTCCGCCAACAATTAATTCAGTAGATATTGAACCGGAATTTAAAGATGTTTTTAACCTTACGTTGAATACTGCACAAAAAAGACGTGTAAACTACTCAATGAGCAACACCTTTGGATTTGGTGGACATATTGCGACTACTATTTTTAAAAAATACGAATAAATTTTTATGCCCCATAATCATCAAATAAAGCATGTTGTTCAATTCCCTGAACAAACGGCTGTTCTACAAGAACAGTCCGAAAATGCTTTATTTGATATTTTGATTGAAGACATCACAGATAACATTGCTTACTGTCAAAAATTGATAAGTAAAATCCTTAAATTACCTTATGCAAAACTACCTGATTTCTTTTCACACCATTGTGATTTTGTTGAAGACCCAATAAAATGGCTCAACAAATTCGAGAAGCTAATTTCAGAAAACGAAGAAATCTTTGTAAATGCTACAATGCGTGGCCGAATGATGAAATGCTACACCATTATCGAGCGTAAAAGAAAAGAATTAGAACTAATTCGTAATCGACATATAAAACGAAAACCACCGATGCAGTACATTAATGCCGAATGTGAGGAACGATATTTTTCATTCAGAGAAGTAAAAAGTAAAGTAAACGGTATGGAAGATTACACCGAAAAGATAATGTTTTTGACCAATGAGAAGTTCGATTACGAACAGGCAAGTATAGATTTCATCAATCCTAAATTACCCGATTATTCAGACCAATGTCAAAAGGAGATAGACCAGATACAGCATTTAATTCGTTTAACCGATGAATTTTCTAAGCAACAAATGAGAAAAAATGCGGAGGGCATTCCGTTCAATAAACTAAAAATCAACTGCAACATCAATCAGCTCGTTGATATATTTTACCAGTTACACAGAGAGTTATTTGTAAACGGTAAACCCATTCTGGATGGCAATATCAATGATTTTGTTGCAGTAATCGTAAACTCTTTCGTAGATAAAAACGGACAGGAATTAAGTCCCGAAACCATCAAAACCGTTATCACACCTTCAAAATCAGATAAACGTCCCAAACCCCATAAGCGGATAGATATTGATAAATTACTGTAAATAAATTTTATCCCGAAAGACCATTTCGGGATTTTTTGACTTTGTACCGTTGCAGTCCTTTGCTTTCATAATCTTAAAAATTAAAGAAAATGGAAGCAGTAATTTTATCCAAAGACCAGTACACTGAAATCATCGAAAAACTGGACGAACTCGTTAAACGTATCAATACCAAAAACGAACCCAAGAAAGATACGTTCTTAGACAATCAGGAATTTCTTTTACTGATGAAGATTTCCAAACGCACCGCTCAAACCTGGCGTGACGAAGGTCGTATTTCGTTCTCTCAGGTCGGAAACAAGATTTACTACAAACTTTCAGACGTAGAAAAACTCTTAAATGAGCATTATAACAAGGCTTTTTCAAAGAAATAAGTCTAAAATCTAATGTCTAACATCTAACGTCTAAAAAATGGTAGTAAGTATCTTTCAGAACTTCAATGAGGTCGTGCAAAACCAGAAAATCATTGAAGTACTCCACGACATCAAGACAGGCAAATACATCAATGTAATTACCTATCTGCGGAAATCATTAGCCGAAAATAAAATGGAAGCATACGAAAGGGCAAAGAAATCTTTGCCTGCTTTCACTCCATCGGCAACCTTTAAAGGCGGGCGAAAACCCGAATATCTAACCGCTTACAATCCGTTGTTGGTTTTGGATATTGATAAACTTTCCAAAGAACAATTGACTAATGCTAAAGCGTTAGCAAAAGAAAATCCTTATAGCTTTTCTTGCTTTACAAGCCCTTCGGGTAATGGGTTGAAGATTTTGGTAAAAGTCAATTCATCACAGGAAAACCATAAAGAAGCGTTTTTTCTTTTACAAAAGTATTATGAAGAGTTCCTTCAACTTCCGATTGATAAGTCTGGAAAAGACGTTACAAGATTGTGTTTTGTTTCGTACGATACCGATTTGTATTTAAATGAAAATGCAGAAATCTATCCGGTAATCAAGCAAGAACCAACACAAACAGCGTTTACAAACGAACCATTTAAAACAGAGCCTATCAACAATGATTATTTAGCGGTATATGAACATTGCATTCGGTTTACCGAGAAAAAGGAAAGTTACATCAATGGCAATCGGAATAATTTTGTACACCTGTTGGCAAATAATCTCAATCGAAAAGGTGTTCCCTTGGCAGTAGCTACAGGCTATATTTTGTCTGATTATGGATATGATGCCAGCGAAGTAATGGCAACCGTGAAAAGTGCGTACAGCAATACCAATGAACATAGTAAAAACAGTAATCCAACCATTCCAAAATCAGAAAACGATAAAGCGAAAAATGAGGATATTGAAGAGGAAGAAGAAAAACCGAGTTACATTGACCGTTTAGAAACCTTTCTGGATTATAGGTATAACTTTCGGTACAATATCGTAACCGGAAAGCTCGAATACAAAACCATTAAAGCCAATCTCTGGAAGCCCATTACCGATTTTGTAGAAAACTCCATTCTAAGAGAAATTCTCAAAGCAAAAGTGAAATGCAACATCAATACTCTGCGAAACCTTCTGCATTCCGATTATTGTCAGCAATATGATCCGTTCCGTGATTATTTTCAGGAACTGGAAATCAATAATGATGAGGTCGATTACATCAATCAATTAGCCAATACAGTTAAAACTACGAAGCAGGAATTATGGCAAATCTGTTTCAAAAAATGGTTTGTAGCAATGGTTGCTTGTGTCACTAATGAAAAAGCCATCAATCAAACCGTAATTGTATTCAGTGGGAAACAAGGCGTAGGAAAAACAACCTGGATAGAGCGATTGATACCAAGAGAACTCAAAGAATATATGTTTTCAGGAACCATTAACCCAAACAACAAAGATACCTTAATTCACTTAGCCGAATGTATGCTCATCAATCTGGATGAACTCGAAAACCTCAACCGTACCGAAATCGGAACACTCAAAGAACTCATTACCAAAACCCATATCAGAATGCGAAAAGCGTACGGACATAACAATGAGACCCTACCACGTAGAGCCTCATTCGCAGGAAGTGTAAATACGGCTCAATTTCTGAATGATACCACAGGTTCGAGGAGATTTCTTTGTTTTGAGGTAGAACATATCGAATACGCGCATAACATAAACATTAATCTGGTTTATGCACAAGCAATCGAATTGTATAAAAATGGTTTCCGTTATTGGTTCAATCAGGAAGAAATCAAAGAAATAGATCTGAACAACGAGCAATACCAGATCCGAAGTCCGGAAGAAGAATTACTATTAACCTGGTTTGATATAGCCGACAGAGAAACCGCTAATAATTTCCTGAACACCACACAAATCGCAGCCAAGTTAGCCGACAAAGCAAAACTCAATGTAACAGACGGAACGGTTATGAAATTGGGAAAAGCCTTAAAGAAATACGGCTATCTGCGATTATCCAAGAAGAACGGCTATGTTTATGCAGTAAAGGAACTGACCTGGGAAGAAGTCGAAAACAAGAACAAAGAAAAAGAACCACCACCAAAACCACCCGAACAATCAAGCATTTCATTTGATAATCCGTAACGGTATAGTTTGCATTGTTTTACTTCGGTTGGAGAGGATAAGTAGGATAAGCATTTTTCGGTACAAACATTTTGATTTTTTTCTTCCGAAAAAAATCAAGCCAAAACTAGTGTAATCAAAGCAAAATAATCTTAACAGTTCACTTATTTACACCATTACATCCCGATAAATCCGTTTTTGTATTCCTTCGGAATAACAAAAATTCTTTTTCAGGAAATGAGGTTATCCTACTTACTTTTTTAATCGGGTGTAATTTGGAGCAAAACTATATTCGTAAATTTATAGCCTAACAATATTTTAATTCAAAATTTCTAATGTCAGCAATAGCAGCCTTACGTGGTTATAGAACCCAATTTTTATATTCATTACATTATATCCTATCCTCCCTGTCAAATGACCTTGTATTCAGATTGGAAGGAGAAGAAGATTTAGATGTATTAGATGGTAGTGGTCAACTTTTATACGCCATACAATTAAAGAATTTAGGAAAACCAATTACATTATCTGATATTCTATCTGAGCATAAAACTTCATTTATTAAGAGGTTTTTAACTAAATATTCAGATGCAATTCCAATATTGGTTTCTTATGGTGAAGTGAGTCAGGAACTTAAGAATTGGGAAAAGTATAAACATACCGTTTCCGAAAAAGAGAAATCAACACTGAAAAAATATAAGATAACGGCAGATGAATGGAAATTAGTAAAAAGTAAGACCCAATTTACAGAGATTAGTGAGGAAGAGATTGCAGACGGAATAGAAAAACTGATTAAAAGCAACTTCCCTGAAGTTGATCCCATTCCTACAATAGGATTTTTGTTGAATTGGTTGCAATTTATTGCAGAGAAACAACAGCCTATAACTACTAAAGATTTTTACAGCAAGATTCAGGATTTTGCGATATATATAACGGAGCGAATTGCTGTTCACAATCAATATGGAGTAGTTTTAAAACCATTGCATAAGGTTTCTACAGAGAATACTAATCAGACGCTTTTAGAAAAAGAATTCTACAATGCGACTTTAACGAGGTATGAACACATTTTGTTAGGTCTTGATGTTAACAGAGAAAAACATCTCGAAACAATAAATGATGAGTTAAAAGAAAATAATATCATCATATTGAAAGGTGCATCTGGACAGGGAAAGACAGCTTTGTTATATGGTTATGTTCACAATTATGTCAATGACTGGCTTTGTTACGAATTGAATATACAGCAAGATCCTATCACAACCCAACAATCAATTCAGGCTATTGCTTCTATAAGTAAAAAACTGGAAGTTCCAACCGTATTTGTAATCAATGTAAGTCCCAATTCAACAGATTGGCTACAAATAATAAAAGAGTCTGCCCATTTAAATCATATTAGGTTTTTAGTAGCTATTAGGAATGAAGATTGGTACAGGGCATCAGCAGTCGGTGTAGAATTTGAGCATAAAGAAATAGACTTATCCCTGTCGAAGGAAGAAGCTGAAATCATTTATACTAAATTAAATGAACGAAATAAAATCACACACTTTACAGACTTTGAACAGGCTTGGATTCAAATTGGTGATGATGCTCCGTTATTAGAATTCGTGTATTCTATTACTCAGGGGAACTCGTTACAAAATAAACTAAAACAACAGATTCAGCAATTGCGTAACGAAAGCGATCAAAGTCGTAATTTTCAGATTGAGTTTTTAAGAATTGTGAGCCTTGCAGACTCTTTAGGAGCTAAGATTGATGTATCTAAATTGGATTCTAATATTGACTATCAATTTATAATCGAAAAGTTAGAAAATGAATACTTGGTTAAGAAATCATTAGATAGAAAGTACATTCAGGGATTGCATTTAATCCGTTCTCAGAAGTTGGTAGAAATACTTTTTGATGAGTTTACAACTTACAAAGAGGAATATGCCTATAAATGTATTTCGCTGATAGACGAGAAAGATTTGTACTTGTTCTTATTACAAATGTTCCATCTCGAAATACTGAAGCCTGATCAATTTATTACCGATTTAAACATTAAAGTTGTTGTAAGGAATTGGTCTGTATATGCTTCAATCTTAAAATCTTTTATATGGCTGGGTACTAAAAGCTATGTTGAAAATAATCGTAAAGTTATAGATGAATGTAGAACCATTTGTGGCGGAGCCTGGACAATGTTTACGGATTTTATGTTTGGAAGCAATTA
>Ga0079224_100007588_pt1 | contig 14588 bp, 16 predicted proteins | sample Stecom2015_FD_80414 | JGI IMG/M metagenome (GOLD analysis project Ga0079224, IMG submission 80414) | Agricultural soil microbial communities from Utah to study Nitrogen management - Steer compost 2015 | ecosystem: Environmental > Terrestrial > Soil > Agricultural land | place: USA: Utah...
CGACGATGGACGTGACGACGCTCCGGGTGCGTCCGCGCATGGCAGCTCCTCGCAGATCGTGGAAGATCACGTTCTTCAAGGCGCCGAGAATGGTCTGTACCTCTGGCGATGTCAAGACACCACGAGGCGTTATGCCGCTCCACCAGCCGTGCACGGGTGGTGGAGCAGGCAATCACCTAGTGAACATGATCATTTCACGAGGAGGCGGCGCGGTTGACGGCGCTGACGATGGCGCCGAGCGAGGCGGTGACGATGTTCGCATCCACCCCGACGCCCCAGTACACCTCGCCGCTCACAGCGCACTCGACGTAGGCGGCCGCCTTGGCGTCGGCCCCGGCGCTGAGCGCATGCTCGGCGTAATCGAGGACACGAACGTCGTAGCCGACGCTGGACAGCGCGTTGATGAACGAGTCGATCGGGCCGTCGCCGGAGCCGTGCAGGACCCGGTGCTCGCCCTCCAGCACCACCCCGACCTCGAGCGCGTCGCGTTCACCGGCCGCGGACAGCGTCTGGACCGAGTTCAGTGCGAGTGGAGTGTCGCGGCTCAGGTATTCGGCGGTGAAGATCTCACCCATCCGCTGCGGGCCGATCTCGCCGCCTTCGCCGTCGGTCACCGCCTGGACGACACCGGAGAACTCGATCTGCAGGCGGCGCGGCAGGTCGAATTGATGCTCGGTCTTCATCACATAGGCCACGCCGCCCTTGCCGGACTGCGAGTTCACCCGGATGACCGCCTCGTAGTTGCGCCCGAGGTCCTTGGGGTCCACCGGCAGGTACGGAACCTCCCAGGTGTGATCCTCCACCGCCGTGCCGGCGTTCTTGGCATCGCGCTCCAGCGCCTCGAAGCCCTTCTTGATCGCGTCCTGGTGGCTGCCGGAGAAGGCCGTGAAGACCAGGTCGCCGCTCCACGGGTGCCGCTCGTGGACGGGCAGCTGGTTGCAGTACTCCACTTCGCGCCGGATCTCGTCGATGTCGCTGAAGTCGATCTGCGGCTCGATCCCCTGGCTGAACAGGTTCATCCCGAGCGTGACCAGGCAGACGTTGCCCGTACGTTCGCCGTTGCCGAACAGGCAGCCTTCGACCCGGTCCGCGCCGGCCTGCAGTCCCAGCTCGGCCGCGGCCACAGCGGTGCCGCGATCGTTGTGCGGGTGAATCGACAGGATCATCGACTCACGACGAGGCAGGTTGCGGTGCATCCACTCGATGGAGTCGGCGTACACGTTCGGGGTGGCCATCTCGACCGTGGCCGGCAGGTTGACGATCATCGGGCGGTCCGGGGTCGGATCGAGAACGTCGGCGACCGCGCCGCAGATCTCCGCGGCGAACTCCAACTCGGTGCCGGTGTAGGACTCCGGCGAGTACTCCCAGTAGATCTCGGTGTCCGGCGTGATCGCCTCGGCGTACTTCAGCGCGGTCCGTGCCCCGGTGGTGGCGATGTCGGTGATGCCGTCGCGATCGAGCCCGAACACCACTCGGCGCTGCAGTACCGACGTGGAGTTGTACAGGTGGACGATCGCCTGGCGCGCGCCGACCAGCGACTGGAACGTCCGCTCGATCAGCTGGTCGCGGCACTGGGTGAGGACCTGGATGACGACGTCGTCGGGAATGTGCTCACCCTCGATGAGCTCGCGGACGAAGTCGAAGTCGGTCTGGCTCGCCGCCGGGAAACCCACCTCGATCTGCTTGTAGCCCATCTTGACCAGCAGCTGGAACATCCGCATCTTGCGCTCGGCGTCCATCGGATCGATGAGCGCCTGGTTGCCGTCACGCAGATCGACGGCGCACCACTGCGGCGCGGTCTCAATGCGCGCCGCGGGCCAGGTGCGATCCGGCAGCTCGACGGTGATCTGTTCGTGGAACGGGCGGTACCGATGGATGGGCATGCCGGATGGCTGTTGTGCCGGCGGCCAGGTATGTGCGCGGTCAGTGGGGGACATGTGACGTTGAACTCCTCGGATTGCGGTCGGACAAGCGCGACCGGCAGCGCGAACTCACCGCGATGAGGAAGCCGGTCTAGCGGGCCTCACCGCGGCAGCTAAGGAGGAGTCCGAACGTGCGCTGCACGGCCAAGAGCCTAACATCGCTCGGGGTTCGCCTTCCATCGGTTGCCGCCACCCGGGCGGCGCCGGCCCGCAGAAGCGCCCGGCCCCCAGTAGGCTGCGCTGGTGTCCGAATACTGCCGCGTAGGGCCCGACCACGTCCAGCTGACCTATCGATCCTGGGGCGACCCGAACTCGGCCCCCTCCCCTGTCGTTCTGCTGCACGGTCTGGGTGGAGACACATCCACCTGGGACGATGTCGCTCCCACCCTGGCCGCGGGCCGGCGGGTCTTCAGCTACGACGCGCGGGGACACGGCCGGAGCGATCGCCCGGGCACGTACTCCTTCGAGCTCATGCGCGACGACCTGCTCGGCTTTCTCGACGCTCTGGAACTGCCCCGCGTCGACCTGGTCGGGCATTCGATGGGCGGCGTGGTGTCGTACCTGTTCGCCATGGCTCACCCGGATCGCGTCGGACGGGTCGTGCTCGAGGAGACACCGCCGCCGTTTCCGCGCCCGGACGTCGTCGTGCCGGAGCGTCCGGCCGACGCCGAGACGCTCCCCTACGACTGGAAGGCCGTCGCGGCCATCCGGGCGCAGGTTCGCACGCCTCCGGCCACCTGGCTCGCGAGCCTTCCGGACATCGAAGCACCCACCCTGGTCATCGCCGGCGGCCCGGACAGCCAGGTACCGCAGGACCGGATAGCCGACATGGCCGCAGCAATGCCGCCCGCCACGCTGATCACGATCGACGCCGGCCACCTGGTCCACATTATGCGCCCGGACGACTTCGTGGCCGCCGTCGCCGATCACCTCGACGGCTGAGGCAGCACGACCTCGGTCAAAAGCCCAGCCGCCCGAGCTTTTTCGGATCACGCTGCCAGTCCTTGGCCACCTTGACGTGTAGATCGAGATAGATCGGCGTGCCGAGCAGACGCTCGATCTGTGCCCGCGCCACCGCGCCGACCTCACGCAACCGGGCGCCCTTGCGCCCGATGACGATGCCCTTCTGACTCTCGCGCTCGACGAACAGGTTCACGTGTACGTCCAGCAACGGCTGGTCGGCCGGTCGGTCCTCGCGGGGGATCATCTCCTCCACCACGACGGCGATCGAGTGCGGCAGCTCGTCGCGCACGCCTTCCAAGGCCGCCTCGCGGACGAGTTCGGCGACCAGTTTCTCCTCGGGCTCGTCGGTCAGCTCGCCGTCGGGGTACAACGGCGGGCCCGGCGGCATCTGGTCGAGCAGCAGTCCGATCAGCAGGTCGACCCGGGCATTCGTCGCAGCCGAGACCGGAACGATCTCGGCCCACTCGAGGCCGAACTGCGCCCCGAGTTCAGCCGTCGCGGCCAGCTGAACAGCCAGCCGGTCGTCGTCGACCAGATCCGTCTTGGTGACGACGGCGAACTTGGGCGTGCTGGGGATCGCTGCGATCTCTTCTGCGATGTACCGGTCACCGGGGCCGATGTTCTCGTCAGCGGGGATGCACAGGCCAACGACGTCGACTTCGGACCACGTGGTGCGCACGACGTCGTTCAACCGCTGGCCGAGCAAGGTCCGGGGCCGGTGCAGCCCCGGGGTGTCGACCACCACCAGCTGGCCGTCCGGACGGTGCACGATGCCCCGGATGGCGTGGCGCGTGGTCTGCGGGCGGCTCGACGTGATGGCGACCTTGTTGCCCACCATCGCGTTGGTCAGCGTCGACTTGCCGGCATTCGGCCGCCCCACGAAGCAGACGAAGCCGGACCGGAACGGCTGTGCGCTGGCTCCGTCGGCGTGGGTCATCCCACGAGTCTGCCATCCCGGTTCACCACTCGTTTATGTACAGGCGTACAGTTTTTCTTGTACGTTAGTACATGATTGCGGCCCGGACGGAAGGAACACCCTCATGATGGCCTGGCTGTTCGTCATCGTCGGCGGACTGTTCGAGACGGCTTTCGCCCTGTGCCTCAAGGCATCCGACGGCTTCACCAAGCTCTGGCCGACCGTCGGCTTCGTGCTGTCGGTCACCGTCAGCATGGGGTTGCTCGGGCTCGGGCTGCGAACCTTGCCGGTCGGCACCGGTTACGCGGTGTGGGTGGGTATCGGCGCCGTCGGCACGGCGATCGTCGGCATCCTTTATCTGGGCGACCCGGCCACGCTGCTGCGCGTGGCGGCCATCGCCTTGATCGTCGGCGGCGTGATCATGCTCAACCTGGCCGAGAGCGCGGCGCATTGATGGTCACGACCAAGGGTGAACGACGCAAAGCCGCGATCGTCGCGGCAGCTCAGCGGATTCTCGTCGTGGACGGGCTCGACGCGATCAGCCATCGCCGGGTCGCCGGCCAAGCCGGCGTCCCGCTCGGTGCCACCACGTACTACTTCACCGACCTGCACGATCTGCGGCGCGCCGCCGTCGACGCGCTCGCCGCGGCCGACTTGACCCGGATGGAGCGTGTCGCTGCCGAGCTCAGCGCCCAGACCGGCTCGGTGGCCGACACGGCTCGGGTGATCACCGAGTTGCTCACGCCGGAGGACGACGACGAGCTGGTGGCCTGGTACGAGCGATACGCACGCGCCGCGCGCGAACCGCTGTTCGCCACCGCGGCTCGGCGGATCAACGAGGCGGCCCGAAGCCACGTCGCCACCGTGCTTCGCGCCGCCGGGCTCGACGAACTCCCACCGGACGTGGTGCTCGCCATCGTGGACGGCGCGGTCCTGGGGGCGCTGGCCGCCGGTGACGACGACCCGCGCTCCGTCGCCGCCGGCGCACTGGCGTGCGTGCTCACCGGCGGCGACGGATCTGCGGCGTGATCTGACCGCGGCTACCGGCCCCGCTTGCGCAACGCCGCGTCGACGGCGGGGTCGCCCAGATGGCGCAGCCACTCGACCAACTCCGGATAGGTGGACGGGTTGGCCGCCACGTACGGCCGCAACGACGGCGCCTGGGCGGCGATGTCGGCCAGGGTCTGCAGCGGGGTGTTCGGGTCGGCGGCCGTGCGTGAATCGAAGCCGGCTTCGCGCACGACCTCATCCTCGCCGTCGGCACCATTGTCGGCACCGGCCGGCCCGTCCGCCGCTGTAGTCGGCAGGACCGCCGTCGCGTCGACAGGCTCGGGAGCCGGCGACGCGTCGGCGGGCTGAGCCGCAGTCGCGGCTTCGGCCTTCGGCTCGTCCTTCGGCGTCGCCGCATCCGCTGGTGCGGCCGAGCCTGCCGAGGCACTCACATCGGCGCTCGGGGACTTCTCCGCCGGTGTCGCCGCGCCAGCGGCCGCGGCGGATCCAGCCGGGCGGGCCGTATCGGCCGGCTTCGACGCATCGGGCTTCGATGCCTCCGGCTTCGACGCCTCGGGCTTGGCCGGTTCAGCGGCTTCGGCAGGCGTGGGAGTCGCAGCCGGTGTCGATGTCGGCGCAGCGGTGCCAGCGGCCGGGGGTCCGGACGCCACCGGCGGTGCCGCCGGCGTCTGGCTCGACTTCGCCGCCGAGCCGTTGCCGAAGCCCGCCGCGCTGACCGACACCGGGCCGAATTCGTCCCGGACCGCCTTGGGGGTGGTCAGCGCGAGAAGAATCGCCAGGGCGAACCACCACATGACGCTGACCATGGCAGCGTCGAACAGGCCGACGATCGCGAGATCGGAGGCCCCCAGAACCGAGACGATCACCACGCCGAGCACGGCGAACACCAAGCCCGCGCCGATGGCCACGGCGCGTCCCTGGTTCGGCGCCCCGACCAGCGCGTTACGTCCGACCAGCGCAGCGACCACGACCAGCAGGTGCAGCACCAGAACGGTGATCGCGCTGCCGCGTCCGTCCTCGATGTCGATGAGCTGAACGGCGTACATCACCGCGCCGAACACGCCCACGATCGCGACCAGCTGGAACAGGCGGATGGACATCGTGACCCACCGGGTGGCACCGGCCACCGGACGGTCGATGGCGGACAGTCCGGCCGAGGCGGCCGCGGCGCCGAGCGCCGGGTACAGCAACATGGCCGGCCCCAGAGCCCGCAGGTTCCACGCGTCGCTGAGCGTGCGCTCAGCGCCCAACTGCCACAGTGCGACGAACAGCCCCACGATCGCCAGCAGGACGAGGACGTCTCGCCAACCCGGCTGGCCACGGACCAGACCCATCGTCGGCATCGCCACGAGCGCGAGGAAGAACACGACGACGAGCAGGCGCAACGTGATGGGCGCCCAATCGAGATTCTCGGCGAAATCGATCAGGAACAGGACCGCGCTCAACACGCTCAGCAGGGCGAACAGGCCGGCCAACCCGATGGTGACGGCCCGCCACAGCGCACCGTCGCCGGGCGCGGGCTCCTGCTCGGCTTGCCGGCCCTGGGCCGCGAGCAGCGCGCCGGCCAGTCCGAACGCGATACCCACCCCAACGCCGTCGCCGCCGTCCTCACCCACGTACGCCAGGACGAAGGTCACCAGGACCACCACGACGTACGGGGCGTTGGCCGCCAGGCGGGTCAGCCGCAGTTGGGCGGTGCCCCAGGTGGCCGGGAGGATGCCGCCGCGTTTCAGGTACGGCAGGGTGAGCGAGACGATCGACAGCAGCGTCGCCAGGATCACGTAGACCTTGCCCGTCGCGGAGTCCACGGCGTCCCAGGGCATTCCGAACGACACGAGCAGCAACACCAGCGCGATGGCGTCGCGGCCGTAGTCGACGACCGGAATGTCGGCAAACGGGTTGATGCTGGCGCCGGGTCGCGCTCCCGGCGCCGCCTTCTGCTGCGCAGCGGCACCGCCTTGCCCGGGCGGGCCTGACGTCGCCTGCGCTGGAGTCGTCTGCCCCGAAGGCGCTGTCAGCTGCTGGCCGCAGTTGGCGCAATACGCCCCTCCGGTGGCAGGTGCTCCGCAGTTACTGCAGAAGTTCATTCACATCTCCGTCTCGATCGATCGCGCTCGTGCCGCAGCCGGGTCGGGCGGCACGGTAGCGCACTCACGTGCAGATATCTACGACCGCAAGGTGGCACGGTGTGTGCCGTCGGCTCCGGCCACGTACACCGGGACACCGGACCCGCCCAGCTCGCCCACCGCCTGGATATCGACGCTGCCCGGATCGTCGGCGGTCACCACCGCCGCTGCCTCCAGTCCGGTCGAGCCGCTGGATACCGCCATCGCGACCGCGACCTGGAGCGCCGAGAGCGTGAGCGACGGCAGGCTCACGTCGCTGGCGGCGTAGGTCCGTCCGTCGACGTCACGCACGGCCGCACCGCCCGTGGTGGCTCGGCGCGCCCGGGCCGAACGTGCCAAGGTGACGATCTTTGCGTCCTCGGGGTGGAGATCAACCGTCGAATCGCTCACGCATGCTCCTCATGTGGGTGTTCTGCCCCGACGCCAACGATGCGGCTGGCCACGATGGTTCCGATGCGGTTGCGTCGCCCCGCCGGGCCTTCGGCGACCAAGCGCAACCCGGCGACGTCGACTTGAGCGCCGGGGATCGGCACCCGGCCGAGGTGTTTGGCCATCAGCCCGCCGACCGTGTCGACGTCGTCGTCGGACAGCTCGATACCGAACAGATCACCGAGATCGTCGACGTGCAACCGGGAGCTCACCCGGACTGCGCCGCCGTCGAGCTCTTGTACCTCGACTTCGTCGTTGTCGTACTCGTCGGTGATCTCACCCACGATCTCTTCGAGGATGTCCTCGATGGTCACCAGCCCGGCGGTGCCGCCATACTCGTCGACGACGATGGCGACGTGAGTGCGCTGCGACTGCATCTCGCGCAGCAGAGCGTCCGCCGGCTTCGAGTCCGGCACGAAGAACGCCGGGCGAGCCACCGACTCGACCTTCTCGACGGACTCGGCGTCGCGGTTGTCGTACAGCCGCCGGGCGATGTCCTTGAGATAGACCATGCCGATGATGTCGTCGAGCCCTCCTGAGCCCACGACCGGGATACGGCTGAATCCGCTGCGCAGCGCCAACGATTGGAACTGGCGCAACGTCTTGCCGGCCTCGATGAACACCACGTCGGGACGCGGCACCATGACCTCGCGGACGACGGTGTCGCCGAGCTCGAACACCGAGTGGATCATCTCACGCTCGCCGGATTCGATGATCCGTCCCGCCTCGGCGAGGTCGACCATCTCGCGCAGTTCGGCCTCGGACGCGAACGGGCCCTCGCGGAACCCCTGCCCCGGGGTGAGCGCATTGCCGAGCAGGATGAGCAGCCGCGCGATCGGGCCCAAGGCCCGGGTGAAGCTCAGCAACGGGCCCGCGAAGGCCAACGCGACGCCGTCGGAGTGCTGACGCCCGATGGTGCGCGGCGCGACACCCACCACGACGTAGGAGACCACGACCATGGACCCGGCGGCCACCAGCAGCGTCAGCCACCACGGCTCGAAATACTGTTCACACACGACCGCGACCAGAACGACCGCGCAGATCTCGGCCGTCATCCGCAGCAGCAGCACGGTGTTCAGCGCGGGCACCGGATCGTCAGCGAAGCGCTGCAACGCTTCCGCGCCGCGGCGTTGCTCGCGCCGCAGCTGCGCGGCACGGACGCGGGAGAACGTCGTCAATGCCGCCTCGGCCATGGCGATCACGCCTGCGACCACTGCCAGCACGGCGGCCGAGACGAGCAACCAGACCGTAGCTGAGGCGAACATCAGGTGCGGGCCCGCCGGGCCGTGCGCCAGTCGGACAGCAGACTCTTCTGCAAGCCGAACATCGTCTTCTCCTCCTCCGGCTCGGCGTGATCGTAGCCGAGCAGGTGAAGAATGCCGTGGGTGGTGAGTAGATGCAGCTCGTCGGCGGTGCTGTGCCCGGCCGCGCGCGCCTGGGTGGCCGCGACCTCGGGACACAGCACGACGTCGCCGAGCAGGCCGGGCTCGGGCTCGGCGTCGTCAGGCGTGGGCCGCAGCTCGTCCATGGGGAAGGACAGCACGTCGGTGGGACCCGGCTCGTCCATCCACTGCACGTGCAGCTCCTCCATGGTCGTGGTGTCGACCAGGAGAATGGCCAGCTCGGCCAGCGGATGGATGCGTTGGTTGTCGAGCACGAACCGGGCGAGATCGGACAGCGCCTTGACGTCGACGTCAACGGGGCTCTCGTTGTTGACCTCGATGGTCACGGACGTCTCCCGGGCACCCGCGACCGCCCGTTACCGCGTGCGGCGTCCTGTTCGGCGTCGTAGCGGGTGTACGCGTCGACGATTTCGCCGACCAGCCGGTGCCGGACCACGTCGTGACTGGACAGCCTGCAGAAGTGCACGTCGTCGATGTCGCCGAGGATGCCTTCGACGATCTTCAACCCGCTGGACGTGCCCGCCGGCAGGTCGACCTGGGTGACGTCACCGGTGACCACCATCTTGGACCCGAACCCGAGCCGAGTCAGGAACATCTTCATCTGCTCGCCCGAGGTGTTCTGCGCCTCGTCGAGGATGACGAATGCGTCGTTGAGCGTGCGTCCGCGCATGTAGGCCAGCGGCGCCACCTCGATGGTGCCCTCGGTCATCAACCGCGGGATGGAAGCGGGGTCCATCATGTCGTGCAGAGCGTCGTACAGCGGGCGCAGATACGGATCGATCTTCTCCGACAGCGTGCCGGGCAAGAACCCGAGCCGCTCGCCGGCCTCGATGGCCGGGCGCGTGAGCAGGATGCGATTGACCTGCTTGGCCTGCAGCGCCTGTACGGCCTTGGCCACGGCCAGGTAGGTCTTGCCGGTGCCGGCCGGACCGATGCCGAACACGACCGTGTGCTCGTCGATCGCGTCGACGTAGCGCTTCTGGTTGAGCGTCTTGGCGCGAATCGTGCGGCCACGATTGGACAGGATGTTCGCGGTCAGTACGTCAGCCGGGCGCTCCTCGGTGCGGGCTCGCAGCATCGCGACGGTGCGCTCGACGGCTTCGGGGGTCAACCCTTGACCGGTGCGCAAGACCGCCACCATCTCGTCCAGGACTCGCTCCGCCTCGGCGATGTCGCCGGTCGGCCCGGTCATGGTGATCCGATTGCCGCGCACGTGGATGTCGACATCGTCGAAGGAGTCCTCCACGACGCGGATCAACTCGTCGCCCGAGCCGAGCAAACTCACCATGGGGATGCTCGAGGGGACGACGATCGCGTTCTGGGCCTGTTCGGTGGCCACGTCTGCCTTTGCCATGGGACGGTCCCGGTCGGGACCTGATCACGCCTGCCTTTCGGGGTGTGCTGGTATCTAACCGTCATGCTACCTGCGTGGACCGGCTCCAGTCGCGGGCATTCTCGTCTCGGTGCCCTCGCGCCGGTCGCTCAGCCAGGGGGCCAGGTCATGTCACGTCCACCGAGCACATGAGCGTGCACGTGGAAGACCGATTGGCCCGCCTGCACACCTGTGTTGAACACCAGGCGGAAGGCTTCGATTCCCTCGTCAGCGGCGACCGCGCTCGCCTCGCGCACGACTTCGGTGAGCGTCTCGGGCGCCTCGGCCGCCAGGGCCGCGACGTTCACGTAGTGCTCCTTCGGTATCACCAGGACGTGGGTCGGCGCCTGCGGGGCGATGTCGCGGAACGCGATGGAGCGTTCCGAGCGCCGGACGATGGTGGCCGGGACCTGTCCGTCGACGATCTTGCAGAACAGGCAGTCGGCGTCTCGGGTCACGGTGCCTCCGATTCGGTGCGAGTCATGTCAGTGCAGTCCGGTTCAGTGCAGTTCGGTTCAGTGCAATTCAGTACAGACAGTGCGGCGGCGGTGCCGATCATCCGGCCGGTCTCCTGCCCAGGATCTCAAGATCGTACGCTCTGGGGCCATGCGGAGAAGGAAAGACGACGCCGAGGACGAGGAGTCCGTCTACGCCGAGGCGATGCGCCAGTACGAGGAGTACGACGAGATCGTCCACCGGCGGCGTCGCAACCGGCGCATCTTCTTCGGTGTGTTGGCCGGACTCGTCACGCTCGTGTTGGTCGCCGGTGTCAGCGTGGCGTGGTTCGTCAACCGGGTCTCGTCGAACATCCCGCGAATCCCCGACGCCTTCGACATCCCCGACGAACAGCGCCCGCCCGAGGCCGGCGGCGACGCCGTGACGTTCCTGCTCGGCGGCTTGGACAACGCCGACGGCCTGGACAGCGCGGAGGTGTTCCAGCCCGGCGCCGCACGCACGGACACGATCATGCTGGTGCACGTCCCGGACGGACGCGACCACGGCTATGTCGTGTCGATCCCGCGAGACACCTACGTCGACATCCCCGACCACGGTGCGAACAAGATCAACGCCGCCTACTCGTTCGACGGGCCGGCACTGTTCGTCCGCACCGTCGAGCAGCTGATCGGCTTTCGCATCGATCACCTCGCGCTGATCGACTGGAGCGGGTTCGAGGAACTCACCGACGAGCTCGGTGGCGTCACTCTGACCTTCGACGAGCCCACCGTGCTCGCCGACGACACCACCCTGCCCGCGGGCGAGCACGTGCTGGACGGAGAGACCGCCTTGCAGTACGTCCGGGAGCGCAAGGGCCTGCCGGCCGGTGACTTCGATCGGGTCAAGCGCCAGCAGAACTTCCTGCGCGCGCTGATGAACGAGCTGCTGTCGGCGGGCACTTTCACCAGCCCGAACACCATGAACGGCCTCGCAGACGCCATCGGTGAGACAGCGCGCGTCGACGAAGGTCTCGGCGCCTTCGACATGGTGCGTCTGGGCCTGTCCATGCGCGGGCTTCGCGCCGACGACATGACGTTCCTCACCGTGCCCACGGACGGAACCGGCGAGGCGGGCGGGCAGAGCATCGTCGTCTACGACGAGCAGCGCGCCGGTGAGCTGTGGGCGGCGCTTCAAGCCGACGACATGGATGCCTTCCTCACGGCCAACCCCGACCTCGTCACCGGCCACGACGTCAGCTGAACGCGGCGGTGCTCGCAGGCGGCGCGAAAGATCATTCGGGCATCGTACGGACGGCGCCACCCGCACCTGCACCGAGCTTGCGCCGTTTCACCGAATGGCCACCCCGACGCGAGGCCGATCACCTACGGTGGCCCGGCACATGTAAACCAAACCGCACGGCACGGCGTCATCAGGGGTATGTGGTGGAAGAGCAGATCGAATCCGCGGCAGACGCTGCGGTCACGGACCTCTACGCGGCCCACTACGTCCGACTCGTCCGGTTGGGCACTTTGCTCCAGGGCGATCATGCCGTTGCCGAAGAGGTCGTCCAAGACGCCTTCGTCGCCCTGCACCGGCGATGGCGCTCGCTGCGCGACCCCGATCGCGCCGTGGCGTACCTGCGCACGTCCGTGGTGCACGGCTGCCGATCGGTGCAGCGGCGCCGCGGGGTCGCCGCGCGCCATCCCGAGAACCCACCGGACCATGCACCCAGCGCCGAGCACGAAGCGCTGCTCGATGCCGCCGGAGCCGCCGTGGTCGATGCGCTGCGCGAGTTGCCGCGGCGACAGCGCGAGGCCGTCGTGCTCCGCTACTACGGCGGCCTGGTCGAGGCGGAGATCGCCGAAGCCATGAAGATCAGCCGCGGCGCCGTCAAGAGCCACCTCTCGCGGGGCATGGCCGGGCTGCGTACCGCCATGGCCGCGTGGTCGTAAGGGGTACATCATGAACACGCCACATGAACCCGACGAATTCTCCCCCGAGGAACAGCGCCTGCGCGACGCCTTGCACCACGCCGCCGGCCAGGTGCACCCCGGCCCCGACGGGCTGGCGCAGATCCGGCGGCGCACCGCCGCGTCGATCCCCTGGTGGCGTACGCCGGTGGCCGTCGGCTTGGCCGGTGCGACCGTCGTGGCAGCGGCGGTCATCGCCGGCGGCGTGGCGGTCCTCGGCGACGACGAGAGCCCCGTCGTGACGGCCGACTCGACGTCCACACCGCCGGAGTCCACCGACCCCATGCCCGCAGAGTCCGGCGCCGCCACGTCCGGGAACTCCCCGACCCAGACCGAGGGTGAACCGACCGAGCAGGCAGATGTCCGGACCATCACCGTTCCGGTCTATTACGTCGTCGACACACCGGCCGGGCTCCGTTTGACGCGCGAGTTCCGCGAGGTCGAGTCCGCCGCGCCGGCGGTGACCACAGCAGTGGCCCAGCTCGGCGAACCACCGCTCGACCCGGACTACCGCACCCTGTGGCCGAGGGGACTCGACGTCGAGTCCACCCAGGTGGAAGACGACACGATCGACGTCGTGTTCGCCACGATGCCAGAGCTCGAAGCCGACTCCAGCGAGGCGGCACGGATGGCCGCGCAGCAACTCATCTACACCGCGACCGCCGCGGCAGCCATGCACGACGCCGGCTCCGCCACGACCGTGCAGGTGAGCGTGGACGGCGAGCCGGCGGCCTGGCCACAAGGCGGGCCGGATCTGGCCGATCCCGCCGGCCGCGCCGACCCCTTGGAGGTCCGCCAGCTCGTGCAGATCGACGAGCCGGGCCATGGCGCGACGGTGGCCAATCCGGTCGCGGTGCGCGGTTCCGGCGCCGCGTTCGAGGCGACGCTGCAGTGGGAGGTCCGCAGCGACGGCGACGTCGTCGACTCAGGCACCGTCACGGCCGAAGAGTGCTGCACCATGTCGCCGTTCGAGTTCGAGCTCGACCTCGAACCGGGGACCTATGAGGTCGTCGTCAGTGAGATCGACGTCTCCGGCGGCGAGGGCCGCGCGCCGATGAGCGACACCAAGACCTTCACGGTGCAGTGAGCCGCGCGGTCGTCAGCGCCACCGATCCGTGGCGGCGAGCAGGACACCGGCGGCCACGGTTCCCGCGGTCGACGTGCGCAGCACCGTCGGCCCCAACCGGACGGTGACGGCGCCGGCCTCCTCCAGAATCTCGATCTCCTCCGGCGTGACGCCGCCTTCGGGTCCCACGACGATGACGACCTCGCCGGCTGCCGGTACGTCCAACTCGCCGATCCGGCCACCGGCCTCTTCATGCAGGACGACGCCCAGCGAAGCGCCGCGGACGAGATCGGCGAGCTCGTTCGTCGTCACGGGGGCGGTCACGTCCGGCAGCCAGGCGCGCCTGGCCTGCTTCGCCGCTTCGCGCGCAGTGGAGCGCCAGCGCCGTAGCGCCTTGTCGCCGCGTTCGCCCTTCCAGCGCACCATGCAGCGGGCGGCCGACCACGGGACGATCGTGTCGACGCCGACCTCGGTCATCGTCTCCACGGCCGTCTCACCGCGGTCCTGTTTGGGTAGGGCCTGGGCCACGACGATGCGAGGCTGCGGCGCCGGAACGTCGATACGGTCGGTGACCTCGCAGGTGATGCCGTGCTTGTCGGCAGCAACGACGCGGCAGCGCGCCAGGTGGCCGGTGCCGTCGGTCAAATCGACAGTCTCGCCTGCGGTGATGCGGCGTACGACCGCGGCGTGGCGGCCCTCGTCGCCGGCCAAGACGATCCGCTCGCAGGTGCGAAACGCCTCGGGGTCGGCGTCGGCGAGGAACAGCGGGGCGGTCATGCGTGGCCGGCCGTCATGCTCGGCAGGAGGACCGGGTCAGTTGAGGCCCTCTTTGAAGGCGTCGCGGATCCGGGAGAAGAAGTTTCCATTGGACTCCCCCGACACCGGTCCCGGCACCGACTCTTCGTTGCGCAGCGCCGCCAGTTCGCGCAGCAACTCCTCTTGGCGGTGGTCGAGCTTGGTCGGCGTCTGGACGTC